>Ga0180223_1001599_pt1 | contig 16758 bp, 15 predicted proteins | sample eDN5th30CKraftOP_FD_151337 | JGI IMG/M metagenome (GOLD analysis project Ga0180223, IMG submission 151337) | Enriched Organic Plus compost microbial communities from Emeryville, California, USA - eDNA 5th pass 30_C Kraft OP (version 2) (version 2) ...
TCCCGCATCCCGCCTTTCAGCGTCAGCCGCCCGTCGCCGAAACGGCTGTAAGGCGTCTGCCCCGATCCCTTGGTGCCCAGATCCAGCAGCCGTCCCGCCCCATCCCTGAGTTGCGCGAACAGGAATCCCCGGCCATCCCCGATCTGCGGATTATAGCTGCGGAACTGATGCCCATGATACCGCAAGGCCAATGGATCGGGCATCGATTCCGACAAAGGACGGAAACGGCCGAAATGTCCGATCCATTCCGCATCGCTCAGTGTCCCAAGCCCCACCGCATCCGCCCAGCGATCATTGCGGAACCGCAGGATGGCTTGCGGAAAGCCGGCCGCTTCGACCACATCGCCGATGTCGGGCATCAGCGCGGCGATTTCGTTGGCGGGGCTGTATTTGGCGGGTTGCAGGCGCGTGATCATAAGGCGATATGGGGGATAGTTGGCGGAGGGATCAAGGTTGAGCGGCTATACCGACGGATTTTGGTGGTCCCCCGACGGCCTGCGGCTCCATTATCGCGACTATGCCGGGGGCGGGGAAGGGCGTCCGCCCTTGCTCTGCCTGCCGGGCCTCACCCGCAACGCCCGCGATTTCGAGCCTTTGGCGGAGCGCCTCGCGGGCGACTGGCGGCTGATCTGCCCCGACATGCGCGGACGGGCCGAAAGCGCCTATGCGAAAGACCCGATGACCTATGTGCCGCTCATCTATTTGCAGGACATAGGGCGGCTGCTCGCGGACCTTGCCGTCACCCGGTTCGTCGCCATCGGCACGTCGCTGGGCGGGATCATCGCCATGCTGGTCGCCGCGACTCATCGCGAATGGCTGGCCGGGGCGCTGCTCAACGATGTGGGGCCGACGCTGGAGACCGCCGGGCTTGCCCGCATCCGCACCTATGTCGGCGTGGGGCAATCGCATCCAAGCTGGGTCCATGCCGCCCGCGCGCTGGAGGAAAGCAATCGCGACATTTATCCGGCCTACGACCTGCAGCAATGGATCGCCATGGCCAAGCGGCTCTATCGCCTGAATTCGGCGGGCCGCGTGGTGCTGGACTATGACATGCGCGTGGCCGAGCCTTTGCGCCTGACCGGCGGAGAGGAAGCCGCTCCCGATATGTGGCCCGTCATGGCCGCCTTTCGCGGCATCCCGACACAGATATTGCGGGGAGAGCGTTCCGATCTCCTCAGCGACGCCACCGCGCGCCGCATGATCGCGGAAATAGGGGAGGGCGCGGAACTGACCGTCGTGCCCAATGTCGGCCACGCCCCCGCGCTGGACGAGCCCGAATCGGTGGCGGCGATAGACCGCCTGCTCAGCCGCGTCCTCCATGGCTGACACGTCATCGCGGCCGCCCCGGCTGCTCCACGTGCACGGCAGCCGGCAGCTTCTCGCTGGGCGGCAAGGAAGCGCGCGCTGTCCGGCTTATGAATCTCTGGGGCGAGCGCGCCCATCACGCGATCGTCAGCGCGGCTCCCGACGCCATGGACGCCCGCGACGCCATAGATCCGGCGATCAAGGTCGACTTCCCGCCTCCCCCTCCGCTCACGGGCCGTCCCGGTTTGCGCCGCTTCCGCGCAATTGCCCGATTCCTCGAGGGCTTCGATCTGATCCTGACCTATAATTGGGGGGCGATGGACGCGGTGATGGCCCATCGCCTGTATGGCCGCGCCATGGGCCTGCCGCCGCTGGTTCATCATGAGGATGGTTTCAATGCCGATGAAGCCAGCGGATTGAAGATCCAGCGCAACCTCTATCGCCGCGTCGCCCTCCGGCGCGCAAACGCGCTCGTCGTGCCTTCGATACGGCTTGAAACCGTCGCCCGCCACATCTGGCGGCAACCGGCGGGCAAGGTCCACCTCATCCGCAACGGGATCGACATCGCCCGTTACGCCGACACACCGGCACCCGATGCCATCCCCGCGCTGCGTCGTTCACCGGGTAAGCTGCTGGTCGGCACGTTGGCGGGCCTGCGTCCGATCAAGAACATCCCGCGCCTTGTCCGCGCCGTCGCGTCCCATCGCGACCGTTTGCAACTCGTCGTTGTCGGCGAAGGCCCTGAGCGCGACGCCATCCTTGCCGAAGCGGCCGTCCATGGCCTCGACGACATCTGCCTTGCCGGGTTCATGACCGACCCATGGCGCTTCGTCGGCCTGTTCGATATCTTCGCATTGTCCTCCGACAGCGAGCAGTTCCCGATCTCGCTGGTGGAAGCGATGGCGGCGGGCGTCCCCGTCGCCGCGATGGACGTGGGCGATGTCGCGAACATGGTCGCGCCCGGAAATCGTCGCTTCGTCGTGCCCGATGAACGGCAGCTCGCAGCCGCCCTGGGCGCGCTCGCGGCCGATGCCGGATTGCGTGTCCGGCTGGGCAAGGCGAACCGCGAACGCGCAGCCCGCGATTTCGACGAGGCGCGAATGGTCGGCGCCTATGCCACGCTTTACGGGAAGGCGCTGGCCCAGCCGGACATTTTGCGCTAGGGGCCGCGCGAAAATTCGTTATTTGGCCGATAATCTGCTATGGGTCGGCCTTTACGTGGCTGGGGGAGCCACCGGCTTTTATTCGGGAGATGTCTTTGTTCAAGGGTTTGAAACCCATCGTCTATGGTGGTCGCGAAGTCTGGCCGCTGGTGGAAGGCGGAAAAGGCGTGGCGGTTTCCAACCACGCCAGTTCCGGCGCATGGGCCGCGGCGGGGGGAATCGGCACCGTGTCCGCGGTGAACGCCGACAGCTACGATCCGCTGGGCAATGTCATCCCGCAAATCTATCATGGCCGCACGCGCCGCGACCGGCATGAGGAACTGATCGCCTACGCCATCGACGGCGCGGTCGAGCAGGTGAAGCGCGCCTTCGAGATCGCGGGCGGCAAGGGCGCGATCAACATCAACGTCCTGTGGGAAATGGGCGGCGCCCAGCGCGTGCTGCACGGCGTGCTCGAAAAGACGAAGGGCATGGTCGCGGGCGTCACCTGCGGCGCGGGGATGCCATATAAGCTGAGCGAGATCGCGGCGTCCTATGGCGTCAACTATCTGCCGATCGTCAGTTCCGCCCGCGCCTTCCGCGCCCTGTGGAAGCGCGCTTATTCGAAAAGACGAAGGGCATGGTCGCGGGAGTCACCTGCGGCGCGGGGATGCCATATAAGCTGAGCGAGATCGCGGCGTCCTATGGCGTCAACTATCTGCCGATCGTCAGTTCCGCCCGCGCCTTCCGCGCCCTGTGGAAGCGCGCTTATTCCAAGGCGTCCGAATGGCTGGCCGCGGTGGTCTATGAAGATCCGTGGCTGGCGGGCGGTCATAACGGCCTGTCCAACGCCGAAGACCCGCGCGAACCGCAAGATCCCTATCCCCGCGTGAAGGCGCTGCGCGAAACCATGCGTGAAGGCGGCATTTCCGACGATGTTCCCATCGTAATGGCGGGCGGCGTCTGGTATCTGCGCGACTGGAACGACTGGATCGACAATCCGGAGCTGGGCGCCATCGCGTTCCAGTTCGGCACCCGTCCGCTCCTGACGCAGGAAAGCCCCATTCCGCAGCCGTGGAAGGAAAGGCTGATGCAGTTGGAGTCCGGCGACGTGCTGCTGCATCGTTTTTCGCCCACGGGCTTCTATAGTTCCGCTATCCGCAATCCCTTCCTCCGCAATCTGGAAGCGCGGTCGGAACGGCAGATACCCTTCAGCACCGAACAGGCGGGCGATCACACGCATCAGCTTGACGCCGGGGTGAAGGGCAAGAATTTCTGGGTGACGCGTAACGACCTTCTGCGCGCGCGCGAATGGGTGGGGCAAGGCTTTTCGTCCGCCCTCAAGACGCCGGACAATACGCTGGTGTTCGTGACGGAGGAAGAGCGCGGCGTCATCCGCAAGGATCAGACGGACTGCATGGGTTGCCTCAGCCAGTGTGCTTTTTCCAGCTGGATGGACAGCGAAACCAATTCGACCGGACGCCTTGCCGATCCGCGCAGCTTCTGCATACAAAAGTCGTTGCAGGAAGCCGTGCATGGCGGGTCGTTGGACGAAAATTTGCTGTTCGCCGGTCATGGCGCCTATAATTTCCGGAAAGATCCCTTCTATTCCAACGGCTTTGTTCCGACGGTGAAGCAGTTGGTGGACCGGATTCTCACGGGCGACTGATGGCGGATATTCAAGGGCTTGCGGTACTGCGTTATGACACGCCGCATTTCGATGTGGTGCGTCCGGGACAGTTCGTTTTATGCGCGGTTTCCGGCGCGCGCATCGATCTTGACGATTTGAAATATTGGAGCGCCGAGTTCCAGGAAGCCTATCGGGGGCCGGAGGAAGCCACGCAATCCTTTCTCCGGCATCGCGGCCTCCGCTGACGCTGTGTTCGAGCGGGCGGGGCGCGGCTTCATAGCGCACGACCGCGTCCCGTCGGCCATTTCCTCCGCTTCATCCGATCTTTGCTGTTCCCCCATGAGGAAAACTGCTGTATCCTACGGTTAAGGCGTCGGAAACAAGAACGCCTGGCGGAAGGATGTCGAAATGTCGCGAATGGATGTTTTTGGTGATCGTGTGTGCGTGGTCACAAGCCTGCTTATTATGGGTTGGTTCCTCTACTCGTCGATCTTCTGATCTGCTTCCCGTTTCCCGCCGGATTTTCCTGTTGGGAAGAGCTGGCCTTATCCGCTTGAAAACGGCTCGCTTTCTTCAGCGGAATATGACGGTTTTGCAGCCGTTGAGCAGCACCCGGCGATCGGCGATCCAGCGGACGGCCCTAGCCAGGACCTGCGTTTCTATATCGCGTCCTATGCGCACCATGTCTTCTGCCGTCGCGCGGTGATCGATACGTTCGACCGCCTGTTCGATGATCGGTCCCTCATCCAGATCCGCCGTCACGAAATGCGCGGTCGCGCCGATCAGTTTGACGCCCCGCTCATGCGCGCGATGATAAGGGCGCGCGCCCTTGAAGCCCGGCAGGAAGCTGTGGTGGATGTTGATGCAGCGTCCGATCAGCTTTCCGGCCAGTTCTTCCGACAGCACCTGCATATAGCGCGCCAGAACCAGATAGTCGGAACGGGTTCGATCGAAAATATCGAGCAGAGCGGCTTCCTGAGCGGCCTTGTCGCCATTGGGAGGCAATTCGTGATAAGGAATGCCATGCCATTCCGTGATGCGGCGCATGTCGGGATGGTTGGAAACGACGCCCATGATATCGACCGCCAATGTACCCGTTTGCCAGCGGTGCAAAAGGTCCGCCAGACAATGAGATCCCTTGGATACGGCGATCAGGATACGCGGGCGTTCACCAATATCGGTAAGGCGCCAATCCATGGCGAACCGATCGCCTGTTGGCGTGAATTCCGTTCGCAGCCATTCCGTGCCGCCATCCATGCGGCTGTCGGTCGCTTCAAAGGCGACGCGCATGAAGAAGCGTCCCGATTCCCGATCGGCATATTGCTGACTGTCCGTGATGAAGCCGCCGCGATCCGCCAGAAACCGGCTTACCGCCGCGACGATTCCGACGCGATCTTCGCAGACGAGCGTCAACACCCAGGATGAAGCAACAGGACTGTTCAACTACGCCTCCCGACAATTGATGGCGACGCGTTGCCCTAAGCCCTTTCGCTTGGCAATCATCGATCCCATTTCCGCATCATTTCCCGGATCGAAAAATACCGGTCATCAGACGGCGCTCGTCATGGCGAAGATGCCGGTAGCATTGCCAGTATCGAAAGCAAGATCGAGCATCCCGGTGGCCGGATCGACATCCCGGCTGATGAATTCATAAAAGGAGCCGGGCACGATGCGGGATATGCCGTCGGCGAAGGGTCTTTCGACGCCGTCCGCGCGAAAAGCGGTCTGGCGCACCCGGCCGCTGGCGGAGATTTCAAGTTTTTCCTTCATGGGGCGACCTTCCGATTTCAGCCGATCGGCCAGCGCCGCCACGTCCGGCACGCGATCCGTGGCATGGTTGAAGGCATTGCCTTCCGTCGCGATCCATGCGGCTTCGTTCGAACGGGATCGCAGCAACGCATAATCTTCAAAGGCGGCGGGTTCATGCTGCCGGTCGAAGGCGGCGGCGATGACCGGTAGGACCTGCGCCGCTCTTTCCAGATCCACCGGGCGGCCCGCTGCATAATCGTCCAGCAGGATTCTGGCGCCGCTGTCCAGCGGATCGTGGGAAGTGCCGAAAACACGCTGCGCCGCCTCGGCGAATTCCGCGTCGAAACGATCGACATGCAGTTCCGACAGGAAGAATTGAGGAATGGTCTCCGGCGCGTCGATGTGGCGATAGGCGCGGCCCGTCATCTTCAGCCTGTCAAGGGGATAGATGGCGGCCATCTCATAGCCAAGCGGGAGGAAAATCCGCTTAAAGGCGGTTTCTCCGGCGGGCAGATCGCCGGTCGGCCCTTGCCCGAAACATATGGTGCGCAGCGCTCCGTGGTCGAATGTGACGCGGCGGCCCTGCGCCAGCGTATCGCGAACATAAGCCGCGCCGCTCGGAACCCGTTCAAGCAGATCATGGAAAAGCACGACATTCATCGCCATGGCGAAGGCTGAGCGAGAGACGTTGCGGCCCCGCTCATGCATGAGGGCGTCGTCGATGGCCAAGGCATCCAATGCCCTTTTTCCGCCCTCTTCTCCCAGGGTAGCGATTACCAGCGCATATATCGTTCCGTCATTCCCCGAAATCATGCAACGCTCCTTGGAAATCGCCACAGTATCTCAGATTATGAGGCGTGGCTCAAATCGAGAGCGTTTATCTCTTCAGGCGTAGCGGGAATGATGCCCGACACGGCCATCCCCATTCCTTGCATTAATTTTTCTTCGGCAGGCAGTCCGCGCCGGCCGATCTTATCTGCGCGCAAAGCCGCATGGCGTCCGCCGAACTGCCCAAGGGGCCAGCTTGCAGGCGGGTGATGCCGTCAGCCTTCACGAAATAGGATTGATAGGAGGAAAGACCGCGAACCTTGCCGGTGAGCTGCGTCCACATCGCGCGCGCGCGGGTGTCTGCGCTGAAAGCGCCAAGTTGGACACGCCAGGCGCCGACGGGAACTCGGGCGGGGGCGGCGGTCGGAGTGGGCGCCGGCTGCGGAGGGGGCGAAGTTTTGACCTTGGGTGCTTCCGCACGCTCGGGCGTATGCGTTGGAGGAATCCGGGCAGTGCGGATCGGGGAGGACGCCGGGCGCCCGGCCGGTCCGGCGCTTTCCGTCCGCGCCGGGGCTGACGCCAACTGGACGCCCTTGTCACGCTCCATTTGCGCCGCGAGGGTTTTTGCCTGTTCGCGCTGGTCGCTGGAGATATATTTGTTCATCTGCTGCAAACTGGTGTTTGCCTGCGATAATCCCGCGGCGGAGGCGCGGGTCATCAGGGCATAGGCACGCACCCAGTCCTTTTCCACGAGATCGCCGTTAAACAGCGCCGTCCCGAAGATATATTGCGCGCGCGAATCGCCTCTGGCGGCCGCGCGTTCCAGATAAGGCATGGCCGCGGCGCGGTCGCCCTGCTGGAACAGGCAGAGGCCGAGATTGTCTTCGGCGCGCATATGGCCCTGCGCCGCTGCTTTCCGATACCATTGGATGGCTGCGGTGAGGTCCGGCGACACGCCGCGCCCCAGCTTATAGGCTTGCCCCATATTGAACTGAGCATCGGGATCGCCTGCCTCCGCAAGCGGCCGCCATTCCGCGATTGCCTTTGCATAATCGCCCTGCTGCCAGGCATCCACGCCGAGTTTCACATCGGCAAGGAGGGGCTGGCTCAGGCTTAACGTCGCGATTGCGATAAGCGCTCCGTGGATAGTGTTCATGAAAAGGCTGCTCCCGGATCGACGGCATTCGCGTCCTTTTATCGCGTATATTGGTTAAAAGGCTATTAGCACCGTGGATCGGGCCCGATGCGTCATTCTCCATTTTGCGAAGGGATTATGGGTTAACCAAATTTTAGGTGCGGCCATGGCATTCCCGACCGGAACTGGATTTCCTTGGGGGGAAGCGCGTGCGCATCTTGGCACTGGCATCGCAGAAGGGCGGATCGGGAAAGACGACGCTTTCCGGGCATCTTGCCGTGCAGGCGCAGCGGGCGGGGCATGGTCCCGTCGTCCTGATCGACATCGACCCGCAGGGTTCACTCGCCGACTGGTGGAACGAGCGTGAGGCGGAATTGCCGGCCTTTGCCCAGACGACCGTGGCGCGTCTCGCCGCGGACCTTCAAATCCTGCGGCAGCAAGGTTTCAAGCTGGCGGTCCTGGATACGCCGCCGGCCATCACCATGGCTATCCAGAGCGTGATTTCGGTGGCGGAACTGATCGTGGTCCCGACGCGGCCCAGTCCCCACGATCTGCGGGCCGTCGGCGCTACGGTCGACCTGTGCGAACGGGCTGGCAAGCCTTTGCTCTTCGTCGTCAACGCCGCGACGCCCAAGGCGCGGATCACTTCGGAAGCAGCGATCGCCCTTTCCCAGCATGGCACCGTCGCGCCGGTCACGGTGCATCATCGCACGGACTTCGCCGCTTCGATGATCGACGGCCGCACCGTGATGGAAGTGGACGCGAAAAGCCGTTCCGCCGGCGAAATCGTCCAGTTGTGGAGCTATATTTCGGATCGCCTTGAAAAGAATTTCCGGCGCACCGTCTTTTCGGTTCCGCATGGCAGCGTCGGCACCACGGGAAGCGCGCGCCCGACAGGGGGCGGATTCGGCCGCCGGCTCGTGGGACAATAAGGGGGAAACGTCATGCCCGAAGCAAAGCCGATCGCCTCCCTGACCTCCGGTCTTCTCGCCCGCAAAGGCGCGGCGCAGCCCGCCATGCGCAGGCCGATGCTTGGCCTGGAGCTTTCCGGGTCGGCGGCGCTCGCGCAGGATGATCTGGGTTGGAACGACATGGGTGGCGATATGCCCGTGGCTCCCTTGCCGCGTCCGCTGGAGCCATCGCCGCTCGCCGGCCTCACGCCCATGGCGAATATCGTTCCCCAGGAAACGCCTGTTCCAGCGGTTATCGCGGAAAGAAACGAACTGGCTGAACGCGTGGCGGATGCGCTTCTGACGGGAAGGCGGAATGCGGGGGCCTCCCGCAAGGCAGCGTTCACGCTGCGGCTGGATGCCGAGCGGCATCTGCGCTTGCGGCTCGCCTGCGCAGTGGAGGGACGATCGGCGCAGCAGATCGTCACGGACGCTGTCGATAAATATCTGAGCGGCATACCGGAAATCGATCGGTTGGCGCAGCAGGTGCCGCCGATGCGCGGTGTCAAATAAGGGTGGGGATGATTATGAAGCGTTCTGCATTCGGCAAGGCGGCGGCGTCTTCCCTGATCGTGGCCGTTACGATGGTGGGCTGCACCGGAGCAGCATTCCGTCCTTCCATGGCAACGGTGAAACAGAAGGACGATGCCGGTAAGCAGGCTTTGGCGGCTGAAAAGGCGATAGCGCGGCGCGAGGCCGATCGCGCCATCCGCGCTGCCGAGGAAGCCGTCCGGCTGAAGCCTGACAATGCAGCCTATCGGCAATTGCTGGGGCTGGCCTATGTTGCGGGCGGGCGTTTCGCCTCCGCGGAAACGGCGCTTTCCGACGCGATGACGCTGGGGAATCGGGACAGCCGGACCGTCGTCAATCTGGTTCTTGTGCGGATCGCACTTGGCAGGAACGATGCCGCGCAGGCGTTGCTCGCGGCCAATGCCGACAAGGTTCCGGCGGCTGACTACGGTTTGGCGATGGCGATGGCGGGTAACGCGCCGGAGGGGGTGCGTATTCTTTCCGAGGCCATTCACGATCCTTCGGCTACCGCACGCACCCGCCAGAATCTTGCATATGCCTATGCTCTGGCCGGGCGCTGGAAGGATGCGCGATTGGTCGTTGGAATGGATCTCGATCCCCAAGCCGCCAATCAGCGGATTACGCAATGGGCGGCCGTTGCGGCTCCTGAACTCGCGCCCCTGCGCGTGGCGTCCCTGATCGGCGTGAGCATGGCCGGCGACGATGCGGGACAGCCGGTAGCCCTGGCGCTCGCGCCGGAGGCGGCTCCTGTCGCCGATGCTCCTGTGCAAATGGCTTCCTATGAAATGGACGTTCCTCGGCATGTCGCGGAGGAACTGATCGAAACGGCTGATTCCGCGCCGATCGGTGCTGCGGATGCAATTCCCGTTCGCATCGCCGTTTCCTCCACGCCAGGAGTGTCGCATCGTGATTCGATGCCGCGCAATATTCCGGCGCAAACGGCGTCGCGCAAGACAGCGTTTCCGGTCATGCAGAAGGTGGCATTGATCCGGCCCGTTGATAACGGAGCGAGCAACTGGGTGGTGCAACTGGGCGCCTATGACAGCGCGGCGGTCGCACGCGAAAAATGGATGAGCATGTCGCGTTCGAATGGGATGCTGGCAGCGTTTCCGGTGATGGCGAGCCAGGCAACGATCAACGGCACCGTCTTCCATCGGCTGGCGATCAAGGGATTTGCCAGCCGCGCCGATGCCGTGGCGCTGTGCCGCTCCATCCGCCTGGGCAAAGGCCAATGCTTCGTGCGTGAGGGCGCTCCCAACGCTGCTCCGCTCCGTTGGGCAGCCGCGAAAGGGCGTCAGTTCGCGTCCCGCTGAAACACTCGCCTTATGAAATGCAAAGCCCCGGAAGACTGATCTTCCGGGGCTTTCGACAACCGATCATGCCGAAACCCAAGGGCGTTCGCGATACCATTTCGTGATGATATGCTTCACGCCCGCTCGCACCTTCATGCCGTGGTGAAGGCTTGACGGGTTGTAGACACCCGGACCAAGCCGGTTGTTCCAGGCAAGCAGCTTGCCGATTTCGGGCTGAATCGTCTTTCCGATCCTGAGGAAACGGGTTGCCCCTCCCGCCGCGGGTTGGTTGAGGTAGACCATCAATGTCCAGGTGCGATTGCCCGCTATTCCGCAATATTTCTCGAAATCCGTGCCCTTGGGATCGAAATAGTCGGTATGTGCCTTGAACTCCTGTCCAACCGCATATCGTTGCCCCTGCATCGGCTCTCCATGGGCGGGATCGATCCCGGCAAAGTCCGCGAGCCGGGCGTCGACTGCCGCGACAAGCGGTTCGGCGGCGTCGATCTCGCAGGTTTCGCTGGTGCGAAAATAATGATCGCCATTGGCGTCGGCGATCGTTGACGGGCGACGCTTGGAATCGATCAATTCCACGAGTCCGCTACATTCTTCCGGCGTCAGGAAATTGCGGACGATGAACAGGGCCAGGTCGCGATTCGGCACGCGCTGGACGCCGGGATGGCGGGCGATCCACGAGGGATCTCCATCGCAAGACAAGGGGTTTTGACGGTCCGACATGACGAATCCGAACTGAGGGAAAAGCTCTCCTGATCGGTTCTAGCTATCGCTCGGCGCTATAAATGCAAGGCTGGCAGCTTCGCCGTTGCGCCTGTCATGAATTGGACATGTAACTGTCATCATTGCGTAATCGCCGTTGCATAGCAGACGGCGGTGGCGAAAGGGGACAGTATCATGCATTGGCCGATCGGCGAAGCTGCGCGAAGACGGACGGGGCGGCTGCGTCCTGTCGACGGCGTGGCGATCATCGAACAGATGGTCGTGGCGCTGCTCGCCATTCAGGCGGCGCGATTGGTCTGGGCGCTTGTCATGCCGATGGGAAGCTTCGGCCTGTGGCTCGGTCCGCAACCCCAATTTCCATCGTCCTCCGCGCGTCAGGTTCTTTTTGCGAATTTCGACCCGTTTTTCCCTGCTGCGGCGCAGCAGGAAAGCGCCGGTGTCGTGACGTCCCTTGCTCTTACCTTGTACGGCGTGCGGCTGAACGAAGGAACGGGTTTGGGATCGGCCATCATCGCCGGGCCGGACGGCGCGCAGAACAGTTTTGCGGTCGGTGATGAAATCGCTTCCGGCGTCGTGCTCAAGGCCGTCGCATTCGACCATGTGGTCCTGGATCGCGGCGGGGCGGAAGAGCAGCTGTTTATCGACCAGTCCCAATCCACGCCGCAAGCCCCGCAGGAAGAAGCGGCGGCTTCCCAGACGGACATGGGTCCGGTGCGGGGACGAGGCAATCCCACGGCAGAAAGCATCAAACAGGATGTTGGTATCACGCCCAGGATGGAGAATGGGCGCATCACCGGCCTGATCCTGACCGCCAAAGGGCCGGGCTTTGAAAATGCGGGCTTCCAGGCCGGCGACATTATCACGCAGGTCGACGGGCAATCCATCGCCTCTGCAAGCGACCTGCCATCGCTGCGGGCCAAGATCGCGCCCGGCGCGCGCATTTCCCTTACCGTTGAACGCGGCGCCTCCACCGCGGCCGTCAACCTCATGCTGCAAGGCCAATGACAAGACATTTCCTTTTATCCGCCGCCGTCGCGCTCGTTCTGGCCGTTCCCATCGGTGCGCCCGTTCATGCACAGCAGACGCTGAACGTCCGTGACGCCGACATCCGGGCCTTCATTCAGGACGCGGCCCGCGTGACGGGGCGCACGTTCATCATCGACAATCGAGTCCAGGGGAAGGTGTCGGTCGTCACCGACCGGCCGCTGTCACGTTCGGAATATTTCGAGATATTCCTGTCCACCCTGCGCGCGAACGGCCTGGTCGCCGTGCCAGCGCCGGGCGGTGCCTATCGCATCCAGCCCGCCGATGGCGCGGCGGGGCAGCCAGGCGCGGTCGGACGGGCGGCCAATCGCAACCAGTTCGTGACGGAAGTCTTCCGCCTGCGTTCCATCGACGCGGCCAGCGCTCTGGAAACGCTCAGGCCGCTGGTCAGCAGGGACGGCTCAGTCACGGCCAATCGCGGAGGGAACAGCGTGGTCGTGGCGGATTATGCCGATAATATCGCGCGCATCCGGCAGGTGATTGCGCGGATAGATCGCGACACGGCGGCGACGCAGACGGTGATGTTGAAAAACGCCGGGGCGCGGGAAATCGCCACCTCGCTTCAGGCATTGATGGCGGGAGGCGGCGGTGAAGGCGGGACTCCGTCCGCCGCGACTGTGGTTCCGATCGACAGCAGCAATTCGGTGGCCATACGGGGGGATGCGGGAACCGTCGCCCGGCTCGTGCAGATGGCGCGCGATCTGGACCGGCAGGCGGCGAGCGGCACGGAAATCCGCGTCTATTGGCTGGAACATGCCGATGCGGAAAAGCTCTTGCCGGTGCTTCAGCAGCTTGTCGGCCAATCGACGAATGAGCCAGTCACCGCATCCGCGCCTGCGGCAAATGGGGCGTCGCCAGTGGGGGCCGCGCCGTCGGCTCCGGCAATATCTTCCGCGAGCACCGGCAACACAGGCATTTCGACGCGCGGCCCCTCGATCGTCACCCGCTATGAAGGGGCTAACGCCATCATCGTCGCGGCGAACAGCGACGTCCAGCGCATGTTGGGCGAAACCATCCGCCAGATCGACACCCGCCGCGAACAGGTGCTGGTGGAAGCCATCATCGTCGAGATCAGCGACGCGGCGGCGAAGAAGCTGGGCGTGCAGTTCCTGATCGGCAGCACCAAGACGGGCTTTGCCGCGACCAACTATTCCAACGCTTCGCCCAATATCCTGACATTGGCGGGGGCGGTGGGCGCTGACAGGCTGGGCGAGACGACCACCACTGTCGTAGCGCCGGACGGAACGCGCACCACGACCACGACACGCGAAAATGGCGATCTGTCCAATACGCTCCAGCAGGCGGCCGTGGACAGCCTGATGAACGCGACCGGCGGTTTTGGCGGGATTGCGACGCAACTCGGCAATCACGGCATCTTCGGCGCGATCGTCAACGCCGTGAAGTCGGATACGGACAGCAACATCCTGTCCACGCCATCTGTCATGACGATGGACAATCAGAAGGCGTCGATCCTCGTCGGCCAGCAGGTGCCCGTGACCACAGGCGAGGCGTTGAGCCAGAATTTCGACAACCAGTTCCGCACCGTCCAGCGGCAGGATGTCGGCATCAAGCTGGAAGTGAAGCCCCAGATCAACGCGGGCGGCGCGATCAAGCTGTTCCTGAAACAGGAGGTGTCGAGCGTCGCCGGACCGGTCAGCAACAACAGCAGCGACCTCATCATCAACAAGCGCGAGATTGAAACCACCGTCACCGTGGACGATGGCGAGATATTGGCGCTGGGCGGTCTGCTGGACGACAATGAGCGCAAGACCATTGAGCGGATTCCGCTGCTGTCCGACATTCCGGGGCTGGGCGAGTTGTTCAAGTCGCGCAGCCGCAGCCGGACCAAGACCAACCTCATGGTCTTCATCCGCCCGACGATATTGCGGAGCAAGGAAGACGCCCAGCGCCTGACGCAGCAACGCTATGGCTATGTCCGGGACATGCAGATGCGGCGCAATCCCGATGCGGAACCGGGCATCGACGAACTGGTGCGCGATTATATGGGCGCAGTGCCTCCGGGCGCGGCGGCAGGGCCGGGCGATGCGGTCGTCCCGCCGCCGCCGCAAGTGATCGAGCCTATGACCCGTCAGTCGAGCGGTGTCGTGCGCCCGGTAGAGATTCCGGCAAGCGAAGCACGGCCATGAGCGATCAGGGCGATCCCGATCCGATCCCGCCTTATGTCGCGGCGCGGGCGCTGGACATACCCTATCTATTTGCCCGGCGGCATGGCGTGGTGCTGTTGCCGGAAGATGACGGTCGGCTGGCGGTCGCGGTAAGGGAGGGGAGCGATCCCCGGATGCTCCTTGAAGTGAGGCGGCATCTGGCGCGCAGTTTCGACGTGCGCTTCGTCGACGCAGCGCAGTTCGACCGGCATCTGTCCAATCATTATGCGATGGAGGGCAGCGCGGCGGCGATGGCCGGTTCCATCGACATGGGCGCGGACGAGCTGGACATGTTGGCGGCCGATATTCCGACGGCGGATGATCTGCTCGACAGCGCCGACGATGCGCCCGCGATCCGCCTTATCAACGGCATCATCGCCGAAGCGGCGCGGCAGGGCGTGTCGGACATCCATATCGAGCCTTATGAAACGGGCCTCGTCGTGCGGATGCGGGTGGATGGCGTGTTGCGCGAGACTTTACGGATGCCGCCGCATGTCGCGCCGGTGGTGGTGAGCCGTATCAAGGTGATGGCGCGGCTCGACATTGCGGAGCGGCGTGTGCCGCAGGATGGGCGTATCGGGTTGACACTGGGCGGCAAGTTGCTGGACGTGCGTGTTTCGACGCTGCCGAGCCGGGCGGGCGAACGGGTGGTGTTGCGTATCCTGGACAAGGAAAATGCCGGGATTTCGCTGGAATTGCTGGGCATGACGGGGGCGGCGGATCGGATATTCCAAGAGGGACTTAAAGAACCGAACGGGATTATATTGGTTACCGGTCCTACAGGGTCGGGCAAGACGACCACGCTTTATGCGGGATTGCGGCATTTGAACGATGGGACGCGCAATATCCTGACGGTCGAAGATCCGGTCGAATATGCCGTCGAAGGCGTGGGGCAGACGCAGGTCAATGCCAAGGTCGGACTTACTTTTGCCGCAGGTTTGCGCGCCATCCTGCGTCAGGATCCCGATGTCGTGATGGTCGGCGAAATCCGCGACCGGGAGACGGCGGAGATCGCGGTGCAGGCTTCGCTGACGGGGCACCTCGTCCTGTCGACCGTCCACACCAATGACGCGGTGGGGGCGATTACCCGGATGCGGGACATGCGGGTCGAGCCGTTCCTGCTGGCCTCTACCCTGCGCGCGGTCATCGCGCAGCGGCTGGTGCGGCGGCTGTGCCAGCATTGCCGCGAACCGGTGCAGGCGGACAAGTCGGCCAGCGCCCTGCTTGGTTTCGATCCCGGAACGATCATCTATCGCGCCAAGGGCTGCGAGGAGTGCGGCGGCAGCGGCTATAAAGGCCGGATCGGCGTGTTCGAGGCGATCCGCATCGACGACACCATCCGCCGCCTCATCAACGACGGAGGCGATGAATCGCTGATCGCGCGCCATGCGTTCCTGAACGCGCCCAATCTGGGGTCGGCGGCGCGGGCGCTGGTGCGCGACGGGCAGACCACGGCGGAGGAAGCCATCCGCGTGTCGCGGCGCGACGCGATCGAGGCGGAAACCATCTCCGATGGCTGAGTATGACTATATCGCGATCGATCCGGCGGGGAAGGAACGCAAAGGCAGCGTCAAGGCCGAAACGGTCGAGGATGCGCGGGCGCGGCTCGACGCGCGCAAGCTGTTCATCGTGCGGATCGAGCCGGGCACGGTCGAAGCGGCGCGCAAACGGGCGGGGCTGGCGCTGCGGACGCCGCGCCTGACCGCGAAGGAACTGACGCTGTTCACGCGGCAATTGTCGACGCTGGTGCAGGTCAGCCCGCTGGAAGAGGCGCTTCGCACCATCGGGCGGCAGAGCGAGCAGGATCATGTCCGCGCCATCGTAGGGAAGGTCCATGCGGGCGTGCTGGAAGGGCGGCGGCTGGCCGATGCGCTGGCCGCGGAGCCGAAAAGCTTTCCGCCGCTCTATCGCGCGATGATTTCGGCGGGCGAAAGCTCCGGCAGCCTGCCCACGATCATGGAACGGCTGTCCGACCTGATGGAGCGGCAGGCGGTGATCCGGTCCAAGGTGCTGACCGCCATCGCCTATCCCAGCGTGCTCGCGATTTTCGCTGTGTGCGTGGTGGCGGCGCTGATGATCTTCGTCGTGCCCAAAGTGGTGGAGCAGTTCGATACGGTGGGGCAGGCATTGCCGCTGCTGACGCGGATGGTGATGGGCGTTTCAGCCTTTCTGGCGGGCTATTGGTGGCTGCTGCTGATCCTGATGGGTCTGGGCGGTTTTGCCTTCTGGCGGGCGCTCAGGCATGAGGGGTTCCGCTATCGCTTCGACGCGACGCTGTTGCGCCTGCCGCTGCTGGGGCGGCTGATCCG
>Ga0180223_1001600_pt1 | contig 16750 bp, 14 predicted proteins | sample eDN5th30CKraftOP_FD_151337 | JGI IMG/M metagenome (GOLD analysis project Ga0180223, IMG submission 151337) | Enriched Organic Plus compost microbial communities from Emeryville, California, USA - eDNA 5th pass 30_C Kraft OP (version 2) (version 2) ...
GGGTGCGACTGAGTGTCGCGAAATGAGTCCATTGCTGCCCCATCTCTGACATGCCCTTGCCACATCTGCATTGCGTTTAGCGCGGCGCCCGCTGCCGCCGCCAACGCGCGGCTTTCGCCAGCGCGCCTCGGGTCAACAATAACAGGACAACATGATGGCTTTGACTTTCACGCGAGCAATGCTCGCGGCGTGCTCGTTTGTGGTTTTGACAGCTGCCTCACCAGCGCTTGCCGGCCCCGCCAGAGATTTCCAGTCGAGTGCAAGCCAGATCTCAAGGTCTCATCTTTCACATTCATCATCGATGCGCGGCACGACGGAGTTCTCGTCAGCCCGCCGCATTCATCGTCACAAAAAGACCCGGCGTCATGTGGTGCGCCGCAGCCGCAGCACCCGCCACGTCGCCCGGGCGCCGGCGCCCGCCGCCATGTCACCGGAGATGGCGATGATCATGGGTGACCGGCAAACAAACACGGTATTCGCTGCGCCGGCTGACAGCCGCACGTCGCGTGCCCGCAGCCGCGCCATGGCCGCGCATGCATCCGTTGAGCCCGTTTCAACATCATCTTCATCCGGCGGAGGTCTTGTTTCCGAGGCGCGCCGCTTCCTCGGCACCAATCCGACGGGACGCGCGGCGCTGTGGTGCGCGACTTTCATGAACATGATCCTCAAGCGGACCGGCCACGAGACGACCGGGTCCAACATGGCGCGGTCGTTTGCATCCTATGGGCGCCGGATATCCGGCCCGCGCGTCGGCGCCATCGCCCTGATGTCGCGCGGCAAGCGCGGCGGCCATGTCGGTGTCGTCAGCGGTATCGACGCCAAGGGCAATCCGATCATCATCTCCGGCAACTACAACCGGCGCGTCGCGGAAGCCGCCATTCCGCGCGGGCGCGTCTACGCGTATGTGATGCCGCGGGGGTGACCGTTTGGTCTGCGCCGCAGGTCAAACAATCAAGCAAACAGGGATGGCGATGAGGAAATGTCGTCGCCATCCTTGATCGTGCCGCCCGTGATCACCTCGGCATAGACGCCGCAGTCGGCGTGGCCATAGGTCCGCATCAACGTCTGCGGGATGTTGAGGTCGCGGATGCCGGTGTCGGGATCGACGTTGGTGGCGGCGCAGCGCACGATGCGCTTGATGATCTTCACCTGCGCATCGCCGAGCGAGATCTCCTGGTTGAGCAGGTCGAACTCATGCCATGCCGGCCAGCCGCTGACGTAAACATTGCCGCGAAAGCGCAGCGGATGCACCGGCACGCCGGTCGCGGTTTCAAGATCGGCGACGGACGCGAGGTTGATGATTGAGACGACCTTCTTCGCCACGTCCGAAAAGCTGAAGCCATCAGCCTGCAGCACCTTGGGCGGGCCGTGCAGATCGTCGGCTGAAAAGCGGGTGAAGAACGCCTCGATCGCGGCCCGTCCTTCGATCGTTCCGAGATCGCCGCGCGCCGCTTCCTCGCCCTCCGCACGGATCACCAGTTGCTGGGTCATGTCATCGTAGCGGGTGTCGAGCGTCGCCAGGCGCTCGTTCTTCATCAGCATGAGATAGCGCTGTTTGGGCTGATGGCGCGGCTCCAGCGGATCGAAGCCGGAGGGGCCGTTCTCGATTGCATATTTCCGGTCGCCGGCAATGGTCTGGCCGATCGTGAGCGCCGCGCGCGGCAGCCGCTCGGGCGAAAGCCCCTTCACCGGATAGCGGTAGATGGAGTCGATCTGTGCCATGCCTGCGAGATGGCCCTGCCAGGCCGGCCCCGTCAAGGGCGTCGCGCCGGGGAAGATCATCACGGCTGAGGGGTCTGGCGAGGCGCGAACGCCTGCCGATTTTTTTCTTCGTCGAAGCAGAACGATCGGACAAGATGCCTGTATCTTTGGATTGCCCATCTGATCGAGCACGAAAGCGGCCATGTCTGACGCGGACCTGATCCCGACTGAAGCCAGTGCCGCCCCCGGCAAGAAAGCGCGCGGGTGGCTGCACGAGCTTCCCTACGTCGCCATGCTTCTGCTCACCCTGGGTGGCGTGGGCTACTCGGCCATGACGCGCGATCCTTTGCGATACTATTGGGAAGTGGTTGCGGTCCTGAGCTGCGGCGCGTGCATCTTCGAGGGCTGGAGCCATGCGCAGGGCGGGAACGAACGGTGGCGGCTGATCTGGACCCAGCTGTTGCACTGGGGCGCCTTCCTCGCGGTCATGGCGCTGGTATTTCTGCCAAGCGTGCAGGCGATCGTGGACACGAACTCCACCAGCCTTGCGGTCCTGCTGCTGCTGGCGCTCGGCACCTTCGTTGCCGGCGTGCATGCGGAATCCTGGCGGATCGGGCTCAATGGTGTCGTGATCGCGCTATGCGTGCCGATGATCGCGTGGCTCGACCAGTCGGCTCTGTTTCTTTCCCTCGCGGCCCTGCTGGTGGTCATGTCAGGTGTGGTGGGTGTCGTTCTATGGATGCGGAGGGCCCGATAGGATCAGTTGGCCGGTCGAGAAGGCGGTCAAAGAATCGTAGCGTTTGGATGTGAGTATGCCTGTATGGCGGGAAGCGGGCTCCGGACGGACCCGCCCGCCCAGTTGTGGAGAGTGAAAATGGCTGATCTCGTCGTCGTCGCATATGATTCCGAAGCAAAGGCGGAAGCCGCCCGGCAGGAGCTTCTGAAGCTTCAAAAGGAATATCTGATCGAGCTCGGCGACGCCGTCGTGGCCGAGCGGCTGGAAGACGGCTCGATCAAGCTGCACCAGATGATCAACACGACGCTGGCCGGGGCCGCCTCGGGCGGACTTTGGGGTGGCCTTGTCGGACTTCTGTTCCTCAATCCCTTGCTCGGCTTTGCCCTTGGCGCCGGTGCAGGCGCGATTGCCGGCAAATTCACCGACGTCGGCATTGATGACAACTTCATCAAGGACGCCAGTTCAGCCCTTGGCCCCGGCCAGGCTGCGCTGTGCGTCCTCATCCGGAGTGTGACGGCCGACAAGGTGGTGGCGGATATGGCCAAGTTCGGAGGCACTGTGCTCCGGACAAACCTGACGCTTGAGCAGGAAGAGAAGCTCAAGGAAGCACTCAAGGGCGCCTGATCGTCATCGAGTCCCGGACAGGAGGCAGACACTGCCCTCCTGTTTGGGGTTCGAATGCCGTCCAAATTCAAAACAATTCGTCAACCAAGCCGCCGCACGTCTGCGATCGGCGCAAGGTGTCCTTAACGCCGGGCCTCTAGGGTGAACCAAACCCGTGCACCGAGACCCGGCCATGGCCACGCAATCCGGCATCGCCTACAGCATCGTCATCCCCGTCTTCAACGAAGAGGCGGTGATCCCCATGCTGCTGCTGCGGCTGGACGCGCTGATGGACCGGCTGGACGGTCCGGCCGAGACGATCTTCGTCGATGACGGCAGCCGGGACTGCAGCGGTATCGTGCTGCAGGCCAAGGCCCGCCATGACCCGCGCTATCGCTATATCGGGCTGTCGCGCAATTTCGGCCATCAGGTCGCCATCACCGCCGGCATGGAAGCTGCCTCCGGCGACGCCGTGGTGGTGATGGATGCCGACCTGCAGGACCCGCCGGAGGTGGTCGAGGAGATGATCGCCCGCTGGCAGGATGGCTATGAGGTCGTCTATGCGCGGCGGCTCTCCCGCGAGGGTGAAGGCCCGTTCAAGCGGGCGAGCGCCAAGCTGTTCTACAAGCTGCTCGGCCGTCTCTCCTCGGTGCCGATCCCGGCCGATGTCGGGGATTTCCGGCTGATGGACCGCAAGGTGATCGACGCTTTCCGCGCCATGCCGGAGCAGGACCGTTTCGTGCGCGGCATGGTCGCCTGGCTCGGCTTCAAACAGACCGAGGTGGCGTTCCACCGGCTGCCCCGCGCGGCCGGCGAGACCAAATATCCGCTCTGGAAGATGGTCCGGCTCGCCGCCAATGGTGCGATGAGCTTCTCGGATGCGCCGCTGCGCATCGCCATCTGGGCGGGGCTCGCCGTGTCGGGCCTCGCGCTGCTGTACGGCCTCTACGTCATCGGGCTGTGGCTGACGGACAGCCATCTGGTCGCCGGCTGGTCCTCGACGGTGGTCATCGTCTCCTTCCTGTGCGGGATGAACATGCTGATGACCGGCATCGTCGGTCTCTACGTCGGCCGCATCCATGCGGAGGTGAAGCGCCGGCCGCTCTATGTGGTCGATACCAAGGTCGGCTTCGACCATGCGGCGCCGGCTGCAGCGGAGGAGCCTGCCGCCCTGAGGAATGCCGGATGAGCCAGCTGTTCGACACCTATGACAAGACCTATGGCGCGGTCGTCCAGTCCTCGATCGATTTCTCCGGGCTGCCGCACAGCTTCTTCATGCAGGCCAAGGCGGAGATGCTGCGCGAGGTCATCGCCGCGAAGTTCGACGGCGCGGCGGCGCTGTCCGCGCTGGATGTCGGCTGCGGCACGGGGGAGTTTCATCCTTACGCCCGCGGCCTGTTCGGCAGGCTCTCCGGCAGTGACGTCTCGGAAAGCTGCGTCGCGCAGGCGCAGCGGGCCAATCCGGATGTCGCTTATCGGACCTCGACTGACGGCGTGCTGCCCTATGCGGATGGCAGTTTCGATCTCACCACCACGATCTGCGTCATGCATCACGTGCCGCCGGCGGAATGGCCGGCCTTCGTGCGCGAGATGCGGCGGGTGACCCGTCCGGGCGGCGTGGTCTGCGTGATCGAGCACAATCCGCTCAATCCGCTGACGCGGCTTGCGGTGGCGCGCTGCGAATTCGATCGCGACGCGGTGCTGCTGCGCAGTGGCACGACCCGGCGGCTGCTGGCGGAGGCGGGCCTGAGGGATGTCGAGACCCGCTTCTTCCTGGCGCTGCCGTTCGCCAAGCCACTGGCGCGGCGGATCGAAGGGATGATCGCGCGCCTGCCGCTCGGCGCCCAGTATCTCACGACCGGGACGGTCTAGAATTTTTGCCTGGTCGCGTTTTCTGCGGCGGGCCGGTTTCCACTTCGCCAGAAAACGCTCTGATTGCTATTTCGCCGGCCTGGCCGCGCGGCGCTTGTGCACCACCGCGATATCATCGGCATAGACCCGCTCCCACTCGGGCAGCCGGTCGAGCAGGGCGACGGCAGGCGTCGAGGGCATCAGCAGCGTCGCCTGGATCTTGTACTCGTCCAGCAGCCGCAGGAAATCCGGCAGGTCTTCCAGCGCCAGCCCGCGGGAATGGCGCAGGATCAGCTTGCGGCCGTAGAGTTCGCCACGGCCGTCGATGAATGGCGGGATGCCGGCGTGGATCAGATATCCGCCGAATCCATAGTCGTTCAGCACCGGCCCGGCATGGGCGAGGTCGGTCGCTGCGATCGCCGCCTGCGGCGTCTGCTGCGGATTGGGTGTGAGATTCCGCGTCAGCGCGAAACTCGTGGCCAGAACCGCGACCAGGGCTGCGCCAAACATTGCCAGTTTCAGTGACCCGGCCGGTTCGTCTGAACGCGATTGCTGGAGCTGCGCGCCGAGCGGACGGGCCAGATAGAGCGGCCCCAGCAGGGCCAGCAGGTCGGCGTGGCGGGACTGGGAGAGTGCGAGGTGCAGCAGCCCGAGCAGCACCAGGATCCGCACCGGCGGCAGGGTGATGCCCCTGAACAGCGCATAGCCGATTGAGGCCAGCAGCAGGACCTCGAAGGCCCCCGGATGGCTGAAATTCTGCGGCCGCCATTCGATGATGGTCTGCAGCGCCTCGGCGAGCCCGAAGGTGTGGAGCGGCACCAGCAGGATGCCGGGTCCGTAAGGCGTGATCGACGCCGCCACCAGCGCCAGCAGGCCGAACAGGATCCAGGGTCCGGCGATCCGCAGCCAGTCGCGCCGCGGGGCGCCCCACAGCGCTTCGAGGGCGGCCGGGCCGATCAGCGCGACGCCGAAGCTGACGCTGCCATGCAGGTTGGCCCAGAGGATCAGCAGCGGCAGGGCGGCGAATGGCGGCGGGCCCCGCCGGTCCATCGTACGGATCAGGATGCAGGCCCAGGCCACCATCACCGGCATCACGATGGCATGGGGCCGCGCCAGCATGTGGGGTGCGACGAGGACAAAGGCCGCCACCAGCAGGATCAGCGCCGGAACGGTGTCGAGCTCGCGGGTCAGGAACCAGGCCGCCAGCCCGAAGGCCAGCGCGATGCAGGCTGCGCCCAGCATCGCCACGCCCGGCCATCCGGCGAGGCTGAAGGCGCCGGCATAGGCCAGTTCGGACAGCCACTCGAAGGCGATCCAGGGTGCGCCGGCGGCGGTGTGGGAGAATGGATCGGCCACCGGGAAGGTCCGGTGCTCGATGATCCATTGCGCGACGGCCAGGTGCCAGTAGCTGTCCGGGTCGTTGAGCAGCTTCGGAGCCATCGCCAGCAGCAGCAGATAGGCCCCCGCCGCGAACAGCCATGGCAGCGCCTCGCGCATCGGAAACGCGTGTGCCGCAGCGGCCGGGCGGGCATGGTCGGTCATGAAAGAGACGTTACGGCCGGGCGGTTAACGTTCGGACAAAGGATGCTGCGGCAGACTGCGGCGCCGGCTGAGAATTTGCTGACAGGCGGGGCGAGGCCCCTTCCGTTGCTGCAACGCCACACTATGTTGACGGGCATCAACGACCTGCCGCCGGCATCGGGGCAGAGACTGTCATAACGATGCCGCAGGCGAGCTACGGACGCAGGCGGCGGGCAGGAGGCGACATGAACCTTGAAAAGTTCACGGACCGCGCGCGCGGTTTCGTGCAATCCGCACAATCCCTCGCACTCCGCGAGGGCCATCAGCAATTTTCCACCGAGCACCTTCTCAAGGTGCTGCTCGACGACCCCGAGGGGCTCGCCGCGGGCCTGATCGACCGCTCCGGCGGCCGCTCCCGCGAGGCGCTCAAGGCCGTCGAAACGGCGCTGAACAAGCGCCCCAAAGTCCAGGGCTCCGGCGCTGGCCAGCTCTATCTCGATCCGGCCTTGGCACGGGTGTTCGACCAGGCCGAGAAGGTCGCGGAGAAGGCCGGCGACAGCTATGTCACGGTCGAGCGGCTGCTGCTGGCGCTCGCGCTGGAGAAGGACAGCGAGGCCGGCAAGATCCTCCATCAGGCCGGTGTCACGCCCCAGAATCTCAATGCGGCGATCGAGGCGCTCCGCAAGGGCCGCACCGCCGACAGCGCGTCGGCTGAGAATGCCTATGACGCCCTGAAGAAATATGCGCGGGACCTCACCGAGGCGGCGCGGACGGGCAAGCTCGATCCGGTCATCGGCCGCGACGAGGAGATCCGCCGCACCATCCAGGTGCTGTCGCGGCGCACCAAGAACAATCCCGTGCTGATCGGCGAGCCTGGCGTCGGCAAGACCGCCATCGTCGAAGGCCTCGCGTTGCGTATCGTCAATGGCGACGTGCCGGACAGCCTGGAGAACAAGAAGCTGCTGTCGCTCGATATGGGCGCGCTGATTGCCGGCGCGAAATATCGCGGCGAGTTCGAGGAACGCCTCAAGGCAGTGTTGCAGGAGGTGACGGCTTCCGATGGCGGCATCATCCTGTTCATCGATGAGATGCACACGCTGGTCGGCGCGGGCAAGGCGGACGGCGCGATGGACGCGTCGAACCTGCTGAAGCCGGCGCTGGCGCGTGGCGAACTGCACTGCATCGGCGCGACCACGCTCGACGAGTACAAGAAGCACGTCGAGAAGGACGCGGCGCTGGCGCGGCGCTTCCAGCCAGTGTTCGTCAACGAGCCATCGGTGGAAGACACCGTCTCGATCCTGCGCGGCCTCAAGGAGAAGTATGAGGCGCATCACGGCGTCCGCATCACCGACGCGGCGATCGTTGCGGCGGCGACGCTGTCGAACCGCTACATCACCGACCGTTTCCTGCCCGACAAGGCGATCGACCTGGTCGACGAGGCTGCGGCGCGGCTGAAGATGCAGGTGGATTCGAAGCCGGAAGAACTCGACTCCATCGACCGCGAGATCATGCGCCGGCGGATCGAGCGCGAAGCGCTGAAGAAGGAAAGTGACGCCGGCTCCAAGGACCGTCTGGCGAAGCTCGAAAAGGAACTGGTTGAGCTTGAGAAGCAATCGGCTGATCTCACGGCGCGCTGGAAGTCTGAGAAGGAAAAGCTCTCCGATGCCCAGAAGCTGAAGACCGAACTCGATCAGTTGCGTGTTGAGCTGGCGGATGCCCAGCGGCGTGGTGAATACCAGCGCGCCGGCGAGCTGGCCTATGGCCGCATCCCCGAGATCGAGAAGAAGCTGAAGACGATCGAGGAGAATGAAGGCAAGAGCGCGGTGGTGGAGGAGGCCGTCACGGCCGATCACGTTGCGCAGGTGGTGTCGCGCTGGACCGGCGTGCCGGTCGACAGGATGCTCGAAGGAGAACGCGAGAAGCTGCTCCAGATGGAGACGCAGATCGCCAAGCGCGTCATCGGCCAGGCCGAAGCGGTGAAGGCTGTCTCGACGGCGGTGCGCCGTGCCCGCGCGGGCCTGCAGGACCCGAACCGGCCGATCGGCTCGTTCATGTTCTTAGGCCCCACCGGCGTCGGCAAGACCGAGCTGACCAAGGCGCTGGCGGAGTTTCTGTTTGACGACGAGACCGCGCTGATCCGTATCGACATGTCGGAATACATGGAGAAGCATTCGGTGGCGCGGCTGATCGGCGCTCCTCCCGGCTATGTCGGTTATGAGGAAGGCGGCGCGCTGACCGAGGCGGTGCGGCGGCGGCCCTATCAGGTCGTGCTGTTCGACGAGATCGAGAAAGCGCATCCGGATGTCTTCAACGTCCTGCTGCAGGTGCTCGACGACGGACGGCTCACCGATGGGCAGGGCCACACGGTCGACTTCCGCAACACATTGATTGTGATGACGTCGAATCTCGGCGCGGACTATCTGGTCAACCAGCCGGATGGCCAGGACACCGATGTCGTGCGCAACGAGGTGATGGCGGTGGTGCGGGCGGCGTTCCGGCCGGAATTCCTCAACCGCATCGACGAGATCATCCTGTTCCATCGGCTGCGCCGCGATCAGATGTCCCACATCGTCGACATCCAGATGCGCCGGCTCTCGAAGTTGCTGGAGGAGCGCAAGATCACGCTCGATCTCGATCCGAAGTCACGCGAGTGGCTCGCCGAGAAGGGTTACGATCCGGCCTATGGCGCGCGCCCGCTCAAGCGCGTGATCCAGAAGGAAGTGCAGGATCCGCTCGCGGAGCTGATCCTCTCGGGGCAGGTCAAGGATGGCGAAAAGGTCCGCATCTCTGCCGGTAAGAAGGGCTTGACCTTCAACGGTCAGGCGGTCGCCGAGGCGGCTTGATCTACGCGGTCGTGCCGCAAGCGTGCGCACGGCCGCCACAATTCTGTCGGACCAAGGTGCGCCGTCTGAAAAGACGGCGCGCTTTTTTGCGGGGTCCGACATGTTTCGTTCCGCCTGCCTACTGTTTGCCGTTTCGCTTCTGTCTGTTTGTCCTGTTGTTTTCCACCAAGCGCTGGCGCAGCCGGTGCCCGCCCTGCGGGAGAGAGCCAGTCCGCAACAGATCAAGAAGGCTGACGAGTCTTCCAGGGACCGCAACCTGTGGGGGCAGGTGCGCCTCGCCGCGGGCCTCGAACCGGTCAGCGATCAGGGTGTGATCTGGGCCCTGCACAAGGCCGGGACAGATGGTCTGCTCGGGGAATGGGCGCAGACCGAGTACGGATCGCAACTCGCCACGACGGTGCCGCCGGGCCGGTATGTTGTCGCGGTGACTTACGGCAATGTCAGCCGCAGCATCCCGGTCACCATCGAGGCGCGCAAGCCCGCGAGCCTTGACGTGGTGCTTGATGCCGGCCGGGTCACGGGGGAAGGCGCGATTGCCGGTTCTGCCTTACCGATGCGGGACGTGAGCTGGGAATTGAAGCGTGCGGACGGTGAGGCTGTTGCGACGTCTTATGATCCCGCGCCGCACTTCGTTCTGCCCGCCGGCAGCTATGTGCTGAAACTTTCGAAAGGCACGGCGTCCACCACCAAGGCCTTTGACGTTTCAGCCGGCAGCGACACCAAACAAACACTGACACTTGAGGTTGGACGTCTGGCTGTCAGCGGGGTGTATGCCGAGGGCGGGCCACCCTTGAAGGAGACGCTCACCGCCGAGGTCCGGCAGCCGCCGGCGGTGGATGGCGAGGTCGGCGAGACCGTCAGCACCAACTATGGCGCGGGCATCAATTTCGATCTCCCACCGGGCCCGTATGATGTCGTCGTCTCCGTCGGTAAGGCGTCGCTGCTGAAGCGTGTCGAAGTGACGTCGGGAAAAGTTGAGCGGGTCGCCGTTGCGCTCAACGCCGGTGTGGTCGGCATTCAGGCGCCGACATCCGCAGCGATCGAGATCTATGGCGCTGAGCGTGACATCAACAACCAGCGCCAGCTGATCGAGGCGGGCTATGACGGCGTTGTCAACCTCGCGCTGCCGGCCGGTGACTATGTCGCGGTCGCGACCTTCGAAGGCAACATGATCGAGAAGGCGTTCACCATCAAGGCCGGCAAGCGGACCGAGGTCGAGATCAAGCCGGCAGGGCAGGCCGGTACTGACGCGAAGCCGTAGTGGCCCGTTCGGGTTTATTTGAAGACGATGCGCCCTTCGACGCGCTCGCGCGCCGTTCCTTGCTGGCGGATATAGACCATCACCTCGTTGGCGAGCAGCGGCGAATCCGGATCGGGCAGCAACCGCACAGCGTCGCTGAACATGGTGTAGCCGTCGCCGCCGCGGGCCAGGAAGTCGTTGGTGGCGACCTTGTAGACCTTCGCATCGTCGAGCGGCGCATCGCCGACCTTGACCGACAGCACCCGCTGGCCCGGCGGCCGCGTCGCATCGGCCTCAATGGTCATTCCGGATACCTGGGGGAATCGACCGGCTGCATTGGGCAGCAGCGACAGCCCGTTTTCGATCGCGCGGCGCACGTCGATGCCGCTCATCTCCACAGTGACGACCCGGTTGTCGAACGGCAACTCGGCCAGCACATCCTTGCGGGTGAGCTGTGCGCCTGCCGGATAGACCGCGCCGGAGCGGATGCCGCCGCCATTCATGATGGCGATGTCTGCGCGCAGCGACACCCGCATGGCGTCGGCGATCAGGTTGCCGATGGCAGCCTCCTGGGTGCGCACCACCGCGTTGCGGCTGTCGAGTTCGTACTGGGTCGTGCCGAGCGGCACATCCATTTCCTTGGTGAATTCCTTCTGGAAGCCGTCCACCAGTGCGGCCACCTCCGGATCAGGCGCGACGGTCGCGGTGTCGATGATGCGGAACTGCGGCCACCATGTCATCTCGCGGCGGCCGTTGCTCTCCTTCACCTGAATGGTCGCGTCGATGATGGTGAGCATGTGCGCGTCATAGGTGGATTCGACGAGGCCGGTGAGCCCGTCGAAATTCACCAGCAGGTCGTGATCGTGGCCACTGAGAATCAGGTCGGCCGCCCGCGTCGCCTTGATCTCGAAATCCTGCGCGCGGCTGGCATGCGACACCGCGACGACGAAATCCGCGCCTTCGCGGCGTAGCGTCTCGGCCTGCTGCCGTGTCGTATCGACCGTCGATGTGAAACGCAGGTCCTCGGGTGTCGACGTCAGCGGCGTGCCGTCATAGGTGGTGCCGGTCAGGCCGATGCGCACCCCGTCGAAGGTGATGATCGAGCGGTCCTTGAAGTTCGGCAGCGGCTGTCCGTCAGGCCCGCGCAGGTTGGCGCCGTAGAGCGGGAACCTGGCCTCGCCCATGCGCTGCAGGAACGTCGCCTTGCCGAAATCAAACTCGTGATTGCCCGGCACGAAGATATCCGGCCGCACCGCGTTGGTCAGCGTGATGATGTGGGCGCCGCGATCGAAGCCGGACATCAGCGATGGTGATAGCGTATCGCCGGCATGGGCGAGGATCACGTGGCCGCCCTTGGCGCGCTCGGCCTTGACGATGGCTGCGAGCCGCGCGAAGCCGCCACGGCGTTTGCCATCCGCCGCCTGCACGGCATCCATCAGATAGATGTCGTTCACCAGAATGAAGCTGACGGTGGTGGTCGCGGCGCGGGCGGGAGTTGCGAAGAAGATGAGCGCCAGAAGCCCAAGAGCAAAAAACGGTCGAAGTTTCATCATCAAAAGGTTCCGGAAAGGCGGACGGGTTTACCACGCGTGGACACGCAACCGCTATCGCCTATGCTGGAGGCAAAGGAGCGCAGCTCATGGCCAATCCTGAAGTGACCGCCTGGCCGCGGCCGGCGCCGCCGTCCGATTCGCCGGAAGCGCAGCAGGCCCCGATCACCAGCGAAGCCGCCCCACCGGTGGTCGCCGACCCGCGGCCCGCCGATCCGGTGATCGAGACGGTCGATCTCGAGCCGGTGAAGCGTGCGTTGCTGGAAATGACGCCCGGTACGCCGGCATCTTCTGCGGCGGAGCCGGAGGATGTCATCACGGCGTTACCGGTGGTGCAGACGCCGCCCGCGCCACTGCCGCGCACCGGCATCCTGCTGATCAATCTCGGCACGCCGGATGCCCCCGATGCCCCCGCCGTCCGTGCCTATCTCAAGGAATTCCTGTCCGACCCGCGGGTGATCGAGCGCAACTCGCTGACCTGGCGGCTGGTGCTCAACGGGTTCATCCTGCGGTTCCGTCCGCGTGTCCGGGCGCGGGCCTACCGGAAGATCTGGAACACCGAGCGCGACGAATCGCCGCTGAAGACCATCACTCGCGACCAGGCGGAGCGTCTTGCCGATCTGCTCAAGCCGATCGGCAACCATCTCGTGGTGGATTGGGCGATGCGTTACGGCAATCCGTCGATTCCGGCGCAGATCAGCGCGCTGGCGAAGCAGGGCTGCGAGCGCATCCTGCTGATGCCGCTCTATCCGCAATATGCCTCGGCGACGACGGCGACCGCCTGCGATGCGGCTTATCAGGCGCTGTTGCGGATGCGGTGGCAGCCGTCGATCCGTGTGCTGCCGCCCTATTATGCCGAACCGGCCTATATCGAGGCGCTGGCGGTTGGCATCGAAACCCATCTGCGCACGACGGGAATTCAGCCGGACGTGATCCTGGCTTCCTACCACGGCATCCCCGTCGAATATGTGCAGAAGGGCGATCCGTATCAGGCCCAGTGCATCGAGACGACGCGGCTGCTGCGCCAGCGGCTGGGGCTCGACGAAAAGAAGCTGGTGATGACGTTCCAGTCGCGGTTCGGACGCGCGGAATGGCTGACGCCCTACACCGACAAGACGGTGAAGAAGCTGGCCAAGGACGGCGTGAAGTCTGTCGCAATCGTCACCCCGGGCTTTTCGGCGGATTGTCTGGAAACGCTGGAAGAGATCGCCATCGAGAATGCGCATGTCTTCAAGCGGGCCGGCGGGCAGACCTTCACGACCATTCCCTGCCTCAACGACAGCGAGGCCGGCATGGCGATGCTGATGCAGATCGCGTTGCGCGAGCTCAAAGGTTGGGTCTAGGCATCTCCCTGCCGATTTCGAACCGTTCAATCCTGCGCTGCGACATACCTCCGACGACTCCGGTGTCCATCATGGCGCCGCCGGGGGTGCTTGCCGTGCGCCCACGCGCACTCCACAATCCGGCAGGCCGAGGAGGGCACGGATGTCTGGGTTCAGCATATTTGTCATCGTTTTCCTGCTGCTTGTTGTTTTGACGCTCTATGCGGGCGTGAAAACCGTTCCGCAAGGATACGACTGGACGGTCGAACGCTTCGGCAAATACACGCGCACGCTCCCGCCGGGCCTCAACCTCATCATTCCGTATTTCGACCGCATCGGCCGCAAGATCAACGTGATGGAACAGGTGATCGAGATTCCGCAGCAGGAGGTCATCACCAAGGACAATGCGACGGTCACGGTCGATGGCGTCGCTTTCTTTCAGGTGTTTAACGCCGCGAAGGCGAGCTACGAGGTCTCGGACCTCGACCAGGCGATCGTCACGCTGACGATGACGAACATCCGTTCGGTGATGGGCTCCATGGATCTCGACAACATCCTGTCCCATCGCGATGAAATCAATGAACGTCTGCTGCGCGTGGTCGATGCGGCGGTGGCGCCGTGGGGCGTCAAGGTCAACCGGATCGAGATCAAGGATATCGTGCCTCCGGCCGATCTGGTCTCCTCGATGGCGCGGCAGATGAAGGCGGAGCGCGACAAGCGCGCGGAAATCCTCACCGCGGAGGGACAGCGGGCATCGGAGATTCTGCGCGCTGAGGGTGCGAAGCAGGCGCAGATCCTCGAAGCCGAAGGGCGGCGCGAGGCGGCGTTCCGCGATGCTGAAGGACGTGAACGGTCGGCTGAAGCAGAAGCCCGCGCCACCACGATGGTCAGCGAGGCGGTGGCGCGTGGCGACATCGCGGCCCTCAACTACTTCATCGCCGAGAAATATCTCGTCGCCTTCGGCAAGATCGCCGAGTCGCCGAATCAGAAGATCCTGATGTTGCCGATCGAGGCGACCAACGTGCTGGGTTCGCTTGCGGGCATCGGTGAGATCGCCAAGGCGACCTTTGGCGGCGAGAGCGCCGCCGGCGCCGGAAGTGCGGCGCGGCGTCCGACGGGACCGACCACGGGCGGCGCGTAAGGAGGGGATGATGACGGCCTGGTTGGCTGCGCTGGGAACGTGGAACTGGTTCATTCTCGGCGTGCTGTTTTTGCTGATCGAGTTGCTCGCGCCGGGCGTCTTCATGCTGTGGCTTGGCCTTGCGGCCATCGGCGTCGGTATCGTCTCCATCGTCGTCGACTGGACGTGGCAGATGCAGATGCTCGCCTTCGCGCTCTTCTCGGCCGCCCTCATCCCGGCGTGGCGGCGCTTCGCGCGCAAGGTGGAGAAGCCGACGGACAGCCCGTTCCTCAACCGCCGCACGGAAAGCTATGTCGGCCGCGTGTTCGCTCTTGAGACGCCGATCCTCAACGGCATCGGCACGGTGCGCATCGACGATACGGTATGGCGTGTCCGCGGCGCGGACGCGGCCGTCGGAACCTCTGTCCGTGTCGTGCGTGTCGACGGGCCAAACCTCACGGTCGAGCCGGTGTGATCAGGCCACACCGATCCGCAGCAGATCGTGCACGTGGATGACGCCGACCGGCTTGCCGCTGTCGACCACGATCAACTGGGTCTTGCTTGCCGTGTTGAGAAAATCCAGCGCCTCGCTGACAAGCTGATCGGGCCGCACGGTCTTCGGGCTGTGCGTCATGATCTCCTCGACTTTCAGGTCGAGCAGGTTGGCGCCCATGTGGCGGCGCAGGTCACCGTCGGTGATGATGCCGATGGCGCAGCCGTCGCGGTCGGTGATGATGACGCAGCCGACGCTCTTCACCGTCATCTCCACCACCGCTTCCGACATGCGCGTGCCGACGCTTGCGAGCGGAATGGAATTGCCGGTGCGCATCACGTCGCGCACGAATTTCAGCATGGCGCCGAGCTTTCCGCCGGGGTGGAAATTGGCGAACTGCAAGGCGGTGAAGCCGCGGCTCTCCAGCAGCGCAACCGCGAGCGCATCGCCCAGCGCCTGCTGCATCAGCGTGGATGTGGTCGGAGCCAGATTGTGAGGGCACGCTTCCTTGGCCTGCGGCAGGGCGAGCACCACGTTGGCGGTGCGGCCGAGCGCCGAATCCGCATTGGCTGTCACGCCGATCAGGCCGATATGGAAGCGGCGGGAATAGTCGATCAGATTCTTGAGTTCGACGGTCTCGCCCGACCACGACAGCGCGAGGATGACGTCATCCGGCGTGATCATGCCGAGGTCGCCGTGGCTTGCCTCGCCGGGATGAACAAAGAATGCCGGTGTCCCGGTTGAGGCCATGGTGGCGGCGATCTTGCGGCCGACATGGCCCGACTTGCCCATGCCGGTGACGATCACGCGGCCCCGGGCATTGTGGATGAGATTGACCGCGCTGGCGAAAGGCTGGCCCAGGCCGTTGGCGATGGCCGTGGCCAGCGCACTGATGCCGCTGGCTTCGGTCTCGAGGGTGCGCAGCGCGGAGGCGATCAGCGCGTCGCCCTGACCGTCGGGGGCCGACATCGGATTCGCAGACATGACGCTCGCGGATTGGGGGGTCAGCTTGGTCTTGGCCATAAGGTGACTGCTCCGGATGCCGTTGGGCGGTCCCTGATACCACGCCGGACGGTCGGGTGACAGGACGCTGCGATCAACCTCGTATTAACCATAAGTCATTAATTCCGTTAACCAATGGTCACCGGAATTGCCGCTCTGCGACTGTCGCTTGCGGTGGTATGGGCCGCCTCCGCTTGGGGCGTCGCCGATGCCGCTGCGCAGACGGCTGCCGGGTCGAACAGCAGTCTTTTGAGCCCCAATATCGATGGCGGCGCACAGAATGCGCAGCGGTTCCAGCCGGCGTCGGGTCCGGTTCCGCCGGGCACCGGGCAGTCGGGGTTCGTGTCGACCAACCTGCCACCGCAGCCCGCGGCGGCCGACCAGCGGCCGTCCACCAGCTTCGTGTCCCAGCCCCGGCCGCGACCGGCGTCCGGACAGACGGCGCTGGCCGGGACGCCTTTGAGAGGGGCGCTGACGACGGGAACGGCTGCGGAGCTCCTGCCGGTCCGGCCCCGTCCGCGCCGGCCGGTTGACCAGGATCCGTTCGAGCCGCTCGGCCTCCGCATGGGGTCATTCACGGTGAAGCCGGCGATCGACCTTTCGACCGCCTACGACACCAATCCGCGCCGCATCCGGAATGGTCAGAGCTCGTTTGCCAGCGTGGCCGCGGCGGAAGTGTCCGTTCAATCCGACTGGTCGCGTCACGCACTGAGCGCGGACCTGCGCGGAAGCTACTCGGCTTACTCGAAGACCACTGATCTCAACCGG
>Ga0180223_1001603_pt1 | contig 16709 bp, 13 predicted proteins | sample eDN5th30CKraftOP_FD_151337 | JGI IMG/M metagenome (GOLD analysis project Ga0180223, IMG submission 151337) | Enriched Organic Plus compost microbial communities from Emeryville, California, USA - eDNA 5th pass 30_C Kraft OP (version 2) (version 2) ...
CAGTCAGACATTCCAAGACCTGCCGCGGGATTCCAGTTTCGCGAACTCTGGACGCGCCCGGGAATCCCGGCAGCAATTCTCACTTCAGCCCTGCGGCTCGATCTTGGCGATGCGCACATATTCCGCCCAGTTCTTCTCCTCCTTGAAGAACAGCGCCTGCGCTTCTTCCGGCGTGCTGATGAACGGATCGCCGCCGAATTTGTTGAGGAATTCCTTCGTATCGGGCTGCCGCAGGATCTCGCCGAACCATTTGTTGATCTGGTCGATCACCGGCTTCGGCGTTCCGGTCGGCAAATGCACCGCCCACCACGAGGTCAGGTCCATGCCGGGCACGCCGGACTCTGCCATGGTCGGGATCTCCGGCGCGGCCTGCAGCCGCCGGCCGGCACTGTGGGCGAGCACGCGCAGGCGTCCCTCGCGCATCTGCGCCAGCGAATAGACCGGGTCGTGCATGCCGTAATCGATACGGCCACTGAGCATATCGTTGAGCGAGCCCGCCGAATCCTTGTAGCGGACCTCCACCGCCTCGACGCCGGTGATGGCCTTGTACATCTCGCCCATGATGATGCCGGAGGTCGCCGCCGAGGCCCAGCTCGCGGCCTTGCCCTTCTTCTTCATCGCCTCGGTCAGTTCGGGCACGGTCTTGTAGGGTGAGTTGGGGGCCACCGTCAGCATAAAGGCCTGCTTGTTGATGGTGGCGGCGAGCTGGAACGCCTTCAGCACGTCCACCGGCGGGTTCTTCATCAGATAGGGATTGGCAGCGGTCGCGCTCGCCGCCGTGAGATACATCGTATAGCCATCCGGCTTCGAGCGCGCCGTATACTGGATCGCAACCGCGCCGTTGGCGCCGACCTTGTTCTCGACCACGACGGTATGATTGGTGTGCTGGCGAAGTTTCTCGGCAAAGAAACGCGTCAGGACGTCAGCGCCGCTGCCGGGCGGGAAGCTGGTGATGAAGTGGATGTCCTGATTCGGATATTGCTGCGCCCATACCAGGCGCGCATCCAGACTGCCAAAGGTCGCCGCTGCCGCAGCCGCGCCGGTACCCTTGAGCATGGTCCGTCGATCGACCATCACGTCCTCCCATTCGTTGTCTTTGTTGGTCAGAAAGGATCGGGCAATATGCCCGATCCCGCAACGTAGCAAAGCGCCGTCTACTGCGGATCGATCTTTGCGATCCGCACGTAGTCTGCCCAGTTCTTCTCGTCCTTCACAAACAGCGCCTGCCCGTCCTCAGGCGTGCTGATGAAGGGGTCCCCGCCGAACTTGTTGAGGAAGTCCTTGGTGTCGGGCTGCTGCAGGATCTCGCGGAACCAGACATTCAGCTGATCGACCACCGGCTTCGGCGTCGCCGCCGGCACATGCACCGCCCACCACGAGGTGAGGTCCATGCCCGGCACGCCGGACTCCGCCATGGTCGGAATGCCCTTCAGCGCTTCGATCGGCGAGCCGGAGCTGTGCGCGAGAACACGCAGCCGGCCCTCCCGCTGTTGCGCCAGCGCAAACACCGGATCCATCGCGCCGTAGTCGAGCTTGCCGCTGGCGAATTCGTTGAGCGCATCCGCCGCCGCCTTGTAGCGGATCTCGACCGCCTGCACGCCGGTCTTGCTCTTGTACATTTCGCCCATGACGATGCCGGTCGGCGCGGTCGTCGCGTAGCTTGCGTTCTCACCCTTCGGCTTCATCGCCTTGGTGAGATCGGCCACCGACATGTAGGGCGACTTCGCATCGACCGAGAGCAGGAAGGCCTGGCGGTTGAGCGTCGCCGCGATCTGGAACGCCTTGGTGACATCGACCGGCGGATTCTTGGTGAGGTGCATGCCGGCCGCCACGGCACTGCCGGCGCCCAGCAGCAGATAGTGGCCATCGGGTTTGGCGCGCGCGACATATTCGGTGGCGATGTTGCCGGCCGCGCCGGGCTTGTTCTCGACCACCACGGTACGGCCGGCCTTCTGACGCAGCTTCTCGGCAAAGAAGCGCGTCAGCACGTCCGCGCCGCTGCCGGGCACGAAGCCCACCACCATGTGGATGTCCTGCGAGGGATAGGCCTGTGCCTGCACGGGTCGCGATGACATCGCTGTCACGGCAGCAACAAAAACAACGGCCGCGCCGCCGATCACCACGGTTCGCCTGAAACTTGACGTCATAAGTTCTCTTTCCTTCCCTGAGCCGGCATGGCTCGAAACATCATTGTCCGCTCCGGGCACGAATGCCCGGGCGCTATCCCTGCGGTTCGATCTTGGCGATGCGGACATAGTCCGCCCAGTCATGGATGTCCTTGAGCAGACGCGCCTGCCCCTCCTCGACTCCACTCACCCACGGGTCACCGCCAAAGCCGTTGAGGAATTTGCGCGTGTCATCCATTGCGACCACCTGGTTGAACCATTTGTTGAGCTGATCGACAATCGGGCGCGGCGTTCCCGCCGGCACCATCGCAGCAAACCATCCCATCAGATCGACGTTGGGAATCCCGGCCTCTTCCATGGTTGGAAGCTCGGGATTGGCCTGCAGGCGCTGTTTGGTGCTCACCGCCAGCAACCGCAGCGTTCCGGCGCGCTGCTGCGACATGGAATAGACCGGGTCATACATGCCGTAGTCGATAGCGCCGCTCAGCATGTCGTTGAGGGATTCCGCGCCGACCTTGTAGACCACCTCGGTTGCCTGGACGCCGGTGGCCTGCTTGTAGAGCTCACCCATGATCGTGCCGGTCGGCGCAGAGGTCGCGTAGGTGGCCTTGCTGCCTTTCTCCTTCATGGCGGCGGTCACGTCGGCGACGGTCTTCCACGGCTTGCGGGCGTCCACAGCCATGATGAAAGGCTGGCGATTGATGGTCGCCGCGACCTGAATCGCCTTCGCCGCATCGACCGGCGGCTTGCGGAACAGATGCATGTTGGCCGCCAGCGCGCTGCCGGCATGGACATAGACCGTATAGCCATCCGGCTTGGCCCGGGCCACGAATTCCGTGGCGATGTTGCCGCCTGCGCCCTGCTTGTTCTCGACAATGATGGTGCGTCCAACGATCGGCCGCAGCTTCTCGGCCACGTAGCGGACGATGGTGTCGGAGCCGCTGCCGGCCTGGAAGGCACAGATGAAGTGGATGTCCTGCGATGGGTAGGCCTGCGCCATTGCGTCGCGTGGCTCGGCGCAAAGCAGCAGCGCCGTGACACCGATTGCCAGTCCCAATCCTCTGCGCAAGCCTTGCTGCATCGACACCTCCCCAACAGTTTTCTTTTTGGATGCGCCGCCAGTGCGCGCATCAGCAGGCAGGCCAAAGTCTATACTGCCCATCAGGAAAGAAAAGGCGCGACACCGTCTCCGCTGTCGCGCCTTCATTCCTGATCAGCTCGGAGCGGCGCATGCCGCCGCTCTGGCCGATATCAGTCCTGCGGCTCGATCTTCGCAGCCTTCATATAGCCTTCCCACGCCTTCTGGTCCTTGACCAGCTGGGCCTGGCCTTCCGCCGGGGTGGTGATCCAGGGGTCACCACCGAAGCTCGCGAGGAATTTCGCCGTCTCCGGCGTCGCCTCGATCTCGTTGAACCAGGTGTTGAGCTGATCGACCACAGGCTTCGGCGTCGCGGCGGGCACCATGGCGGCGAACCAGCCAAACAGATTGATGCCCGGCACGCCGGACTCGGCCATCGTCGGCAGGTTCGGCAATGACTTCATCCGCTGGCCGGTGCTCACCGCCAGATTGCGCAGCCGGCCTTCGCGCTCCTGCACCAGGGCGAACACCGGATCCATCATGCCGTAGTCAACGGTCCCACTTTGGAAATCGTTGAGACTGTCGTTGGCGGTGCGGTAGGCCACTTCGACGGCTTCGACCCCGGTGGCCTGCTTGTAGAGTTCGCCCATCACCTTGCCGGTCGTGTTGGACTGGGCGTAGGTCGCCTTGTCGCCCTTCTTCTTCATCGCCGCGGTCAGGTCAGCGAGGGTCTTGTAGGGAGAGTTGGCGGCGACCATCACCATGAAGGGCTGCTGGTTCAGCGTCGCAACGACCTGCAGGTCCTTCGAGGGATCGATCGGCGGCTTCTTGAACAGATGGTAGTTGGCCGCCGTCGAACTGCCCGCATGGACATGGATCGTGTAGCCATCGGGCTTGGACTTGGCGGTGTAGACGGCGGCGATGTTGCCAGCCGCGCCGACCTTGTTCTCGACAATGACAGTCCGGCCGGACTTCTTGCGCAGTTCCTCCGCGAAGTAGCGCACCAGGACGTCGGCGCCGCTGCCCGCCGGGAACGCGCAAATGATATGGATGTCCTGAGCCGGATATTGCTGCGCCTGGGCAACGCCCGACCCGAAAGCAGCCACCAGTGCCGTGGCCGACGTGGCCAGCAGAAATTGTCTCTTTGACGTGTCGATCATTCCAAATCTCTCCTGCTCGCAAGCGCGAATCCCGGACGCCGGCGCGCTCGCCATGCCCCATAAGTAGTATATATACGGCCGCGCGTGGAAGCAGTGCGGCGGCATAACGCCGCCGCAGGGAATGATTTTATTTTTGTAATGTTGGGCTCAACAGGACGTCCGGCGCAAGCCGGGCGTCCTGACTCGTGATCCGGGCTCAGCCCTGGGGCTGCAGCTTCGCCACCCGCACATAGTCCTTCCAGTTCTCGATATCCTTGAGGAACAGCGCCTGGGCCTCGTCCGGCGTGATCGAGAACTGGTCCCCGCCGAGATTGTTCAGGAATTTCTTGGTGTCGGCCTGGGCGACCACTTCGGAAAACCACTTGTGGAGCGCGTCGATCGCCGGGCGGGGGGTGCCGGTTGGCACCATGGCCGCCCACCAGCCGGTGAGATCCATCGGGATGCCCTGCTCGCCCATCGTGGGCAGGTCCGGATTGGATTCCAGCCGCTTGGCCGTGCTGACGCCGAGGATCCGCATCCGGCCCTCCCGCTGCTGGGCGAGGGCGAACACCGGATTGTGCATGGCATAGTCCAGCGAGCCGCTGGCCATGTCGTTGATCGAATCGGAGGCAGTCTTGTAGCTGACCTCCAGCGCCTTGACGCCGGTGACGGACTTGTAAATCTCGCCCATCACCGTGCCATCGGGCGCCGACGTGGCATAGCTGGCCTTCTCCCCCTTGGCCAGCATGGCCTTGGTCAATTCCGCCGTGGTCTTGTAGGGGGACTTTTCGTCAACCACGAGCATGAAGGGCTGGCGATTGATCGTCGCAGCCATCTGATAGGCCTTGGCGACGTCCACCGGCGGCTTCTTGTAGAGGCTCATGCTGGCGGCGACGGCGTTACCGCCATGCACAAAGATGGTGTAGCCGTCCGGCTTGGCACGGGCGACATATTCCAGCGCGATATTGCCGCCGGCGCCGACACGGTTTTCGACGATGATGTTCTTGCCCGTCAGCGGGCGAACCTTCTCGGCAAAATAGCGCACGATCACGTCCGCGCCGCTGCCCGGGGGAAACGCGCAAATGAAGTGAATGTCCTGCGCCGGATATTGCTGCGCGAAGGCGGATGATCCGGACAATCCGACTGCCGCGGACGCCGTCAGGGCCGATGTCGCGGCGAGAAATTCCCGTCGTGAGGTCCTGGTCATCGGTGTTTCTCTCCCTCTTTGGTGAGTGATTGGGTGAAAGCAGCACATCACCAGTCGTGCAGATAGGCAAGCCTTGAGGCATCAAATAAATAAAAGCGCGACGGCGTTGTCCGCCATCGCGCAGTCACGTCATCTCGAAACCCGGCTGATTGTTGTCTCAGCCTTGCGGCTCGATCTTCGCGATACGAACGTAGTTCTTCCAGTTGTCGATATCCTTGATCAGCAGTTCCTGCCCGCGCTGCGACGTGTTGATGAACGGATCGCCGCCGAACTTATTCAGGAAGGTCTTGGTCTCGTCGCTTCCGACGACTTCGACAAACCATTTGTTGATCTGGTCGATGACCGGCTGCGGCGCGCCGACCGGCAGCATGGCGGCCCACCAGCCGACGATATCCATGCCGGTGACGCCCTGCTCCGCCATCGTCGGCAGATCCGGGCTGGCATCCAGCCGCTGCCCGGTGCTGACACCGAGGATGCGCAGCCGGCCCTCGCGATGCTGCGCCAGCGAATAGACCGGGTCGTGCATGCCGTAGTCGATCGCGCCGCTGAGCTGGTCATTCAGCGAGTCGATGGCGTTCTTATAGACCACTTCAACCGCGGTCAGCCCCATCACCGTCTTGTACATTTCGCCCATCACGGTGCCGTTGGGCGCCGCGGAGGCATAGGTCGCCTTGCTGCCCTTGACCTTCATGGCTGCGGTGAGGTCAGCCAGCGTCTTGTAGGGCGACTTCGCATCGACAACGCACATGAACGGCTGGCGGTTGATGGTCGCGGCGACCTGGATCGACTTGGCGACGTCGACCGGCGGCTTTTTATAGAGCGCCATGCTCGACGCCACGCCGCTGCCGCCATGCACGAAGACGGTGTAGCCATCCGGCTTGGCGCGGGAAACGAATTCAAGGGCGATGTTGCCCCCCGCCCCCGAACGATTTTCGATGATGATGTTCTTGCCCGTGAGCGGGCGCACCTTTTCGGCGAAATAGCGGACCAGGATATCGGCGCCGCTGCCCGGCGGAAACGCACAGATGAAGTGGATGTCCTGCGCCGGATATTGCTGCGCCAGAGCGCTTCTCGGCAGCAGAGCGCCGGACGCGGCCAACGTCGCTGCGCCGGACAGAACCGTACGTCTGGTGACGGTCATGGCAGTCCTCCCTTGAGGTATGTTTTATTTGCAGTCCGGCTGGCTTGATCGCCAATCTTGGAGTTGTCCGGGGGGCGGCTCCGGCAAGGCCGCCCCCCGGATGATCATTCTTCCTGGAAAGCGACCTCGCGCGTTCGCTTGAAGGCCGGGAAGACAATCAGCGCGACAACACAGGCCGTCATGATCAGCAAGGTCAGCGAGATCGGACGCTGGAAGAAGATCATCGGATCGCCGCGCGAGAGCACCAGCGACCGGCGCAGATTTTCTTCCATCAGCGGGCCGAGCAGGAAGCCCAGGATCATCGGCGCCGGCTCGCAGCCAAACCGTGTCAGGATGTAGCCGAACACCGTGAAGACGGCCACGATCACCATCTGGGTCGCATTGTTGTTGTTCGCGTAGACGCCGATCACGCAGAACATCAGGATCGCGGGATACAGCAGGCGATAAGGCAGCGTCAGCAATTTCACCCACAGCGGCAGCATCGGCAGGTTGAGGATCACGAGCATCGCATTGCCGATCCACATGCTGGCGACCATGCCCCAGAACAGGTCCGGACGGCTGGTCATCACCGCCGAGCCCGGCTGGATGCCCTGGATCATCATCGCGCCCATCATCAGCGCCATGACGGCGTTGGACGGCAGGCCGAGGGTGAGCAGCGGAATGAACGAGGTCTGCGAACCGGCGTTATTGGCCGATTCAGGACCGGCGACGCCTTCAATGGCGCCCTTGCCGAACCGCGACGGATCCTTCGCGACCTTCTTTTCGATCGTATAGGACGCGAACGACGCCAGCACCGCGCCGCCGCCCGGCAGAATGCCGAGGATCGAACCCACCGCCGTGCCGCGCAGCACCGCTGGCCACGAATCGTGGAAGTCCTTCATGGTCGGCCAGATCGACCTGAGCGTCGCCTTGATTGGAGTCCGCAGGTACTCCTTGCTCTCCAGGTTCTTGATGATTTCGGTCACACCGAACATGCCGATGACGACCGGGAGAAAGTCGATGCCGTCCCAGATGTCCGAGACACCGAAGGTGTAGCGGGTCGTTCCGCTGTTGACGTCCGTGCCGACCAGCCCGAGCAGCAGGCCGATCAGGATGACCGCGACAGCCTTCACCACGGAGCCATGCGCCAGCACCACCGCGGTGGTGAGACCGAGCACCATCAGCGAGAAGTAGTCCGGCGAGTTGAACTGTTGTGCGAAGGCCGACAGGATCGGGCCGAAGCCGGCAACGAAGATCGTGCCGATGGTGCCGGCGAAGAACGATCCAAGCGCAGCGACCGCCAGCGCGGGACCGGCCCGTCCCTGCTTCGCCATCTGGTGACCGTCGATACACGTCACGATCGACGCCGCTTCACCGGGCATGTTGACCAGAATCGACGTGGTCGAGCCGCCATAGGCCGCGCCGTAGTAAATGCCGGCCAGCATGATCAGCGACGACAGCGGCTCGAGACCGAACGTGATCGGCAGCAGCATTGCAATGGCGGGAATCGGCCCGATGCCCGGCAGCACGCCGATCAGCGTACCGAGGAAGCAGCCGATCAGGCAGAAGAAGATGTTCTGCAGCGAAAGCGCGGCGCCGAAGCCGGTCGCCAGGTTGCTAATGATATCCACGTCAGAACTCCCACCACAGCGGCAACGGCTGACCAAGCCCGTAGATGAAAGCCAGCACAGCGAAGATAGCCAGACCAATAGCCAGCAGAGCCGTTTCCTTCAGGGAAGGATTTGGGCGCGCGAAGGCGGCGATGAAGGTAATGACGAGAACGGTGATCGGCAGCCCGAAATTGCCGATCATGGCGCCGAACGTCAGAATCGCTGCGACAACCAGCAGCAGCGGCCGCAATTGCGGCATGACGATCGGTGGTCCCTCAATGCTAAATCCCCGGGCACCGATGAAAATGCCCATACCGACAATGATCCAGCTCAACCAGGTCGGGAAAAAGCCCGGCCCCATACGCATTGGGCTGCCGTAGGTCAGGTCCCTGCCGAAATAAACTCCAGCGAGACCCAAGAGGATAAACAAGAGACCTGCCCCGATATCCTGCGGGGCTTTGACGCGGATCATTCACCGACCTCCTTACAGGCGCAGTGGTCGCCTGCCAGCGTGTGCTCAGAAAAACGGTGGTGATCAGCGGAATTATCACGGCGGCGACGACCGCGCGCAATACAGGACCAGGCGTTGCCGCCCTCCCAAGTCAATGCGGATCCCACAACTCGTTTCCCCTCGACAGTCCATCCCGCCACTGTTGCTCGTGGCTTATGGCGTGAAGAGCGACTGCTCTAACAGATCACCCGTAGAGATACCATAGCAATTCAGTTTTGTGTAAGTCGATGTCCCGGAGAATCGTCATCTCTTCATTCCCGCTTGCCGGGCACAGCCTGCTCAGGAATCCGTTGCCCGATTGCAACGCCTGCCCAAACCCTGTGCACTTGCGCCGTCATGGAAGACTCGCGGCATGGTGTTGATTGTTCGCGATAATCAATCAACAATCGAAGCTATGAACAGCTGCGCACGTGGAGACGCATGATGGCTGCGGAAGCCTTGCGCGGCCCGACCCTGACGTTCCGCCACGATCCTTTCCTCTCCGATCCCGATCAGGCTTTCGTCTTTTATCCGGACGCGCTGATCACCTTTGCCGACGGCAAGATCTCCGCGGTGGAAAACTATTCGGCCGACCGCGTGCCACCGGGCCTGCGCGTTCGCCATTTCGACAACAATCTTATTGTTCCCGGCTTCATCGACACCCACGTCCACTATCCGCAGACACAGATGATTGCCTCCTTCGGGGAGCATCTGCTGGAGTGGCTTGACCGCTACACCTTCGTTGCAGAGCAGCAATTTGCCGATCCGGCCCATGCCGGGCAGGTGGCGCAGGTCTTCCTGCGCGAATTGCTGCGGGCGGGGACCACGACGGCGGCGGTCTATTGCACGGTGCATCCGCAATCCGTGGAAGCCTTCTTCGCGGAATCCGCCCGTTTCAATACGCGCATGATCGCCGGCAAGGTGATGATGGACCGCAACGCACCAAAAGCGCTGCTGGATACGCCAGAGACGGGTTACGCGGAGTCCAGGGCCCTGATCGAGACATGGCACGGCCGGGGCCGGCAGCTCTATTGCGTCACCCCGCGCTTCGCCGGGTCGTCGTCGCGGGAGCAACTGGCCGCGGCCGGCCGCCTCTGGCGCGAGCATGCCGGCACCTACATGCAGACGCATCTCTGCGAAACCACCGCCGAGATTGCCTGGATCAAGGAGCTGTTTCCGGAGCGCGCAGGCTATCTCGACGTCTACCATCAGGCCGGGCTGACAGGTTCCCGCGCCATATTCGGCCATGGCGTCCATATGGAGGAAGGGGATTTCGCCCTCCTGCATCAGACCGGCTCGGCGCTCGCCCATTGCCCAACGTCAAATCTGTTCCTCGGCAGCGGCTTGTTTCGCATCTTCGACGCGCGGCGGCCGGACCGGCCGGTGCGGGTCGGGCTGGGAACCGATATCGGCGCGGGAACCAGCTTCTCCCAGCTCCAGACCCTGAACGAGGCCTACAAGGTCGCGCAGCTCAACAACACCCGGTTGAATGCCATCCAGGCGCTCTATCTGGCGACGCGCGGGGGCGCGGAAGCCCTCGATCTGGACGACCGGATCGGGTCGATCGCGCCGGGTTATGAGGCGGACCTCGCCATTCTCGATCTTGCGGCAACGCCGCTGCTCAAATTCCGCATGGAGTACTCCAACAGTCTTGCGGAACGGCTGTTCGTATTGATGACGCTGGGGGACGACCGGGCCGTCCGCGCCACCTATGTCGCAGGCGAGTGCGTCTACGACCGCGACCGCTCCGGCGGCCTCTTCGCCTACCCGCCCCTGCCATGAGCCCCACCCAAGGCGACGTCAGCCAGGCCAGGCCGGCCCATCAGGACGAGACCCGGCCTGCATCCGGCAGCATCGACTGGCGGACCACGCTGCTGTTGCCGATCCGGGCATTCCGCCTCGCCTATGTCCCGGTCATCATGGTGTATTTCGCCTATGGCGCGCTGGGCATCGTCGATGTCAGCCGCGACATGTGGATCAAGGAATCGCTGGCCCTGACCCCCGCCGAACTGGCCGGCATCGCCGTGTGGCTGAGCCTGCCCTGGACCGTGAAGATGGTGTTCAGCGAGTTGGTGGACACCACGCCGATCTTCGGCTCCCAGCGGCGCTCCTATATTGTCATCGGTGCAACCAGCACTGCGTGCGGCCTCTTCACGCTCGCGGGGGCGGCAGGCGGATGGCTCCGTTTCGACAGCATCGACCGGCTCTATGTGCTCGGCGCCATCCTGATGGTGATCGGCACCGTGATCCAGGATGTGGTGGCCGACGCCATGTCGACGGAGGTCGTCCCCCGGACCGACGCTGCCGGACAGCCGCGGCCGGAGAGCGATGTGAAGAGCGACCTCGGCATGGTCCAGCTTCTCGGCCGCCTCGCCTTGTCCACCGGCATCCTGTCGGTGGCCGGGCTGTCCGGTTGGCTCGCCACCTTCCTCGCGCGCGAAACCGTGTTCCTCATCGGCCTTGTCGTGCCGGCGATCTCGCTGATGGGCGTGTTCCTGATCGGCACCGAACGGGGTGAGCGGCGGCCGATCGACTGGCGCATCCTGGGCGGCGGCGTGGCCTTCGGCGCCGGTGTGGTGTTGCTCGGTCTCGGCGGCGTGCCCTATGCCCAGGAGATCATCTTCGTCTTCTCGATGACGGTGATCTGCACCATGCTGGTGATCGTGACGCGCGAACTCGACCGCAAGACGCGCCAGGCGATCCTGTTCACGAGCATCATCATCTTCGCGTTCCGCGCGACGCCGATGGTCGGCGACGGGTACTTCTGGTGGACGCTCGATGTCCTCAAATTCGACGAGGGCTTCTACGGCATCCTGCGCCAGACCGCAGCGATCATTTCCATCGTCGCGATGTGGCTGCTGGCGAAACAGCTGACCGAATACTCCGTGACCCGGACGCTGTTCTGGCTCGCCCTCGCCGGCGCCCTGCTGTCGCTCCCGAATATCGGCCTGTTCTACGGCCTGCACGAATGGACGCAGGCGCATCTCGGTTTCGGCGCAAGATCGATCGCGCTGATCGACGCCGCGACCGGCTCGCCCTTCGTCCAGTTGAGCATGGTGCCGCTGCTGACGCTGATCGCCTTCTACGCGCCGGCCGGGCATCGCGCGACATGGTTCGCGCTGATGGCCTCGCTGATGAACATGGCGCTGGTCGCGGGAGCGCTGCAGACAAAATATCTCAATCAGCTCTTCACCGTCGGCCGCGGCGACTATGGCGAACTTGGCATCCTGCTGATCATCGTCGCCGTACTGGGTCTCGTGCTGCCGATCGGCGCCATCGCGCTGTTTGGGCGGCGGGTTTAGCGGCGCAGCCGAGATCACTCCAAACCACACTGGACTTCGCAACCTGGAGGTGCGACGCTTCGCTCCGAGTTTGATTGCGAGGAGTTTCGAAAGCAGCAACACATCACGTCAAACGCGTCGGCGCCCGAGAACGGGCTCATCGGCATAACACGACCGGCGCGATCCAGGGAGGATACGACATGAAGAGCAACGCTCTGCCGGCTGCGTTCGCCGCAGCGACTGTGGTCATCATCTCAACACTGTCCGCCAGCGCACAGGCGCCGCGCGAATTCAACGTCACCGTCGCCGCGGGCCAGGCGACGCGGGCCATGCGGCCGCTGGAAATGGTCGGCCAGACCTTCATCCCGGATGTCGAGAAGCGCATCAAGGCGGCCGGCCTCAACATCAAGATCAACTGGAAGGAAGCCTATGCCGGCTCGCTGCTGAAACCGACCTTCGTGCTGGAGGGGGTGAAGGACGGCATCGCCGACATCGGCTTCGAGCCAACCATCTTCCATCCGGACAAGCTGCCGCTGGAAAACATCACCTTCGCGACGCCATTCGTCACGAGCGACGTCGGGCTGGTCGGCAGGGTGATGAACACGCTGCACCGGACCGTGCCGGAATACACGACCATGTACGACAGGTTCAACGTCGTCCGGCTGGGCGGCGCGAGCTATGACTCCTACGAGATGTTCACCACATTCCCGGTCAGGAAGTTCGAGGATATGAAGGGCCGCAAGATCGCCACCGCTGGCGCGGCACTGCAATGGATCCGTGGTACCGGCGCGACGCCCGTCTCCAGCAACATGATGGAATACTACAACTCCACCAAGACCGGCGTGGTGGAAGGTTTCATCATCTTTCCCTCCGCCGTCCAGGGCCTGAAATATCCGGAGGCTGCGCCATATCTCACACAGGTGGGTTTCGGCGCCCAGTATGCGGCAGCGCTGATCGTCAACAAGGCGACCTTCAACAAATACCCGCCCGAACTGCAGAAGATCCTGCGCGACGCGGGTGAGGCATGGGGCGCGGCCGCCGACACCGAGATGCTCAACGCGGGCGAGGCCGGCGCCAAGGCGGTTCCCGGATTCCCCAAAGGCGAGGTGTTTGCTTTCCCGCCCGAGGAGCGGGCGAAATGGGCGCAGGCGATGCCGAACATCGCCAAGGAATGGGCCCAGCGCGTCGACCAGGGCGGCCTGCCGGGCGGCAAGGTGCTCACGATCTATATGGACGAGATGCGCAAGGCAGGCGCCAGGCCGGCTCGCGACTGGGACAAGGAGTGAGCGAACAATCTTCCTGACGGGTCACGCCCGTGGCATTGGACCATCAGCCGCAATTCGATGACCTGGGTGGCGCCGTGAAGCCGCCGCCCAGGCCCTCGCTGTTCGGCCGCTTCACCATGCTGCTCAACATCATCGGCACCCTGCTGATCATCGCGATGGGCATTGCGGTGAATGCCGACGTGCTGGGGCGTGACCTGTTCAACCATCCGGTCCCGGGCGTGTTCGAATTCCTCGGCCTGTCGATCGTCTCCGTCGTGTTCCTGCAGATGGCCAACACGCTGCGCGAAGACCGGCACGTCGCCAACGACATCATCCTGAGCTTCGTCAGCCGGACGCATCCCCGCGTCGCCCATGCCTTCTACGGCCTGTTCCATATCATCGGCGCGGCGCTGATGCTGCTGATCGTCTGGTTCGTGTGGCCGATGTTCGTCGAGAACTACGAGCAGGGCTATTTCAAGGGCACGACCAACTATGTCGAGATTCCGATCTGGCCGTTCATGGCGACAGTGGTGATCGGCGGCATCGCCACCGCGATCCAGTATTTCATTCTTGCCGCCCGGCAACTTTCTCGCGCCTTCGCCCCCACAGGAGCCCCGGAGGGATGAGTGACGTCATGATCGGCGTGCTGTGTGTGCTGGGCAGTCTTGTGCTGATCCAGACCGGCATGCATATCGGCGTCGCGCTGATGTTCCTGTCCTTCGTCGGCGTGTTCGCGATGAAGGGCATCGATATCGCCGGCAAGCTGCTGGCGCGCTCGGCCGCCACCTCGATCGCATCGGACGTCTATGGCGTCATTCCCCTGTTCGTGTTGATGGGCCTGTTTGTTTCGGTCACCAACATGGGCCGGGATACATTTGATGTCGCCGCGCTGCTGATGCGCCGGGTGCGCGGCGGGCTGGCGATGGCCACCGTGGCGGCGAATGCGGTGTTTGCGGCCTGCACCGGGACATCGATCGCCTCGGCCTCGATCTTCACCAAAATCGCCGTACCGGAGATGGTCCGCCACGGCCATACCACGGGCTTTTCCGTCGGCGTCGTCGCGGGAAGCTCGGTGCTCGGCATGCTGATCCCGCCCAGCCTGCTGTTCATCATCTTCGGCGTGATCGCCAACGTGTCGATCGCTGACCTGTTCACCGCCGGCATCATTCCCGGCATTCTTCTGTCGATCGCCTTTTGCATCACGATCTCGATCCTCGCCTATACCAGCGAGAGGTTCGTGTTCGCCGACCCCAAGGCAAAGCATGATGGCTATCACGGTCCGCTGGCTGGCAAGCCGGCGTGGTATGTCGCCTGGAAATTCCTCCCGATCTGCGTGCTGATCGGGGTGGTGCTCGGCGGCATCTACGGCGGCTTCTTCACGCCCACGGAAGCCGGCGGCGCGGGGGCGCTGGCGGCGTTTCTGATCGCGGTGGCGCGCCGCGAATTGACGCTATCGAAATTCTGGGAGGTGGCGCTGGAGACCGGCCGCGTCACCGCCGCCATCTGCTTCCTGCTGATCGCGGCCCAGATGTATTCGCAGATGCTGACGCTGTCGGGGCTGCCCTATGCGGTCGGCCAGTGGCTGCAATCGTCCGGGCTCGGCTTCGGCACCATCCTGACCGGCTACCTGATCGTCGTCGTCATCATGGGCTGCTTCCTCGACTCGGTGTCGATCATCCTGATCCTGCTGCCCTTCGTGCTGCCGGTGATCGACACGTTCGGGGTGAACCTGATCTGGTTCGGGCTGATCTCCGTGATCGCCATCGAGATCGGCCTGCTCACGCCGCCGCTCGGCGTGTCCGTCTTCGTGGTGAAAGCCAATCTCGACGACCGCAACATGACCACCTGGCAAATATTCAAGGGCACGGCGCCGATGACCCTCACCATGGGCGTGATGCTGGTGATCTGCGTGCTGTTTCCGTGGCTGTCGCTAGTGCTGGTCGGGCAGCGATGGAGCTGGTGGTAACTAAAAATCAGTTCAGCGAGTTAACAGAGCGGCGCCGCATATTCTGCCCAACCTCTCCCGCTTGCGGGGGAGGTCGGCGAGCAAAGCTCGCCGGGAGGGGGCATTCCTTGTAACTGCATTTATCAGTTCCCCCTCCCCAACCCTCCCCCGGCAAAAGGGCGTTCACGCCCGTCTTCGACGGGCTATGCGGGAGAGGGAGCGCGCCGCTGCCATGGGGACCGCTTCAATTTCAATGAACTGCTGCTAACAAATCATACTACGGTGCGGGCGGCTCGAGGATCACGCCGTTGGCCAGCAGCTGCTCGCGCACCAGATCGAACGGCACATCCTTGACCGTGGAGTTGCGTGTGCTGGCGAGCGCAGCCGCGGCGCCGGCCGCCTGACCCATCGCCATCGCCTGCGGCATGATGCGCAGCGCGCCGAATGCGGCGTGCGTCGCAGACACGCCGCGCCCTGCCGCCAGGGCATTGTCGAACGACACCGGAATGAGCGCGGCCAGCGGGATATGATAGACGTGGTCGGGGCCGCCCACCCGCTCGAGCCGAGTGCCGGGACCATTGGTCTCATGCACATCGATCGGGAAGCTCGCGATCGCAATCGAATCCGGAAACGCATCGCCGCTGCGCAGGTCGTCTTCCGAAACCACGACATGGCCGCGCACGCGGCGGGTCTCGCGGATGCCGAGCTGCGGCGCAAAGCCGTTGAGCCGCGCCTTCTCGCAGCCCGGCACATTGGCGCTGATGAATTCCGCTGCGGCAAGCGCCTGGCGGCGATGCTCCATCTCGGCGCGGGAGAGCGCGAAGGCATCCGTCCCATCGACGGTGATGCGCGTGACGTTGAACCAGCCGTCATCGGTGCCGGGATGGGGATAGCAGCTGATGGCGTAACGGCCGAGCGCGCCCTGCTCCACGCCGCGCCTGGCGATGGCCTGCCGCTCCTCGTGGGTCAGCGCGTTGACCACGGCGAAGTCGATCGGCCCCATCTTGAAATAGGACGTCGCCGGCTGAAGCTGCTCGCCCTCGTCGAGCGACAGCATCTCGCAGCCCGCCATATGCAGGACGTCGAGATCGCCGGAGGTATCCACAACGATCCGCGGCGCGACATCGATGATGCCGGACTTGGTCAGGAAGCTGACCTGCGTCACCGTACGGCCCTGCCGCTCCACACCGGACGCCATGCTGTGGAGCAGCGGGGTCACGCCGGCGTCCGTCAGCATCTCATCGAACACGATCTTGCAGATCTCGGGATCGAAGATCACCCGGTCCATCATCAGGCCGGTCGACAGCATGCCCCAGTCAGGCCCCTCGGAGCCGCCCTTGGCGACCAGCCGGTCGACGATCTCCTGGCCAATGCCGGCGATCACCTGCTTGCCGCTGGCGGTCTTCCAGCCCATGAACTGGGTCACGGCCGCGGCTGTCGCCGCGCCG
>Ga0180223_1001604_pt1 | contig 16703 bp, 18 predicted proteins | sample eDN5th30CKraftOP_FD_151337 | JGI IMG/M metagenome (GOLD analysis project Ga0180223, IMG submission 151337) | Enriched Organic Plus compost microbial communities from Emeryville, California, USA - eDNA 5th pass 30_C Kraft OP (version 2) (version 2) ...
CGGCGTCTGTCGCCGTCACCGCGATGACGTTCGGGTCCGCGCCGGGATAGAGCGGGCCGGATTTCGGTCCGCCATTGCCGGCCGCGGCGACCACGATCAGCCCGCGCTCCTTCGCGCCGACCAGCGCCTTGGACAGCAGGCGATCCTGCGGCCCGGCGAAGCTGAGATTGATGATTTTCGCCCGCTGCTGCACCACCCAGTCGAGCGCCGTCAGGATCTGGAACGACTTGCCGTTGGCGGAGGTCGCCTGCGTGCCGCCGAAGGCCCGCCCGACCAGCAGCCGCGCCGCCGGCGCCATGCCGTCCAGCTCGCCATGGGCGACGATCGCGGCCGCCATCGAGGTGCCGTGGGCATGCGGCGTCGCCTGCCCGTCGACGGCGTCGAGATAGCCGACGACCGAACCGCGCAGCTCCGGATGCTCCATGTCGACGCCGGAATCGATCAGCGCGACGCGCACGCCGCGCCCCTGGGCCAGCTTGTGCGCCTGGGCGAGGTGGAGCTTGCCGACGACGTATTGCGGCGGCAGCACGCGGCGCGTCGTCATCGGAGTGCGCGTCGCCGGCGTCGGGTCGGACAGCCGCCGCGTCGGCAGGGTCGACTGGCTGCGCGCGTCGGAGGACGCCGTGCTCGGTCCGGCGGCGGCGCCCGGCGCCGGCCGGGAGCCCTCCTCCTGCAGGCCGAACAGGAAATTCGGCTGGGCGCCGGCGATGCTGGCGTCGTCGCCCATCTGCGTCAGCACCGCGCGCAGGTCGCGCCCGGCCTCGATCCGGGCGCGGATGATGGTGACGCCCGCGAGCTCGAAGCGCTGCCGGGCGATCACCGTCGCCCCGTAGCGGCGCAGCACCGCCTCGGCATCGGCATGCGGCGCCAGCTCGAACAGCACCTCGTCGGGCACGAAGCGGGTCTCCTCGCGCGCCGGTACCAGCGCCCGCGCCTGGCGCGGCTGCAGCCAGGAGCCAGGCGGCACGCGCATCGAGCGGCTGGCTCCGCCGGCGGGGGACGGCTGGGCGGCCGATTCGCCACGCTGCGCGGGTGCGCCTGCCGGCACCGGCTGGGCCAGGGAAAGACCGGAGCCGAGAACCAGCCCCAGCACGAACAGAGCGATGCCCGCGAGCCCGCGCCTGCGGGCGGCGCGCGGCGACGGAAGAGACCGAAGCATGACCTGATCCTCCCGGCCCGGCCGTTCCTGCCGCCGCGGGCGGCGGATCCCGAAACCGGCCGTCACGGCGCGGCCGCGACGAAGCTGACGATGCCGCTTTCCGCCTTCATCCGGGCGGCGATCGCATCGACCTGGGCATCGGAGAGCGAGGCGTCGCCGACCCGCACCTTGAAGAAGCCGTTGGCGCGCGGCCCGTCGACCACCGAGGCGTCGAAACGCTTGAAGAAGGCGGCGATCTCGCCGGCCCGGGCCTCGGGCGCGAAGCTCAGCAGCACATAGCGCTCCGTGGCATGCGAGCCCGGTGCCGACGCCGTCCGGTAGCCGCCGCCGGCGTCGCGCAGGGCCAGCCCGGTGATCGCCACGCCCTGGAGCACGATCAGCGCGGCGGCGCAGGCGCCGGCATAGGCCAGGCGGCGCGGCGCCTGAGCCGCCAGCAACCCGCCGAGCCAGCCGATGAAGCCCTTGCCCAGTCCGTCCGTGGCACGGGCCAGAAGCGGCGCCGGCTGCGCCTGCGCCTCGATGCCGGCCATCAGCCTGTCCAGTGCCCGCGGCGAGGGCGCACCGAGCTGCTCGTTGAGCAGCACCGTCTCGGCCATGTCGTCGCGGATGATCTCGAGCCGGGCGGCGAGGTCGGCGTCGGTGGCCAGGGCGGCCTCGATGCGGGCCCCGTCCGCCGCGGCGAGGCGGCCATTGGCGTAGAAGGGCAGGAGCTCCTCGAGCTCGCGGCGCTTCGGGTCGCTTGCGACGCTGTCGGTCATGACGCCACTCCTGCAGCGGCCGGGCCGCGCTTCACCAAGGATTTCGTTTCACGGCCAGCCGCGGTCGATGCCGGCGGCCTTGAGCATCTCGCCGAGCTTCTTGCGGGCGTGGAACAGCCGGGTCTTGACCGTGTTCTCCGGGATTCCGACGATCCGCGCGGTCTCCTCGACGGAGGTCTCGTGATAATAGACGAGGTCGACGACCTCGCGGTGCTCGGCCGAGAGACGCTCCAGGCAGGCGCGGATGGCGAGACCCTTGTCCTGCTTCTGCAGCACGATCTCAGGCCCGTCCGACTCGTCCTCGAGGTTCGCGGCATAGTCGTCGTCCAGCGCGGCGTCGCGGCGCTTGCGCAACTGCGACCAGGCCTTGTTGCGGGCGATGGCGAGCAGCCAGGTCGCGACCGAGGCGCGGCCCTCGAAGCGATCCGCCTGTCGCCAGAGATCCATGAAGACGTCACCGATCACATCCTCGGCAAGCGTCTCGTCGCGGACGAGCCGCAGCACGAAACGGTAGACCCGCACCTGATGCCGCGAAAACAGCACCTTCATCGCGAGCCGGTCGCCCGAAGCGATCCGCTTGACGAGATCCTCGTCCGATTCCGTATGCATCGCCCCTCGAAGACCAGGCATCCCGGCTCGCACCCGTTGGTCGCGGCGAGCGGGGGACAGGTTCAATCGGAGCGCAGATTAATCTGCACGGCCGGTTTTGCCGATAGCATGCCGGGCGCCTCCGGTCACGTTTCGGCCATGATGGCCGGCGGACCGGGTGCGTGTCTGCGAAAACGGTAAAGAAAAAACGAAAAGGGGCGCCGTAGCGCCCCAAATCATCAGCGGCGTTTGCCGGCCGATCGCATCTGCATGTATTGCACCGCTTCCAGCAGCACCTTGCGCGGACGCTCGGCATCGCGCTTGGCCTGCTCCGCCTTGCGGGCAGCCTCGCGAGCGAGTTCCTCCTGGCGCTTCTCTTCAGCGATGCGCTCACGCTCGATCGCCTCCAGCCGCTCCTTCTCGGCGCGGATCTTGGCCTTTTCCGCCTCGCGCTCGGCACGGGCCTGCGCGATGGCTTCCCGCTCCGCGCGTCGCTGCACCATGACCGGGTCATCGACCTTGGGCCGTGCCTTGAAACGCTCCAGGAGCGCCTGCTTGGCTTTGGCGGAGTTGGCCTGACGGTCGGTGAAGCTGCGGTCGTTCGGGTTCTTCAAGGGTGGTCATCTCTCATGTTGTTACAGGCCGTTTCTCGGCCTGCGCGGGCGCAGTAATCCAGATCGCGACGGATTGGTATCGAAATCAACGCGCAGGCGCTGCGCTTCCAGCGCGCGACGGACGCGGTTTCGGCTTCGGCATCGGGACCAGTCCCTCGCGGCGCGCCTGCTTCAGCGCGGCCTTGCGGGCCCGGCGCACGGCGTCGGCTCTTTCGCGGGCGCGGCGCTCGGAGGGCTTCTCATAGGCCCTGCGGCGCTTCATTTCGCGCATAATCCCTTCGCGTTGCAGCTTTTTCTTCAAAACGCGCAGCGCCTGGTCGACATTGTTGTCCCTGACGAGAACCTGCATGGCGGCCTCCTGACCAAAACGGACCCACGCGACATCGCCACGCAAGGCGGCGGCACGGAGCGGTCCAGAGTGACGGAAAAGTCGCAGGGCACGCGAAAATAGAGCGGCGAGTGCGACCGGAGCGTGACCTGATATGGGGGTCGCATCCCCTTTCGTCAATCCCGACGGGTCCGCATGCGCCGATCCCGCCCCCCTCATCGCGGCGCGGCGCTTTACAAGAGCGCGGTTTTCCCCAACAGGCTTGGGCATCGCCGCAACCGGTCCCACGCCCGTGAACACGCCTGCCCTCTCCCAGTTCCGCCGCATCGTCGTGAAGGTCGGCTCCAGCCTGCTGGTCGACCGCGACCGCGGCCGGCTGCGTCATGCCTGGCTCGCCGCCCTGGCGGAGGATCTGGCGGAGCTGCATCGCCGCGGCGCCGACATCCTCGTGGTCTCCTCGGGCGCGGTCGCGCTCGGGCGCACCGTGCTCGGCCTGCCTGCCGGCCCGCTCCGGCTGGAGGAGAGCCAGGCCGCCGCCGCCGTCGGCCAGATCGCGCTCGCCCGCAACTGGGCCGAGGCGCTCGGCGCCCATGCGCTGACCGCCGGCCAGGTCCTGCTGACGCTGGCCGACACCGAGCAGCGCCGCCGCTATCTCAACGCGCGCGCGACGCTTGGCCGCCTGCTCGACCTGCGCGCCGTCCCGGTCATCAACGAGAACGACACCGTCGCTACCACAGAGATCCGCTATGGCGACAACGACCGGCTCGCGGCGCGGGTCGCGACCATGGCCGGCGCCGATCTGCTCGTGCTCTTCTCCGACATCGACGGGCTCTACACCGCCCCGCCGGCGAAGGACCCGGCGGCGCGCCACATCCCGCTGGTCGAGCGCATCACGCCGGAGATCGACGCCATGGCCGGCGGCGCGGCCTCCGAATTGTCGCGCGGCGGCATGCGCACCAAGATCGAGGCCGGCAAGATCGCCGCGGCCGGCGGCACCCATATGCTGATCGCCGACGGGCGCCCCAAGAACCCCCTCGCCGGCATCGCCGCCGGCGGGCGCTGCACCTGGTTCCTCACCGCCTCGACACCCGCGACGGCGCGCAAGACCTGGATCGCCGGCTCGCTCGAACCGCGCGGCACGCTGCATGTCGATGCCGGGGCGGCGCGCGCGCTGCGCGGCGGTGCGAGCCTTTTGCCGGTCGGGGTCAGCCGCATCGAGGGCGAGTTCTCGCGCGGCGACGCCGTGCTGATCCGCGACCCCGAGGGGCAGGTGCTCGGCCGCGGCCTCGTCTCCTACGACGCTTCGGAGGCAGCGCTGGTGCTCGGCAAGGCCTCGCGCGACATCGAGACGGCGCTGGGCCATCCCGGCCGGGCCGAGATGATCCACCGGGACGACATGGCGCTCGGGCTCGGCTAGGATGGTGGCGGCTTCTTCAAAACGCGCACCATCGTCCCGGGCGACCGGAGGGAGACCGGGGACGACCGCGCGGTTTTGCGGGAATCCGCTATGCTTCGATCGACGGGCATCTGTTTGGGCTGAATGAAATGACGAGCGACAGCGCGCTGCGCATCATCGCGACGAGCGAGACCGATCAGGATATCGGCCGCCTCATGCAGGAACTCGGCCGCCGCGCCCGCGCCGCCGCGCGCAAGGTCGCGCTCAGCTCCGCGCAGCAGCGCAACGTCGCCCTCCGCGCCATGGCCGACGCCCTGCGGGCCCGCGCTGCCCGCATCCTCGCCGCCAATGCCCAGGACCTCGCCGACGGCAAGGCGGCCGGTTTGAGCGCCTCCTTCATGGACCGCCTCGCGCTCGACGAGAAGCGCCTCGCCGCCATCGCCGATGCCGTCGCCGAGGTCGCGGAACTGCCCGATCCGCTCGGCCGCGTGCTGGCGCAGTGGACCCGGCCGAACGGGCTGCGCTTCGAGCGCGTCGCGACGCCGCTCGGCGTCATCGCGGTGATCTTCGAGAGCCGGCCGAACGTCACCGCCGATGCCGGCGCGCTCTGCCTCAAGAGCGGCAACGCCGCGATCCTGCGGGCCGGCTCCGATTCCTTCCGCTCCTCAACCGAGATCGCCGCCGCCATGCGCGCGGGGCTGGAAGCCGCCGGCCTGCCCGCCGACGCGATCCAGCTCGTGCCGACGCGCGACCGCGCCGCGGTGGGCGAAATCCTCGCCGGACTCGGCGGCACCGTCGACGTCGTCGTGCCGCGCGGGGGCAAGAGCCTGGTCGCCCGCGTCCAGAGCGAGGCGCGCGTGCCGGTCTTCGCCCATCTCGACGGAAACTGCCATGTCTATGTCGATGGCGCCGCCGACCTCGCCATGGCGCGCGAGATCCTGCTCAACGCCAAACTGCGCCGCACCGGCGTCTGCGGCGCGGCCGAGACGCTGCTGGTCGACGAGGCCTGCGCCACGACGCATCTCGCCCCGCTCGTCGCCGCCCTGCTCGAGGCCGGCTGCGCCGTGCGCGGCGACGCCGCCGCGCAGGCCGTCGACGCCCGCGTCACCCCGGCGACCGAGGAGGACTGGGCGACCGAATATCTCGACCGCATCATCGCGGTGAAGACGGTGCCCGGCCTCGATGCCGCGATCGACCATGTCGAGCGCTACGGCTCGCACCATACCGACGCCATCGTCACGTCCGACGAGGCCGCCGCCGCCCGCTTCCTGGCCGAGGTCGATTCAGCCATCGTCATCCACAACGCCTCGACCCAGTTCGCCGATGGCGGCGAGTTCGGCTTCGGCGCCGAGATCGGCATCGCCACCGGCCGGATGCATGCGCGCGGTCCGGTCGGCGTCGAGCAGCTCTGCTCGTTCAAATACCGCGTCCACGGCGCCGGCCAGACCCGGCCCTGACCAGCGAAGCGCGCGGGCATGGCGAACGAGCATCTGCGGCTGCCGCCCCATGCGCCGGGCCTGCGCATCGGCCTGTTCGGCGGCAGCTTCAACCCGGCCCATGACGGGCATCTGCTGGCCAGCCTGACCGCGCTGCGCCGGCTCCAGCTCGACCGGATCTGGTGGCTGGTCACGCCCGGAAACCCGCTCAAGGACAATGCCCGGCTGCCGCCGCTGGCCGAACGCATCCGCCAGGCCCGCGAGGTCGCCGGCTCGGCCCGCATCGACGTCACCGGCATCGAGGCGCGGCTGCGCACCCGCTACACCGCCGACACGCTGCGCGTGCTGAAGCGGCGCTGCCCCGGAGTGCGCTTCGTCTGGATCATGGGCTCGGACAATCTCGCGAGCTTCCACCGCTGGAACGAATGGCGCGCCATCGCCCGGATGATGCCGATCGCGGTCATAGACCGGCCGGGCTCGACCCACAGCGCCGTGGCCTCGCCGGCCGCGAGCTGGCTGTCGCGCTGGCGCGTCCCCGAAAGCCGCGCTGCGACGCTGGCCCGCACCGGGCCGCCGGCCTGGACTTTCCTGCACGGCCGGCGCTCGCCCTTGTCCTCGACAATGCTGCGCCGACAGGCCGGCCGCGATTGAAGTCCGGGCCTTTCCGGCCTATTTTAGCTGCGTCGCGCGAAAGGCGCGTCTGATCGAGAGGATACGTCACTGAACCGTCAAATCCTTGGTGAAGCCGAGCCGAAGCCGCTTCCCCAGGCTGCTATCGCGGATAATCCCTCTGCCGATAGCATCGCCCTCGCCCTGCGCGTCCTGGACGAGATGAAGGCCGAGGATGTCACGGTGATCGACCTCGTCGGCAAGACCTCGCTGGCCGATGCGATGATCATCGCCTCGGGCCGCGTCAACCGCCATGTCGCCTCGATTGCCGAAACCCTGATCGAAGCCCTGAAGGGGGCCGGGCTGCCCCCGCCGAAGGTCGAGGGCATGCCCGCCTGCGACTGGGTGCTGATCGATACGGGCGACATCATCGTTCACATCTTCCGGCCGGAAGTGCGCGAGTTCTACAATCTCGAGAAGATGTGGGGCGCCGACCGGCCGAACGAACGCCTCGTCGGCTGACGAGGCGTGCGGCTCGCGGTCATCGCCGTCGGCCGGCTCAAGGACGGGCCGGAACGGGAGCTCTGCGAGCGCTATCGCGAGCGCGCGCTGGCGCTCGGCCGCACTATCGGCTTCAGCGGCCCGGAGATCGTCGAGATCGCCGAGGGCCGGGGCAGGCGCCCGGACGAGCGCAAGCGCGAGGAGGCGCAGGCCATCCTCGGGAAGCTCCAGCCCGGGCTGGTCGTCGCGCTCGACGAGCGCGGAAGACATCTCGGCAGCGAGGCCTTCGCCCAGCGCCTCGCCGCCGCCCGCGATGCCGCCACCGGCCATGCCAGCCTGATCATCGGCGGCGCCGACGGGCTGAGCGAGGGGATCCGCGACAAGGCCGACATCACGCTCGCCTTCGGCGCCCTGACCATTCCGCACCAGATCGTGCGGGCGCTCGCGCTCGAACAGCTCTATCGCGCGATGACGATCATCGCCGGCCACCCCTATCATCGCATATGAGCCTGCTCCGCTCCCTGATTCGCGCTGCCATGATTCCGGCCGTACGGCTCCGGGCATTTCCGTCATTGCGGGCCCCCGGGCCTCGCCTTCGGCAAGCCCGAGGACAGGCCCGGCGAGGCCATCCGGAGCGGCGTCGGGCTCTGCCCCTGGATTGCCTCGTCGCCGCGCTCCTCGCAATGACGGTTTGCGTCCTCGCCCTTCCCGTCCGTGCCCAGACCGCCCAGTCCGATCCCGACGCGCTCCAGCGCGAGGCGATGCAGAAGCTCGTCGAGAAGCAGGCGCGCGAGGCCGAGCTGAAGGCGATCGAGCAGCGGCTGGCCGGCAACAAGGAGGCGCGCGAAAAGCTGGAAAGCGAGATCGCCGCGATCCGCGCCGACCGCGCCGCGCTCAACAAGGCCCTGCTCGACACCACCGCCCGCACCCAGGCCGGCGAGGAGAAGCTCGGCGAGCTCGAGAAGCGCCTGTCGCTGCTGCAATCCAGCGAAGCGGCGATCCGCCGCTCCCTCGACGGCCGGCGCGGGCTGATCGCGGAGGTGCTGGCGGCCCTGCAGCGCATCGGCCGCCGCCCGCCGCCCGCCGTGCTGGTCAGGCCCGAGGACATCCTCGAAGCCGTCCGGGCCTCGATGCTGCTCGGCGCCGTGGTGCCGGATCTGCGGCAGGAGGTCGAGATCCTCGGCACCGACCTCGCCGAGCTGGTGCGGCTGCGCGACGGAATCGCCTCCGAGAAGGTCGGGATCGGCGCCGAGATGGAGCAGCTCGCCGGCGAGCGCCGTCGCCTCGCCTCGCTGATCGAGGCCAGGCGCGAGCGCGAGACCGCCGCCGCCAAGGACGTCGACGCCCAGAAGGCGCTCGGCGACCAGCTCGCCGGCCAGGCCCGTTCGATGCGCGACTTCGTCGAGCGGATCGAGAAGGAGATCTCGGTCGCCAGCAAGGCCGCCGACGACGCCCGCAAGGCGATCGAGCAGGAGACCCGCGAGCAGCGCGAGCGGATGACGGCGCTGGCCTTCCGGGACCCGGCGCGGCTCGCCCCAAAGATCGCTTTCGCCGACGCCAGGGGCATGCTTTCGCTGCCGGTCGCCGGTTCACGATTGCGTGGCTTCGGCGATCCGGACGGCGCTGGCGGCACGACGCGCGGAATTTCGCTGGAAACCCGCCCCGGCGCCCTAGTTTCGGCGCCTTCTGACGGTTGGGTCGTTTACGCGGGTCCGTTCCGTTCCTTCGGGCAACTCTTGATCCTGAATGCCGGCGGCGGATACTACATGTTGCTGGCCGGAATGCAGCGGATCGATGTCGCCCTCAACCAGTTCGTCCTCGCCGGCGAGCCTGTTGCGGTGATGGGCGAAACATCGGAAGCTGCCGCGACGACAGTGGGAGTGGGAACCGGCCAGCCGGTTCTGTATATCGAATTCAGGAAAGACGGCGCCTCGATCGACCCGGCGCCGTGGTGGACGAAATCGCAAGGCGAAAAGGTTCGCGGATGATGCGCAAGGTTTCTCTCGTTCTCGCCGGCGCCATCATGGGCGCGGGCCTGACCGGACTGGCGACACAGACGAAGCTGCTGAGCTCGACCAGCGCCGTCGCCGCCTCGGCCGAGGTCTATCGCAGCCTCAACCTGTTCGGCGACATCTTCGAGAAGATCCGCACCGACTATGTCGACAAGCCGGACGAGCAGAAGCTGATCGAGGCCGCCATCAACGGCATGGTCTCCTCGCTCGACCCGCACTCCTCCTATCTCGACGCCAAGTCCTTCCGCGAGATGGACACCGACATGCGCGGCCAGTTCGGCGGGCTCGGCATCGAGGTGACGATGGAGGACGGCGTCCTCAAGGTCGCCAAGCCGATCAAGGACACGCCCGCCTCCAAGGCCGGCATCCTCGCCAACGACATCATCCGCCAGATCGACGGGCAGGAGGTCAAGGGCCTTTCCCTGACCCAGGCGGTCGACAAGATGCGCGGCCTGATCAACACCCAGGTGACGCTGAAGGTCGAGCGCCCCGGCAAGCCCGAGCCGCTCGACTTCACCCTGACCCGCCAGACCATCGTCGTCCCCGCCGTGGAGGAGCGCGTCGAGGGCGATCTCAGCTATATCCGCATCGGCACCTTCTCCGAGCAGACCTATGACGGGCTGCGCAAGGCGATCGAGAAGACCACGAGCGAGATCGGCGCCGACAAGCTCAAGGGCTACATCATCGACCTGCGCAACAACCGCGGCGGGCGCCTCGACCAGTCGGTGCTGGTCTCCGACGCCTTCCTGGAGCGCGGCAAGATCGTCTCCACCCGCGGCCGCAACGCCGAGGAGACCCAGGTCTTCAACGCCAAGGCCGGCGACCTGACCAAGGGCAAGCCGGTCGTCGTGCTGATCAACGGCTCGACCGCCTCGGCGGCCGAGATCGTCTCGGGCGCGCTGCAGGACCACAAGCGCGCCACCATCATCGGCACGCGCTCCTTCGGCAAGGGCTCGGTCCAGACCGTGATCCCGCTCGGCTCCAATGGCGGCCTGCGCCTGACCACGGCGCGCTACTACACGCCGTCGGGCAACTCGATCCAGGCCAGGGGCATCACGCCGGACATCGAGGTCCTGCAGGACATCCCGCAGGAGCTCAAGGACAAGATCGTCGACAACAAGGGCGAAGCCGCGCTGAAGGGCCATCTCAAGGCCGGCGAGGGCGAGGAGCAGTCCGGCTCCAGCTCCTATGTCCCCAACGATCCCAAGAAGGACACCCAGCTCCTCGCCGCGATCGACCTGCTGCACGGGGTCAAGAGGGACGCGACCGCCGCCGCGCCGAAGCCGGCCGAGGCTCCCGCCGCGACGCCCGCTCCGGCGCCGGCCGCCCCCGCGCCGGACGCGCCCAAGCCCTGATCGGGCGGGCGACATCCGCCTCGGGGCTCGACGGCGGGCTGCCGAGACGACAAGACTAGCGCGCGGGCCACTGATTCGGGTCCCGCGCGCAACCTTCGAGGACGGCTGACCTTTGGCCGGAACGCCGCTCACGGATCTCGACCGGCCGCTCGGCCGCGACAAGCCCGCGCCTGCGGACAGGCCGTGGGGCCGCTGGCTCGCGACCGGCGCTGCCGGAACCGTCGGGCTCGCGATGCTGGGCCTCGCCCTCGTCGCGGCCCTGCGCCGCGACCCGGACGGCGGCGAGCCGGTCGCCGTGGCACGGATCGAGACCCGCTCCGCCCCGCCCGCCGCCCTGTCAGGCGGCCCCGACGCCAGACCCGCCCCGGCCCAGGGCCCCGCCAGCGCCTCGCAGCTCGAGACCGAGGCGGGCGTCACCGTCTACCGGCCCGAGGCCGAGGCGCCGGAAGCCATCATCGTCACCGTGCCCGACGAGGCTGGCGCCATCAGGCTCGCCGCCGCGCCGGACAGCCGCCTCGTCGAGCGCACGCGCTACGGGCTGCTGCCGAAGACCGGCCCCGACGGCGCCACCCCGGCGCAGGTCTATGCCCGCCCGCCGGGCCCCGAATCCGCGGCGAAGCCGGCCGGGCGCATCGCCCTGATCGTCGGCGGGCTCGGCATCAGCCAGAGCGGCACCGCCGACGCCATCGCCAAGCTGCCGCCCCAGGTCTCGCTCGCCTTCGCCCCCTACGGCACGGAGCTCGAGCGCACCGTCCAGCGCGCCCGCGGCGAGGGCCACGAGGTCTTCCTCCAGTTGCCGATGGAGCCTTTCGACTATCCCGACAACGATCCCGGCCCGCATACGCTGCTGACCGGCCCGAAAGCCTCCGACAATCTCGACAAGCTGCACTGGTCGCTCGGCCGCTTCACCGGCTATGTCGGGGTGGTCAACTTCCTCGGCGGCCGGCTGACGGCGGATGAGGGCGCCCTCTCGCCGATCCTGCGCGATCTCGCCGGGCGCGGCCTGATGGTCGTCGACGACGCCTCCTCCGCCCGCAGCCAGCTCGCCGCCGCCGCCGGCCGCGCCCAGATCCCCGCCCTCAAGGTCGACCGCACCATCGACGCGGTGGCCCGCGCCGACGCCATCGACAAGGAGCTGGCCAGCCTGGAGGCGATGGCGCGCGACCGCGGCATCGCCGTCGCCGCGGCCAGCGCCCTGCCGGTGTCGATCGAGCGGATCGCGCAATGGGCCCGGTCCCTCGACGGCAAGGGGATCGTGATCGTGCCGGCGAGCGCGGCGCGCGGCTTCCGCAATCCCAGGACGACCGGTGCGCTCGCCACCGGCCCGGCCTCCCCCGGATCCTCGCGATGACCGACGCCGCCCCCGAAGGCTACCGCCCCTGCGTGGGGCTGGCCCTGTTCAACGCCGAGGGCCTCGTCTTCATCGGCCGCCGTGCCGACAAGACCAAGCGCGAGCATGTCGCGCCCGGCCATGCCTGGCAGATGCCGCAGGGCGGCATCGACAAGGGCGAGACGCCGCTGGAAGCGGCCCGGCGCGAATTGCAGGAGGAGACCAACATCACCTCCGTCGAACTGCTGGCCGAGGCGCCCGGCTGGCTGAGCTACGACCTGCCGGCCGAGATCGGCCGGGAAGCCTGGAAAGGCCGCTGGCGCGGGCAGGCCCAGCGCTGGTTCGCCTTCCGCTTCACCGGCCCCGAGGAGGAGATCGACATCCTCCACCCGGCCGGCGGCCACAAGGCCGAGTTCGACGCCTGGCGCTGGGCGCCGCTCGCCGAGACGCCGGCGCTGATCATCCCGTTCAAGCAGGGCGTCTACCGCGAGGTCGCCCGCCGCTTCGCGCCCTTCGCGAAAATCTGACGTCGACCGGGCGAAGCCGAAGCGGCGTCGAGCGACCTAGAATTGTTGTAATTCCTTATATTACGCAAAGGGTTGAGCCGGTATCGCGGCAAGCCTAGGCTATTCCGGATTCGCGGGCGCCCCCGGTGCCCCATTCCGGAGACGAAATCATGAGCGAGCGTTTCACCGAGCGTCTGCGGCAGGAGAGCGAGCCCGTCTGGTCGCAGGCGACGGAGCATCGCTTCGTGCGGGAACTGCTCTCCGGCACGGTTCCGGACGCCGTGATGGCGCGCTACCTGATTCAGGACCATCGTTTCCTCGACGCCTTCCTGACCTTGCTGGGCGCGGCCATCGCCACTGCCGACGGCTTCGAGGCGCGGCTGCGCTTCGGCCGCTTCATCGGCATGGTCTCCGGCGAGGAGAACACGTATTTCCTGCGCGCTTTCGAAGCGCTCGGCGTGACGCCGGCAGAGCGCGGGCAGCACCCCGACACACGAGCCACCGCCGGCTTCAAGGCGATCATGCGGGAAGCCGCCGCGACCCGCTCCTATGCCGCCGCCCTGTCCGTCCTCAACGTGGCGGAATGGCTCTATCTCGACTGGGCGGAGAAGGCCGCGGCGCCCCTGCCGCAGAACTTCGTCCATGCCGAATGGATCACCCTGCACGACAATCCCGACTTCCGTGCCTTCGTCGCCTTCCTGCGCGCCGAGCTCGACCGCGTCGGCCCGGCCGAGGCGGCCCTGAGCCGTGACTTCTTCCTGCGTGCCGTCGCGCTGGAACGCGCCTTCTTCGATTCCGCCTATGAGGACTGAGATGGATATCTTCGCCCGGCTGAAGGCCGCCGCCGGCAGCGACTGGCGCTCTTACGTCGACCACGACTTCGTCCGCCGGATGGGCGCCGGCACCCTGCCGCAGGAGGCGTTCCGCTACTATCTCGTGCAGGATTACCTCTTCCTGATCCAGTTCGCCCGCGCCTATGCGCTGGCGATCTACAAGGGCCGCAACCTCGCCGACATGCGGGCCGCCAAGGCGGGCCTCTCCGCCATCCTCGATCTGGAAATGGACCTGCATGTTCGGCTCTGCGGCCGCTGGGGCCTTTCGCCGGAGGCGATCGAAAGCGCGCCGGAGCACCAGGCCACCGTCGCCTATACCCGCTTCGTCCTCGATTGCGGCATGGCGGGCGACCTGCTCGACCTGCATGTCGCGCTCGCGCCCTGCATCATCGGCTATGCCGAGATCGGCCGCGATCTGGCGCCGGACGGTGTCGAGGCGCTGGCCGCCCATCCCTATCGCGACTGGATCGGCGAATATGCCGGCGCGGCCTACCAGCAGGTCGCGGCCGACGCCCGCAGCCATCTCGACGATCTCGCCGCCCGCGCGATGACGGAACGCCGCTTCGCCGAGCTCGCCGCCCTCTTCGCCAAGGCCTCCCGGCTGGAAGCCGCCTTCTGGCAGATGGCCCTGAGCGAGACCGGGGCCTGAGCCCGGCGCCTCGGGCGCCGCGTCACGAATGGCGGAGGGCCGGGCCGCTGCGGCCTCGCCCTATCGGCCGTGCATCGCCGCGAGGATGCGCGCGACCCAGTAGAACTGATAGACGAGATGGACGACGGCGACGCCGATCTGCAGCCGGCGGTTCGCCCAGATGCTGCCGACGAGGCAGAGCGTCAGCCCGATCGGCACCTGCAGGAGATAGTCGCCGCTGAGCCGGTTCCAGTGCTCGGCCCCCTTGATCAGCGTATCGACGACATCGAGCAGGAAGGCGACGGCGAGCAATCCGAAGAACCAGCGCCGCCGCTTGATGAAGAAGTCCTCGTAGCCGGCATATTCCGAGATGTTGTCCGGGAAGAGCAGCGCCGCGAGCAGATAAAGGACGATCGCGTAGCCGATCAGGAACAGGAAGATCTCGAAGCTCCAGACCGGGATCCGCGCCAGGCCGAACTCCCACCACCAGAACAGCACCAGCTCCAGCAGCATCGAGCCGACCCAGAGCATGTGCAGCAGCGAGACACGGTGCCGGCCCGGATGCTGGATGAAGCCGGCCACCCCGCCGAGCGTGCGCGCGATCCCCAGGCCGACGACCATGCCCATCACGATGCGGACATGGCTGAAAAGCTCCTGGGGCGTTCCGGTGTCCATGGCTCTGCTTCGCTTGCCGGCAATGCGGCGCCTCGGTCCGTCAGGTGATGACGGACCATCGGCTCGGCAATGTGCGGGAGGAACCCTTACGCAAGTCTTGCCGCGTTCAGGGGCCTGCGGCCGGCTGTGCCCGCCGCAGGATGGCGCGTGCCCTGATGCGCACCGGCTCGTCGACCATCGCGCCGTCGACCGCCGCCGCCCCGTCGCCGCTCGCCAGCACCTTGCGCGCCCAGAGGATCTCGGCCTCGTCCGGGGCGAAGCCGGCGCGGATGGCCTCGATCTGGCGCGGATGGATGCAGAGCTTGCCGCCGAAGCCGAGATCGCGGGCATGGCGCGCATCGCCGGAAATCTGCGCGCCGTCGCCGATCGCCGTCGTCACCCCGTCGATGGGCGCGGCCAGCCCCGCCAATCGCGAGGCCAGCACCAGCTCGCTGCGCGCCGCCAGCAGCGCCTCGCGGCTATGGGCGCAGCCGAGATCGGCGCAGAAGTCGATGCTGCCGAAGGCCAGCCGCGCGAGATTGGGGAGCCCGGCGATCCGACGCGCCTCGGCCAGGCCGCGGGCGCTTTCGACCAGGGCGATCACCGGCATGGCGGCCTTCGCGCAGAGCGTAGCGAAGGCTTCGCTCCCTTCGGCCTTGGGCACCATCACGGCGGCGAAGCCCTTTCCCGCCAGCGCCGCCATGTCGGCCTCGTGCCACGGCGTGCCGATGGCGTTGACCCGCACCAGGACCGGCCCTGCGCCGAAATCGCTGCGCAGCGCCGCCCGCGCCGCCTGCTTCGCTTCCGCGGCGACGGCGTCCTCCAGGTCGACGATGACCGCGTCGGCCCCGGCGGCGGCGGCCTTGGCGAAGCGCTCCGGCCGGTCGCCCGGCACGAAGAGCGGCACGGCGAAATCGAGGGCCGCGCTCATGCCCAATGCGCCTCGGCGCTCATGCAGAGCGGACCGTTCTGCTTGGCGCTCCAGAGCCTCAGGCCCTCGCCCTCCTCGCGGGCGTGAAGCGCGAAGGCGTCGTCGTCGAAGAGCGGAGCCTGGCCGCGGAAGCTGTAGCGCTGCGGCGGGGCTCCGCGCAGCTCCGTGGCGAAGCCGTAGAGCAGCGCTGCCTGGAGCGGCCCATGCACCACCAGTCCCGGATAGCCCTCGACCTCCTGGGCATAGCGCCGGTCGTAATGGATGCGGTGCCCGTTGAAGGTCAGCGCCGAATAACGGAAGAGCAGCGTCGGGCCAGCCTGCATCCCGCGCCGATGGACGCCCTGCTCCGCCGCCGGCGGCGGCTTGACCCCGGCACCCGGCGCGTCGGCGCCGCGATAGACCAGATCCTGCCGCTCCTCGAGCACGGGCTCGCCCTCGGCCTCGATCCGATGCAGAACCGTGACGAAGCACAGCGCCCCGGTGCGGCCCTGCTTCAGCACGACATCGGCGATGCGCGACACCCGCCTCACCCGGTCGCCGACCCTGAGATCGCCGGAGAAGCTCAGCGCGCCGCCGGCCCACATGCGCCGGGGCAAGGGCACGGGCGGCAGGAAGCCGCCGCGGGCGGGATGTCCGTCGGGCCCGAGCTGCCCGGTCGGCACGGCCGGCTGCCCGAGGCAGAAATGGATCAGCCGGGGCGCGACCTCGCCAGGCTTCGGCGCCTCTCCGGGGAGCTGCAGCGTCGCATGGTATTTGCGCGCCAGATCCTCGCCGAGGACATCCGTCGCGACCTCCTCGCGGCCGATCCAGCCGCGCAGATGGTCGATATCGAGAGGGGTCTCTGCGCTCATGGCCTCCGCCTTTCCACGCCGGCCGTCGGGCCGGTTCCGCCCTTGCCTCGCCGCGCCGGCAGCGGCCGCCTCGGATCGCAGCCCGTCACGGCTTTGGCGCTTCGAACGTTGGTGGTGCCGAGAAGTCGAATCCGCCGGGTCCTCCGATGGAGGGAACCTGGATGGAGTCGAACTGCTTGTCGATCGCCTTCTGGTCGAGCTGCACGGCGGAGGC
>Ga0180223_1001612_pt1 | contig 16626 bp, 10 predicted proteins | sample eDN5th30CKraftOP_FD_151337 | JGI IMG/M metagenome (GOLD analysis project Ga0180223, IMG submission 151337) | Enriched Organic Plus compost microbial communities from Emeryville, California, USA - eDNA 5th pass 30_C Kraft OP (version 2) (version 2) ...
CAGATGCTGAGCTGGGGGGCCTTCGAGGCCGAGAAGAGCCGGTCGGCGAGGGCGGCGGCGTCGGGGGTCGCCTCGGTGATGCGCCCCGCGCGGACGAGCGTCGTGGGGCGCACGTCGCCAAGGTAGATCGCGCCGAGCTCGCGCACGCCGAGCCGCAGCGTGCCGGCCCGGCGGCGTCGGCGCGACCCGCCGGTCTGCGCGTCCGCGGCCGCTTCGTCGACGCGGTTCACCTCGGCGCTGCCGTCGTTCGCGACCTCGACCTCGAACGTCCCACCGGCGTGCCCCAGCGGGTCCTCGATCTCGAGCGTGAGCGAGCCCGACGAGCCGTAACGCCGGGCGCGCAACGCCGCGACGGGGTCGAGCACGCGTACCCAGAGATGGTCGACGACGTCGCTGACGGTGACGGCTCTGCGGTCTTCGAGCAGCCACGGCAGTGGCTCGTCGACCGAGCGAAGCATCGATCGCACCTCGTCGATGAAGTCGACCTCGACCAGGGTGCGCCAGAGGGCGCGTTCTGCGTCGTCGGTGGCCGCAGCGAAGAACCCGACCTGCAGCAGGCCGGGGCGGTCGGGCTCGCGCGTGATGCGGTAGGTGGCGAACCCTTGGGGCTCGCCGTGCTCGTCGTCGTAACGGATCGCGCGGATCTGCCTGGACCGCTCGTCGTCGGGCTCGACGAGTCCGAGCACGCGGTCGAGGAGTGCCGGCCAGCGGTCGATCTCGCCCGGAGTGCGGGCGACGGCCCGCCGCGCGAGTTGGGGTGCGAGGTCGCGGAGGGCGGCCGGTTCGACCAGGTTGACCCGACCGGGGGAGTCGGGGCCGATCCAGTGCGCGCGGCGCCGGTCGACGGAGAGGGTCGCGCTGCGGGCGGCGGGCGCGAAGCCGTACCGGCCGTAGATCGTCGCCTCGGTCACGGTGAGCACGGCGACCGCGGCGCCGGCCTCGGTCGCGGCACGCAGCTCGGCCTCGAGCATGGCCCGGGCGATGCCGCGGCGGCGGTGCGTCGGTGCGACGGTGACGGAGCTCACCGCCCAGGCGTCGACGCTGCGGTCGCCCGGCACGCTGAGGCCGGTCGGCCAGCCTGAGATGGTGGCCACCGGGACCTCGGGCTCAGCGGCGCTGTCGTCATAGACGCCGAGCAGGCGGCGGTCGGCGAGGACGGCGCGTTCGCGTTCGACCTCGGCGGCGACCGGTCGGGCATGGTGGAAGCCGCGCATGTCGGCGTGGACCCAGGCATCGAGGGCAGCCTGGTCGGCGGGGTCGACGGAGCGGAGTTCGAGGCCGCGCTGTTCGAGCGCGTTCGCGGAGCGGCGATCGACGGGCAAGTGACGGAGATCGAGCGGCACCGACACAGCGTAGCGAGCGCGGCTGTGGAGCGGCAGAATGGACCGGTGTCTCGGCAAACGCTTTCCCCTCCCCGCGATGCCGTCGAACGCGCCATCGACGGCCGCCACCCCGGGCGTTCCGTGCTGCATCTGCTCGGTCTGCACCGGGGGCGGGTCACCGCCGCGGTCGCCTTCTTCGCCCTGAAGGACACGCCGCTCTGGCTGCTGCCGGTCGTCACCTCGGCGATCATCGACGTGGTCGTCACGGGCGGTCCGCTCGGCACACTGTGGCTCTGGGCGGCGATCGCGGTGATCTCGTTGCTGCAGAACTATCCGAACCACCTGGCCTACACGAAGCTCTTCATGGGCACGGTGCGCTCGATCGGCGCCGACCTCCGCAACGCGCTCGCGGCACGCCTCCAGTCGCTCTCCATCGGCTTCCACACGCGCCAGAACTCCGCGGTCGTGCAGACGAAGGTGGTCCGCGACGTGGAGAACGTCGAGGTCATGCTGCAGCAGACGGCGCATCCGCTGCTGAGCGCGACCATGGTCGCGCTCGGCGCCATCGTGATGACCGCGGTCAACGTGCCCGCCTTCCTTCCGGTCTACGCCCTGGCCATCCCGCTCGCGGTGGTGCTCAGGGCCATCCTGAACCGGCGCAGCCGCGAGCGGAACGAGACCTTCCGACGTGAGGTGGAGCGCTTCTCGGCGCGCGTCGGCGAGATGGCGACGCTCATGCCCATCACGCGGGCGCACGGACTCGAGCAGACCGCCGTCAGCCGGGTGGCCAGCGGTGCCGAGGGCATCCGCAGCGCCGGCCTCCGCCTGGACGTCATGAACGGTGCGTTCGCGTCGCTCTCGTGGGTGAGCCTTCAGCTGTTGACGGTCGGATGCCTCGTGCTGGCCGCGTGGGTGTCGATCACGGGATTCCTCGCGATCACGCCGGGTCAGATCGTGCTGCTGTCGTCGTACTTCACGCTGCTCACGGGCAGCGCCACGAACCTGCTCATGCTGCTGCCGGTGGTGGCCCGCGGCGCGGAGTCCATCAGGTCGATCGCCGAGGTGCTCCAGGAGCCGGACCTCGAGCTGAACGAGGGCAAGCGCGCGGTGACGGCCGTCGAAGGCGAGCTGGTGCTCGATCGCGCGGCGTTCAGCTACCCGGACGCGGACGCGCCAGCTCTCGACGACGTCTCGCTCAGGCTCGAACGCGGCCAGACGGTCGCGTTCGTCGGTTCGTCCGGATCGGGCAAGTCGACCCTGCTGAACCTGGTGCTCGGGTTTCTGCGCCCGACGGGCGGCCGTGTGCTCCTCGACGGCGTTGACATGGAGGATCTCGACCTCCGCACGTTCCGTCGGTTCGTCTCGGTCGTGCCGCAGGAGTCGGTGCTCTTCGAGGGCAGCATCCGGGACAACATCACCTACGGGCTCGGCGACGTGCCCGACGAGCGCGTGCTCACGGCGCTCCGTGACGCGAACGCGCTCGAGATCGTCGAGGCCCAGCCGAACGGCTGGGACACGATCGTCGGCGAGCGAGGAGCCAGGCTCTCCGGCGGTCAGCGTCAGAGGCTGTCGATCGCGAGGGCCCTGGTCAGGGATCCGCGGATCCTGCTCCTCGACGAGGCGACGAGCGCGCTGGATCCCGAGTCGGAGGCGAAGGTGCGGGTCGCACTCGAACGGCTCATGGCGGGCCGCACCACGCTCGTCGTCGCGCACCGGCTGTCGACCATCCGGTCGGCGGACCGCATCGTGGTGCTCGAACGCGGTCGTGTGATCGAGCAGGGCTCGCACGACGAGCTCGTCGCCGCCGGTGGCCGCTACGCGACCCTGCACCGCGCCCAATCCGCCTGACCCCACGCCTGCCCGCCCCGAGCCTGCCCGTGCCGCCCCGCGCCGTGCCCGCGCCGTGCCCGCGCCCCACACTGCCCCACACCGCCCCGCGCCGCCCCGCGCCCCACACCGCCCCGCGCCGCGCCGCGCTCAGCCCAGCTCGACCTCGCCGAGGTGCCGGTGCACCGACGACACGACCACGGAGCCCTCGCCCACGGCGCTGGCGACGCGCTTCACGGATCCGCGACGCACGTCGCCGACGGCGAAGCATCCGGCCGCCGACGTCTCGAGCGGCTCAGGAGGCCGCCCATGCGGCCAGGCCCGCCGCCCGCCCTCCGCGAGCACCTCGGCTCCGGTGATCACCGACCCCCATTGGTCGCGGAGCACCTCGGCCGGCAGCCAGTCGGTGTGTGGCCGGGCACCGATCGTGATGAACAGCGCGTCAGCGGGGATCTCGTCACGGTCGCCGGTGTCGGTGTGCTCGAGAACCACCGCACCCAGTCGATCGCCGACCGCCGAGGGCCGTGCGTCCACGACACGGGCGCGGGTGCGCAGGCCGACCCCGGCGTCGGCCAGCTCGTCGATGAGGTACTGCGACATGCTCGCCGCGAGCGACGGTCCGCGCACTACGAGCGAGACCGTGCGTGCGAACCTGGCGAGATGCAGCGCGGCCTGCCCGGCGGAGTTGCCACCGCCGACGACGAGGACCTCGCGCCCGCGCTGGGCGCGGGCCTCGACGGCGGATGCACCGTAGAAGACCGAGGCGCCGACGAACGCGCGCAGTGCCGGCACGCGCAGCCTGCGGTAGCTGACGCCGGTGGCGAGCACGACGGCCCGCGCGCGCACGCGCTCGCCGCCGTCGACGGTGAGCTCGAACCCGCTGCCCTCGCCCACACGCAGTCCGGTCGCTCGGCGCGCGTGCGCGACCGTGGCGCCGAAGACCCAGGCCTGGCGGTATGCGCGGAGCGCGAGGTCGGCCCCGGAGACCCCGCGCGGGAAGCCGAGGTAGTTCCTGATCAGCGAGCTGGAGCCCGCCTGGCCGCCCACGGCGTCGGATTCGAGCACGAGGGTGTCGAGTCCTTCGCTTGCCGCGTACACGGCTGCGGCGAGCCCGGCGGGGCCGGCGCCCACGACGGCGAGATCGACGTCGCGTGCGGGCAGCTCGGTCGAGAGGCCGACCGCTCGGGCGAGGTCGGCGTCGGTCGGGTCGGTGAGGACGCCCCCTCCCGGCGTGCCGACGATGACGGATGCCGCGCGCGAGGCGGCGCGGTCCACGAGCTCGAGCGCCTCGGGGTGGCCCGGCCGGAGCAGCCGCGCCGGCGTGCCCTGGCGTGCGAGCCGTGCGCGGACGGCGTGCACGCGCGGGTCGCCGTCGTCTCCCACGAGCGTGAACCTCGCGGGGTGGGCGGCGGTCGCCGCGGCCCATTCGCGCAGATACCCGGTGACCTCGTGGTGGAACGATTCGTCGTGCGGGCTGTCGGGCGCGACCAGGTACCCGTCCACGCGTCCCTGCGCCGCGAGCTCCAGCACCCGGCGGGTGGTGTCGGGGTCCGCCCATCCGCCCCAGTCGATGAGCACGGCGCGGCGCCCATCCGGCCAACGCCTTCGCATCCGGCCGAGGGCCGGTTCGGCGTCCGCTGCTGAGGCGGCCACGAGCGCGAGGGCGACGGAACGCCCCGCTGCGTCCAGCGCGTCGAGGGAGGCGTCAAGCGGTGGCTCGACCACGACGATCTCGTACTCCGGCTCGTAGCGCGACCGCAGCGCGGCGAGGGCCGCCGGCCCGGCGGTGCCGGGCGCGGCCAGGAGGATGACGGGGGCGCTCGCGCGCACGTGGCAAGGCTACGCCGACTGCGCGCCTCTGGACAGCCGGGCGCGACAGAAGCAGACTTTCCCTCATGAATCCGCGCGCGGGTGGAATCCGAACACCCGACCAGCGTCTCCGCGTCTTCGTCAGCTCGACCCTGAAAGAGCTGGCGCCGGAGCGGCGCGCGGTGCGCGCGGCGATCGAGCAGCTGGGGCTCGCGCCCGTGATGTTCGAGCTCGGCGCCAGGCCGCATCCGCCGCGTGAGCTGTATCGCGCCTATCTCGCACAGAGCGACATCTTCGTGGGACTCTACGGCGAGCGGTACGGCTGGGTCGCGCCCGGTGAGGATATCTCCGGGCTCGAGGACGAGTACCGGCTCGCGCCGCCCGAGCTGCCGAAGCTCGTCTATGTCAAGGACGCTGCGGGCGCGCGTGAACCGCGGCTCGCGGAGCTGCTCGCCCGGATCCGTGACGACGACGGTGTCTCCTATGTGTCGTTCACCGGGCCGGAGGACCTCGCCTCACTCGTGCGCGGCGACCTCACGACCCTGCTCGCCGAGCGGTTCGCGCTCACCAGGGCAGCGGCGCCCGAGGCATCCGCGACCGAGGCGCCCGACGCTGCAGCCGACGGGGTCCGACCAGGTGCCGACGTGCCGGCCGCCCTGACCCCGCTCATCGGGCGCGTGCACGAGCTCGAGGCCGTGACCGGCCTGCTCGCAGGCCAGGCCAGGCTGGTGACGATCACGGGGCCCGGCGGGATCGGCAAGAGTCGACTCGCGATCGAGGCCGCCGGGCGGCTGCGTGGTGAGTTCCCCGGTGGCGTGGCGTTCGTCGATCTCGCGGCCGTGAACGAGCCGCCGCTCGTGCTGCGCGCGATCGCCGAGGGCATCGGCGTCCGCGATCTCGGTGGTGGCGAGCTCGACGACAAGCTGCGCATGGCGCTCCAGGACCGCCGGATGCTGCTGGTCCTCGACAATTTCGAGCAGGTGGTCGACGCTGCGCCCGCGGTGCGGGCCATGCTGGCCGACTCGCCCACCGTCTGCGCGCTCGTCACGAGTCGGATCCTGCTCCGGGTGTCGGGCGAGCACGGCGTCGAGGTCGGACCGCTCGCGCTGCCCGACCCCGACCGGATCGCCGGGTCGGTCGCTCAGGCGAGCGCGAACCCGGCGATCGCCCTGTTCGTCGAACGCGTGCGGGCGGCGATGCCCGAGTTCGAGCTGACCGCAGACAACGCCGGAGATCTCGCGAGGATCTGTGTGGCCCTCGACGGTGTCCCGCTCGCCATCGAGCTTGTCGCGGCCCGCACCCGGGTGCTCACACCCGCCGGGCTGCTCGACCGCCTCGACCGTCGGTTGCCGATGCTCGCGCGCGGCCCGCGTGACCTCCCCGAGCGTCAGCGCACGATGCGCCGCACGATCGAGTGGAGCGTGCAGCTGCTCGAGCCCGACGCCGCCGACCTGTTCGAGTGTCTCGGCGCGTTCGCGGGCGCGTTCCCGCTCGAGGCGGTCGAGGCGGTCGCCGACGGCGCGGGCGACGCCGCCGTCATCGACGGACTCGCCGCGCTCGTCGACGGAAGCCTGGTGCAGCAGCGCGACCAGGGCGAGCGTGCGATGTTCACCATGCTCGCCGCGGTGCGGGAGTTCGCTCGTGAACGATTCGACGCGCGCGCCGACGCCGCGAGCATCCGCGACCGGCACGCGCGCTGGTACGTCGCACTGGGCGAGCAGGCTGAGGCCGAGCTCGACGGGCCGCGGCAGGTCAGTTGGGTCGCGCGGCTCTCCGACGAGGGGGACGACCTGCGCGCCGCGATGCGGCACCTGCTCGACACCGGGCAGTGGGAGACCGCCGCGCACCTGACCTGGTCCCTCTACGTCTACTGGTGGGTCGACGGGCATCTCGGGCTCGTCCGCGAGTGGATGATGGAGCTGCTCGACGCCGGGGCGGAACTCGACGAGCTGACCCGCGCGACGGCGCTGTACTTCACGCGCGCGATCGGATTCTGGCAGCACCCCGACGACTGGGTGGTCCCCGGGCTCGACGAGAGCGTGGAGGCCTTCCACCGTGCGGGCGACCGGTCGGGGGAGGCGCTCGCCCTCATCTCGCTCGGACTCGCCCTGCTCGGGGCGCGGCAGCCGGACCCGGAACGCGCCGACGCCGCGCTCGCGCGTGCGCTGGACCGCTTCAGGGAGACGGACGACCGCTGGGGCGAGGCGATGGCTCTCGTCACGCTCGGCCGGGTCGCGCTGCTCAAGCGGGCCCTCGAACCCGCGCTCGCGCGGTTCACGGCCAGCCTCGAGGTCGCGACCCGCCAGGGCGACCAACTCGGGGTGGCCATCGCGCAGTACCACTGCGGGTGGGCCGAGCTGCTGCTCGGCAATGCCGAGGTCGCGCGGGACCGCTTCGAGCGCAGCCTCGACCTCTCGAGGCGGCTCGGGCACGACGAGGGCATCGCGTACGGGCTCGAGGGGCTCGTCGCCGTCGCGGCGGCGAGCGGTGCGGTCGCGACGGCGGGGGAGCTGCTGGGGGCGGCCGAGCTGCTGCGGGAACGCGCCGGTCTGTACAACGCGCCCGCGTTCACGTTCCACGGCGCGTTCGTCGCGCCGCTGCAGTCCGGCGACTCCGCGGCGTCGTTCGAGTCGGCCAGGCAGCTCGGGCGCCGCCTGGGCGTCGCGGTCGTCGCCGAGCGGATGCGCCGGCGCTCGGATGCGTCGGGTGGGACGGATGCGTCGGGTGGGACGGATGCGTCGGGTGGGCCGTCGGCCATGCCGGCGGGGGAACGCGCGTGAGCGCCCCGCGCGACGATCGGCTGCTGCCGTTCACGCGCATCCTCGGGGCATGCATCCTGCCGTTCCTCGTGGTCGCAGCGATCCTGCTGCTCGCCCTCCCGGCCGACACCGAGACGCATTTCGCGTGGACGATCCTGCCGCCGGTGACGGCCACGCTGCTCGGCTCCGCCTACGCGGGAGGCATCTGGTTCTTCATCCAGGTGGTCAGGGAGCGACGCTGGCACGTGATCGCCTGGGGCTTCCCGGCCGTGGTCGTGTTCGCCACGCTGCTCGGACTGGCCACCGTGCTGCACACGGACCGCTTCCACCCGGGGCATCCGTCGTTTCTGACCTGGGCCGTGCTGTACGCGGTCACGCCGCCGCTGACGCTCCTCGCGTTCCTCGTCAACGTGCGGCGCGACCCGGGGCGGCCCGAACGCGACGACGTGACGATCCCGGGCGGGTGGCGCGTCGCGCTCGCGCTCATCGGCGCGGCCGCGGCGGCCACCGGCCTGCTCCTCTTCACTGCCCCGGGCCTGCTCGTCGGCACCTGGGGCTGGGACGTCACCCCGCTGACGGCGCGCGTCGTGGGAGCGGTCCTGACCCTGCCGGGCTTCGTCAACGTCTGGATGCTGTGGGATCGGCGCTGGTCGTCGTTCCGGACCCTGTTCCAGGCGCAGCTGGTGAGCCTCGCGGCCATGCTGTTCGGACTCGTGCTCCGTGGCGGCGACCTCGCGTGGGAGCGGCCGGCCGCCTGGGCGTTCATCGTCGGCATCGTCGTGTCGGCGGGGGTCTACGCGCTGTTCGTCGGCCTCATGGAGGAGCGCCGGAAGCTGGCCGTGGGCCCCGAGCCGCTGCTCGAGTAGCGCAGCGGGTCGAGACGTCGGCTGACGGATCTCGAGACGCTGCGCTCCTCGGTCGACGCCGAGGCGCGCTCCTCGGTCAGCGGAGCGGTGCGACCAGGTGCGGCGCGACGGCGCTGCCGAACGCGGCGGCCGTCCGTGCCGCGACCTCGGACCACGGCGCGTCCCAGACGGCCTGGTTGAAGATCTCGACCTCGACATCGCCCGTATAGCCGGACGCCTCGACGGCGCGCGTGAATCCGGCGAAGTCGATCACGCCGTCGCCCGGCTGATGCCGGCTGAGCAGCGGGTCAGCCGCGAGCGGGGTCCGCCAATCGCAGACCTGATACGTCGCGATCCGCCCGTCCCGGCCTGCCCGTCCGATCTGCGCGACGGCCTCCGGGTCCCACCAGATGTGGAATGTGTCGACCGCCACGCCCACGGCGTCGGGTGCGAACGGCTCGGCGAGGTCGAGGGCTTGCTTCAGCGTCGACACGACGGCGCGGTCCGACGCGTACATCGGATGCAGCGGCTCGATCGCGAGTGTCACGCCCGCGGCCGATGCCTCGGGTGCGAGCTCCTCGAGCGCCTCGGCGACCCGGGCACGTGCCCCGACGAGATCGGTCGAACCCTCGGGGAGCCCGCCGGCGACGAGCACCAGCACCGCGCGCGAACCGGGTGCGCCCGCGGCCGCGAGCGTCGCCGTCTCCTCGATGGCCCGGCGGTTCTCATCGATCGAGGCGCGCCGTTCCGGCCCCTCGGGCATCGTGAAGAACCCCTGACGGCAGAGCGTCGACATTCGCAGTCCGCTGTCGGTGAGTCGCGAAGCGGCCTCGGCGAGTCCCGCCTCGGCGACCGGCTCACGCCAGAGACCCGCCGACTCGTACCCGGCCTCGACGAGGACGCGCAACGAGTCCGCGAAGGGCGCGTACTTGATGGTCGCGACATTCATCGACAGACGCGGGTGCGCACCGTGCACGTCGTGCGCGCGCGGCGACGCCGGCGCGCCGACGATCGGCTGCGCGCTCACGCGGGCACCCCGGCTGGGTCGGCCGTGTGTGCGGGGTCGGCCGCCGCCGAGGCATCCGTCACCGCATCGCCGTCGTCGTCGCGCGACCCGCCGTCACCGACCGGGTCGATGCCGTTGATCGTGAGCAGCGCGTGCCAGCGGGATGCCGCGAGCTCGGGCTGCTCGAGCGCACCCGAGGCGTTCGCGAGCTCGACGATGCGCGACAGGTGCGGCAGGTTCCGCGCCGCGTGCAGGCCGCCCACCATCTGGAACGCGGGCTGGTGGCCGTTCAGCCAGGCGAGGAACGCGACGCCCGTCTTGTAGTAGAAGGTCGGTGCGGCGAAGATCTGCCGCGACAGCTCCTCGGTCGGGCCGAGGATGCGTCGGTACGTCTCCACATCGCCCGCGTCGAGCGCCTGGATCGCCGCTGACGCGTTCGGCGCGAGCGCCGCGAAGGCGCCGAGCAGCGCATCCGAATACGTCGCCGGGCCCGAGCCCGCGGTGCCCTGCGTCTGAAGGGGCGACGAGTCGCCCTCGATGAGGCCCACATAGTGGAAGTCGTCGCCCGTGAACATGCGCGCGGAGTCCGGCAGGCGCCGGCGCACCGAGATCTCGGCGTCCGCGTCGAGCAGGCTCATCTTCACGCCGCTCACGTGGTCGCGGTTGTACTCGATGATCTGCAGCAGTGTCGACGATGCGGCGTCGACGTCCGTGGAGCCGAAGTAGCCCTCGAGGCTCGGGTCGAACGCCGTCCCGAGCCAGTGCAGCACGACCGGCGCACCCGCCGAGCGCAGCACCTCTCGATACACGCGGCGGTAGTCGTCCGCGCTGCGTGCGGCCCGCGCGAGATGGCGGCTGGCCATCAGCACCGCGCCAGCGCCCGCATCCTCGGCGAAGTGCAGCTGCGTCTTGTACGCGGCGATGATGTCGTCGAGCGACAGATCGGTCTCGTCGACGTGGTCGGTGTTCACGCCCACGACGACCGTGCCGCCGACGGAGGCGGCCTCGGCCGCGCTGCGCGCGATCAGCTCGCGCGTCGCCGCGGCGTCGAGGCCCATGTTGCGCTGCGCGGTGTCCATCGCGTCGGCGACGCCGAGCCCCCACGACCACACGTGATGCCGGAACGCCAGCGTCGCGTCCCAGTCGATCTCCGCCGGCTGCCCCGGCGTGTTGTCGGCCCAGGCCTTCGGCACCACGTGCGCCGCCGCGTACGCCACCCGCGACGCCAGGGGGCCGGTGGGCTTGGTGAACACCGGTGCGGCGCGGAGCGCCGCCGATCGCCGGCGACCGGCGTCGTCGAGGAGCGTGAGGGTGGTCATCGGCCGGCCCCGGTGAGGGCGGATGCCTCGTCGAGCGCCGCCGGCGAGGCATCCGTCGACGCGAGTTCGAGCTCGGGGATCTCGATGCGCCGGCCGCTCCGCGAGCTCTCGAGCCCCGCTTCGGCCAGGAGCACGCCACGAGCGCCCGCAAGGAAGTCGAACCGGTTGGGGGCGTCCTCGACGACGTGTCGGATGAACTCCTCCCACTGGGTCTTGAAGCCGTTCTCGAACTCCCGGTTGCCGGGCGATTCGATCCAATCGCCCGCATAGTCGTGGGCGTCGGCGAGATCGGGGTTCCACACGGGCTTGGGCGTGGCGTTGCGCGGCTGGATCTTGCAGCCGAACAGGCCGACGACGGCCGACCCGTGCGTGCCGTCGACCTGGAACTCCACGAGCTCGTCGCGGTTCACCCGGGTCGTCCAGCTCGAGTTGAGCTGCGCCGTGACGCCGCCCTCGAGCTGGAAGACCGCGTAGGCCGCGTCGTCGGCGGTTGCGGCGTACGGGCGACCACGCTCGTCGACCCGCTCGGGGATCTCGGTCACGGCCTGGGCGTACACCGAGCGGACCCGGCCGAAGAGGTTCTCGAGCACGTAGTTCCAGTGCGGGAACATGTCGACGATGATGCCGCCGCCGTCCTCGGCGCGGTAGTTCCAGCTCGGTCGCTGCGCCGGCTGCCAGTCGCCCTCGAACACCCAGTAGCCGAACTCCCCACGCACCGACAGGATGCGTCCGAAGAAGCCCGAGTCGATGAGGCGCTGCAGCTTCTGCAGGCCCGGCAGGTAGAGCTTGTCGTGCACGACGCCGTTCTTGACGCCCGCCTCGGTCGCGAGGCGCGCGAGCTCGAGCGCCTCCTCGTAGCTCTCGGCGGTCGGCTTCTCGGTGTAGATCGCCTTGCCGGCCGCGATGGCCTTCTTGATGGCGGCCGCGCGGGCCTTCGTGACGAGGAAGTCGGCGTAGATCTGCCAGCGGTCGTCCGCAAGCGCGGCGTCGAGGTCGGTCGTGAAGTGCTCGATGCCGTGCTTCGCGGCGAGCTCGGCGAGCTTCTTCTCGCTGCGCCCGACCAGGATGGGCTCGACCTGCACCCGGGTCTCGCCGTCGGCGAGCAGCACGCCGCCCTGCTCGCGAATCGCGAGGATCGAGCGGACGAGGTGCTGGCGGTAGCCCATGCGGCCCGAGACGCCGTTCATGATGATGCCGATGGTCTCGGGGGTGCCGGTGGTCGCCGGCGTGCCGGTGGTGCTGCTGGTGCTGGTCGGGAGGCTCTGCTCTGCCACGGTGTGTCCTGTTCGGCCGGGAGCGGGGGAGCCGACCTGGCGCCGCACCGCTGCGGGAAAGCGTTTACCCGAGTGTGCCACAGGACGGCGGGCGGCGCAACCGGGCGGCCGCTGCGCGCGAGGTGGCGCGGAGCGCCAGTTTGTCGTGGTCTGCGCCGCACGGGGTGGCGCGGCGGCGTACGAGGTGGCGCGGAGCGGCGAACGTGGCACGGAGCGCCGGCGTGGGTCGGGTGCTGCGATGAGTCACGGGCGGCCGCCGCCGTGCGTGGGCGCCGGCCGGGGAATCCCGGCTGTGCGCCAATTCGTGGCGGTGTGCGCCATACGGGCGGGCGCGGCGGCGTACGAAGTGGCGTGCAGTGCGCGAGTGGGTCGGGCGCCACGATGAGTCACGGCGGGGCGTGGCGCGGAGCGCGGGGTGGCGGGCGTGGCGGTGTACGAGGTGGCGCGGAGCGCCGGCGTGGCGCGGAGCGCCGGCGTGGCGCGGTGGGGTGGGGTGGGGAGTTCAGCCGCGCGCCGGCGTGGACTCGCGCAGCACGACCTCGGTCGTCACGACCCCGGCGGCGGAGTCGACGTCGGGGCCCGCGGCCGCGGCGTCGGCGGCGTCGCCGTCGAGTGCGAGGCGCAGGGCTCGGCGGCCGAGCGCTTCGAGTGGCACGCGCACCGTGGTGAGCGGCGGGGTCACGTCGCGCACGGTCGGGATGTCGTCGAATCCGGCGACGGCGAGGTCGCGACCCGGGGTGAGCCCGGCGTCGCGGATCGCCGAGAGCGCCCCGACCGCCATCACGTCGTTCGCTGCGAACACGAGCTCGATGTCGCCGAGCCCGCGCTCGATGAGCCGTCGCGTCCCGGCGTAGCCGCCGTCGCGCGTGAACGCCTCGCGGAGGATATCGGTCTCGTCGAGCCGCCCGCCGCCCTCGGCGAGTCCCGCCCGGAAGCCTTCGAGGCGGTCGGCCGCCGTGCGCAGGCCCTCACCCGCGGTGACCACCGCGAACCGCCGGTATCCGATGCGCGTGAGCTCGCGAGCGAGTGCTTCGGCGCCGGCCCGGTTGTCGAGCAGCACGGTGCGGAAGTCCAGCTCGTTGCGGCTGATCAGCACGACCCGGCCGCCGGCGCGCTCGTACGCGGTGAGCTCGTCGGCGAGGGCTCCGCCCGTGGGGTCGCTGGTCGGTCGGGAGCCGGCGAGGATGATCACCCGCGGACGTTGCCCGCGCAGCTGTCTGACCAGTTCGAGCTCGCGCTCGGGGTCGCGCTCGGTCGCGGCCATGGTGACGATGAGCCGCTCGCGGTCGGCTTCGGCGACGACGCCGGAGGCGATGGACGAGAAGTACGGGTCGGCGATGTCGGCGACGAGGAGCGCCACGGTGGTCGTCGTGCCGCGGGCGACCGCCTGGGCCGACAGGTTCGGCGAGTAGTTGAGCCGCGCTGCGGCCTCGAGCACGCGCTGGCGGTAGGACTCGTTGACCTTGCGCGTGCTGCCGTTGAGTGACCGGGATGCCGTCGCGAGGGAGACGCCCGCTTCGCGGGCCACATCGTGCAGGGTCGCCGGCGCGGTGCGGTCGGTCTCGCTCATTGGTCCTCCTGGGCGGTGCGCTCGCGACGGGGCGAGCGGCCTCATCGTACCCGAGGCGCCCCTCGCGACCGCGCGGGTTTGCACCGGTCGACGTGGCTGCTACAAATGGTAGCGAACTGAGATAGCGCTTTCCCACCGCGCGTCGACGCGGGTCCATGGCGCGCGAGCACGGCGCGTGTCCCGGGCCCCGGGTCCTGGGCTCACCCAGCAGGTGGGACGGCGCCGCGGACAAGCCTGGAGCAGACGCGATGACGCAGCGAGAACGATACGGACTCATCGGTACCGGCAGCCGAGCCGGCATGTACATCGGCGCACTGTCGGGCACCGTGCTCGGCGCCGAGGGTGTGCCGGCCAGCGCCGAGCTCGTCGCCTGGAGCGACCAGAACCCCGGCCGCCTCGACGTGTACGAGCGGGATGTGGTCGCCGCGGGGCATCCGGTTCCGAAGCGGTACGCACCAGACGACCTGGAGCGGATGATCGTCGACGAGCGCCTCGATCGCATCATCGTGACCACGCCCGATTTCACGCACGCCGACTACGTGGTCCGCGCGCTGCACGCGGGCGCCGACGTGGTCGTCGAGAAGCCGCTCACGATCGACGCCGAAAGCGTTCGCCGAATCGGCGCCGCCATCGCGCACACCGGACGCGAGGTCATCACCACGTTCAACTACCGGTACAGCCCGCGGAATGCGGCACTGCGTCGCGTGATCGCCGAGGGCGGCGTGGGCGCCGTGACGAGCGTGCATTTCGAGTGGGCGCTCGACACCGTGCACGGCGCGGACTACTTCCGCCGGTGGCACCGCGACAAGCGCAACTCCGGCGGACTCTTCATCCACAAGGCGTCGCATCACTTCGACCTCGTGAACTGGTGGATCCAGGCCGCGCCGGTCCGCGTCTTCGCACGTGGGGGGCTGCGGTTCTACGGCGCGGAGAACGCGGCGCGGCGTGGCCTCGGCGAGCGTCCGTCGCGCGGCACGGGCACGACCGGCGACCCGTTCGCGCTCGACCTGGCGGGCGACGAGCGCCTCAAAGAGCTGTACCTCGACACCGAGCACCACGACGGCTACCTGCGCGACCGGGACGTGTTCGACCCGGGCATCACCATCGAAGACAATCTCGCGGCCCTCGTCGACTACGACTCGGGGGTCACCATGAGCTACGCACTGAACGCCCACTCCCCGTGGGAGGGGTACCGCGTGACCGTGAACGGCACCGAGGGGCGGGCCGAGCTCGAGGTGGTCGAACGCGGTGCGGTCCTCATCGGCGAGGACGGCCGGGTCGTGGTCGACCCGAGCATGCACCCGGATGTCTCCCCGGTCGACCTCGGTCGCCCCGAGGGTGAGCGGCTCGTCCTGCAGCGGCACTGGGAGGGCGCGCACGAGGTCGAGATCCCCGAGGGGATCGGCAGTCACGGGGGCGGCGACGCCTACCTGTTGCAGCACCTGTTCGGGCGCGTGACGGATGACGCGCCGCTCGACCGGGTCGCCGGCTACGCCGACGGTGTGCGCGCGGTGTCGGTCGGCATGGCCGGGAACCTCTCGCTCGTGACGGGTGAGCCGGTCCGCATCGCAGACCTGCAGCTCGGCATCTGATGCCGGGCGCCGCTCCCGCGCGACGCGCGCTGGCCGGTCACGTCAGGGGTCGAGCGGGCGGATGCCACGGGGGTAGGCGAGCATCAGCGCGCCCGACGCGACCCAGACCGCTCCCACGCCGACGATGAGCCACGCGCCGCCGACCCCCGCCACCACGCCGGCGATCGCGGCGCCGACGGCGGCCGCCGTCGCCCGCAGCCCGGCGCCGACCGTGAACACCTGGGAGCGCACGTCGGGCGAGCTCTGCTGCTTGCGCAGCAGCAGCAGCGCGGCGGAGCTCGACGCCGTGAACAGCCCCGAGACCCCGATGAGCAGGGTGGTCCACCAGAGACCGAGGTCGACCGCGGCGATCATGCTCAGCACCCCCGTCGCGGCGAACCCCGTGCCCATGGCCCACTCGGGCCGCATGCGGATGGGGCGCACGGCGATCGCCAGCGCACCGACCAGGCCCCCGATCGCGAACGCCGTCACGATGATCGCGCCCTGGTCGGCGGTTCCCGCGCGCTCAACGGCGAACACGACCGCGGCGACCGCGAGTGCGCCGCCGCCGACCTGACTGAGCGTGCCGGCGGCCGTGACGACGGCGATCGGCCGCCATCGCACGATATGCCGGAGGCCGGCGCGGATCGAGGACCAGATCGACACGGACCCCGTCGACGCGCGCGGTCTGAGCGAGGTGAGTGCGGTGCCGGCGCTGCCGAGCGCGGCCGCGACGGCCATCGCCACGACGGCGACGCGCGCCGACCCGAACGCACTGGCCGCAGCGACCACCGCCGGCCCCGCGACGGAGCCGAGGTTGTAGGAGAGGGCGTCCAGCGCGTAGGCGCGCCGCTCGTTCGTGATCTCCTCGGTCGCGAAGCTCGACAGCCCGCCCATGAAGAACGGCGTCGTGGCGCCGGCCGCGATCACCCCGATCACGACGACGAGGATCGGGATCTCGCCGAGGAAAGTCGCAAGCAGCGTGCCGAGCGCGGTGACGAGCCCTGCCAGCGCGATCACGCCGCGCGGACGCGTCGTGCGGTCCAGCAGCGCCCCGACGAACGGTGCGGCCAGAATGCTCGGCGCGAGGCAGGCCGCGGCGAGCAGCCCGCCGACGGCGACGTCGTTCAGGGCTTCGACCGCGAGGATCGGCAACGCGACCGTCGTGCCGCCCACCGAGAGCCGCAACGGCGTCGAGACCGACAGGTACCCCGCCGCGCTCACCGGGCGCCGCCGGGCGGCGCGAGCCGAAGGACGTCGGCTCCCAGAGACATCCGCTGACCGCCGAGGCGACCCGCGCGGAGGCGACCGGCGCCGAGGCGAC
>Ga0180223_1001614_pt1 | contig 16589 bp, 20 predicted proteins | sample eDN5th30CKraftOP_FD_151337 | JGI IMG/M metagenome (GOLD analysis project Ga0180223, IMG submission 151337) | Enriched Organic Plus compost microbial communities from Emeryville, California, USA - eDNA 5th pass 30_C Kraft OP (version 2) (version 2) ...
GCTGATGGCGGCGGCCATGGGCGCGGTGAACAATGTGTTCCAGCGCAATGGCGAAGTCAGCATCGGCGTCACCTATATGACGGGCGCGCTGGTCAAGCTGGGGCAGGCGCTGGCGGCGGCGTTGACCGGCGGCCCACGCCTTGGCTGGCTGCCCTATCTGCTGCTGTGGCTGGGACTGATGACGGGCGCGGTGGCGGGGGCCGCGCTGTTTCCCGTCATGGACCTGCGGGCATTGTGGATCGCCTGCGCTTTCTCCGCGCTGCTGCTGGCGTGGAGCGTTCGCATGGGGCCGCTGCCGATGGCTTCGCCCTTGGCTTAGGGGCTTGTTGGGCCTAGGGACCGTCCGCCATGCCCGTTGTCCCCTCCCCCCGCCATCGCGCCGCCATCGCGTTCATTCTGATAACGGCGCTGCTCGATGTCATGTCGATGGGGATCGTCATTCCGGTCCTGCCGGAGCTGATCGAGACGTTGACCGGCTCCACTAGCGAGGCGAGCCTGTGGAACGGCGTGTTCGTGGCGCTGTGGGCGGGAATGCAGTTCCTGTGCTCGCCGGTGATCGGATCGCTGTCCGACCGCTATGGACGTCGGCCGGTGATTCTGATTTCCGTCGCGGGCCTGGCGATTGACTATGTACTGATGGCGCTGGCGCCGGACCTGTGGTGGCTGGCGCTGGGGCGGATATTGGCGGGGGTCACTTCGTCCAGCTTCACCTCCACCTTCGCCTATATGGCGGACATCACGCCGCCCGGGGAACGCGCACGGGGATATGGCTTGATCGGCGCGGCGTTCAGCGCGGGCTTCGTCGCCGGGCCGCTGATCGGCGGGGTGCTGGGCGAGCTTTCGCTGCGCGCGCCCTTCTGGGCGGCGGCGGTGCTGTCGACGCTGGCATTCTTCTACGGGTTGTTCGTGCTCCCTGAGTCGCTGCCGCCGGAAAAGCGCATGGCCTTCTCGTGGAGGCGAGCCAATCCCTTCGGCGCATTGAAACTGCTGCGGTCGCACCCGGAATTGTCGAGCCTCGCCATCGTCAACTTCCTGCTCTATTTCGCGCATCATCTCTTTTCGGCGGTGTTCGTGCTCTATGCCGGGGACCGCTATGGCTGGAGCGCGTGGCAGGTGGGGACGCTGCTGGCGCTGGTCGGCCTGCTTGACATGGGCGTGCAGGGGATGCTGGTCGGGCCGGTGGTGAAGCGGCTGGGCGATCGCACGACCATGGTGATCGGCCTTGCCTTCGGCGCCGTCGGCATATTGGCGATGGGGCTGGCGAGCAATGGCTGGCTGTTCATCGCGGCGATGTTCCCCAACGCGCTGTGGGGCCTGGCCATGCCGACGATCCAGTCGCTGATGACGCAGCGCGTGTCGGAAACCGAACAGGGGCAGCTTCAGGGCGCGAACAACAGCGTCGGGAGCATTGCCGGGATCGCTTCGCCGCTGTTCTTCGGCTGGGTCTATTCGGTGTCGATCGGGCCTGCCCCGATCCTGCCCTTCATCGGCAGCGCTTTCGTCATCGGGGCGGCGGTGCTGGGCGGCGCGGCGGTCATGGGATGGCTGGCGGGGCGCGGCGGCCATGCGCCTTTGCTGGACAAGGACGGCATAGCGCACTAACCGCGCGGCATCCCATTCCCCCGGTCAAAGCAAAGGCGATTCGATGACGCTGCCCCTTCAGGATTCCATCCTTATCGTGGACTTCGGCAGCCAGGTGACGCAGCTCATCGCGCGCCGCGTCCGTGAAGCCGGTGTCTATTCCGAGATCGCGCCCTTCAACAGCGCCGACGAAGCGTTCAAGCGGCTGAAGCCCAAGGGCATCATCCTGTCGGGCGGCCCCTCCTCCGTCATGTGGGAGGACAGCCCCCGCGCGCCGCAGCATTTCTTTGAGGCGGGCATCCCGATCCTGGGCATCTGCTACGGCCAGCAGACGATGATGCAGCAGCTCGGCGGCAATGTCGAAGGCGGCGAGAGCGGCGAGTTCGGCCGCGCCTTCATCGAAGTGCATAGGAAATGCGCGCTGTTCGACGGCCTGTGGCAGCCGGGCGAGAAGCATCAGGTGTGGATGAGCCACGGCGACAAGGTGACGCGGCTCGCCCCGGGCTTCGAGGTGATGGCGACCAGCGAGGGCGCGCCTTTCGCCGTGACCGCCAATGAAACGCGCCGCTTCTACGCCACGCAATTCCATCCCGAAGTCGTTCACACGCCCGATGGCGCGAAGCTGCTCGCCAATTTCGTGCGGCATGTCTGCGGTCTGGCGGGCGACTGGACCATGGCGGAATTCCGCGCGACCAAGATCGCCGAGATCCGCGCGCAGGTGGGCGACCGGAAGGTGATCTGCGGCCTGTCGGGCGGCGTCGATTCCGCCGTCGCCGCCGTGCTGATCCATGAAGCGATCGGCGACCAGCTGACCTGCGTATTCGTCGACCATGGCCTGATGCGCGCGGGCGAGGCGGATCAGGTGGTGAGCCTGTTCCGGGGCAGCTACAACATCCCGCTGGTCCATGTGAAGGCGGAGACGCTGTTCCTCAAGGGGCTGGAGGGCGTCACCGACCCGGAAGCCAAGCGCAAGTTCATCGGCAAGACCTTCATCGACGTGTTCGAGGACGAGGCGCGCAAGATCGGCGGCGCGGACTTCCTGGCGCAGGGAACGCTCTATCCCGACGTGATCGAATCGGTGTCGTTCACCGGCGGGCCGAGCGTCACGATCAAGAGCCATCATAATGTCGGCGGCCTGCCCGAACGCATGAACATGAAGCTGGTGGAACCGCTGCGTGAACTGTTCAAGGACGAGGTGCGCGTGCTGGGCCGGGAGCTTGGCCTGCCGGAGGTGTTCGTGGGCCGCCACCCCTTCCCCGGCCCCGGCCTCGCCATTCGCATTCCGGGCGAAGTCACCAAGGAACGCTGCGACATCCTTCGCAAGGCGGATGCGATCTATCTGGAGGAAATCCGCAATGCGGGCCTCTATGACGCGATCTGGCAGGCGTTCGCGGTGCTGCTGCCGGTGCGCACGGTGGGTGTGATGGGCGACCATCGCACCTATGACAGCGTATGCGCGTTGCGGGCCGTGACCTCGACCGATGGCATGACGGCCGACATCTATCCATTCGACGCCGCTTTCCTCAGCCGCGTCGCGACGCGGATCATCAACGAGGTGAAGGGGATCAACCGGGTCGTGTACGACTATACGTCGAAGCCGCCGGGCACCATCGAATGGGAGTGATGGGGCGTCCGGCATAGGCTGGCACCAATAGGCACAAAAGACCACTCAATCCCGCAGAAATGCGGGCTTTTCTATATATCCGTCTGGCATTATCTGGAACGGGCGTGCATCGGCAAGCACGATTTTTTTATGGCATGGCGAATGGCATCGTTTATCATGATGCTATGCTGAAGGCTTGATACCATGCTGCCTTCAGAGGGGAAGTCATGGTATTATTATCAGATAAGATACTGATATTAAATGTATCTATGGCAATATCCCTGATCGTTTTGCGCATGGTATTTCAAGCGGAGAAACGCGCAGGCCATGCTAACCGATACCAAGCTGCGAAACCTCAAGCCCAAGGAAAAGCTCTACAAGATGAATGACCGCGACGGCCTCTATGTGGCTGTCACGCCCGCCGGGGCGATCTCGTTCCGGTATAACTACGCCATCCACGGCAGGCAGGAGACTGTCACCTTTGGCCGCTATGGAGTGGGCGGCATCACCCTTGCGGAAGCCCGTGAACGGCTAGGCGAAGCGAAGAAAATGGTCGCGGCAGGAAAATCTCCAGCCAAGGAGAAGGCGAGGGACAAAGCCCGCATCAAGGATGCGGAGACGTTCGGGGCATGGGCGGAAAAGTGGCTGCGCGGCTACCAGATGGCCGATTCCACACGCAATATGCGCCGCGCGGTATTTGAGCGTGAATTGAAGGCAAAATTCGGCAACCAGAAGTTGGCGGAAATCACCCATGAGGATTTGCGCGCTCTGACCGACGCCATCGTAGAACGAGGGGCACCGGCAACGGCAGTACATAGCCGTGAGGTTGTATTTCAAATTTATCGTTGGGCTATTGAGCGCGGCCAGAAGGTAGAAAACCCGGCAGAGTTGGTCCGCCCAACGACCATTGCCAAATTCGAGCCGCGCGACCGCGCCCTGACCCCCGATGAAATCGGCCTGATGTATCAGTATATGGAGCGGATCGGCACCGCGCCATCCTTCCGGGCAGCGGCCAAGCTGCTGCTGCTGACCATGGTGCGCAAGGGCGAGCTGACCAACGCGAAATGGGATGAGGTCGATTTCACCAAGGCGCTATGGACGATCCCGAAAGAACGCATGAAGCGGCGTAATCCGCATTTGGTGTTCCTATCCAGACAGGCGCTGGACATCTTCATTGCCCTGAAAACCTTTGCGGGCGGATCGGACTATGTGTTGCCGGGGCGATATGATTCCGATGAACCCATGAGCAGCGCCACCCTTAACCGGCTACTGACCCAGACATACAGGCTTGCCCAAAAGGAAGGAAAGCCACTCGGCAAGTTCGGCCCACACGATTTGCGGCGCACGGCCAGCACCCTTCTGCATGAGGCGGGTTACAACACCGACTGGATTGAAAAATGCCTAGCGCACGAGCAGAGGGGCGTCAGGGCCGTCTACAATAAGGCTGAATACCGCGAGCAGCGCACGGCGATGTTGCAAGATTGGGCGGATATGATTGATGAGTGGACGCTGAAACGGCAGCCTGCTGCTAGCGTATAGAACGCTTCTGTGATCGCCGCTTGATGGCAACGGATACTGCTTGGCGTGATACCTTGAGTTGGCGCGCTATTTCAGCTTGGCTCATTCCTCGGGCCAGCAGATCGTCTATGGCGCTGGTTGGCACCTTGGGCGCTTTAAGTGCCTGAAGCTGGCGATAGGCCTCTCTCCTGACGTCTGCATGGGCCTCAATGTCCCATGCAGGAAGGGCGGCGCTGTTATTGCCCTGCCTCCATATTCGGTCGATTAGTTCCACATATTCCGCTGCGAACCGTCTATCGCGCTGGTATGCTCGGCGTGCTTCATCACTGCGCCTTGGATTATGTGCTTCGCAATAAAGTTTGCTGGGCTTTGCCGTGCCATCGGACTGCCCGCGTGGCCTAGTCAGCCTGACCAAATCACCATGTCGCGCCCATTCGCGTAAGCGCATTATTCTCTCTACTCGGTCACGAAAGCCGGACACGGACCGGTCGCCGCGCATTTCAAATGCGTCATAGTATCTGCTCCACATGCGGGCGGCCTCATATGGGCCAAACTTGCCTTCAAGCGCCTGTTCATAGCGCGCCACCAACGCATCGGCCCGTTCTTGGGCTGCGGCGCGCATGGGATCGTTAGGCTCGACTTCCGTTGCATTTCCGCCGCCCTGCCGCTTGATGACCGTGCGCGACTCCAAAATGACCGAATACTCGGTAGGTCGCCAGCAAAGTTCGCAGAAGCACCAATTATAGTGATTGGCCAGCTTGGCTCGGATGCGGTCCGACGATGTGTCGGCTTCCACCGCCACGCGTTCATAGAACGGATCAAATGCAATTCGCGTTACGTTGGGCTTTGTCATGATTCGACGATAGCTTAAGCGTCAACATCATTCTAACTATTTCTCCCCTGCCCGCTGGCACCGCCCGGTATCGTCAAGCATCTGACTGATATCGAAGGACGCCCCGGATGGAGAGCAAGACACTCATCAATCGCAAGAAACTCCATACCATGATCCCGCTGGCCGAGCGGACGATTTACAACATGGAACAGCGCGGGGAGTTCCCCCGCCGCATCGCCCTCACGAGCCGAAGTGTCGCGTGGGATTTGGCCGAAATCGAAGAGTGGATTGAAGCGCGCAAGTCGTCAGGCGCGCAGGCCGCGCGCCCCGGCATCGCGGCCTGAGCCGTAGTGTTTTGGCTCGTTGCTCGGCCTCTGGAAACTAAGTCGTGGCGGTCCATGGGCTAGCGACCTTCATCAAGCGTGCACCGGAACTTTCGCTGGCCGATCCGCATGAAATCATAACTGATGGCAGTATTAAGGGGCAGAGCGCAGGCCGCAAGAGGACGGCCCGCCTCGCACCGGACCGCACCCCCCAGCGCGATTTTTTCATAGCCGACATTCTGGACGCCGCGCCCAAGGCCGACACGGCCAGCATGGAGCATCCGCTATTCGCGCTGAAAGCTGGCGACAGCCGCGTTAGAACCTACGAGCGGAACGGCTGCACCGTCACCGTGAAGCCGGGTCATGATGGTTGCGCCACCATCCACGACAAGGATTTGTGGATTTACTGCATCAGCCAGATGGTCGAGGCGAGGAACGCCGGACAGGAAGTCTCGCGCGTGGTCCGCTTCAAGGCTTATGATTTCCTCCGAGCCACAAATCGCGACACGAGTGGGCGGGCCTACATACGAATGGGTGAGATGCTGGCCCGACTCACTGGGACGCGCATTGAAACGAACATTGAGACGGCAGGCAGGCGCGAGCGGGGATTCTTTGGACTTGTGGACTCTGCCAAGGTAGTCGAGCACGACCGTAGCGACCGTATGGTCGCCGTCGAGGTGACGTTGCCAGACTGGTTGTTCCGGTCTGTTGAAGCCATGCACGTGCTAACCTTGAGCCGCGACTATTTCCGCCTGCGAAAGCCGCTTGAAAGACGCATCTACGAGTTGGCACGGAAGCATTGCGGTACACAGCCGAACTGGCGAATCTCATTGGCAGTCCTCCACCATAAGAGCGGCAGCGCATCGCCGCTGCGCAACTTTCGGGAAGACGTGCGGGCACTCGTGGAGTCCGGCCACTTGCCTGATTACCTGATGGCCTACGATCCGGCGCGGGATATGGTTACGTTCTATGCTCAAGGCCCGAAAGGTCGGATGGCAGAAGCCAAGGATATGTTGGCTGGACGCCCGCACGCACCAGTGATCGCGCACGAGAAGGCCCATGCACGGAAAGGGCGGAAGCGTCGCGGCTGTAGCTAAAGTGCAAATTTCCAGACGAAAGCGCAGCCTGTGGATAACTCATGCAGGATGAGAATCGTTTCGTGCTTTTAGGTGCACTGGCCCCCGCAATGGCACGTGCTTTTAGGTGCAGCCCATTTCGTGCTTTTAGGTGCAGGACGATTCTGCAACTCATTATAGTAGAATGATTTTTTAGCAGCTTTTGAGAGCGTAACGCGCGCGCGCGTTTTAACTCTATATATTTTAACTTAGAGCCGAGGCGCTGCCGGTTCCCACCGGCTATAGTGCCGCCCCCTGTCGGAAAACTGGTCGCCTCTCGAGTCAGACTGACGACAACGCCCAGGACAAACCGTGACAGGCACCAAAATGAAGCAAGGCCGTAGCGGACGCGAAACCACCGTCAGGAGCCGCAGGAAGGCCGCACAGCGCACAATCAGAGGGAAGGGGTGTCGAACGCACTATGGCCGGAAAACGGCTCCTGTGACCAAAGCGGCCCGCGAGCAGAGCGCGCGGGCCAGAAAATCAATCAAGATGTGAGTGGTTTCAATCGTTAGAGGGTTTCGGCTCCGCTTCGTTCGCAGTTGAGATAGCAGCGATCTTGGCACGCGCTCTAACCGCGACACCCTGCACATGCGCCATATAGGCGGGATCGTCGCCGCCTTCGATCTTGGCCGTATCGAGGTAAGCGGCAACAGCCGCCTCGCTGTCGAGATAATCGGCGGAATCGTATGGCGTGAGCTTTAGGCCGGTCATGATCCTACCTTATATGAAAACGGCCCCGCAGTCATATGCAGGGCCGTCAGAGGTCATTGCCGGGGGGCATCTTCTCGCTGCACCCGTAGCAGCATCATGTCGATGGTTTCCCGCTGTTTGCGCGATCCATAGAATGGCATCGACTGGATGCCGCGCACGGCTTTCAGGGCTTGAATGGCCCCTTGCCTTGATGCCCGCGCGTGCCAGTCCGCAAAGGCATCCAGTTTCGGGCCGTGGCCGCGTTCCCGGAGCCAGCGGACGAGATGATAGAAAACGACCAGCAGCGCCATACACAACGCCGAGAACAAGGTCATCTGGACGAGGAAAATAGCTAGGGTATTCATAGGTCACTCCTTGGGCGGTGCCGTTTTAGTAGGGGGAGATTGATCGACGGCGGGTTGAATGACGTTCACCGGATCGGAGGGAGCCGCCTCGCCCTTGAAATCTTCCGATGACGGAGCTTCCGGCAGAGCGGAAGGCGCAGGCGAGCCAGCATAGGCCGCATTATCCATGCCGGGCACAGACAGGGCCGACATGACCCCCAGCCCACGAGCGGCAGAGGAAAGGCCGGTCGCCAGTCCGCCAGCACCCGAAGATCCGCTTGTGGTTCGATCTTCCATTTTGGTGCCGATCGAAGGTGCGGAACCAGTGGCGCTATCAGGTGGCGCGTAAGGCGTTTGACCTGGCTGTGTTGTGCCACCACTTGGGGACGCCGATGCAGTCGCCATAGTGCCCCCTACACCTGCCTGTCCGGTGTCCACGGAGGCCGCGGCATCAACGCCTTGCGCCTTTGTCGTTTCTCCCCGGTCACTCTGCCCGGCGTCATTGGCTGCGTGTTTTGATGCTTGCGCTGCCGCGCTCACGCCACCCGTAGCCCGGCTTGGCGGGCTGGCGCTTACCCCGCCGCCCGTGCGCTGCCCAGAGGTGCGTACCGCAGCCGACATGCCATCGGAGCCGCTACTGGAAGGACCGGCCCTGCCCGCGCCCATGATGCTCTGGTTCAAAAGACCCGCAATGCCGTTCGAGCCACCTGCAGCGGCACCGCCTGCCGCTCCACCTGCACCCGTCGCACCTGTTGCCGCCGCAGCGCCACCCGCAGCGGCAGCGCCAACAGCAAGGCCAGCGCCGCCGGTAAGCGCCATCGCGGCCATGGAGCCAATCGTGCCCCCACCGCTCGGAGAGACGCCAGAAATGAGGCCCTGAATAAGATCAGGGATGGTTTTTGCCAGATAGGCGCAAACCAGCGCGAGGCCCACCATTGTCAGCATTGAAGCGCTATCGGAATTATAGGCTGCTGCCCATTGCGCAGATGCCTGCATGATGAGGCCGACAATCAGCGTCAGAACAAACAGCTTTGCTCCGACCGCCACAGCATACCGCAGCAAGGCAATGGCGTATTCCCGTGTCCACTGACTGCCGCCAAAGCCCATGAACAGGACCGACGCATTGATGACGATATAGGATTCAACCAACGTCACGAACATGAAGGCCGCAATGAAGGCGAAGCAGATCAGCACCAGAATTGCGGATATGGCTATAGCGACCACAGTAAGAGGATTGATGGTTTTGGCGCTGTTTATCATATTGGCCAGCTCCACCGCCGTTGCGAACATGTCGCCGGGCATAAGCTCTTTTCCCAAGCCCGACGCCTGCGCCCCAGCCTCTCGAAAGCTATCCACAATCGCGGTTGCCCATTCACGCGAATAGATGAGCAGAGCGGCAAAGAACCCAATCACCAAAACGCTGCGAACAAGCTCGCCGACTATCTCCCCGAAATCAGCATTTTTTAAAGCCAGCGGAAAAAACGTTATAACGAATTGAATTACTGCAAGGGACCAGAATAGAGATGTTGCATAGCCTTGGAGCTTGCCAGTCCAACTATTTGCCGAACTTTGGATCATGTCCAGAAGCCCTTGAACGGCGGTATTCGGCTCCTGCAAACTACCAGTTTGCGCTAAGGCCTCCCCCATTCCGGCAAGTGCCAGAATGAGGAAACCCGCACCAAAGATCATAGCCTTTTTCATGTCAGTATCCCTTTGAGGGACCGCGCCGTGGTTGGACGTGCTGGAACGTCTCGCCATCTTTTTGCGTCGAAGGGGCGCACTCGGTGACGGCGGCAGGAGACACCACGAACGAGGTTGCCAGCCCGCCCGCACCGGCAGACACGGCGACGATGGCGATTAAAACCGCCTTTGAAATCAACATGGTCAATACCCCTTGGAAGAGCCTCGCCGGGGCTGCACCGAGAAAAATGCCTCTGTGGTGGCATCATCGACCGTCTGACGCTCGATGGCTTGGGCATACCACATGCTTTGCGACTGAATTTGCGTGTTCAGAAGCTGGCGCAGCTTCATCATCTGCTGCACCTGCTGGGCGGCGATTTCGTTACCCGCTTGGATCGCCTGCATACGACCAGAAGCGGATTGAGACCGCTGCACCAATTGCGACAACAGCGCGTCCTCATCCGAGATTGAGGACACATTCATGCCTGCCGCACGCATGGCGGTTCGCATGTTGTCAAAGCCCTGTTCGTTCCAACGCCGGTAATTGTCGCCCATGTAGGACGAGCTTTTGCCGCTTTGAGCCAGATAGCTGTCATAGCCCCGAAACTGGCTCCGAAACTGCGTATCGAAGTTGGACAGGCTACCCGACAGGGCCTTGCTCTGCTGATAGAGCGATTGAAGCTGTTGCAGATCGCCGGTCATGCGGTTGAACATGCTCGACGGCAGAGACATGCCCTGTTTGAGCATATCGTTATACTGCTGGATTTGGTTTTGGAGCGTGGCGGCGGTGTTAATCGCCGTCTCGATTTCCTTCGCCATCTGCGTGGCCTGCTGGAACGTGGTCGCGCAGTTTGTGCAATAGATCGTCAAGGCCGAAGCGGGTGATAGATGCAGGGCACCGAAAGTCAGCGCAGCGGCGAAAAGCGGATAACGCAATGTCTTGGTCATAATAATATCTCCAATTTCGCAATTCAGTGCCGATAGTAGGCGCTTGGGCAGCGATATTTTTGCCGCTCGGCAGGAGGTATCCGCATGAGGTCAAAGTTAAATTCGTTTAGCTCGTATTCGAGTTTCGCAGCGAAGGCTTTTGCCTTGCTGATATGACCTCTAACCAACTCTCCCTGAACGGCATTCAGAGAACGAATTAATTTGTCGACCTTTTGAGTATTCTTCACGGGACATTCTCCTGTTTGTTGCTTGCGACGATTTCCTCAAATGCTGCTTTGATTTCGTCATCAGATAGGTCGAGATCGGTCAGACCTGTCCTGACGGCCAATTTGCCAATTCGTGCCGCCGTCTCATTTTGCAGCTTGGCGAACTTCGCTTGGGCTTCCTCAAGTTCCCGCCGCGCTGCCGCTCGCCGGTCGTTGAGGTTTTTCCGTGCCATTCCCTAATCCTCATTTTGGTGCATCAAAGGCCTTAAGGTATCGGTGATAGTGCCGAATAGGCAAGTATAGATCTAATGGTTTGGAAATTTGTTTTGCACAATACAAATATAGTCTTGAGGCTATAAAGTTCACCTCATACGCGACGATCCGCGATTATGCGCGAACATATGCGATACGTAAGGAAATTTAGCGCAACTTAAGGCAATTTTACGCGATTATGTGCGACGATATGCGATTTATATTTAAGTTGCATTGAATTGCGTAGAGTTGCATAGAATTGCATTCATGCAGACGGCAAGATATGTGTTGTACGGGTACGGGCAACAGCCCGCACCCATCCACCACCTGGCCTTACTCGCCTGCGGCTCGACGGAAACTTGCTCTGCGAGGCTCACGGTCGCTGCCGCAACATGCCGCAGAGTCGGGAATGGAGACGATGGACGAAGGCACCAAAAAGGCGCGGGGGAATCGGCCAAGAGGGACCAGCATTGAAGTGTGGGTGATGCACGATGAGAAGGCCCGCCTGATAGAAAAGGCGTGGAGCACCCAACAGACCCAATCTGGCTTTTTGCGCGCGGTGGTGTTGGGCGAGCCGCTCAAATCGCGGGACGATCTTAAGTCTGTCCCGGTACTTATGACGGTAAGCGGAGATTTAGGCCGGGTAGCTGGCCTGCTAAAATTGTGGCTGGCCGAGCGTTGGGGGAGGGGCGTTCGGGCCGCCGAGGTCGAAGCGGCGATGCGCGAATGCCGCAATCTGCAAACCGAGCTTCTCGCAATAGCAGGTGTTGCGATCCACGGTAGAAGAAGGAGAAACAGCTATGTCAGGAAAAGGACGAGGAACCCGGCCACGCGGGCAGCGCATTGAGGTTTGGGTGACGCCGGAAGAGCGGGCCGAAATAGCCGGTAGGGCCGATTCAGTTAACATGTCAGCGTCAGGCTACGTGCGTGCGGCGGGGCTTGGCTGGGAAGCAACCACCGCGATCAACAAGAATGCGATGGCCGATTTAGTGCGGCTGAACGATGACCTCAACCGAGTAGGCGGTCAGTTGAAAGCATGGCTGGACGATGAGCCGGAGCGGGGCACCATCGACCCAGCGATTTTCATGAGAAACTTGCAGGAAATCAAAGGCGAGATGGCCTCAGTCATGTCGCGGCTTGTCGATTGAGCGGACGGCATCCGAGCTTGCCGAAGGGATCGCGAAATTCGTGTTTTCAGGAACCGAAGGCCCGCGCCGGTGTGTGATACCACGAATCTTCGCGCTGCCAATTGAAGCAAGAGGGGGCGAAACGTGGAGGAATCTCTCCATTTCGCTCTTGGATAGCTCCGGGTTCGTGGTTTCACACACCGCAATAAGGATTCGTGGTTTTAGGCACCACTATCGCCGCTGTGCGAGCTTCAATGTTATGGACAGCAACGGAAAGGTATGTCATGCATGTTACATAACTCACGTGAGCTATGTAACATGTCAAAAGGTAACTCCGGCCGCATAGTCATCGAAGTCGAGCCTGCGCTAAAGCGGCAGCTCTACAGCACTTTGGCAATGGAAAGTTCGACCCTCAAAGACTGGTTCATTCAATGCGCGGAAAGCTACGTTAAGGGCGAGGCCGTTGAATCTTCAAAAGACACAAAACAAAATGCGGAGTCTCGGCCATGAATTTCAAAGAGTTCCAGACCGAGCAAAAGCTGCGGGGTGGATATTACACCCCTAGCGATCTTGCGACATTCCTTGCCCGTTGGGTACGCCACAACAATCCGGTCGATATCCTAGAGCCGAGTTGCGGTGATGGCGTTTTTTTCAAACCGCTTGCTAACTTGATTCCGGCTGCCCGTGTCACTGGGTTCGAGGTTGACGCAGCCGAAGCAAAGAAGGCCAGCAAGGCGGCCCGTCAGGTGGGCTTGCGCGAGGTAGAAATCCGCAACGATGATTTTCTAGGCTGGGCTGGTGAGGCAGTTCAGGGACGAAGAGAGCAGTTTGATGCTGTTTTGGGAAACCCGCCTTTCATTCGCTACCAGTATTTGCCACCGCTTTTTCAGGGACGGGCCGAAGCTATCTTTTCGGCACTAGGCTGTAAGTTCACGAAACACACGAATGCATGGGTGCCGTTCATTCTGGCATCGTTCGCCCTGTTGCGGCCGGGCGGGCGGCTTGCCATGGTCGTTCCAGCCGAGATCATACATGTCACACACGCGCAGTCGCTGCGGTCCTACCTTGGCGAGAACGCTAGCCGTCTTGTCGTCATCGACCCGGAAGAATTGTGGTTCCCCGGCACCCTTCAGGGCGCGGTGTTGTTGCTTGCGGAGAAGAAGGAGCGCTCGACCCAACATGGCGAAGGTTTAGGGATTTATCCCGTCAAAGGTCGAAACTTCCTGAAGCTGGACCCCGAGGAAGTTTTCCGAACACCAAAGTCGATCAACGGCAAGACCGTTGCAGGAAAATGGACACGGGCGTTGCTGGAACCGTCCACGCGTTCGCTGCTGGACGGCCTGATTGATAGCGGCGACGTTCGCCGCTTCGATGATGTAGCCCAGGTAGATGTTGGCATCGTTACGGGAGCCAACAAATTTTTTCTGGTCGAGGATGAAACCGTCGAGCAATTCGGCCTGCAGCAATGGGCGCACCCAATGTTCGGACGCAGCGAGCATTGCCCCGGCATCGTCTATGACGAGCATCAGCATCGAGAAAATGCGACCAAGGGCAAGCCGACGAACTTTATATGGTTTCAGGACAGGAGCGTTGAGAAAAGTCGTAGAGGCAAGAGTTACATTGAGCAGGGCGAAAACGAGAGCCTACACACCCGCTACAAATGCCGAATTCGATCTCCGTGGTATTCGGTTCCCTCCGTGTATGCGACCGAAATCGGGATGCTCAAGCGTTCACATGATACTCCTCGGCTCATCCTCAATCAGCTACGTGCGTACACCACGGACACGGCTTATCGCGTACGCTTGAAGGAAGGCACAGCCGAACAGTTCGTTTATGGCTTCATCAACGCGCTGACAGCCCTCAGCGCTGAGCTTGAGGGCCGCCACTATGGTGGTGGGGTTCTTGAATTGGTTCCTTCCGAGATTGAGAAGCTGCTGGTGCCGCCGCCGTTGAAAGTTCAGCCGAAGGTTGCCGAACTCGACAAAGCTGTACGTACAATGCCCATGGATGCCGTTCTTGAACAGCAGACGCGGCGGACCCTTGGAGGCCTAGGGCTATCGGCCGCCGATCAATCTGAACTGCTGATGGGGTGGAAAAAGCTCCGTGATCGGAGGCACCGTGTGTCGACCGATGCTGATTAGTCGATTTCCAAGACAAACAAATTTGCGTCCGTTTCATCCCGGTAGAGGTACATGATGCGGTCTAGCAAGTCCTCACGTGCGACGAGCGGCCGTGCTGCGCCCCAATGCAGTTGGGTCATGCTATTGCTCTGCTCGTAGGCGGCAGTGTCGGTTCGCGTGTTGTGTGAAAGTCGCAGTGTGAACACCCCGTAATCAACGTCGCGAATAATCAGTCGGAATTGCGCTTCAGCGCGTTCCATGTGTTCCTTGTTGGGCGTTGTGTCGTGTTGCCAGTTCAATCCGGCAAAGACATCATCCCGGAAATAATGGCGCTGGTCTATGTCCTCCAGTGCTCCTTTGGTGAAAAGCATAGAACCGGTGGGGTTAGTGTTCGCTCCCGTCGGGATCGTCAAATAGCGCCGCGTCAGCGGGCGGCTCTCCCACACCAGTGAGAGCTGGTCACGTATTGGTGCTGCCGGTACAGGGGTGGCAATCGGGGCCGCCGGTGCGGGGATTGGCCCGGCAATAGGCGGCATCGCCGGGCGTTTAATGGGCGGTGTTTTCAGCTTCATTTTCGAGATCGTGTCGAGATCACGATTGCCAGACGAGCCGCCCGGTGTCGGAGCCGATACTATGCTCTCATCGACTACGCGGCCAGCTTCGAGCAATAGGGCGATGGCCGCTGCGTCTGCCACATTGAAAACATGTTCGGGATAATCGGCCCTCATCCCCGCGATTTTCGCCTGTATGTCGGCAACAAAATCCGCGTCGTTCTCGTCGCCAAGGTCGAGTGTCATGGCGATGCTGGCCTCAATATTAGAATTGAGGCCGCCTATCGTCAGGTTCGCACTTCCCAACACGAGTCGCGCTGATGTCGCATTTTTTGCGAAATAAATTTTCGGATGAAAGATAACGTTGCGAGAGCCGGTATCTACCGCAAGGGTAGTGCACCCAAACTCAAGCGAAGCCAGTAATCCTTGGGCCGAAGTTATTCCGTTGCGAATACCGGCTATAATCGTTGTGACCGCCGCCACGGGTTCTAATGCTTCACGAATCTGCAATAAGCCGCCCCGGTTCATGAAGGCGGTGCTAAAGATCACCGATTCAGGATTTGGAATCGAAAGAACATGCCGAACTGCCGTAAGGTGTGTTTCAGGCGTCACGCCCTGAAATAGTATTTTGTTCCCCATTTGCCCCCACCGATTCGCTATATACCAACGATACCGGCAGCTATATCGAGAGTCATCAGTATGATGTTGGGGGTGGCACGAAAATGAATCTGGACGTGGCACAATTCATGGCATCGCCTCATTCCATTGAAATATCATATTGAAAATACAAGATATTTTGATGCTATCAACAATGAGTGGGAGTAGAGATATTTTTTATCCTGTTGATTTACAGCAATAAAATGCAAAGAAATCATAGTTTCGTCTGTATTATAGATGGTCTTATTCATGGTGTCCGGAGGGCATGGAATTGGAAAATTCTCCGATACCACGTCTCGGAGCGCAACGTGGGCATGGTATCCGTGCCATGCTCCTCTCCCTGGCATTGCCATTACCCGACGAGCCAAGGGAGCGTGGCGACCGTTCACCAGATCGGTGAATGAGGGGGCAGTTCCTTGATTACACGCGGTGTCGGGGAAGACCCGAGGCCGGCGTTACACGCTGCGAGGGAAGCGCGAGGTTCAAAGGCCGTGCGGATTGCCGTTCACCAGCGTAGCGGTCGCGTCGCCGAACACGTCTTCGGGCACAGATCGAACGGTATCGCCCGTGACCGTCATGCCGATGCAATCCCGCTCCCTCAGTGTCTTGCCCTCTTCAATTACGCACAGCCGATCCTGATCGTCGATCGACCATTTCCCGGTTTCTGCCTCTGTTTTTTTCGTCCCATTCACCCGCTTGCTTGCTTTCATTTGCATGCTGGCGCGCCCGTCTGGGCCAAAATAGATAAAAGACTGGACAGTCATGTCCGGGAGCGGTTCTCGCGGAGCAAGCACCAGGGTGTTGCCGATGATGCGCTCAATGGCCGCGCGCCCGGTCAGGGCGGGTTCTTCCGACTGGCCATACGCACTGGCGGGCAGCATGGCCGCAAGGCTCAGGGATGCGAGGAGAACAAATCTTTTCATGGGCCGTGCGCTATCGGGCCACCGCCCGACTTGCAAGCAACTGCGGCCTGCCAACCGGCCCCTCAATTCCGATCAAGGCCGCCATCAGGGATACGAGGCAGGATGACCTTGCCCCC
>Ga0180223_1001615_pt1 | contig 16582 bp, 16 predicted proteins | sample eDN5th30CKraftOP_FD_151337 | JGI IMG/M metagenome (GOLD analysis project Ga0180223, IMG submission 151337) | Enriched Organic Plus compost microbial communities from Emeryville, California, USA - eDNA 5th pass 30_C Kraft OP (version 2) (version 2) ...
GATCATGTTCGGCCGCCTCAAAGACTGGAGGCGTGTTGCAACCCGCTACGACAGGTGCCCCAATGTCTTCCTCTCCACCGTCGCTCTCGCTGCCACGGTCCTGTTCTGGCTATGAGTCCTGACCCTAGCGAAGGGTCGCAACACCACCGGTGGAGCGCTCAACATCATCACCAAACAGCCCAATGGAGAATTCGGGGCGGAAGCGCGCGTCTCTTATGGAAACTATAATACGCTCGACGCGAGCGGAACGCTCAATCTGCCGGTTACCGGCTCCGCGCTTTCGGCCCGCATCACTTACAGCTTCAACAGAGATGACGGCTATGGCCACAATGAAACCCTGAACCGCAGGACCTTTGATCAGGCAGCCAATCATTTCGCCCGAGCCAAACTGCGATGGGCGCCCGAGGGAAGCAATTGGGATGTCACCTTGTCCGGCGACTATAATTATCGCCGTGACAGCGGCCAAGATGTTGCACTTGCTGGATTCAATGCCACGGCGCTAACCGCGATCGTGACGCCGCTAGTTGGTATCGTGCCCAGTCTTGCGCCGCTTGCCGACCTCACTCCCATCCTGACCCCATATCTGCAGCGCAAGAATAATTTTTATAGGAGCTATGGTATGACCGGTCCGCTCGGAGAGACGCCGATGGATGTCCTCAAGGCTGGAGGCGGCTCGTTAACGATCAATGGTGACCTTGGCGCTGTGAAGCTGCAATCGATTACAGGCTATCGTTACAGCCGGACCGATGCGGTGATTGACCTGGATGGAACGCCGCTCGAGCTTGCACAGAACCATACCGGCTTTGGATCCAAGCAGATTTCCCAGGAGCTACAGCTTTCGGGCGATGCCGGTTCCTTGAGCTGGATAAGCGGTCTCTATTTTTCGCGCGAGACCGGCGACGAGCAATCGCTTTTTCAGTCGCTGGGCGTGCTTGGGCTGCCGCCACTTCTCAATGACGGAGACGTTCTGAACATATCACGCGGTATTTATGCTCAAGGATATTATGAACTGGCGCCCGGTCTAAGACTGGCGTCTGGCCTGCGTTGGACCTGGGATAAGCGCAAGGTCGTGCTCCATAACCGGTCAGTCTATAACGACATTGCGACCTGCAATGTGGCTTCGCCGGATGGCGGTAATGTGCCGCCATGCGATCAGACCGAGACTACCAACTTCAATTATCCAGCCTGGACCTTCGGTCTGGACTATCAAGTGACCTCAGATCTCTTCGCCTATGCCAAAACGAGCGGTGCGGCGATGGCAGGCGGATGGAACTTGCGCTTCGGGTCGATACCAGCCTTCTCCCCGGAGAAGGTGAGAGACATCGAAATCGGCTTCAAGGCGGAATTGTTTGACCGTCGGGTTCGGTTCAATGTTGCGTTGTTCAACGCCTGGCAGCGCGATGCTCAGCGCAACCTCAACATCGTTGTTACGCCCACATCCGTCACTCAATATGTCGTGAACGCGGGCAACGCCCAGGTGCGCGGAGCAGAGTTCGAACTCACGGCCAAACCTTGGCACGGAATGGAGCTTTCCGGTTCGATCGGCCTCCTTCACGGTCGATACGACAAGGGGAGCTTCCTCGACACACAGATCGTCAATGGTGCGCCTGTTGTCGTGGATCGCAGCGGGGAACCGCTGCCCCAGCTTGCCAAATTCAATGCGACAGTGGCCGCCACACAGACATTCGAAATGCCATGGGGCGCAATCGAGGCGCATGGGGATTTTGCCTATATCAGTTCGCAGTCCTTCAGTCCCGTTACAGCGGCTCCAGGCATCTCGTCCGCCGATCGCGCGATTATTGACCAGCAGAATGCGCTCAGCCGTATTCCAGGTTACGGCATCTTCAACCTGCGATTGAGCGCCGATCTTGACGAGCCACGCCTGGAAATCGGCGCTTTTGTACGGAATCTCTTCGATAAGAAATACAACACGCGCACGTTCAGTGATCTCTATTCAGGTCCGCTGGCAACAGCGGTGGCCTTTCCTGGCGCACCCCGAGTGTATGGGGTGTCAATTGCCTATCATTTCGGATCACTCGCCAAATAATATGAATGAAGGAGTCTGTCATGCATCCCAATGAACGCCGAGTCCGGGAAATTCTCAACATCGTCCACTCGGGGCGTGTTTCAGGCAAGGGCCTCGAGGACTATTTTACCCCAGATGCCTATTACCAACCCCTTGTTCCCGCAGTCGCGCCAATTGTCGGGCCAGGTGAGATCGTCGCGGAGATCGCGCGGCAATTGACAGTGTACAAGGATCTGCACGCCGAGATTCACATCATAATGGCGGATGACGCCCATGTTTTCACAGAGCGCACGGATCATGCCACTTTTGCCGACTTGGGGAACAAGCGCGTTAGCGTTCCGGTCATGGCAGTTTTTGACTTCACTGACGGCCTAATCACCGCATGGCGCGAGATTTTCGACACTCGCGCTGCCGAGGCACAGATCGGCGTCGATCAAAAGGAAATGTCGAAGATCATGGGCCAATAGCGCAAAGTGTCGCTTTGCGCGATCTGGGTGCATAAATTTTGCTCTTCGCCGTGCATCCTGCCTATCAGGATGCACGGCGAAGTCATTCAAGCCCTGAAACGACCCTTTGCGGCCGTTCGGGAGGCAATTTCCGTCCTCTAGATGCAGACCGGCAGCTTACAATCGACGGTTTGGGATTGGTCGACAATCTAACCACAGAATGCGGCCATCGGTGCCCACTCAGACCATGTGCAGCACGTCCAGCAGGACCAGACTAATTGCCCCAAGGCCCAGCAGCGAGAAGACCACCGCCGCTGTTACTCTTCCGCCGGCCTTGGCGACGGTGCCAAGGTCCACGCCGAGACCGAGCGCGGCCATAGACATGACGGTCAGCAACGTGGCGACGTGACCGATCGGTGCAATGACGGCCGTTGCTACCAGCCCTAACGAGCGGCAGGCCACCAGCGCCAAAAAGCCGATGATGAACCACGGCACCAAATTCGCCAAATCGAGCCGCTTGACCGCCGACGGACCTGGGTTGAACCCATCAATGCGCGCAGCCTGCGCTGCGAGAAGTGGTGCCACCAGCGAAAGGACGAGGCACACCGGCCCGAGCATCAACACGCGCACCAATTTGACCAACGTGCCCATTTGCACGGCAGTGGCGCCCAGCGGCGAGGTCGCCGCAATGACCTGCGGAACAGCATAGACTGTAAGCCCGGCGAGCGTGCCGAACGCAAGCCTGCTCATACCCAGCGCAATGCCAAGCAGTGGCAGAGCAAGCACAACGATCACCCCTAGCACCGCTGTGAAGGCAATCGAGGCCGCCACGTCGTCACTGTCTGCACCGATGACCGGTGCGACGGCCGCGATGGCCGAGTTGCCGCAAATCGAATTGCCGCACGCAACCAGAAGCGCCATGCGGGTCGGCAATCTCAACAGACGACCGATGCCGAAGCTAAGTAGGATGGCACTCGCCACCACACCAGCGATCCCAGCGAGCAAGGGTAGCCCTGCAGCCAGGATGGTTGCGCCACTAACCGAAGCGCCGAGCAGGACGACGGCCGCTTCCAGCAGATATTTTGCACTCCATGCAATGCCATCCTGCCAGCGATTGCCGGGCACCCAAAGGCTACGCACGACGGTGCCTATCAAGATGGCGAGGACCAGCGCTTCCAGCCAAGCCTTGCCGGCAAGTGCGCGTTCGCCAGCTTCCAGGGCATAAGCTGCTCCGATCAAGGCGAGGCAGAGGCTGATACCCGGCAGAACGGCAACGACCCTGCCGCCTGAACTGTTCGAGGATGTTGGCTCATGAGCAAGACTGGTCAACATATTTTCCCTTCGCCGCTCGATCTATGTTGCCCCGATCAATCGCTCCAACGAAGGTTATTTGTCATTCTAATCGCCAAATGTGATTGATGCTGATACTGATATGGCATGACGTTGGAGCAACTTCGGATCTTTGTCGGCGTGGCCGAACGCGAACACATGACGGCCGCAGCGCGCGCCCTCAATGTCACGCAATCTGCTGCATCGGCTGCAATTGCCGCACTGGAGGAAAGGCATGCGATCAAGCTGTTTCACCGCGTGGGGCCCCGATCGCCCTTGATCCTCGCCCCTTCTTTGGAATGCGCCACAAGGAACGCTATCGCACCAAGGCAGCCGACGCCTTGCTGCAGGTAATTAGCATGAAGGGTGCCGTTACAGAACCGCATGAACGAGCGACATAGGACGCTATCGACCCTCTCCACAGTCGCTGCCTTCCTTGCCGTTCCGAGACTGATTCTCAAATTCCAGGTGCTGATGTTCCGCTTACTGTCGCGCTGCAGAAGGTGGGGGGCCGTCAGGGAGGGGAATGAACTCCTCATGATCGGCAATCGGGCAGCTTCATGCGCCCCGCCTTCCAGTCGGCTGCAGCCTGCGCCAGCCGGTTCTGGGATGACGACACGAAATTCCAGTAGAGGAAACGCTCGCCAATCGGTTCGCCGCCGATCAGCATGACACTGCTATCTTCCAACGCCCGCAGTTGCGACGCCTGCCTGCCCGTCCAAGATCATCATTTTGCCGGCCCCATAGGTTTCACCATCCAGTTCGATCGCGCCACGTGCAACATAGACCGCGCGCTCGGGTTGATCTGTCGGGATGCCCGCAACCGCATCGGGCACCATGTCGAGATGGGCATAGAAAAGCGGAGAATGGGTGCGCGCAGCGGCCTTGAGCCCATAGGCTGCACCGGCAATCAGATGACCGCTCACGCCACCCTCCTCCCAGTGCGGCAGGTCAGCCCCGCCATGATGGGAAAAGCTCGGATCGCTCTCCTCATCCTCCCTGGGCAAGGCAATCCGGGCCTGGATCCCAGGTAGATGATCGCCCACCGCGCGGGCTTTCTCGAATCGCTCGCTATGCGTGATGCCGCTGCCGGCGGTCATCCAGTTCACCTCCTGCGGGCGGATGGTCTGGACCGATCCCACGCTGTCGCGGTGCATGATCTCACCCGAAAAAAGATAGGTAACGGTGGAAAGCCCGATATGGGGGTGCGGGCGCATATCGAGATCCTGTCCCGCCCCCGCCGCAACGTCGAGCGGTCCCATATGATCGAAGAAAATGAAAGGGCCAATCATCCGCCGCTTGGCTTAAGGAAGCACCCGTCCGACCTCCAGCCCGCCGCTCAGGCTGCGCCGGCGCTGCTCGATTACCATCTGATCATCCTAACATTCCTGCCTCAGTCGGATCAGCCGTCAACAATATCGGCATATTCGGGATGGCTCGCGAAGAAGCGTGCCATGAAGCTGCATTTCAGCACGGCCTTGCGACCGCTGGCACATATGAGGTCGAACACGCCTGTGGCCAATCTTGTGCCCACGCCCTGACCGGAAAAGGCATAGGGGACTTCGGTATGGATCAGAACCACCCGTCCATCCTCGATCCGATAATAGGCCGCCGCCAATGCGTCGCCGCCCAGATCCAGCTCAAACCGATGTTCAGCGGGATTATCGATCACCTTATTTGTCATATGTCCGCCTTTCGACGTCGCCGGCAGGGCGCCGGCCATATTTGCTTTTCATCTCCGCTGTGAATCGGGCATTTCATGTTCGATCGCAACCTGTTGCGCCTTGGCATAGCTTTCGATCAGTAACTGATAGGGCGGGAATATGCGGGTATAAATCTCGGCCCATTTTTCCACATCATCGCGATGCCATGTCTTCTGGATTTCTGACGCGACGGCGGCGGTATCCATTGGCACCACGCCCGCTTGGACGACACGCGCCAGAGTGATTTCCTGCGCCATCTTCGAATAAGTCCCCGACGCGTCGACCACCGCGAACACGCGATAGCCATCCTGCACGGCGGCAATGGATGGGAAGGCCATGCAGACGCTCGTGATCGTACCCGCAATAATCAGCGTCCCGCGCCCAGTCGCTTTGACCGCGGCGACGAAATCGGGATTATCCCATGCGTTGATCTCGCCCCGGCGGGCCACATATTGGGCGTGCGGTGCATTGGCATGGATTTCCGGGATCAGCGGACCATTCGGCCCCTGCGGTACCGATGCGGTGGTGATGACAGGGATTTTGGCCAGCGTCGCGATCGAGGCGAGCGCGCCGGCTCGGGATCGCAGTTCGGGCATCGGCATGTCACCAACGGTCTGGAACAGGCCGCTCTGATGGTCGATCAGCAGCATCACGGAATCGTCAGGATCGATGATCGGTCGGCTGCCGTTGAAATTGGCGGGGGAAGACATGGAATTTCTCCTGCGGAGTGGAGGTCGATCACGGCCGAGGCGTCATGCCGTCTGGCCGTGATCGAAAAAATCAGTCGGCCTTGTCGTAGGAAAACTGGATGCCAGCGGTGCCACCGGTTTCGATGAACAGGTTCATGAAGGCGGGCACGGTCTCGCTGCGTTTCCAGTCACGCTGCAGTTCACAGAAAAGCTGGGGCACCGAGATCATCTTGCCACCGGCTTGCTCGATCCGGCGGAGGGCCGCCTCATGTGCGGCCAGCGATGTCCCCCCAACCGCATCGACCGGAACATAGACTTCATATCCTTCCTTCAGTGCATCGAGCGCCGGAAAGGTCAGGCAGGCTTCGGTCCAGAGCGCGGTCATGATCAGTTTCTTGCACCCCGTCGCCTCCACCGCCTGGCGAAATTCGATATCTTCCCAGCTGTTGATGCTCGTGCGGTCATAGGTCGGATAATTGGCCAGCGCTTTGCGTACTTGCGGGACCGGAGGGTGGTTGAGGCCGGTTTCAACGTTCACGGTCGAATGCACGATCGGCAGATCATAGGCGACCGCCGCCTTGGCGCAGCCGACGATGTTGTTGAGCAGCAGTTGCCGATCCATTGAGGCGATCGAATTCACCTGGACCGGTTGATAGTCGATGATGATGAAGGCCGAATTTTGCGGTGTCAGCAGATGATCCGCCTTGGGATCGCGGATGGATTCGCTCGTCATGATGGTTCCTTTCCTGTGCAGCTTCCGTAATGAAACGAAGGTCGGCTGGACGCCCGACCGCCCCGTAACCATGGCCCCGGCGATCAGGATGACCGCCGGGGTTGAGGTCGTCAGCCGATCGCCTGCGCGAAACGACCATTGTTGAAGTCATCGACGGCCGCCCGGATTTCCGCCTCGCTGTTCATAACGAAGGGGCCATGACCGACGATCGGCTCGTCGATCGGTTCGCCGGTCAGCACCAGCAATGTCGTGTCGCCATCGGCACGGAGTTGAACATCCTGTCCATCGCGACCGAGCAGCAGCATTTCCGCTTCGCCAATCTCATGCTCGCCCGCCACGGTCAGCCGACCACTCAGAACGACCAGCATCGCGACATGGCCTTCGGGCAACGGCAGGCGCATCTCCGCATCGCGGGTCAGGCGCATGTCCCAGACATTGACGGGGGTAAAGGTCCGGGCTGGACCATCAATGCCGTCGAACGCCCCGGCAATCACCCGCACCACGCCGGCACCGCTTGCCAGTTCGACGACAGGGATGTCGGCATTGACGATCGCCTGATAGCCGCCGGGGGTCATCTTGTCCTTGGCCGGCAGATTGACCCACAACTGCACCATGCGAAATGGACCGCCGGTCCGCGCAAAGCCGGGCGAATGATATTCCTCGTGCAATATGCCGCCGCCGGCCGTCATCCACTGCACATCGCCCGGACCGATCACGCCGCCGTTGCCGGCGGAATCCTTGTGCTCGACCTCGCCATCATAAACGATGGTAACCGTCTCGAAGCCACGATGGGGATGCTGGCCAACGCCACGACGTTCCGCAGTGGGTGCGAAATAATGGGGACCAGCATAGTCCAGCAGCAGGAAGGGGCTGATATGCTGGCCCAGGCCATGGTAGGAAAAAAGCGAGCGAACGGGGAAGCCATCACCCACCCAATGGCCATGATCATTGCCATAACGGCCCAGAATTTCCTTGGTCATCTTGCATCTCCTGGCAGGGCGACTCCATTTTGCGGCCCTGAACTTGCAGCGAAGATGATCCTGCAACGATGATAGCGAAAGATTGCGATCGGGGACGCAGCGTCCTACTGATGGGACGATGCACGACCTCAATGATCTTTATTATTTCGCACAGGTGGTCGAGCATGGCGGTTTTGCGCCCGCCGCACGGACCATCCATCAGCCCAAATCCAAACTTAGCCGGCGCATATTATTGCTGGAAGACCGATTGGGCGTGCGCCTGCTCAATCGTTCCTCGCGGCGCTTCTCCGTCACGGAGGTGGGGCAGGAATATTATCGGCACTGCCTCGCCATGCTGGTCGAGGCCGAAGCCGCCGAGCAGGCGATCGCCGAACTGCGCGCGGAACCCAGAGGTGTCATCCGAATGGCCTGCCCGGTCGGGCTGCTGCAATTCCAGTTCAGCGGCCTTGTCGCTCATTTTGTGAAGGAGCATCCGGCGGTCGATATTCACCTCAAAAGCTTCAATCGTCCGGTCGATCTGATTGCTGAGGGATATGACCTTGCCATTCGGGCGCGTTTTCCGCCGCTCGATGATACGGGGCTGGTGATGCGCAAGCTGGATGACAGCCGGCAATGCTTGGTGGCCAGCCCTGAACTGATCACACGCCCCGTCATCTACCCCGCTGACCTCAATGGACTACCAAGCCTCGATCTGGGGCCGGCACGCAACGATTATCAATGGCATCTGGAAAGCAGCGATGGCCAGCGGGCGGCCGTCCGCCATTGCCCACGGATCGTCACTGATGACATGGCAACCTTGCGCGCGGGGGCGCTGGAGGGACTGGGCGTCGTGCAATTGCCTACCCTGCTGATATGGCCAGATGTTATGGCAGGCCGGCTGGTTCATCTCCTGCCGGATTGGCGTCCTCCGGCGGCGATCGTCCATGCCGTATTTCCTTCGCGCAGGGGGTTGCTGCCGTCGGTTCGGGCACTTCTAGATTTCTTTGTCAGAGAATGTGCGGTTCAACGCGCCGCCGCCGAGAATGCCTTGAAGACATGAACGCCCCTTCCCGGCTGTTTAGCCGCCGATTTTTAATCCCGACAAGCTGACGGTCGGCTTACTGGAGCGTTAAGACCATAAGCCTCAGGTAAACTCGGGGCGGTTCACTCAGTAAGATTGATACATCCCTCTCAGTTGGGAGAGTTCCCCACATTTCACAGCTCCGAAATTGGTGGGTCGCCCCCTCAGAACTGCATTTCAGATAGTTAGAATCGAATATTGTGCCTGATCTTTGATCCCGTGCCGATGAGTTCGGCGTCAGTACAACAAACCGGCTGGTAGCAAGGGCATCCCTATCGGCAGAGAAGCTGACACGGAATCAATGTTCAGTGTGCCGGAGAAGTCCGTCCGCGCCGCCTTGGTTTTGTGCGATCAGGCTGCTTCGAATATCGCCGCGATGCCCTGCCCCCCTCCAATGCACATCGTCTCCAATCCAAAGCGTCCACCGCGCCGTTTGAGTTCACGGGTCAGATTGGCGAGAATCCGTCCCCCCGTCGCACCAATCGGGTGACCAAGGGAAATGCCAGACCCATTTACATTGAGGAGGGCGTGGCGTTCGTCCGTCGCGCTCCACCCCCACCCCTTGAGCACAGCCAACACCTGAGACGCAAAGGCTTCGTTCAGTTCGATAAGGTCAATATCACTCCAGCCAAGCCCGGATCGAGCGAATAGCCGTTCCACGGCAGGAACTGGCCCTATCCCCATGCGCGAGGGTTCACAGCCCGCTGCCGCCCAACTGTGAAACCATGCAATCGGCTCCAACCGCAGTTCGGCCAATTTATCCTCCGCGACCACCAGGCAAGCTGCAGCGGCATCATTTTGCTGGCTGGCATTCCCCGCAGTGACGACGCCGCCCTCTAGGGGACGCAATGTTGCGAGCGATTCCGCCGTCGCATCCGGGCGATATCCCTCGTCATGGCTAAACATCAGCGGATCGCCTGGCTTTTGCGGGACAGGTACGGGAACGATCTCATCGGCAAAAACGCCATTTGCCCATGCCGCAGTGGCACGCTGATGGCTGGCCGCCGCATAGGCATCGCATTGGGCGCGCGTGATGTCATAGTCCCGTGCCAGGTTTTCGGCTGTTTCGATCATTCCACTGATGACGCCGCACCGTGCGGCAGGTTGCGACATGATCCGGCCACGAATCAACCGGTCGTGCATGGTTACGGAGCCAGCACGGGCGCCCTTCCGCAAGTCAGTCGAATAATATTCGACATTTGACATGCTTTCCACGCCACCCGCCACCACAACGTCGGCTGCTCCTGTTTGCACCATCATCGCGGCATCGATCACTGCTTGCAAACCAGAGCCGCAACGCCGGTCGAGTTGATAGCCGGGGATCGAGATAGGCAGACCGGCGGCGAGCGCGGACCAGCGCGCGACACACGGCGCTTCGCCATTGCCATAGCCCTGGGCAAATACGATATCATCGATCCTGTCAGGATCTACCCCGGAGCGGCCGATCAGTGCTCGCATGATCACTGCCGCCAGTTCTCCCGCTGAAACCGGGGACAGACTGCCAAGAAATTTTCCCACGGGAGTGCGAATGGGCGAAACAATTGCGGCCCGGCGCAGCGACATTAGGAGGATCCTTTCGAGTAGATACCGATAATTCCTAGCATGCGAATCGCCGTCGATGCAGAGGAAAAACCCCAAACGCTCCACCAATATCTTGCTCGCCGCCCGGGCAGACATATGATGCCATCCTGTGCCGCCTCGGGTCGCCCAGCGCGGCCAGCAACTTCCCCGCTAAGTCAACAGGAGCGATTGTTCAGAAACAGCAGGTCTTCGGGTCGATCCACGTCATGAGCCAAGCCGATCCGTTCTATCACTGTCCAGCGCAACCCCGCCCCGTCCGCCTCTGCTTCATGCAGCGCACGGCTATCCGGCCCGAAACAAGGACGGATCAGGCGTGGCTGGCCCAGAAAAAGCGCGTTAGTGCCGGTCCTTGCTTTGTCCGTGGCGATTCCGACATCCACGGTTTCTCCCAACGCGAGCATGACTGCGAGATCTTCCGTGATCAGGAAGGGAAGGTCTGAACTCAACAACAAAACCGATCCATTTACCCGGCCCATCGCCTGCTCCAGCGCGCCGTTCTGGCCCTGTCCCCGCTCAATCATGCTTCGGGCACCAGCTTTACGCGCCATCTCCAAGGCTTCCTGACACCGGCTGACTACCAGCACTTCTGCATTCAATGTCCGGTCCTTGGCCAACGTAAGGACATGCTGGAAGAAATCGCGGCTCAGCCGTTTCCGCTGTTCCGGGGTCAGGATGGACGCAAGCCGGGTTTTACCTTCATGGAAAGGCTTGACTGGAATGATGATGGTGCCTGCCATGCGGCTTAGCGCGCGGTCGCGCCCAGAGCACGCGCAAAGTCCAGCACTTCGCTCGCCAGACGCCGTTGATCCGCCGGATCGCGCATCAATATATCCGTGGCAAAAAGGGCCGGCCGCTTGCCTGACAATGCGCCCACGTCAGCGGTATCGATCACCAATCCGTCGATCAGTTCGTCATAATGGGCGGCCACGGCTGCCGGCGTGGTGGCAATGCCCAACTCGGTCATAATCTTGGCTGCCGGTCCCTTAACCGCCTGCCCCGCAATGAAAGGCGACAGGGCGATGCAGGGCACGTTCCGGTTGACAATATGTTCGCGCACGCCCGGCACCGCCAATATCGGCGCAATCGACAGCAGTGGATTGGACGGGCAGAGAATGATGGCTTCCAGCGCCGGATCACCGAGCGCCGCGAGAAATCCAGCACTGGGCCGCGCCTTCTCGACTCCGTCAAAGCGGATCGATTCAAATCGCGGCGCGCATTGATAGCGGACGAAATAATCTTGAAAAGGCAGATCCCCACGATCCGTCGACACGATGGACCGGACCGGATCATCGCTCATCGGCACAATCCTCTGCGCTATACCAAGGCGCCGCCCGATTTCATCCGTCGCTGCGGACAAATCCCCCTGCTGCATGAGCTGCCGTCGCAGGATATGCGTCGCCAGATCGCGATCACCCAGCCGGAACCATGTTTCGCCACCCAGCCGGGCAATGGCATCCATGAAGGCCCAGCTTTCATCCGCAACGCCCCAGCCCAGTTCCACATTGTTCATATCCGCCAGCGCATAGGTCACGCTGTCGAGATCGGGACAGATAAGCAATCCGAGATGCTCGAAATCATCGCCCGTGTTGACCGCTATGGTAAGTGTCCCCAGCGGTAATATCGCGGCAAGTCCATTGGCGAGTTTCGCTCCGCCCACGCCACCTGCCAATGCCAGCACGCTCATGGAAAAAGGTCCAGCTCAGGCTCGCGGATCAATTCGGCAGCACTGCCTTTGGAACGTCCGCGGCCGATCCCCCGGACAAGAACCACCGGCCGCCCTTCGTCGCCCTGTCCCATGACCAGCGATGCCGCCGCTGCCACTTCGTCGGCAAGGCCTAACTCACTTGTCTGAAGCTGTCGTCCGTGCAAATCCGGTGCGCCGCGCAGGTCCAGCAGTCCGGCCATCCCGCTCACACCGATGGCGATGCCACAGGTGCCCTTGCGCCAGGCCCTACCCAGACTGTCAATGATCAACACGGCGACATCCTTTTCCGTCCGCCGTACGATCTCTTCCCGGATGACCGCGCAGCTGGCGTCTGGATCAAGCGGCAGCAGGAGCGCGACACCGGCTTCATCCTGCGCGATGTTCGACTGGTCGATGCCTGCGTTGGCCAACACCAAGCCCAGCCGATGACGGACGACGAGCACGCCTTTACGGACACGCATCACCTTATCCGTTTCGGAAAGGACCAGTTCTACAAGACGTGGGTCCTTATCGCATCGCAACGCCAGTTCCCTCGCCTCGGTGGAAGGCACGACCTGCGCCAGAGAAACGGCCCGCCCTTCCGCCTTCGACACAATCTTCTGCGCGAGAACGATGATGTCGCCATCCAGCAAAATTTCTCCCGACCGCTCCAGCGCATCAAGGATCATTCCGGAAAGATCGTCGCCCTGCCCGATCATAGGCATGCCGCCCAGGGCAAGCAGGGTGGCGGTGGCCGATGCGGCAGAAGTCATGATGAAACGGTCGAACCCCCGTGATGCGAATGCCGGAAACGGGCATCTTGTATCGACGATTGAGGGCGATCAGCACGGAGGTCAAGCCCTCCGCAACACTGAATCGCAAAGCAATCCCGCATATGATGCGCGCAGACCGATTTCTCCCGCCGGAACGACCACCGTCTTCATCGCCAGTCTCGATGGCTGATGATGGCATCTGGATATTTCTACTTAAAAATTCTGGATATTCGCATGCCACGCCGCGATGATAGGGCATGGCCGGCGCAATTAATCCTCAAAGCTTCAGTGATTCCCTTGTCATCCTCGGCGCAGCCGGTCTGGTCATTCCCGGATTTGCCCGTTTCCGCATCAGCCCGGTCATCGGTTTCATCTTGGTAGGCCTCGCAGTCGGCCCGGCGGGGCTGGGATCGCTGGTGGGCCAAAATCCCTGGCTTTATCATATCACCATATCCAATCAGGAGGCGATAGAACCCTTCGCGGAACTGGGCGTCATACTATTGCTGTTTTCCATAGGGTTGGAACTAAGTTTTCGTCGCTTATGGACCATGCGGACGCAGGTGTTCGGCGTTGGTGCCGCCGAACTGCTCGGCAGCGGCCTGCTGATCGCCGCAGGTCTTTATATATTGGGTCAGCCCACGGCGGGCGCGATTGGCCTTGGCCTCGCGCTCGCATTGTCCTCAACCGCCGTGGTGCTTCCCATGGTCGGCACCCAGAGCGCGGTGGGACGCGCCGCCTTTTCGATGCTGCTGTTTGAGGATCTGGCGCTCGTCCCCATTATTTTCATGCTGGGCGCGCTCGCCCCTTCCGTTGCGGCAAGCCCCGATGGTGCATGGAGCGAATTGGCGAGCACGCTGCTTAGGGGCGGCATCACCATTGCTATCATGCTGGTGCTCGGTCGCATCATTCTGCCTCATATCTTCAGCCAGGCCGCACGCACCAAGAGCCCCGAGGTCTTCCTTGCCGCCAGTCTGCTGGTGGTGATCGTTTCCAGCCTTGCCACGTCCATCGCGGGCCTGTCCCCCATCGTCGGCGCGCTGCTGGCGGGTCTGCTGATCGCCGAAACCGAATATCATGGCGAGGTCGAGGTGATGACCGCGCCGTTCAAGGGACTGGCGCTGGGCGTTTTCCTGATCACCGTGGGCATGAGCCTCGACATACGCGTCATCCTCGCCAACTGGCCAAGTCTGGTGCTGGCCGTCATGGGGGTCATCCTCGCCAAAACGCTGGTGACGGCGGCGCTCCTTTATTTCTCCGGCGCACGTAAGGGCGTGGCGCTGGAGGTTGGCGTACTGATGTCCAGCCCGTCTGAAACCACGCTGATCGTGCTGTCGGCGGCAGCGGCGGCCAAACTGATCCTCCCCTCCACCGCAGCTTTCTGGCAGATCGTGACCGCAATCGGCCTTACCATCACGCCGCTTCTCGCCCGCATCGGCCACGACATCGCCCGCCGCCTTGAAATGGCGCTGGGCGAGGAAGCGGTGGAGGTGAAGGAAGAACTGATAGAGGCCGCCGCCGTTGTCATCGGCTTTGGACGTGTTGGCCGCATGGTGTGCGATCTGCTCAAAATGCATAAGCAGCGGTTCATCGTTGTGGAATCCGACCCGGATGTGGTCGCCGAAGCCCGCCGGAGCGGCTATCCGATCCTCTTTGGCGATGTATCACGAACGGAAATGCTCGATCGGCTGCGATTGGGGCATGCCCGCGCGTTGATCCTGACCATGGATGATCCGGTGCTGTCTGTCCGCGTGACCAAGCGGGTGCGCGGCTGGGTGTCTGATCTTCCCATCATCGCCCGCGCCCGCGATACCGAACATGCCGCGCAGCTTTATCGGGCGGGGGCGAGCGACGCCGTACCCGAAACGCTGGAAAGCTCGTTGCAACTGGCGGAGACCGCGCTCGTCGATCTCGGCATCGCCATGGGACCGGTGATCGCGTCCGTCCACCAGATGCGCGAAGACCTCCGTATCGGGATCAAGGACGCCGCGCAGCTTGAAAACGCGCCGAAACTGCGCCGCCTGCGCGCCGACGAAGTGCCTTAAATTTGGTCCCGAGCGCGGTCCTGTGAAGGCGCTTCAATCCAAACGAAGCCAGCGTGGCGTCAGGCCGGAGAGTCCTATCGCTCCGGCCTGACGCGCGCCTTCCCTCAGGCAGGAACTTGCGCCAACGCTGCCTTTACGGCTTCTATCGCCGCAGCGGCCTTGTCGCCGTCTGGGCCGCCGCCCTGCGCCATGTCCGGCCGGCCGCCGCCGCCCTTCCCCCCAAGAGTTTCCACGCCCGCGCGGACCAGGTCGACCGCACTGATGCGGCCCATCAGATCATCGGTCACGCCTACGGCAATGCTGGCCCGGCCATCGGTGACAGCCAAAACCGCCGAAACACCGCTGCCCAGCGTCGTCTTGTTCTGATCAACAATGCCGCGCAGTTCCTTGGGGTCCAGGCCTTCGATTACCTGACCAATAAATTTGACATTCCCTACCTCTTCCGGCCCTGCCGGTTGAGCCGAACCGCTGCCGCCGCCAAGAGCCAGCGCCTTCTTCGCTTCGGCCAACTCCCGCTCCAGTTTCCGGCTCTGTTCCACCAGCGCCGCGATACGGACAGGCACTTCCTCCGGCGTCGTCTTGAGCGCCGCCGCCGACTGACGCAAGCGATCCTCGCGATCGGACAGCCACAGACGGGCAGCCTCGCCTGTCAGCGCCTCAATACGGCGAACGCCCGAGGAAACCGCGCTTTCCGAAATGATCTTGAAGAGCGCGATATCACCCGTCGCCCGGACGTGGGTGCCGCCGCACAATTCCACCGAATAGCTGTGTTCGTCGCCACGCCCCATGGAAAGAACGCGGACCTCATCGCCATATTTCTCACCGAACAACGCCAGCGCTCCGGCCGACACCGCATCGTCTGGCGTCATCAGACGGGTTGTGACCGCTTCATTATGACGAACCTGCTCGTTCACATCGGCTTCGACCGCTGCAATCTGGCTATGCGTCAACGCTTCGGGGTGCGAGAAATCGAAACGCAGACGATCCGGCGCCACCAGGCTCCCCTTCTGCGTCACATGCGCGCCGAGTCGATTGCGAAGCGCCGCATGAAGTAAATGGGTCGCGCTATGATTGGCGCGCAGCCGGTCGCGGCGGTCCCTATCGACGCTCAAATGCACGGTATCGCCGATTTTGATGCTGCCCGCGCCAACCTTCGCCCGGTGTGCGTTCAGGCGGCCGAGCGGCTTCGCGGTATCGGACACGTCCGCGACCAGCCCGGTCTGCGACGTGATGCTACCCGCATCGCCCATCTGGCCACCGCTTTCGCCATAGAAAGGCGTCTGGTTTGTAATGATTGTCACTTCATCGCCGGGCCTAGCGCCGTCGACGCGCGCGCCATCCTTGACCAGCGCCAGCACTTCGCCTTCGCCCTCTGTCGAGTTGTAGCCGATAAACTCGGTGCTTCCCGCGCTTTCCGCGATGTCGAACCAGATTTCGTCCGACGCCTTTTCGCCCGAACCCTTCCACGCGGCGCGGGCGGCGGCTTTCTGCTCGGCCATCGCCTTGTCGAAGCCGTCCCGGTCCACGCCCAACCCG
>Ga0180223_1001617_pt1 | contig 16573 bp, 15 predicted proteins | sample eDN5th30CKraftOP_FD_151337 | JGI IMG/M metagenome (GOLD analysis project Ga0180223, IMG submission 151337) | Enriched Organic Plus compost microbial communities from Emeryville, California, USA - eDNA 5th pass 30_C Kraft OP (version 2) (version 2) ...
GGCGCGATCGCGATGGGGCATCCGCTCGGCGCCACCGGCGCGATGATCCTCGGCACGGTGCTGGATGAACTGGAGCGCCGCAGTCTCTCGACCGCGCTGGTGACGCTCTGCATCGGCGCCGGCATGGGCACGGCCACCATCATTGAGCGGGTCTGATCATCCTCGTCGTATGATCCTTGTCTTTGTCGAAGAGTAAATGGAGTTGTCGTTTTTCGATTGGAAGTGATCAGTCATTGATTCAATCGGGGCACATCATGAAACCTCACCTTCAACTGTCCGCCGGTGCAATTGCCGCAAGCGTATTGTTGCTTCACGCAGCAAGCGCAGCAGAGAGTTCAAAACCCCGGGCCGTGGCGTGCCAGCTCATTCGCAACGCCGCTCAGCTCCAGGCGATGCTGGACAATCCGAGTGGCAATTATTGCTTGGCACGAAACATCGATGCGAGCTCGATCGCCAACTTCGTGCCGATCGGTACCGGCGCTGCGCCGTTCCGTGGCAAGTTCTTTGGCAACAACCGGACGATCAGCAATCTGACCATCAATTCGGCTGCGAATTTTGTCGGTCTGTTCGGGCTCACTGTCTCCGGCTCCGTCATTCAGGACGTCCGTCTTGTCAACGTCCGCGTGCTCGGCACTGCGGACAATTCTGGCACCGGCGCGATCGCGGGCCTGTCGGAGGGAACCACGATCAGCGGGGTTCATGTTGTCAGCGGACGTACCAATTGCACAGGCGGGAATTGTGCCGCCGGTGGAATTATAGGGTCGGTGTCCAACAGTACTGTCTTGTCTGACTCGTCGAATGCCGCGGTGGTGTCAGCAACGGTCGTTGCCGCGGGAGCCGCAGGTTTTGGTGCGTCCAATGCTGTTGTTCGGAGAACTTATTCGACCGGCCGGGTGACCTGCACGGCGTCCCCCTGCCAGGCCGGGGGCCTGGTCGGACGGTATGCAAGCGCCAGCGTCGCCCAGTCGTATGCGACCGGCCCGGTGTCGGGTGGCGATGGCAGTCGTGTCGGCGGGCTGGCTGGATTGCTCGAGGGGACGGCAACGGTTGCGCAGTCGTATGCCATCGGAGCGGTCCGGGGTGGCGCGAGTGCATTCGTCGGCGGGCTCGTCGGCCAGCACAACGGAAATGACCTCACGGAAAGTTATGCGGCCGGTCCAGTGAGTGGCGGCACCGGCGCATCTGTTGGAGGACTGGCCGCCAACGCATCGGACTTCAGTCCGATCGTCAATTCCTATTGGGACACGGCGACCACCGGACAGGCGACGAGCGACGGCGGCACCGGCATGACGACGGAACAACTGCAGGCGGACTTGCCGGTAGGGTTCGGCAACGCGTGGGCGATCACCAGAACAAGGAGCTATCCGTTCCTGAATCTGTTCGAGGTCGACCTGGCATCGCCGCTGGCGACGCTGGTTCTGACCAACCGGGTGTTCTTTTTCGCGCCGATCAGCCAGCTGGACGACTCGCAATACGCCACCGCACCGGAGAACGGAGACAGGGCGTCGCTCGCCGCCGCCTTCGCCATGATCGGCCGCGCCATCGGCACGACCAAGAATATTGCCTCGCTGCGCAACGTCAAAATCGATACCTACTGGAATGACGACACCCAGACGACGACGTTCACGGGGGCCATCGCAAACCACGCGACGTTGAGTGCGACAGCCGCCATTCCCGCCAACGTCCCGCTGCGGTTCGATAACGTTCTGAAGCCGTTGAAGCAGCGTAAACTCGTGCTTCTGCGTGGGACCTTTTTCAATGGCACCAGCACCGTCACGCACTGGATGCTGGCGACGCTCTACACGGCCGATGCGGACGACCGCGCGCAGACGGTGGTGGCGCACGATCCGTGGACCGGCGCGCAGGTCATGATCGACCCCTCGACCAAGCGGGTGATTTCGCCGCAGAATTTTCCGCTTGCCGACTTCCGCGTGAACGGTTTTCGCAAGGTCACGTTGAACCAATAAGCGGCGCGTACCGAGACAGAATTTCGAGACCGGACCTGGAGGCCGACATGACTTTCATCAACTTCAACGTCGACATCGATGCCGACGGCATTGCGCTGGTGACGTGGAATTCACCCGGCCGGTCGATGAATCTCGTCGATCTGAAAATGCTCGAAGAGCTCGGCGCGATCGTCGAGCAGGTCGCGAGTGACGCGGCGATCAAGGGCGCGGTGCTGGCCTCCGGCAAGGAGACCTTCAGCGCCGGCGCCGATCTCACCATGCTCGATGTGTTCGCGCGCGAATATCTGGACATGGTGCACGACCAGGGTGAGGAGAAGGCGAACCAGCGGCTGTTCGATGAAAGCCGCAAGGCCTCGCTGCTCTATCGCCGGCTGGAAACCAGCGGCAAGCCCTGGGTCGCGGCGATCAACGGCACCGCGCTGGGCGGCGGCTTCGAGCTGACGCTCGCCTGCCATCATCGCGTCGCTGCGGAGAATCCGAAGACGCAGCTCGGCCTGCCGGAAGTGCAGGTCGGCCTCATTCCCGGCGCCGGCGGCTCGCAGCGCGTTGCGCGCATGGTGCAGCCGGCCGATGCGCTGCAATTCCTGCTCAAGGGCGAGAAGATCAATGTTGCCCGCGCCAGGGCGATGAAGCTGATCGACAATGTCGTGCCGGCGGCCGATCTCGTCGCCACCGCGAAGGCCTGGATCACAGCGGGCGGCAAGGCCGTCGCGCCGTGGGATGTCGATGGCTTCAAGCTGCCCGGCGGGCTGGTCTATTCCAAGGCCGGCATGATGGTGTTTCCGCCGGCGAACGCGCTCTACCGCAAGGAGACCTACGACAACTATCCGGCGGCCCGTGCGATCCTGCAGACGGTCTATGAGGGCCTGCAGCTTCCGATCGATGCGGCGCTGCGCGTCGAGTCGCGCTGGTTCACCAGGATCCTGCGCTCGCCGCAAGCCAAGGTGATGATCCGCACGCTGTTCGTGTCGATGGGCGAACTCAACAAGGGCGCGCGGCGGCCCGCCGGTGTCCCGCCGACCAAGCTCAAGAAGGTCGCCATCATCGGCGCCGGCTTCATGGGCGCAAGCGTCGGCTATGTCACGGCCGTTGCCGGCCTGGAGGTGGTGCTGATCGATCGCGACCAGGCGAGCGCCGACAAGGGGAGGGCCCATGTCGAGAGCCTGATGTCGGGCCAGGTCAAGCGTGGCCGCGCAACCGCTGCGGACCTCGAGGCGCTGATGGCGCGCGTCACCGCGACGCCGGATTTCGCGGCGCTGTCGGACTGCGACCTCGTCGTCGAAGCGGTGTTCGAGGACCGCAAGGTGAAGGCGGAGACCTATGCGAAGGCGCAGCCGCTGCTCAAGCCGGGTGTGATCTTCGCCTCCAATACCTCGACCCTGCCGATCACCACGTTGGCGACCGGGTTCGAGGATCAGTCGCGTTTCATCGGCATCCATTTCTTCTCGCCGGTCGAGAAGATGGCGCTGGTGGAGATCATCCTTGGCGAGAAGACCGGCGACGTGGCGCTCGCCACCGCGATGGATTACGTGCGGATGATCCGGAAGACGCCGATCGTGGTCAACGACTCGCGCGGCTTCTATGCCAACCGCTGCGTGCTGCGCTACATCAGCGAAGGCTATCAGATGCTGATCGAAGGCGTTCCGCCGGCGATGATCGAGAATGTCGGCCGCATGGCCGGCATGCCGGTCGGCCCGCTGTCGCTGAACGACGAGATCGCCCTTGATCTCGGCCTCAAGATCCTCAAGGCGACGGAAGCCGATCTCGGCCCGCAGGCGATCGATCAGAAGGAAAAGGAACTGCTGGTCGAGATCGTCGAGAAGCAGGGCCGCCTTGGCCGCAAGAACGGCAAGGGCTTCTATGATTATCCCGAGAAGGCCCGGAAGCACCTGTGGCCGGAGCTGGTCACGCTGCAGGCGACCCATCTCGATCCGGATACGCTCGACGTCACCGAGATGAAGCAGCGTCTGCTGGTGGTGCAGGCGGTGGAAGCGGCGCGCACGGTGGAGGATGTCGTGATCACCGATCCGCGCGAGGCGGATGTCGGCTCGATCCTCGGCTGGGGCTTCGCGCCTTATACCGGCGGCACGCTCTCCTATATCGACACGATGGGGACCAAGGCGTTCGTCGCGCTGTGCCGCAAGTTCGAGGCGGCCTACGGCTCACGCTTCACGCCGCCGAAGCTGCTGGTCGAGATGGCCGAGAAGGGCGAGACCTTCTATGGCCGGTTCTTCCCCGGTCTCGCACAGGCGGCGGAGTAATTCACGCTGCGTCGGCGGGACGAACCCGGCGCGCGATGTCCTTGCCGGAGTCGCGCTCAACAACGGCGATGTCGTACTGGCTCTGCAGGTCGAGCCAGAACTGGGCGGTGTTCCCGAAATACCGCCCGAGCCGCACGGCGGTGTCCGCCGTGATGGAGCGGCGTTGATTCAGGATATCCGTGATCCGCCCTGACGGAACGCCAAGGTCAAGGGCCAGCCGATTGGCGCTCAGCTCTCGCGCCTGCATTTCGCGACGAAGCATCCGGCCCGGATGTGAGACAGGAGGCATTGTCATTCATCCCTTGTGATAGTCGACGATTTCGACATCGTAAGCATCGCCATCGCGAAACTCGAAGCAGATCCGCCATCGTGCGTTGACAGTCATCGCCCACTGATTGCGGCGCTCACCTTTCAGCTTGTGCAGGCCTACGCTTTTCAATGGGCTCAGCTGTTGAAGCGATTTCGCCACGTTCAGAGCCAGCAGCAGGTCAACTGCCAATTCTATGTCCAGCCCCCGGAATTGATTCGGATTGCCGCCGTCCCAGACCTTGCGTGTTGCCGCATTGCGCCACGTCCGGATCATGGCAGAAACGTAGTACAGCGGTCGTACGACTTCAAGGAGAGGGGTGCCTGACAATCTCGGGCACCCCTTGGGATATTCCGGTAGCGTCCGGCGGAAAGGTGCCTAAAACATCAACGCCGGGCTGAGCCCGGCGTTGATCCGACGATGTGGACTGAAGCGATATCAGCCGGCGCAGGTGCTCATGAAGCTCTTGCGGGCGGCGCCCTTGAGGTTCTGATCGCCGGCCTGCTTCTGGCAGGATGTGCGGGCCGCGGCGACGCAGTCCTTCACGCTGCTGCGCAGGTCAGCGCCCTTGAGGCCCTTGGCGCGGCCATCCTGCTGGCATTGGGCGCGGCGCGGATTGGCGGCCGCCTTTTTCTTTGAGCCGGACGGGGCGGAGGTGGCTGGCGCAGCGGCAGTCGGCGCAGCGGTTTGGCCCTGGTCGGGCGCCGAAGAGGGGGCGGGCGACTGGGCGAACGCGACGCCGGAAACGAGAAGCATGCAAAGTGCGAGGGAGACCGAACGCATGGTGATTTCTCCTGGGGCGTGGTGGGAGAGAAGGTCGGACGTTCTAGCGGCCGCACTATCGCGGCGAGGGTGACCCGCCCTGATTGCACCCGCAAAGTGACAAAAGTGCGTCATTGCGCCGCATCTTTCGTGGCGATGAGATGGGACTTTCAGGACGATACCAGGATTATTTTCTTATAACTGTCTCGCTTGCGTCCCGGCTGCCGGGGCGAGGAGATTTGTCGCGGTGCGACCCTCCCGTCCGGCAGGGGAGGAGGCCCCCCGGATTGCCCTTCCTGTTGCGGCGCGTATAAGGTCCCCGCCCCGCCTTCGAGACCCCTGCATGGCCCGTGATCAAGTTGATATGACGCCGATCGAAACGCGCGACGAATTGGTTGCGTGGTTCGAAGCAGGCTGCAAGCCGAAGCCGGACTTCCGCATCGGCACCGAGCACGAGAAATTTCCCTTCACGGTGGAAAACAACCGGCCGGTCCCCTATGAGGGCCGCCGCAGCATCCGCGCGCTGCTGGAAGGGATGCAGTCCATGCTCGGCTGGGAGCCGATCATGGAGGGCAGCAACATCATCGGCCTGTTCGATGTCACCGGCGGCGGCGCGATCTCGCTGGAGCCGGGCGGCCAGTTCGAACTCTCCGGCGCGCCGGTCGAGACCATCCACCAGACCTGCAGCGAACTGATGGCCCATCTCGCCCAGTTGCGCGAGGTGGCGCGGCCGCTGGGCATCGGCTTCCTTGGCCTCGGCTTCACGCCGAACTGGACGCGGGCGGACATTCCGCAGATGCCGAAGGGCCGCTACCGCATCATGACGGCCTACATGCCGAAGGTCGGCGCGCTTGGCCTCGACATGATGTATCGCACCTGCACGGTGCAGACGAATCTCGACTTCTCGTCCGAACAGGACATGGTGAAGAAGCTGCGGGTCTCGCTCGCGCTGCAGCCGGTCGGCACGGCGCTGTTCGCCAACTCGCCATTCACCGAAGGCAAGCTCAACGGCTATCTGTCGTTCCGCTCCGAGATCTGGCGCGACACGGACGCGGACCGTTCCGGCATGCTGCCCTGGGTCTTCGAGGACGGCATGGGCTTCGAACGCTGGGTCGATTATGCGCTCGATGTGCCGATGTATTTCGTCAAGCGCGGCGACAGTTACATCGATGTGGCCGGCCAATCCTTCCGTGATCTGCTGGTCGGGAAATTGCCCGGCGCGCCGGGCGAGCGCGCGACCATCTCCGACTGGGCCAACCATATCTCGACGATTTTCCCGGAGGTGCGGCTCAAGCGCTATCTTGAAATGCGCGGCTCGGATTCCGGCCCCTGGAGCCGGCTGCCGGCGCTGTCCGCGTTCTGGGTCGGGCTGCTCTATGATGACGAGTCGCTGAACGCGGCCTGGGACATCGTCAAGGACTGGACCACGGAAGAACAGCAGAAGCTGCGCGACGATGTGCCGACGCTCGGCTTCAAGGCCGAGATCCGCGGCCGCACGCTGCTGCAGATCGCGAAGACCACGCTGTCGCTGTCGGAGAAGGGCTTGTCCCGTCGCCGCAAGTTCAACGCCAATGGTCACGACGAGACCGGTTATCTGCGGCCGCTGCAGGAATTCGTGGCGCGCGGCATCACGCCGGCGCAGGACCTGATCGACCGGTTCAACGGGCCGTGGAATGGCTCGGTCGATCCGGTGTTCAAAGAGTTCGCTTACTAAAAGTTCAGATGGTGAGTTGCGGCTCCTCAGTTGTGTTTGATGGACATGCAGCGATTGCGGCACCGACCCTCGCCCCGCGTGCGGGGAGAGGGTGCCCGAGCAAAAGCGAGGGCGGGTGAGGGGCGTACCGCTTGCTCAGAGTTCGTTGAATACCCCTCACCCGGCTCGAATGTCGCTGCGCTCCATTCTCGCCACCCTCTCCCCGCATGCGGGGCGAGGGTCCACTGCGGCCTCATTCGTTTCTACCTTGTTTGTTCTGTTGTCGCGGTGCCGCCCCAGTTTGGTGTCGTTTGTCTCAATCACTCCGCGGCGCGGGCGTCGGACAAATTATCCAGCGACGAGATGATATGCTCCGCAAGCGCATCGGCCAGCGCCGAGGTCTGATGCGGATTGCGCAGCAGGCCGATCTCGCAGGACGGCAATTCCGGAAACCCGTCATGAGCCGTGAGAATCCGCATGCCCATGCGCACGCCGGACTCGGGCGAGATGGAGATCGCAAGGCCTGACAGCACCGCGGCCGCCACCGCGCCGGAATTCGGACTGGTGTAGAGCACGCGATACGGCCGCCCCGCCATCTCAAGCTGCGCCACGGCCGCTTTCCGCCAGGCGCAGGTCGGACGGCCGAGCGCCAGCGGCACGGTTTCTTCCGCATGGGCGCCGTGCCGGTTCGACGACACCCAGAACAGCCGCTCGCGCCGGAAGATTTCCGACGGGCGCATCTCCGCGCAGTTGGTGACGATCGCGAGGTCGATCTGGTTGGCGTCGATGTGATCGAGCAGGTCGAGCGACTCGGCGCAGATGACCGTGAGTTCGACCGCCGGATAGGCCCGCGAGAACCGCGCCATGATTTCCGGCAGATAGCGGTCGGCATAGTCGTCCGGCACGCCGAGCCGCACGCGGCCGGAGAGCTTCGGGTCCGCCAGCACCGTCAGCGCTTCGGCATTGAGCTTGACGATGCGGCGGGCGTAGTCGAGCAGCCGCACGCCATCCTCCGTCAGCCTGGATACGCGGCCGTCGCGCAGGAAGATCGGCCGGCCGACGCGCTCTTCGAGCTTGCGCATCTGCATCGAGACGGCCGACTGGGTCTTGTGGACGATCTCGGCCGCCTTGGTGAAACTGCCGGTCTCGGCGATCGCCACGAAAGTCCGGAGCTGGTCGATATCCATCAGTGCCGTCATCGCCTGCTCCTGATGCCTCATCCATAAACATCAATGATGTTGATTGATGAGATTAGAAACATTCGTTTCACTTATCAATGGGCGGCGGCCATAGTCGCGGCGTCACGACATTCGGGTCAGCAGGCGAGGGTCCGCTCGGGAGCGGGCCACGGCGGCTGCGTGCGCCCGGCGATGGAGGATGCCATGAGCAGCGTCACCGGCGGTTTCTCATCTTCGGCCGCAAGTGCCTTTGCGGCCTTTGCCGCGCGTTTCGCCGCGACGCTGCGCCGTCTCGCCGTGGCCTGGGGCAACCACCGGGGTCTCGTGATGCTCGCCCGCCTCGATGATCATGCCCTGCGGGATATCGGCCTGTCGCGGTCCGATGTCCGTGACGCGCTGGAGCAGCCGTGGTGGAATGATCCGACCGACACATTGCTGGAGCGGCGGCGCGCCGAGCGGCGCGAGTCGCGCCCGCGCGCGTTGCCGAAGTCCCGGCAGGGACCTATCCCGCGGCATTTTTCCGCAAGCCGCTGCAAGGTTTGAACTGACCGGCTCGATCCTGCTCGCGCCCGCGCCCGGCACTCCCTACATTCATCCGGAAGTTGAATATGGGAAAGCTGGGCCAGGCAGATGTGGCGGTGGGTCGGAGTGGTCGGGCTGCTGATCGCGACAGCGCTGGGCACGCCGCACGCCACGGCGCAGGTGGGGTTCGATCGTCCCGGTTCTGACTACAACCGGGTCGAGATGCACAATGGCGACCCTTCAGCCTGCGCCGCCCGCTGCGAGCGCGAGCAGCGCTGCCGGGCCTGGGCGTTCAACTATCCGATGGACGAGAATTCCAGCGCGGTGTGCTGGCTGAAATCGCGGGTGCCGATGCGGGTGACGGCGCCGTTCAGCGTCTCCGGGGTGCGGGGCGGCGGCGTCATCGAGCCGATCAGCAAACAGATCGAATTCTCGATCGACCGGTTTGGCGGCGACTATCGCAACTTCCAGCTCGGAAGCGAACCTGACGGCAAGAGTTGCCGCGAAGCTTGCGAGGGCGACAATCGCTGCCGCGCCTGGACCTATGTGCGGGCCGGCTATGGCGTGTCCGGCCCGCGCTGCTATCTCAAGGATCGCGTCACGCCGCCGCGCCGCAGGCCGTGCTGCATCTCCGGCGTCATGCGTTGAAACGCCGCGGCGGATTTACCCGCCCGCCGGCGTTAACATCTCTCTCAGGACATCTGATCAGGGGAGTGCGGCATGACCAGACATGCAATCCTCGCAGTCACGCTGATGTTGAGTGCCGGTGCAGCGTCAGCCCATCATGGCTGGGGAAGCTATGATGCGGCCAATCCCGTCACGATATCGGGGCCGATCCAGAGTTCGAGATATGAGAACCCGCACGCCACCATCACGGTATCGAGCGGCGGGAAAGTCTGGACCATCACGCTCGCGCCGACGTCGCGCATGACGTCGCGGGGTGCTGCGGCTCCGGTCATCGCGGTCGGCAAGACGGTGTCGGCCTATGGCTATGTCTCGACCGTACAGAAGGATGAGATGCGGGCCGAGCGCATCACGGTCGACGGCAAGACCTACGAGATGCGGTGATGATGGAGGACGCCCCGGCGCTGTTCATCGCGATCGAGCAGTCAAATCTCGGCGCGTCGATCCGGCAGTCGTCCTGGGCCTATCCGGTCGCCAATATCGGCCACATCGTCTCGCTGGTCGTCTTCGCCGGCGCCGTCTGCGTGATGGATCTGCGGCTGGCCGGGGCCTTTGCGGCGATGGCGCCCGGGCCGCTGATTGTGCGGGCGCGGACGGTGGCGATCATCGCCTTTCTCGGACTGCTGATCACCGGCCTGACGCTGTTCGCCGCCGAGGCGAGCCATATCGTTCTCAACCCGGTGTTTCAGATCAAGCTCGCGCTGATCGCCTTGGGGCTGGTGAATGTTGCGGTTTATGAGTTCGCGTTGAGGGCGCGGGTCGCCCCGATGCCGGCGGGCATGCCGATGCCAGCAACGGCGCGTGCGACCGGAATTCTCTCGCTGACGATCTGGATCATCGTCGCCGCGCTCGGGCGGACCATCGCCTATTTCTGATCAGACACCGGTGATTAGACGAGGCGCTGCGGTGCAACGGGCCTTGAGAGCGTTTTCCGGCGAAGTGGAAACCGGTTCGCCGCAGAAAACGCGATCACACAAAGGAATCGAGAGCATGACGCGATTCCATCAGAACGGGTCACGCTCTAGGCCGGCAGGACGATCACCTTCGTCTTGACCGACGTTCGATCATAGAGGTCGATCATGTCTTGAGTGAGCAGGCCGGTACAGCCGCTCGTCAGGTTGGTCCCGATCGTTTCGGGGGCGCTGCTGCTGTAGATCGTGTAGAGCGTGTACACGCCGTTCTGATAGAGATAGAGCGTGCGGGCGCCGAGCGGATTGTCCAGACCTCCCGGCATGCCGCCGGCATATTTGGCCGCCTCCGGCTGGCGCTTGATCATCTCCTTGGGCGGGGTCCAGGTCGGCCATTCCGCCTTTCGCCCGACATAAGCTTCGCCGTTCCACAGGAACCCTTCACGGCCGACATTGGCGCCGTAGCGGGTGGCGTTGCCATCGCCTTCGATGCGGTAAACGTAGTAATTGCTGGGATCGACGATAATCGTGCCAGGTGCTTCCGTGGTCTCGTAACGCACGGTCCGGCGATAATATTTCGGATCGACCTTGCTGACATCGACCGCCGGGATCGCGAATTTCTTGTCGGGCACTGCCCCATAGAGTTTTTCCGCCTCGGCAAGGCTCATGCCGTCGGGTGACGCGCAACCGGCCAGGCTTAGCGCGCCGAAACTGACGGCCGAGCCGATCAGAAACGATCGGCGGTCAAGGCTCCCCGACCGGCGTCCGGGCGACGTCATCCCGCCGGCATCGGCAATCCCGGTGTCGATGATCATGATTTTGGACTTTCTCATGCCCTGTTGCGTGACGAAAGAACGCTCCGGCAAGCTCCGCTGAGCGTCTTTTTGCTGAGCTTGAGATTGCCGTCACACGGTTCGATTGGCAAGCTCGGGCCTTCGCTGCATGGGGGCTTGGTGAATACGCGGCCTCATTCAACTGCGCTGAAGAAGCGCGACAGCCGCAAGCCGGCCGGCCATTGCCACACCGGCTTGTCCTTCATGGTGAGGTCCCAGGAGCCGACCAGCGCGTCGACGCGGCCGACGAGATTATCGACCGGCAGCAGGCCGACGCCGCCGGCGCGCAGCGGCACCCGGCTGTCGGCGCTGTCGTCGCGATTGTCGCCCATCACGAACAGACGGCCCGGCGGCACCGTGATCTCGTCCATGTTGTCATACAGGCCGCTGCGGGTGAGCTTGAAGATCGCGTGGATGCGCCCGTCCGGCAGCGTCTCGCGATAGCGCGCGGCCATGGCGGCGCTGCCGTCGCCGTCTTTCATTTCGCCGACGCCATCCGCTTCGAGCGGCGCTTCGACGCCATTGAGCCAGAGGCGGCCGTCACGCAAGGCGACTCGGTCGCCGGGCAGCCCGATCACGCGCTTGACCCAGATCTGGGTGGGATCGCCCGGCCAGCGGAACACGACGACATCGCCGCGCTGCGGCAGCGCGCCAAACAACCGCTTCGATGACGGAACGGCGAAAGAGGCCGGCAGCGAGGCGGTGCCGTAGCCGTACGGATACTTCACCGCCAGCAGCTCGTCGCCGACCAGCAGCGTCGGCTCCATCGAGGCCGACGGCACATAATACGGCTCGGCCAGTGTGCTCTTGGCCGCCGTCACCACCAGCAGGACCACAGCGATATCTGTGGCGGCCTTGACCCAGCCGCGCAGGCGAGAGTTGGAAGCCATCGGATCTGCCTCAGCTGTTGATGGGCTCAGCCGCCGGTGCCGCCGACGGTGATGCGGTCCATGCGGAGCGTCGGCTGGCCGACGCCGACCGCCACGCCCTGGCCGTTCTTGCCGCAGGTGCCGATGCCCGGGTCGAGCGCGAAGTCGTTGCCGATCATGCTGATGCGGTGCAGGTCGGTCGGACCGTTGCCGATCAGCATCGCGCCCTTCACCGGCGCGCCGACCTTGCCGTTCTCGATCCGGTAGGCCTCGGTGCACTGGAACACGTATTTGCCCGAGGTGATGTCCACCTGGCCGCCGCCGAAGTTCACGGCGTAGATGCCGTTCTTCACCGAGGCGATGATCTCGCCCGGCTCGCGGTCGCCGGCCAGCATGTAGGTGTTGGTCATGCGCGGCATCGGCACGTGGCCGTAGCTTTCGCGGCGGCCGTTGCCGGTGGGCGCCATGTTCATCAGGCGGGCGTTCTGGCGGTCCTGCATGTAGCCGACCAGGATGCCGTCCTCGATCAGCACGGTGCGGCTGGTCGGCGTGCCCTCGTCGTCGACCGACAGCGAGCCGCGCCGCCCGGCGAGGGTGCCGTCGTCCACCACGGTCACGCCCCTGGCGGCGACCTGCTGGCCCATCAGGCCGGCAAAAGCGGAGGTCTTCTTGCGGTTGAAGTCGCCCTCGAGCCCATGGCCGACCGCTTCATGCAGCATCACGCCGGGCCAGCCGGAGCCGAGCACGACGTCCATTTCGCCGGCGGGTGCGGGGACGGAGTCCAGATTCAGCACCGCCTGGCGGATCGCCTCGTCCACCGCGTTGCGCCACTCGGTGCCCTCGATGAAGCGCTGGTAGCCTTCGCGTCCGCCATAGCCGAAGCCGCCGGATTCCTGCCGGTCGCCCTGGCCGGCCACAACCGCGACGCCGACGCGCACCAGCGGCCGCACGTCGCGGTAGATCTGCCCGTCGGCGCGGATGATCTCGACCACCTGCCAGGTGGCGCCAAGACTGGCCGACACCTGCCGCACCCGGGAATCCTTGCCGCGGGCATAGGCGTTGATCTCTTCCAGCAGTTTCACCTTGTCGGCGAAGTCCGGCGCGCCGAGCGGGTTCTCGTCGGTATAGAGGCGGATATTCGTGCGCGCCGGCGCGTCGGCATAGGTGCCGGAATGGCCGCCCTTCACGGCGCGGACCGCATCCGCGGCACGGGCGAGGGCGGTCTCGGAGAGGTCCGAGGCATGGGCGTAGCCGACCGCCTCGTCCTTCACGGCGCGCAGGCCGAAACCCTGGGCGGTGTCATAGGTCGCCTGCTTCAGGCGCCCGTTGTCGAAGGTCAGCATTTCCGACTGGCGGTATTCCAGGAACAACTCGCCGTCGTCGGCGCCTTCGAGGCCATGGCCGATGTGGCGGCGGACCGCGTCAGGGTCGAGGCCGGCGCGATCGAGGAGGGACATATTCGGCGATTCCATCGCAATTCTCCGATCTGTTCGCCCTAAGATAGGGGCTTCCTGCCCGATCAGGAAGGTGACGGCGGGCGGCTCGTAGAGCCGAGCCCTGGCCGGGATAGTCGGCTGCGGCCGCATCCTGTATGATTCCCGCGTTCTCCCGCAGGCTCCGCCGCGCCCGACGGGCATGTTCCGCTTCACCAAGCCCGGCTGCCTGTCCTTATGCCCGCATCACGCCAGTTCCAGATTCTTGTCGTCTTCACCATTTCGGTCTTCACCAGCGCGCTGCTGCTGTTCGGCGTCCAGCCGATGTTCGCGCGGATGATCCTCCCCAATCTGGGTGGCTCGCCGTCGGTCTGGTCGGTGGCGATGGTGTTTTTCCAGACCATGCTGCTGGTCGGCTATCTCTATGCCCACTTCGTCGCCAAGATCCGGCAGACGGCTGTCGGTGTCGGTATCCATCTCGTGTTGCTGGTGGTGGCCGGGCTGACGCTGCCGCTCGCCATCGCATCTGGATGGGGCGAGCCGCCGAGCCGGGGGACGGAAATCTGGCTGATCGGCCTGTTCGCCGCGTCGATCGGGCTGCCGTTTCTCGCGCTGGCGGCCAACACGCCGCTGCTGCAGGCCTGGTTCGTACGCACCGGGCACCGCGATGCCCATGATCCCTATTTCCTTTACGCGGCATCGAATGTCGGCAGTTTCCTCGCCCTGCTGTCGTATCCGGTGCTGCTCGAACCGACGCTCACCCTGCACAGCCAGTCGCGGCTCTGGACGTTCGGCTTCTGGCTCCTGGTGGTGCTGATCGCGGCGTGCGCGGTCCTCGTGTTGCGGTCGTCGCCGGCCGCGGCGGTTGAGGAGGCGCGCGAGACGGCTGAACCACCGCCGACATGGTCGAAGATCGGCCGCTGGATTTTCCTCGCCGCGGTTCCGTCCGGCCTGCTGGTCGCCGTCACCGCGCATATCTCCACCGATGTCGCCGCTGCGCCGCTGCTGTGGATCCTGCCGCTGGCGCTTTACCTGCTGACCTGGGTGATCGTCTTCCAGCGCCGTCCGCTGCTGCCGCATTCATGGATGGTGGCGCTGCAGCCGCTGGCCATCCTGATGGTCGTGACGCTGCTGGCGCTCGCCAAGACCTCGCTGCTGCTGATCAATCTCGGCGGCCACCTGCTCGGCTTCTTCGTGATCGCGCTGGTCGCCCATGGCGAACTGGCGCGCCAGCGTCCGGCCGCCGCCTACCTGACGACCTTCTATGTCTGCCTCTCGGCGGGCGGAATGGTCGGCGGATTGTTCGCCGGGCTGATCGCCCCCCATGTGTTTTCATGGATCGCCGAATATCCGATCCTGCTCGCGCTTGCGGCGCTGTGCCGTCCGCTTCCGCCGTTTGACCGCAATGCGGCCAGCCGCTGGCTGTTCATCGCAGTGGTCATCATCGCCGTCATCGTTCTGGCGCCGGGACTGGCTTTCGGCTGGACCGTGCCGCTCGAACACGCCGAGTGGCTGGTGCCGGTGGTGGTCGGCTTCGCCATCCTCGGCGTGCTGCTGCTGGTTGCGAATTTCCCCTATTCCGCGGCGGTGGCTGTCGCCATCGGCCTGGCGGTGCTGCGGGTCTATCCGATCGATCAGAGCCGGGTGGAGACCGTCCGCAGTTTCTTCGGCGTGCACAAGATCTTCGATACGCCGGATGGCCAGTATCGCGTGCTGATGCACGGCACGACGATCCACGGCGCCCAGCATCTCACGGACAACGGCAAGCCGATCGAAGGCCGGCCGGTGCCCGATACCTATTATGGCCCGGACTCGCCGATGGCGCAGTCCATCCGCGCCGCGCGCGCGCTCAAGGACGGGCCGATCAACGCAGCGATCATCGGTCTCGGCTCCGGAACGCTGTCATGCCATATCGGACCCGGCGACACGTGGAAGTTCTTCGAGATCGATCCGACGATCGTCGAGATCTCGCGCGACAAGCCGCGGTTCGGATATGTGCGCGCCTGCGCGCCCGATGCGCCGATCGTCATCGGCGATGCCCGCCTGACGCTGGCCAAGGAGCCGGACGGCAGCTTCGATGTCATCGTTGTCGACGCCTATTCGTCGGATGCGATCCCGATTCATCTGGCGACCCAGGAGGCGATGGCGCTCTACAAGCGCAAGCTGACGCCCAATGGCCTGGTGGTGATGCACGTGTCCAACCGGCATCTCGAACTGGCCAGCGTGGTGGCCGGCATCGCGGCCGCGAACGGCATGAAGACCTGGCGGGCCGATGCGGACAGCAACAGCGACGACTATTACACCTTCGGCTCGGAGGTGGTTGTCGCCGCCAATGGTCCCGAGGCGGTGGTTGGCCTGGTGACGGACGAGGTCTGGGAGCCGACCGAGCCCGATCCGCAGCAGCGGGTGTGGACCGACGACTATTCCAACGTCATTGGCGCGGTGATGCGGCGGCTCGACTGGCGCGAGCTTGGCTTTTTCGGGCGCTTCTTCGGCAAGGACGCCGACAGCGGCGACGAATGAAGGCATCAGGCTGGGCTTCGCGGTCACGCCCCTCACCCGGCTCGCCGCAAACGGCTCGCCACCCTCTCCCCACAAGAGTGGGGCGAGGGTCAGGAGACCGTGGCACCTGCTGAGCTCCTACCCTCCCGAGACTCGGGTGTGGCCCGCCGTCACTGCAGCTCGAAGCCCTTGAGGCTCATCGGGAAGCCGATGCCTTCTTCCGGCGTCTGGAAGATGATGAAGGTCGATGTCTGCCCGGTCCGGAGCCGCTGCACCAGCGTGTCGTCCATCACCACCTCGGCGACGCAGCCGTTGGGCAGGCAGCGGACGAAGCCGGCGCGGCCGATGTCGGCCTGGTCGACCTTCAATCCGAGGCCGGAGGGCAGCAGCACGCCGAGCGGCGCGACCACCCGCATCAGGCGGCTCTTCTGGTCGGCTGTTCGCAGCACGATCACGGTCAGGCTGAGATTGGCGCGGTCTTCCGCGGTGACGCTCTGCATCAGCGCGCATTGCTCGGCCTGGGCGCCCGGCGGCGTATCGCAGCGGATCTGCCAGTCACCGTGAACCGAGCGCACCGCACCCTGCGCGGCGGCGGGCAGGACAGAGGCGACCATCAGGGCGCCGATCAGTCCCACCACAGCCAGCAGTCCGGTC
>Ga0180223_1001621_pt1 | contig 16566 bp, 17 predicted proteins | sample eDN5th30CKraftOP_FD_151337 | JGI IMG/M metagenome (GOLD analysis project Ga0180223, IMG submission 151337) | Enriched Organic Plus compost microbial communities from Emeryville, California, USA - eDNA 5th pass 30_C Kraft OP (version 2) (version 2) ...
GCGTACACGGCCGGGCTCATCGCGGAGCTGCACCCGTCCGACGAGCTGCTTCCGGCCGCGCACGCGATCGCGGATCGGATCGCCCGCAACGACCGGGCCGCGACCATCGCGACGAAGCGTGCGTTCCTCGCCCCGCCGGCCGCGCACCCGCAGATCGACCTGGAGCTGCAGGCACCGCTGTTCGAGTCGCCGGAGAAAGACCGGCGGATGACCGAGTTCCTCGAACGTCGCGCTCAGCGGGGTGCCTCATGACCGCCGGCGAGGGGCGCCTGCCCGCTGTCGAGGGGCGCCTGCCCGCCGTCGTGGGGGTGATCGGCGGGGGGCGCATGGGCGCGGGTATCGCGCACGCGTTCGTCCTCGCCGGCGCACGCGCCGTGATCGTCGAGCGCGACCGCGACTCCGCGGATGCGGCGCTCGCGCGCGTGCGGCGTTCGCTCGTGGCATCCGTCGACCGGGGTGCGACCACCGAGCCGCCCGAGGTGCTCACCGCGCGCGTCACGGCGGGCAGCGAGATCGCTGAGCTCGGCGACGCCGAGCTCGTCATCGAGGCGGTGCCCGAGGACGCGGCGCTGAAGGCCGACGCCCTGGCACGCGCCGAGTCCGTCATGGCCGACGACGCGGTGCTCGCGACGAACACCTCGTCGATCTCGATCGACGAGCTCGCCGCCGCGCTCGACCGGCCGAGCCGCTTTCTCGGCATGCATTTCTTCAATCCCGTGCCGGCGTCGGCGCTCATCGAGCTGGTGCGCGGGCCGGTGACCGCTGGCGTGCTCGTCGAGCGCGCACGCGGCTGGGTGCGTGAGCTGGGCAAGACGCCGGTCGTCGTCGCGGATGCCCCGGGGTTCGCGTCGTCGCGGCTGGGGGTCGTGCTCGGGCTCGAGGCGATCCGGATGCTTCAGGACGGCGTCGCGAGCGCGGAGGACATCGACGCCGCCATGGTGCTGGGCTACCGGCATCCGGTCGGGCCGCTGCGGTTGACCGACCTGGTGGGACTCGACGTGCGGCTCGGCATCGCCGAGGTGCTGGCCGAACGGCTCGGGCCGCGGTTCGAACCGCCTGAGCTGTTGCGGCGCATGGTGGCCGAGGGCCGGCTCGGCCGGAAAACCGGTGAGGGGTTCTACCTGTGGGAGTCGGAATGACGAGTGCGGCGAAGGGACGATGAGGATGAGCGGTCGGGAGCTGCCCGAGGTGCTGCCGAGCTTCGTGCAGGGGGCGTGGTGGACGCCCGGCGAGGCATCCGCTGACGACGTGGCCGCGCCGCCGCCCGCGGAGCTACGGGACGCGTCGACCGGCGAGCTCGTGACGCGGGTCTCGTCGGCGGGGCTCGACCTCGCGGGTGCGCTGGAGTACGCCCGAACCGTCGGGCAGGGCTCGCTCGGGGCGCTGACCTTCCACCAGCGGGCCGTGCTGCTGAAGCGATTCGCGCTCGAGCTCGGGGAGCGCAAGGAGGAGCTGTATGCGCTCTCCGCACGCACTGGCGCGACGCGGCGCGACTCCTGGATCGACATCGACGGCGGGATCGGCGTGCTGTTCACGTATTCGTCGAAGGGGCGTCGGGAGCTGCCGAACGGCTCCGTGGTCGTCGACGGCCCGGTCGAGCCGCTGTCGAAGGACGGCTCGTTCCTCGGCCGGCACGTCTACACGCGGCTGCCCGGTGTCGCGGTGCAGATCAACGCGTTCAACTTCCCGGTCTGGGGCGCGCTCGAGAAGTTCGCCCCGGCCTTCCTCGCCGGCGTGCCGACGCTCGTGAAGCCCGCGACGCCGACCGCGTACCTCGCCGAGGCGTTCGTGCGGGTGCTCGTCGACTCGGGGCTGCTGCCCGACGGGTCTCTGCAGTTCGTCGCGGGCGGTGTGCCCGACCTGTTCGATCACCTCCGACTCGGCGATCTGGTCGCGTTCACGGGTTCGGCGTCGACCGCTGATCGGTTGCGTGCGCACGCGTCGGTGCAGACGGGTGGCGTCCGGTTCACGAGCGAGACCGATTCGATCAACGCGTCGGTCCTCGGCGCCGACGCCGCGCCGGGCACGCCCGAGTTCGACGCCTACGTGGCGCAGCTCGTCACCGAGCTGACGGCGAAGTCGGGGCAGAAATGCACGGCGATCCGGCGCGCGATCGTGCCGGCCGATTCGGTCGATGCGGTGGTGGACGCGGTCCGCGAGCGGATCGACGCCAGGGTCGTGCTCGGCGACCCGCGCGCCGAGGGCGTGACGATGGGGCCGCTCGCGTCGCTCGCGCAACGCGACGAGGTGCTGCGCCAGGTCGCCCGCCTCGAGCAGGCGGGTGGCGAGCTCGTGGTCGGGTCGACGGATGCCCCGGCCGTGCGCCGTGCGGACGGCAGCGAGGGGCAGACGTCGGCCGGCGCGTTCGTCACGCCCATGCTGCTGCGGTTCGCGGATTCCTCGGCGCCCGCGCTGCACGAGATCGAGGCGTTCGGCCCGGTCGCCTCGATCACGGGGTACGGCTCGGTCGACGAGGCATCCGCGCTGGTCGCCAGAGGCGGCGGATCGCTCGTGACCAGTGTCGCGACGCATGATCCCGAGTTCGCGGTCGCCCTCGCGACGGCGATCGCCCCGATGAACGGCCGGCTGCTGTTCCTCGACCGGGATGACGCCAAGAGCTCGACCGGGCACGGCTCTCCGGTGCCGCATCTCGTGCACGGTGGACCCGGACGCGCGGGCGGCGGGGAGGAGCTCGGCGGCATCCGCGCGGTGCTGCACCATATGCAACGGACCGCCGTGCAGGGCTCGCCCGAGATGCTGACCGCGCTCACGGGTGTCTGGCACGCGGGCGCCGCGGCGCGGCCGTACGACGTGGTCGGCGAGCCGCACCCGTTCCGCAAGTCGCTCGCCGAGCTGCGCATCGGCGACCAGGTCGCGTCACCCGCGAGGACGGTCACGCTGGAGGACATCGAGACGTTCGCCGCGTTCACTGGCGACACGTTCTACGCGCACATGGATGAGGCGTCCGCGGCCGCGAACCCGTTCTTCCCGGGCCGGGTCGCGCACGGCTACCTGCTGGTGTCGTGGGCCGCCGGGTTGTTCGTCGACGCGGCACCCGGGCCGGTGCTCGCCAATTCGGGGCTCGAGAACCTGCGCTTCATCACACCGGTCTCGCCGGGCGACGCGATCCGCGTCGAGCTCACGGCCAAGCAGATCACGCCCCGCGAGACCGACGACTACGGCGAGGTGCGGTGGGACGCCGTGCTGAGGAATCAGCGTGACGAGCTCGTGGCGACGTACGACGTGCTGACCCTGGTGGCGAAGGAACCCGTGCCGGCCTGACGTTCGGGGCGGCCTGACGTTCGGGGGCACCTGACGTTGGGGGGCACCTGAACCGGCGCGCGGCTCACCCGCGGAGGGCGAGCACGAACGGCAGTACCGCGCCGGCGCCCGCACGACGGAGCTCGCGTGCCGCGACCGTGAGGCTCCATCTGCTGTCGGCGAGGTCGTCGACGAGCAGCACTGGGCCCGTGGGCAGGTCGAGCGCGGCGGCGTCGAAGCGCTCCCACAAGCCGGCGAGCCGGAACGCGCTGTTGCCGCCGGGGGCGCCCTCGGGGCCACCGCCGCGCAGCTCGAGCGCGCCGAGGTAGGGCAGCCGCCCGATGTCGGCGAGCCCCCGGGCGAGCGAATCGACGAGGTGTGGGCGCCCGCGCGACGGCATCGCGACAACCGCGACCGGCCGTTCGGCCCAGCCCCAGTCGGCCAGCACGCGCACGCACGCCGCGAGCAGGTGCGGGGGCACCTGGGTGTCGGGCGCGCCGGCCGCGAAGAGCTCACGGAGCGCGCCGCCCCAGCCGAGGTCGGTGAGGCGCGCGAGTGCCCGCCCCTCGGCAGGACGCTCGCCCGGCGGGATCTTGCCTTTCACGGGCACGCCGAGCCGATCGGCGCCGGTCGGCCACATGCCCCGCGGTTCGACCGGCACACCGACCCGGTCGAGCGCGCTGCGCGCGGCATCGGCGGCGTCGCCCGCGAGCGCGGTCGGGTACCAGGGGCCCGCGCACGTGTCGCAGCGCCCGCAGGGCGCAGCGGTGTCGTCGTCGAGGCTGCGCTGCAGGAAGGCCATGCGGCACTCGGTCGTCGACTCGTACTCGAGCATGTGCTGCTGTTCGGCGACGCGCTCGTCGGCGATGCGGCGGTAGCGTTCGGCGTCGTACACCCAGGGTGCGCCGGTCGCGATCCACCCACCCTGGACACGGCGCACGGCGCCGTCGACGTCGAGCACCTTGAGCAGCAGCTCGAGCGGCGTTCGGCGAATGTCGACCATGGCCTCGAGTGCGGGCGTCGAGGTCGGTCGATCGGTCGAGAGCGCGCCGATGATCCGCATCGCGCGGTCCTCGTCGGGCATCGACGCGGTGGCGAAGTAGTGCCAGATGTCGCGGTCCTCGACCCCGGGCAGCAGCAGCACGTCGGCGTTCTCGGTCGCCCGGCCGGCACGGCCGACCTGCTGGTAGTACGCCACGGGCGAGCTCGGCGCGCCGAGGTGCACGACGAAGCCGAGGTCGGGCTTGTCGAAGCCCATGCCGAGCGCGCTCGTCGCGACGAGCGCCTTGACCTCGTTGCGTTTCAGCAGCTGCTCCGACTCCTCGCGCTCGTCGGCATCGGTCTGCCCGGTGTACGCGCGCACGTCGTGGCCGCGCTCACGCAGCAGTCTGGCGGTGTCGTTCGCGGCCGACACGGTGAGGGCGTAGATGATGCCCGATCCCGGCAGATCGTCGAGGTGGCTGATCAGCCAGCCGAGGCGGCTCGCCGAATTGGCCAGCCGCAGCACCCCCAACCGGAGCGACGACCGGGCGAGCGGGCCGCGGATCGTGAGCACGTCGTCGGCGCCGGTCGTCTCCAGCTGCTCGGCGACGTCGGCGACGACGCGGCTGTTCGCGGTCGCCGTCGTGGCCAGCACGGGGACGCCGGCGGGCATCTGCGCGATGAGGTCGCGAAGCCGTCGGTAGTCGGGCCTGAAATCGTGCCCCCAGTCGCTGATGCAGTGCGCCTCGTCGACCACGAGCATGCCCATGCGCCGCACGAGCGTCGGCAGCTGCTGCTCGCGGAACGACGGGTTGTTCAACCGTTCCGGTGAGACCAGGAGGACGTCGACCTCGTCGGCGTCGAGCCGGGCGAGCACGTCGGACCATTCGTGCGCGTTCGTCGAGTTGATCGACACGGCGCGCACGCCGGCGCGCTCGGCCGCGGCGACCTGGTCACGCATGAGGGCGAGCAGCGGGGAGACGAGCACCGTCGGCCCGGCACCAGCCTCGCGGAGGAGTGCGGTCGCGACGAAGTAGACCGCCGACTTGCCCCACCCCGTGCGCTGCACGACGAGCGCTCGGCGCCGCGCCTCGACGAGGGCCTCGATCGCCTCGTACTGTCCGTCGTGGAACACGGCGTCCTCGCGCCCCACGAGTTCGCGGAGCGCGCCGAGGGCGGCTGATCGGGTGTCGGTCGCAGCTGCGCTCATTCCCCCAGCTCACCAGACGCCGCTGACAATCGGCTCATCCTGCTGCGCCGGGCGGGGCAGGAGGCAGGCCAGAGCCGCAGCGGGCGGACCAGGCCGACCGGGCCGGGCCGACCGGGCCGGGCCGACCGGGCGGGGCCGAGCCGAGTCGGCGTCCCGAGCACGCGCGAGCATGATGCATCCCGTGGCCGGAACCGGTCAACCCCCGTGCGCCGATGGATGCAGGCGGAGTAGCGTCCCCACATCGGGTGCCCCAGACCCCGGGGACTCTGGTATCGGCTGGGGAGTGGAGCATGCATCGAATCCGGTACGCGGGAAACGTCTACCTCGCGGACGACCGGACCGCCGAGGTCCTGTTGGGGTACGCGCACGCCCTCGCCGTGCGGCGGGCCGTCGACGTCGTGAGCCTCGCGGTCGGCGAACCCGATGGCCGGATCGGACGCGCGCGGTTGCTGGTCGGCGACGGCATTCCACTCGCGATCGACCGCGCACCCGAAGACGGTCCTCACCTCGACGGTGACCTCGCGGAGCCGGATCTGGAGCGTGAGATCCAGCGGATGACCGACGGTCTCTCGCGACTCCCGGCACTGCGTCCGGCTCCCGAGGAGGACGCTGATCCGACCAACGGTCTCTTCGACTGACTGCGTGCGGGCTCAGGTGTCCGAGCCGGCCCGCGCCCAGCCGATCGCCGGCGCGATGTGCTCGGCGATGGTCGCGAGCAGCCTCGCGTTGTAGTCCACGCCCAGCTGATTGGGCACCGTGACGAGCAGCGTGTCGGCCGCCTGCACGGCGGCGTCCTTTGCGAGCTCGGCTGCGATGCGGTCGGGTTCGCCGAGGTAGCTCTTGCCGAACCGGGCGAGGCCGCCGTCGAGGAAGCCGATCTGGTCTTCGGCGTCCGAGGCCTCGCGCTCGCCGAAGAGCCCCCGATCCTCGTCGCTGACGATCGGCAGGATGCTCCGCGAGACGGAGACGCGCGGCGCGCGCTCCCAACCGGCCTCGGCCCAGGCCTGCCGGTATCGCGCGATCTGCTCGGCCTGCAGCTCGTCGAAGGGGACGCCGGTGTCTTCGGTGAGCAGGGTCGAGCTCATCAGGTTCATCCCCTGCGCCCCGGCCCATTCCGCGGTCGCACGCGTACCCGATCCCCACCAGATGCGATCGGCGAGGCCGGGGGACTGCGGCTGGATCGGCAGCATCCCGTTCGTGCCCGTCATCTGCGGGTTGGCCGGCGCCACGCCGGCGCCCGCGATCGCCGCGCGGAAGACTTCGGTCTTCGCCCGCGCGAGATCGGCGTCGGTCTGCCCGTCCTCAGGCAGGTAGCCAAAGGAGTGCGCGCCGTGCAGGGCGGTCTCGGGCGAGCCGCGGCTCACGCCGAGCTGCAACCGGCCCTCGCCCCCGGTGTGCGCGCTGATCAGGTCCGCCGCGGCCGCTTCCTCCGCCATGTACAGCGGGTTCTCGTAGCGCATGTCGATGACTCCGGTGCCGATCTCGATCCGGCTGGTGCGCGCCCCGATCGCGGCGAGCAGGGGGAAGGGCGACGCGAGTTGCCGCGCGAAGTGGTGCACGCGGAAGTAGGCGCCGTCGATGCCGAGCTCCTCGGCGGCCACGGCGAGCTCGATCGACTGCACGAGCGCGTCGCGCCCTGATCGGGTGCCGGACATGGGTGAGGGGTGCCAGTGGCCGAATGAGAGGAATCCGATGCGTGTGATCACAACCTGATCAGCGCCCTTCTGTGCTGAGCTATTCCGCGCTGTGCTGAGCTCTTCCGCGCGAACGCGCAGCGCGCTCCTCCCCGCGTATGCGCAGGCCGTCGAGGGCGACGGCGACGACGTCGTCTGCGAGTCGGTCCCGCCCCTCGTGGCCGCCGGGTCGATACCACTCGACGATCGAGTTGATCATCCCGAAGAGGAGCCGCGCGACGACCGCAGCGTCGATGTCGGCTCGCACGGAGCCCTCGCGCTGCGCGTCCATGACGAGCGCGGTCACCGCTCGATCGAACGCCCGGCGTCTGGCGAGGGCGCTCCGTTCGACCTCGGTGTTCCCGCGCACGCGCAGCAGCAGTGTGACGTAGGGCAGCCGGTCGACGAGCACGCGCACGGCGCCGCGGAGCACGTCGTCGAGACGGTCGGCCGCGGGCCGGTCCGGCGCGACATCCGTCTCGCGAAGCACGCCCTCGAGACCGTCGAGCGCCTCGTCGAGCGCGCGTTCGAGCAGCTCGTCCTTCGACGAGAAGTGGTGGTAGATCGCCGATTTGGACAGGCCGAGGCGCGCGGCGAGCGCCCCCATCGAGGTGGCGTCGTAGCCGTGCTCGTTGAACGCGTCGACGGCGATCTCGAGGATGCGCTGCGGGTCGTAGCCCGGTCGCCCGCGGCGGAGCGTCGTGTGTTCGGTCATCCGGGCCAGTCTGGCATCCGCGTACGGCGCCGGATATACTTACTGAACGATCGGTTAGTAATTCATGGTTCCCAACGTTGGACCGGGTCCCGAGAGCAGCAGGAGTCGATGATGACCGTGCCAGTGTCACCGCGCACAGAACCGACGTCGCCCGAACAGGAGCGTTTCGACGATCTGGTCGCGAACGAGCAGCGCATCGAGCCGCGCGACTGGATGCCCGACGCGTACCGCAAGACGCTGATCCGCCAGATCAGCCAGCACGCCCACTCCGAGATCATCGGCATGCAGCCCGAATCGAACTGGATCAGCCGCGCACCGAGCCTGAAGCGCAAGGCGATTCTGATGGCCAAGGTGCAAGACGAAGCGGGGCACGGGCTCTACCTCTATTCCGCCGCGCAGACCCTCGGCATCACCCGGGACGAGATGATGAACCAGCTCATCGAGGGCCGCGCCAAGTACTCCTCGATCTTCAACTACACGACCCCGACCTGGGCCGACATGGGCGCCATCGGCTGGCTCGTCGACGGCGCCGCGATCTGCAACCAGGTGCCGCTGTGCCGCGCGTCCTACGGCCCCTACGGTCGGGCGATGGTGCGGATCTGCAAGGAGGAGTCGTTCCACCAGCGGCAGGGGTTCGAGATCCTGCTCGAGCTCATGCGCGGCACGCCCGAGCAGCGCGCGATGGCCCAGGGCGCCGTGGATCGCTGGTACTGGCCGAGCCTCATGATGTTCGGGCCGCCCGACGACGAGTCGCCGAATTCCGCGAGGTCGATGGCCTGGAAGATCAAGCGGTTCTCCAACGACGAGCTGCGGCAGCGCTTCGTGGGCATGCTGGTGCCGCAGGCCGAGGCGCTCGGCGTCACCCTGCCCGACCCGGCGCTGCGCTGGAACGAGGCGGCCGGCCGGTGGGACATGAGTCCCATCGACTGGCACGAGTTCCACGAGGTGCTCGCGGGTCGCGGTCCGGCGAACGCCGAGCGGCTGCGCCGCCGCCGGGAGGCGCATGACGAGGGCGCCTGGGTGCGCGAGGCCGCGGCCGAGTACGCGCGCAAGCACGCCGCCCGGGTCACGGAGGCGGCGTGATGACGGATGCATCGGGTCGAGCGGATGCCTCAGGGCGCGAGGTCTGGCCGTTGTGGGAGGTGTTCGTCCGGGCGAACCGCGGACTCTCGCACGTGCACGTCGGCTCGCTGCACGCGCCCGACGCAGAGATGGCGGTACGGAACGCCCGCGACGTCTACACCCGCCGCGGTGAGGGGGTGTCGATCTGGGTCGTGCCGGCCGACGCCATCACGGCGAGCGATCCCGACGCCAAAGGCGCGTTCTTCGAAAGCCCAGCGGGGAAGAACTACCGGCACGCCGTGTACTACACGGCGTCCGAGGGGGTGAAGCATCTGTGACCGAGCCCGCCATGACCGAGCCCGCCATGACCGAGCCCGCCGTGACCGAGCCCGCCGTGACCGAGCCCGCCGTGACCGTCGACGAGGTGCGGCTCGGCGAGGAGTTCACGGGCGGGGCGGCCGGTGCCGTGGCCTCCGACGAGACGGCCGAATACGCGCTGCGGCTCGCCGACGACGCCCTCATCCTCGCGCAGCGGCTGGGCGCATGGATCACGCGCGCACCCGAGCTCGAGGAGGACGTCGCGCTGGCGAACATCGCGCTCGACCTGCTCGGCCACGCCCGCTCGCTGCTGCACTACGCCGGAACCGCATCGGGTCGCACCGAGGACGACCTGGCGTACTGGCGTGACGAACCCGCCTGGCGGAACGCGTGGCTGTTCGAGCAGCCGAACGGCGACTTCGCCGTGACGATCGCGCGACAGCTCGTGGCATCCGCCTACCTCGGTGCGCTCTACCCGGCGCTCACCGCGTCGACCGACGCGACCCTCGCCGCGATCGCGGCGAAAGCCGGGAAAGAGGTCGCCTACCACCTGGACCACGCGGCGCACTGGACGCTCCGGCTCGGCGACGGCACCGACGAGTCGCGACGTCGCATGACCGTGGCGCTGTCGGACCTGTGGCCGTACGTCGACGAGCTGTTCCGTGACGACGCGCTCGTCGACCGCCTCGCCGAGGCGGGGATCGCGGTACGCCCCTCGACACTGCGCTCGGCGTTCGACCGCGCCGTGGGGGACGTGCTTGCCGAGGCCGGGCTCGAGGTGCCGGAGGGGTTCGTGGCCGCCGGCGGCGGCCGCGACGGCCGCCACACCGAACACCTCGGGCCGCTGCTCGCCGAGATGCAGGTGCTCGCCCGCGCACACCCGGGGGCGTCGTGGTGAGCGCGCGGACGCTCGTGGCATCCGTCGCCCGCGACCCAGGCCGCGACGAGCGCGACGCGACGGAGCGGGCGCGGCGGATCGCCGCGGCCGTGACCGATCCCGAGATCCCGGTGCTCACGATCGAAGACCTCGGCGTGCTGCGCGCCGTCGAGGTCGATCCGGATGCCGGATCGGTGCGGGTCACGATCACGCCCACGTACAGCGGATGTCCCGCCATGGACACGATCCGCGACGACCTGGTGCTCGCGCTCACGGCGGCCGGCTACCCCGAGGTCCGGGTGGACCTGGCGCTCGCACCGGCGTGGACGACCGACTGGATGACCGAGACGGGGCGGCAGAAGCTCCGCCGGTACGGGATCGCGCCGCCGTCGGGGAGTGCCGCCGCCGGAAGTGCGGGGAGCGCGGGCCGCGGCGGACGCGTGCGGGTGCCGCTCGCCGTGAAATGCCCGCGCTGCGACTCGTTGCGCACGCGGGAGCTCTCGCGGTTCGGGTCGACCTCATGCAAGGCGTTGTACGAGTGCCTCGACTGCCTCGAGCCCTTCGACGCGTTCAAGGTGCTGTGATGCCGACGGGGGAGGGTTCCATGGGCGCGCCTGCGGCCCACGCGGACCACAGGGACCACGCGGTCGCCGAGGCGTTCCTGCAGAGCACGGTCGGTGGGGCGCGCCCGCGCGCCCGACGCCGGGCGAGGTTCCACGCGCTCGAGGTCGTCGAGGTGCGGCCGCTGACCCGTGACTCGGTCGAGGTGAGCTTCGCCGTGCCGGCGCGACTCGCCGACGAGTACTCGTATTTGCCTGGGCAGTACGTCGCGCTCCGGACGGAGCTCGAGGGGCATGAACGGCGTCGGAGCTACTCGCTGTGCCGGCCGCCGGAACGTGCGACCGGGTCCGCGCCCGCCCGGATCTCGGTCGCCGTGAAGCGCGACGTCGGCGGGCTGTTCTCCACCTGGGTGAACACCGAGCTGCGCGCGGGTGACGTGATCGATGTGATGAGCCCCCAGGGCACGTTCACGTCGGGCCTCGAGGCGCTCGACGGCGCCCGCATCGTCGGCATCGCGGCCGGCAGCGGGATCACCCCGCTGATGGCGCTTGCACACGCGGTGCTGGCACGTTCGACGACCGCCGAGTTCGAGCTCGTGTACACGAACCGGTCGACGCAGGACGTCATGTTCCTCGAGGAGCTCGCCGAGCTGAAGGACCGATATCCGGCGCGCCTCGCGCTGCACCACGTGCTCACACGCGAACAGCGCACGGCGCCGCTGTTGTCCGGTCGCATCGACGAGGAACGCCTGGGTCGCATCCTCGACCTGCTGATCCACGCCGAGACCGTGGACGAGTGGTTCCTGTGCGGCCCGCTCGACCTCGTGCAGCTTTCGCGCGACGCGCTCGCCGCGCGCGGCGTCCCCGCGGACCGAATCAGGTACGAGTTGTTCTCGAGCGACGCGGACCGGGTCGAACCGCGTCGGGCAAGACCGGTCGAGGTCGTCGAGGGGGAGCCGAAGGTTGCGATCGAGTTCACGCTCGACGGGCAGACCTCGACGGTCGAGAGCCCGGTGGTGGCGAACGAGTCGATCCTGAACGCGGCGCTCCGCGTGCGACCGGACGTGCCGTTCGCGTGCGCGGGAGGGGTGTGCGGCACGTGTCGCGCGCGGATCGTGCACGGCGCGGTGCACATGACCGAGAACTTCGCGCTCGAACCGGACGAGCTCGAGGCTGGGTACGTGCTGACGTGTCAGGCCCACCCCACCTCCGACCGGGTCGAGGTGACGTATGACGCATGAGCCGCGTCGCCACGCACCACGGAAACAGCGCACTGGGTGTGCCGCCCTGGGTGCGGTCGGCGGTGCGTGCCCGCGAGTGACGGGAGGGTGACGTGATCGAACGGTCGGTGACGGATGGTGTGGCCGAGGTGGTGCTGAACGCGCCCGAGCGGCTCAACGCGCTCGATGAACGCGCGCTCGGTGAGCTCGGCGCGGCGCTGGACGACGTGCAGCGACGCGCCGACCTCGGCGAGGTGCGCGCGATGGTCCTGCGAGGTGAGGGGCGCGCGTTCTGCGCCGGCCGCGACATCTCGGCAGTGGACCCGCGCGAGGACGACGTGCAGGGGTATCTCGGCGGCCTCGTCCAGCCGCTGTTGCAGCGCCTCGCGGGGCTCCCCGTGCCGACGTTCGCCGTCGCGCACGGCGCCTGCCTCGGCGTCGGGCTGGGGCTGCTCGTCGCCAGCGACATCGTCTACGTCGCCGACACGGCCAAGATCGGCTCGCCGTTCGGGAACCTCGGCGCCACGCTCGATTCCGGCGGGCACGCGCTGTTCTTCGAACGTCTCGGCGCGCACCGCACCATGGACCTGATCGTGACGGGTCGACTCATGACCGGCGACGAGGCGGTCGCCGCCGGCCTGTTCTCTCGGGTCTTCGCGGCCGATGCGGTGACGGATGCCACGCGCGCGGCGGCGCGCACCGCGGCGTCCGGGGCGACCCGCGCCTTCGTGGCGTCGAAGCGGCTGCTCGCGTCGCTCCGCGACGAGCGCCTGGGTCTCTGGGCGTCGATGTCGGAGGAGAACCGGGCGCAGGCGGCGCTGTGCGACACCGACGACTACCGTGAGGGCTTCGCCGCGTTCCAGCAGAAGCGCAGCCCGACGTTCACCGGCGGCTGAGCCCGCCGACGCCCCACCCCGTCGGCGCGGTGGCTCGGGCGCTCCGCGCCACTTGGTGCGTGCGTGCGCCAGCGCGGATGGCGCGGGGGCGACCGAAGTGGCGCGGAGCGCCGGGCACAGCTGTGCGGCCGCGGCTACATGCGCCCCTCAGGGCCGACGGTCTCCTCGGGCTCGGCGCCGGGCTCCGACTCGTCGAGCTCGTCCGGGACCGCATGCTCGGCGATGTCGCGACCGAGCTCGTCCTCGATGAGCAGGTCGCGTCGCACGTGCTCGGTGCGATACGCCGAGCGGCCGAGCATGTGCGCGGTCATCGGCTGGGTGAGCAGCTGGAACGTCATCACGAGCACGGCGGTCGTCGCGACGCCCCAGGTGGGCACCTGCACGACGATCGCGAGGAGCACCGTCGCGAGACCGAGCACCTGGGGCTTCGTGGCGGCGTGCAGCCGGGTCAGCACGTCGGGGAACCGCACGATGCCGAGCCCCGCGGCCATCGAGAAGAACGCGCTCAGCACCACGAGCACCCCGGCGGTGAGTTCGGCGGCGCTCACGAGGCATCCTGCCTGGCCATGAAGCGCGCGATCGAGATCGAGCCGACCACCGCGAACAGCGCCAGAACGAGCATGACGACGAGGGTGTCGGTGTGCTGGTTGATGGCCATTTCGGCGCCCAGCGCACAGATGCCGATGGCGAGCAGCACATCGGTCGCGAGCGCGCGGTCGAGGATCGACGGTCCGCGGATGATCCGCCACACGGCGGCGATGGCGCCGATGCCGAACATGACGCCCGCGATGATGCTGACGACGGTGAGGAAGGTCATGCGTCGCGTCCCTTCTGGGCGGAGGACTCTGCAGCGGCGTGGGCGGCGGCTCGCCGTTCGCGACGGGCCCGACGGATGGCGACCGCCTGCTCGTGCGTGCCGATGGCGAGCACGATGCGCTCTTCCACGCCGAGCACGTTCCGGTGCACGCGCTCGAGATCGGCCTCGGTGCGGGTGCCCAGCGCGTGCAGGTAGAGCAGCCCGCGTTCGCGGTCGATGTCGACCACGACCGTGCCGGGGACGACCGAGATCGCCTCGGCCGTGAGGGTCGTGACGAAGTCCGAGCGGGTCAGCAGCTGCACGGCGATGATCGAGCTCATCGGCTTCCACCACGGGTTCACCGAGTAGAACGCGACCTCGAACGAGGCCACGACCACGTCGAACATCATCCGCAGGCCGAGCAGCAGTCCCCGCCACGGGTTGAACCGGCCCGACAGCAGCACGGGCGGCAGGTAGAGCACGCGCGTGACGCCGACCGCGAGCAGCACCCCCGTGACGATCGTCAAGACGTCGATGTGGTCCCAGAGCAGCAGCCACAGCGCCACGAGGGCGACGAGCAGCGGCAGCTGCCGCCACAGCGACTTCCAATAGGAGACCTCGGCGAGCATCACGACACCCCCTCGGGGAAGACCACCGAGACGTACATGGCCGGTTCGAGGTTGATCGCCGCTCGCCCGGCCAGGTCGAAGATCGGGCCAGCGAACACCGTGAGCAGGATGGTGACGACGACGAGCGCGGTCGTGGCGACCACCATCAGCACGGGCGTGCGGCGGGTCGCCGTGAGCGTCGTGGCGCCCGAGGCATCCGGGAACTCCTGCACCGACTGCAGCAGGACCGAGTCGTAGCCTTCGAGCTCATCGCGCCCGCGCCAGAACGCCATGTTCCAGAACCGGGTCAGCGCGTACAGCGTGATGAGAGAGGTGATGGCGCCGGCGGCGATGACCGCCCAGGTGAGCCAGGCCGGGCCACCGACATTCTCGGGCGCCCCCTCGGCGCCTGCGACGAACAGCCCGACCTTCCCGAGGAAGCCCGAGAACGGCGGGATGCCACCGAGGTTCAACGCCGGGATGAAGAACAGGATCGCGAGCAGCGGCGACGCCTTGAGCAGCCCGGCCAGTCGCGTGATCGACGTCGAGCTGCCGAAACGCTCGATGAGGCCGGTCGTGAGGAACAGCGCGGTCTGCACGGTGATGTGGTGGACGACGTAGTAGATCGTCGCGGCCAGACCGAGCTCGGTGCCCACGCCGATGCCGAAGATCATGTAGCCGATATGGCTCACGAGGGTGTACGAGAGCAGACGTTTGATGTCGGCCTGCGTGAGCGCACCGAGGATGCCGACGATCATGGTGAGTCCGCCGACGACGAGCAGCAGCGTGGAGACGTCGCTGTCGGCGAAGATCACGGTCTCGGTGCGGATGATCGCGTACACGCCGACCTTGGTGAGCAGGCCCGCGAAGACCGCGGTGATCGGCGCCGGCGCCGTCGGGTAGGAGTCGGGCAGCCAGAACGACAGCGGGAACACGGCCGCCTTGATGCCGAACGCGAGCAGCAGCAGCAGGTGCAGCATGAGCTGGGTTTGCTCGGGCAGTTCGGCGAGTCGGACGGAGAGCTGGGCGATGTTCGCGGTGCCGGTCGCGCCGTAGATCAGCGCGATGGCCGAGAGGAAGAACAGCGACGAGATGAGGCTCACGATGATGTACGTGACGCCCGCCCGGATGCGCTCGCCCGTGCCGCCGAGCGTGAGCAGCACGTAGCTCGCGGCCAGCAGGATCTCGAACCCGACGTACAGGTTGAACAGGTCGCCTGCGATGAACGCGTTGAACACGCCGGCCGAGAGGATCAGATAGGTCGGGTGGAAGATCGAGACGGGGGTCTCACGGTCCTGGTCGGCGAGACCCTGCCCGACGGCGTAGATGAGGACGCCGAGCAGGACGACCGCCGAGATGACGACCATGATGGCCGAGAGCCGGTCGACGACGAGCACGATGCCCCACGGTGCTTCCCACGCGCCGACCGCCACCGAGATGCCGCGGTCGGCCTCATCGACGATCATCAGCAGCGTCGTGGCGACGACCGCGACCGCGGTGAGCACGGTCGCCGAGACCGCGACCTGCGCGCGCCGGTGGTGCCCGAGGATCAGGTTCACGGCCGCGCCGATGAGCGGCAGCAGGACGACGAGGGGGACGAGTGCTTCGGGGGTCATCGGGGTGCCTCCTCATCACTCGCGTCGAGCACTTCCTGGATCGCCCGGTCGTCTTCGGCCGACGAGCGCTTGAGGTCGGCGGCTTCCTCGGCGTCTTCGAGGAGGTCTTCGGTGTCGTCGACCGAGTCGCCCTCGTCGCCGAGCTGTGCGAGCCACCACGACCGGTAGATGAGCGCGAGCATGAACGAGGTGATGCCGAGGTTGATCACGATCGCCGTCAGGATGAAGGCCTGCGGCAGCGGGTCGGAGATCTCGTCGGGGTCGACGCCCTCGCCGAGGATGGGGGCGAGCCCCGGCATCCCGCTCATCAGATAGATCAGGATGTTCACCGAGTTGCCGACGAGCAGGAAGCCGATGAGCACGCGCGTCAGGCTGCGTTCGAGCATGATCGTGATGCCGGCGCCGAAGAGCACGGCCATGAGGATCAGGAGGGTCAGCGACGCGGTCATGCGCGCACCTCGGTCTCTTCGGTCGCGTCGGTCTCTTCGGTCGAGTCGGTGTCGGATGCCTCGTCGGCTTCCTCTTGCTGCCGGTCGACCTCGGCGCCGAGCGAGCGGAGGATGTCGAGCACGAGGCCCACTACGACCAGGTAGACGCCGATGTCGAAGATCGTGCTGGTGCCGATCGAGAGCGTGCCGAGGACCGGCACGTCGAGTTCGAACCAGCTCGACTGGAACACCGTGAGCCCGAACAGCAGTGACGATGCGGCCGTGCCGGCCGCGAGCAGCAGACCGGTGCCGAGCAGCTTCCCCGGGTCGATGGGCGCGGCCTCG
>Ga0180223_1001623_pt1 | contig 16523 bp, 18 predicted proteins | sample eDN5th30CKraftOP_FD_151337 | JGI IMG/M metagenome (GOLD analysis project Ga0180223, IMG submission 151337) | Enriched Organic Plus compost microbial communities from Emeryville, California, USA - eDNA 5th pass 30_C Kraft OP (version 2) (version 2) ...
AGCGCCGGGGGCGAGCAGGCTGGGCGAGGCGGGGTGAGGCGGAGCAGCCGACCGAGGCGAGGCGAGGCGGGTCAGCCGGCCAGGGCGAGCCGGGAGCCGGCCCACATGAGCCAGCCCGCGCTGTACAGCACCGACAGCACGCCGAGCGCGATGGCCCACCAGGCGACGCCGCGGCTCTCGAGCGGTCGGCGCAGCGCGACGATGCCGAGGGCGACCCCGGCGACCCCGAGCGGCAGGCCCCATCCGGCGAACATCGACAGCACGAGGCTCACGACCGCGAGCGCCAGCGCCCACGCCGCGACGCCGCGGCGCGAGACCGCGGCGGTCGCCGAGGTGGGAACCCACCCGGTTGCGACCGCGGCGTCGTCCATGCCTGCCTCGGCGGGGCCGCTCGTGACCTGCTCGGGGACGGGGGCCGTCGGCAGACGGTCGAACCGGTCGCGCGGGGCGCCGGGGATGCGCGGCGGCACCTCGACCGTGGGCGCGCCGAGCGCGACCGCGGGCGTCGGGGGGACAGCAGGCACCTCCGGCATCGGCGGAGGCACGGCACCCGCGCCGGGCGTGGCACCCGCGCCGGGCGTGGCACCCGCGCCGGGCGTGGCACCTGCGCCGGGCGTGGCACCCGCGCCGGGCGTGGCACCCGCGCCGGGCGTGGCGGCCGGCGGCACGGCTCCGGGGCCCGACGTCACGGCACCGGGTGCCACCGCACTCCGGGCCGGCAGCGCCTCACCGGGACCCGACGGCACGGCTCCGGGACCCGACGACACCTCACCGCGACCTGACGACACCTCACCGGGACCCGACGGCGCCGCACCGGGACCCGACGCCACACCGGGCGCGGGCGCGGGCGTCGACGGCGCGGCGCGCAGGCGGTCGTCGCGGGGGTCGCTCATGCCGCCTCCTCCTGCTCGGCCACCTGGATCTGGGTGACGGGGAGCGTCGAGTCCGCGCCGAAGGCGAGCGTCGACGGCGCGGCACGCAGGCGGTCGTCGCGGGGGTCGCTCATGCCGCCTCCTCCTGCTCGGCCACCTGGATCTGGGTGACGGGGAGCGTCGAGTCCGCGCCGAAGGCGAGCGTCGACGGCGCGCGCCCCGACGCGATGAGCTCGGCCGCGAGCGCGGCGATCATGGCGCCGTTGTCGGTGCACAGCGACAGCGGCGGGATGCGCACGGCGACCCCGGCCTCCGCGGCGCGCTCGAGCGCGACGTCGCGCAGGCGCCGGTTCGCGATGACGCCGCCGCCGAGGAGGAGACGGGGCACGCCGTAGGCGCGGCACGCCGCGAGCGCCTTCGTGACGAGCACGTCGACGACCGCCTCGCGGAAGCTCGCCGCGACATCCGCGACCGGGACCGGCTCCCCCGCGTCCTGCCGTAGCTCGACCCAGCGAGCGACGGCGGTCTTCAGGCCCGAGAACGAGAAGTCGTAGCGATGCGCGGCCATGTCGGACGCGCGGGACAGCCCGCGCGGGAACGGGATGGCGTTCGGGTGCCCGGACGCCGCGGCGCGGTCGATGTGCGGGCCGCCCGGGTACGGGAGTCCCAGGAGCCGCGCGACCTTGTCGAACGCCTCCCCCGCGGCGTCGTCCATGGTCTCGCCGAGCAGCTCGACATCCGTCGTGAGGTCCCGCACGAGCAGGAGCGACGTGTGCCCGCCCGAGACGAGCAGCGCGACGGTCGGGTACTCGAGCGGCCCCGCGTTGGCGTCGAGGATGTCGGCGGCGATGTGGCCGACGAGGTGGTTGACGGCGTACAGCGGCTTGCCCAGCGACACGGCGAGCGCCTTCGCCGCGCCCACGCCGACCATGAGCGCACCGGCGAGGCCGGGACCGGATGTCACGGCGACCGCGTCGAGCTCGTCGAGCGTCACATCGGCCTCGGCGAGCGCGGCCTGGATGGCCGGCTGCAGCGCCTCCAGGTGCGCGCGGGCCGCGACCTCCGGCACGACGCCCCCGTAGCGGGCGTGCTCGTCCATGCTGCTGGCGATCGTGTTGCTCAGGAGCGTGCGGCCGCGCACGATCCCGATGCCGGTCTCGTCGCAGCTCGTCTCGATCCCGAGGACGAGGGGCGCGGCGCTCACGTGCACACCGTCCCGGTCTCGGCGGGCGCGGCGGCGCGCGCATGCGTCCACCCGGGCACGTCGAGGCGCATGACGACGGCGTCGACGTCGTCCGGCTGGTAGTAGCGGGGGCGACGGCCGACCTCGACGAAGCCCTCCGACGCATACAGCGCCTGTGCGACGGGGTTGTCGGCGCGCACGTCGAGGAACACATTCCGCACGCCGCGGCGCGCGGCCTCGTCGAGCAGGGCCCCCAGGAGCGCGCGTCCGCGTCCACGGCCCCGGGATGCCGCGGCGACGGCGATCGTCTGGATGTCGCCGTCCGTCGCTCCGGACAGCGCGCGCAGGCCCGCGTAGCCGACGACGCGGCCGCCCTCCGCGTCGACGAGGTAGTGGCTGTGCGGCGATGCGAGCTCTTCACGCATCATGGCGTCCGACCAGGCGTCGGTGGGGAACGACGCCCGCTCGAGCGCCATGATGGCGTCGAGGTCGTCGACGGTGGCGCGTCGGATCATGCGACCACCCGCTTCGGCGTGGCGGCGAGGGTCACGTCGGGCGAGCGCAGGTACAGCGCCTCGTCGGAGGCGAGCGTGCGCCCCGCCTGGACCGCGCGCGCGGCGGCGAGGGCGATCATCGCCGCGGGGATGTGCGTCGCGTCGCGCCGCGCCGCGCCGAGGCGCTCGAGCGTCGCATCGAGGTCGTCGCGGGGGCTGAGGGACGGCTCGACAGCGCGCACCGGCAGGCCGTCGTCGTCGACGCCGTCGTAGACGGTGTAGGCGAACTCGCGGCGGCGCGCGTCGGTGACGACGGCGAACCGGGGCGTCTCGACACCGCGGAGCGCGTCGCCGAGCAGCACCGCGAGCGCGACCGCGTCGTGGCTCGCGACGGGGACCACGGGGATGCCGCGTCCGTGCGCACCGCCCAGCCCGAACGCCCGCGCGGCGGCGATCCCGACGCGCAGCCCGGTGAAGGGGCCCGGTCCCATGCCCGCGGCGACGTGCGTGATGTCGCCGGGGGCGATGGACGCCTCGGCGAGCGCCTGCGCGATGAGCATGCCGATGACCTCGGCGTGACCGCGCGGGTCGGGGCTGTCGACCTCGGCGCGCACGACACCGTCGGGCTCGATCACCGCGACCGCGGTGCCGAGGGACGTGTCGATGCCGAGGATCACCCTTCCAGGGTAGTCGCGGCCCGACGCGCGTCGGCGTGCGGGCGCTCAGGCTCCGTGGCGCGTCACCGTGACGCGGCGGGGAGCGGCGGCATCCATCTCCTCGACGGCGGCCGTCCCGCCGACGCCGCACGCCGTGTCGATGCCGGCCCCGCCCCATTCGCGGACGAGCTCGACCTCCCACCACGTGTCGCGGACGCCGTCCACCATGCCCCGGCCCCACTCGACGATGACGACCGACGTGTCGTAGTCGATGTCGAGGTCGTCGAGCTCAGCGGGCGAGCCCAGCCGGTACGCGTCGACGTGCACGAGCGGCGCGCCGCCGACGAGCGACGGATGCGTGCGGGCGAGCACGAACGTGGGGCTCTGGATGGGGCCGCGCACGTTCAGCGCGTCCCCGATGCCGCGCGTGAGGGTCGTCTTCCCCGCACCGAGCGGACCGGTGAGCACGACGAGATCGCCGGACCGCAGCATCCCGCCGATGCGGCGGCCGAACTCCTCCATGGCCTCGGGCGTGTCGATCTCGTGCTCGCCGAGCAGGGGGTCGAGTCCGCTCATCGCGATCCCTCGCGCCGGTGCACGCGGGGTCCGATGCGCGTGACGATCTCGTAGTTGATGGTGTCGGCGGCGTCCGCCCACTCGTCGGCGGACGGCACCCCCAGTGTGGGGTCGCCGAACAGGACGGCCTCGTCGCCGACGGCGACCGGCGCGTCGCCGACGTCGACGACGAACTGGTCCATCGCGACGCGGCCGGCGATCGTGTGGCGGACGCCGTTGATCGTGACGGGCGCGCGGCCGGACACGGCGCGCGGGATGCCGTCGTAGTAGCCGAGCGGCACGAGGGCGAGCGTCGTCTCCCCCGTCGTCCGGTGCGTGTAGCCGTACGAGACGCCGGTGCCGGCAGGGACGCGGCGGACCGCGGCGACGGCGCCGCGCAGCGTCATGGCGGGGCGCAGGCCGAGCTCCGCCGAGGAGCGGTCGGCGAACGGCGACAGTCCGTACATGGCGATGCCGATGCGCACGCAGCCCAGGCGCGACTCCGGGAGCGCGATCGCCGCGTGCGAGGCGGCGATGTGGCGCAGCGGCGGGGTGAGGCCGACGGATGCCGCGGCGATGACCCCGCGCTCGAAGGCGCGCACCGCGGCGCGGTCGTCGTCGGGGCTCGCGTTGGAGAGGTGGCTGAACAGCCCCGTGACGGTGAGCTTGCCGATGCGCTCGAGGCGCGCGGCCTCGGCGAGCACGACGCCCCAGTCGGCGGGCGCGACGCCGTTGCGCGACAGCCCCGTCTCGAGCTTGATGTGGACGGCCACCGGGCGGTCGACGGATGCCGCGGCGGCGGCCTGCTGCAGCTGGTCGAAGCTGGAGACGCCCAGCTCGATCCCGACCGACGCCGCTTCGGCGAAGGATGTGCCGGGGGCGTGCAGCCACGCGATGATGGGCGCCATGATGCCGGCCCGGCGCAGCGCGAGCGCCTCGTCGACGTCGGTGACGCCGATGCGGTCCGCGCCGCCCTCGAGGGCCGCGCGGGCCGACCGCACGGCGCCGTGCCCGTAGCCGTCGGCCTTCACGACGGCGATGACCTGGGAGTCGGTGAGGCGCCGCACGTGCCGGATGTTGGCGGCGATGGCGTCCGTGTCGATGAGGGCTTCCCGGAGGATGCCCGGGGGCATGGCGGTCATGAGCCGGTCCCCTCGGCGACGACGTAGGCGGTCGCGAGGCCCGCGTCGTGCGACATCGACAGGTGCAGCGTCGTGATGCCGCGCTCCGCGACGGCCTGCGCGGTCGTCCCGGTGAGGGTGAACCACGGGCGTCCGGAAGGCTCCGGGGTCACCTCGATCTCCGTCCAGTGCACGCCGTCGGAGCCGCCGAGCGCCTTGATGAGCGCCTCCTTGGCCGCGTAGCGGGCCGCGAGCGACCGCGGGCGCAGCAGGCGCTCCGCGGGCGCGAACAGGCGCTCGAGGAGCTTCGGCGTGCGCGCGAGGGTGCGCTCGAATCGCGCGATGTCGACGAGGTCGACGCCGATTCCGACGATCATGGCTCCTCCGGGTGCCGCCGCTGAGCGGCCTCCTCGACCCTACCCCGCGGCGACGGAGGGGTTACTCGACCGTGACGGACTTGGCGAGGTTGCGCGGCTGGTCGACGTCCAGGCCCTTCGCGGTCGACAGGCCCATCGCGAAGATGTGCAGCGGGATGACGGCCAGCAGCGGCTCGAAGAGCGGACCTGCGAGCGGGATGCGCAGCACCTCGTCGGCGGCAGGCAGCACCGCGGCATCCCCCTCTTCGGCGATCGCGATGACGCGGGCGCCGCGGGCGCGGATCTCCTCGATGTTGGAGACGACCTTGGAGTGCAGCAGCGCGGAGCCGCGCGGCGACGGGACGACGACGAACACGGGCTGGCCCGGCTCGATGAGCGCGATGGGACCGTGCTTGAGCTCGCCGGCGGCGAAGCCCTCGGCGTGGATGTACGCGAGCTCCTTGAGCTTGAGCGCGCCCTCGAGCGCGATCGGGTAGCCGACGTGGCGGCCGAGGAACAGCACGGAGCGGGTGTCGGCCATCCAGCGCGCGAACTCCTCGATGTGCTCCTGCTCGGTGTCCAGCACCTGCTGGATCTTCACCGGGATCGCCTCGAGCTCGAGGACCTGCTGCGCGATCTGGTCGTCGGTCAGGGTGCCGCGGATGTGCGCGACGTGCAGGGCGAGCAGGTAGAGCGCCGTGATCTGGGCGACGAACGCCTTCGTCGAGGCGACCGCGACCTCGGGGCCGGCGTGCGTGTAGACGATGGCGTCGGACTCGCGCGGGATGGTGGCGCCCTGCGTGTTGCAGATCGACAGCGTGCGGGCGCCGTGCTCGCGCGCGTACTTGACGGCCATGAGGGTGTCCATCGTCTCGCCCGACTGGCTGATCGAGACGACGAGCGTGTCCGGGCCGAGCACCGGCTCGCGGTAGCGGAACTCGTGCGCGAGCTCGACGTCGACGGGGACGCGCGCCCACTGCTCGAGCGCGTACTTGCCGACCTGGCCGGCGTACGCGGCGGTGCCGCAGGCGATCACGACGACCCGCGAGACGTCGCGGAACAGGTCGTCGAGGCCGTCGAGCTCGGGGATCGAGACGATGCCGTCGTGCACGCGCCCGCGGATCGTGTTGGCGACGGCCTCGGGCTCCTCGGAGACCTCCTTGGCCATGAACGACGACCAGCCGCCCTTCTCGGCCGCCGACGCGTCCCACGTGACCTCGAACGGCTCGACCTCGACGGGGTTGCCGGCGAAGTCGGTGACGGTGACGCCCTCGGGCGTGATCGCGACGATCTCATCCTGACCGATCGCGAGGGCGTTGCGGGTGTGCTCGACGAACGCCGCGACATCCGATCCGAGGAAGTTCTCGCCCTCGCCCAGCCCGATCACGAGCGGCGAGTTGCGTCGGGCGCCGACGACGAGGCCCGGGTGGTCCTCGTGCATTGCGAGGAGCGTGAAGGCGCCCTCGAGGCGCGACACGGTCGCGCGGAACGCGGCGATGAGGTCGCCGTCGTTGCGGCGGTACTCGTGCCCGAGCAGCACCGCGGAGACCTCGGTGTCGGTCTCGCTGCGGAACGTGTAGCCGGCCTCGAGCAGCTCGGCCTTGAGCGCGCCGAAGTTCTCGATGATGCCGTTGTGGATGACGGCGAGCCTGTCGTCGTCGGCCAGGTGCGGGTGCGCGTTGGCATCCGTGGGCCCGCCGTGGGTCGCCCACCGCGTGTGTCCGATGCCGGTCTTGCCGTCCGCGAGGGGCGCCTCGACGAGGTCGTCGCGGAGGATCGAGAGCTTGCCCGCGCGCTTGCGCATGCCGAGAGTCCCGTCGCCGTCGATGACGGCGATCCCGGCGGAGTCATACCCCCGGTACTCGAGGCGCGCGAGGCCTGCGAGAAGGATGGCCTGGCTGTCGCGAGGCCCCACGTATCCGACGATTCCGCACATCCTCCCATCGTAAGCGGGGGGATATGGGAGGACGCCGAACGAAACAGATGCCGCAGGTGCGGCGCCGCCTCAGAGCTTGCGCAACTGGACCGTCTCGACGGTGTGGTCCGCCGCCTTCTTGAGCACGAGCGTCGCGCGGTGCTTGGTGGGCAGGACGTTCTCCATGAGGTTCGGCAGGTTGATGTCGTTCCAGTAGCCGAGCGCCGTCTGGATCGCCTCCTCCTCGCCGAGGTGCGAGAAGACGTTGAAGTACGAGTTCGGGTTGCTGAACGCGCCGTTCTTCAGCGCCATGAACCGGTCGACGTACCATTGCGCGATGTCGTCGGGGTCTGCGTCGACGTAGATCGAGAAGTCGAACAGCTCGCTCACCGACACCTCGTCCGACCCGGGCGGCGGCTGCAGGACGTTGAGGCCCTCGACGATGAGGACGTCGGGCCGGCGGACCGTGACGTACGCGTCCGGGACGATGTCGTAGTGCAGGTGCGAGTAGAACGGCGCCCGCACCTCGGGCGCGCCGCTCTTGATGCGGGTGAGGAAGGACAGCAGGGCGCGCCGGTCGTACGACTCGGGGAAGCCCTTGCGCGTCATGAGGCCGCGGCGCTCGAGCTCCGCGTTGGGGTAGAGGAACCCGTCGGTGGTGACGAGCTCGACGCGGGGCGTGTCGGACCACCGGCTGAGGAGCTCGCGCAGCAGGCGCGCGATGGTGGACTTGCCGACGGCGACGGATCCGGCGATGCCGATGACGAACGGCGTCGTGGTGGTGTCCGGCTCTCCGAGGAACGTGCTCGTGGCGGCGCCGAGCGACTTCGTGCCGGCGACGTAGAGACTCAGCAGCTTGCTGAGGGGCAGGTAGACCTCCTGCACCTCCTGGATGTCGAGACGGTCGCCGAGTCCGCGGATCTGGACGATCTCGGTGTCGGTGAGCGGCTGCTTCATGCCGGGGGCCAGGCGCGCCCAGTCGGAGCGGGCGAGCTCCCGGTAGGGGGAGAGTGCCGAGGCCGGCTCGGCGGGGACTGTGTCGCGAGGAGTGGACATCACGGCCATGCTAGCGGCGGCCGGAGCGCGCGGGGCCGACCGCTACGCTCGATTCGTGCGTCTCGGAGTCCTCGACATCGGCTCGAACACCGTCAATCTCCTCGTGGCGGAGGCACGCCCCGGCGCGCGCCCGGTCACGACGATGTCGCATCGCTCGGTGCTGCGCCTCATGCGCTTCCTCGAGCCGGACGGGGCGCTCAGCGAGCTCGGCATCCAGGCTCTCGAGGACGCCGCCCGCGCCGCGCGCGCCGTCGCGGACCGCGAGGACGTCGCGGAGCTGCTGACGATCGCGACTTCCGCCCTCCGCGAGGCACCCAACGGCCCCGACGTCATCGCGCGCGTCGAGGCGATCACGGGTGTGCCGCTGCAGGTGCTCGACGGCCCCGGCGAGGCGCGCTACACGTTCCTCGCGATCCGCCGGTGGTTCGGCTGGTCGGCCGGCGAGATCCTCATGATCGACATCGGCGGCGGATCGCTGGAGATCGCCGCCGGTCCCGACGAGCTCCCCGACGTCGCCCTTTCGCTGCCCCTCGGCGCCGGACGCGTCACGGTCGGCTTCCTCCCCACCGACCCGCCGACCGCCGAGCAGCTGAGCGCCCTCCGCGCCCACGTCGACGAGCAGCTCGGGTCGGTGCGCGACGCGATGGCCGGTCGCCCCTCCCCCGACCACATCGTCGGATCGTCCAAGACGGTGCGCTCGCTCGCACGGCTCGCCGGCAGGTCCGTCCCCGGCTGGGCGGAGGACGAGCGGATGCTGCTGAGCCGCTCTTCGCTGAAGAGCTGGATCCCGCGCATGGCGGCCATGCCGGCCGACGCCCGCCAGCAGCTGCCCGGCATCACGCCCGAGCGCACGTTCCAGATCGTGGGCGGCGCCGTCGTGCTGCACGCGACGATGAAGGCGCTCGGCGTCGACGAGCTCGAGGTCTCGCCGTGGGCGCTGCGCGAGGGCGTGCTGCTGCGCTACCTGGAGACGATGGACTGAGGCGCGGGCGCCGAGCCGCCGGTCAGGCCGGAAGGAGCGCGACGACCTCGTCGAGCACCGCGTCGGCCACCTCGCGCTTCGAGCCGGACACGTCGCGGAGCACGTCGCCCGTGCCGCTGAGCACGACGGCCGTGTTGTCGTCGGTGCCGAATCCGCGCCCGTCGCCGACCGCGTTGGCGACGAGGATGTCGGGGCGCTTGCGGGCGAGCTTCTCGCGCGCGAAGCCGAGGAGCTCGTCGCGGTCGGCGGCGGTCTCGGCGGCGAAGCCCACGACGATGCGGCCGTCGACAGGGCGGGCGACGAGGCCGCCGAGCACGTCGGGGGTGCGCACGAGCACGAGCTCGATGCGCTCGGCGCGCGCGGTCTTCTTGATCTTGCGCTCGGAGACCTCCGCGGGCGTGAAGTCGGCGACGGCGGCGGCCATGACGACGACGGATGCCTCATCCGCGCGCTCGGCGACGGCGGCGGCAAGGTCCGCGGCGGTGACGACGTCGACGGTGTCGATGCCGGACGCCGCGAGAGCCGCGGCCGGCTCGGGGTCCAGGTGCGCGGCGACGACCGTGACCTCGGCGCCGCGCGCAGCGGCGGCGAGGGCGAACGCCACGCCCTGCTTCCCGCTGGAGCGGTTCGCGAGGTAGCGGACGGGGTCGAGCGGCTCGCGGGTCCCGCCGGCGGTGACGAGCACGCGGCGGCCCTCGAGGTCGCGCATGGGGGCGGCGGTCGCAGGCTCCGCCGCGGCGGAGGCGGCCGCGAGCGCCGCGGCGACGATCGCGTCGGGCTCGCTCATGCGGCCGGGTCCGACATCCGGTCCGGTCAGGCGTCCCGACTCGGGGCCGACGATGACGACGCCCCGTTCCCGCAGGGTCGCGACGTTGGCCACCGTCGCCGGGTTCTGCCACATCTCGGTGTGCATGGCGGGCGCGATGACGAGTGGGGCGCGGGTGGCGAGCACGGTCGTGCCGAGGAGGTCGTCGGCGATGCCGGCGGCGATCTTCGCGATCGCGTCGGCCGTCGCGGGGGCGATGACGACGACGTCGGCCTGCTGGCCGAGGGCGACGTGGCGCACCGCGGCGACATCGTCGAAGATCGACGTGTTCAGCGGCTGGCGGCTGATGGCCTCCCACGTGGGGGCGCCGACGAAGCGCAGCGCCGCCTCGGTGGCGATGACCCGCACGGTGTGACCGGCGAGCACGAGGTCGCGCACGACCTGCACGGCCTTGTAGGCGGCGATGCCGCCGGTCACGCCGACGACGATGTCGAGCGATCGGGTCACGAGTCCTCCCCCAGGTACATGGAGCGGTACGACGGGACGTGGCCGAGCGGCGTCGTGACGGGCTCGACCGACAGCACGGCGTGCACGATCGCGCGGGCCATGACGTCGGCCCCGGCGGACAGCACCTGATTGACCTGGTCGCTCGCGTGCATCGACGGCAGCATGCCCTCGGGCGGCGGCCACGGCCCGTCCCCGGTCGACATCGTGAAGACGACGTCGCCGTCGGAGAGCGTGTGGATCGGACGGATGGCGCGGGCCATGCCGTCATGCGCGCAGCCGGCCAGGCGGAGCAGCTGGCCGCGCGTGAGCGGGATGTCGGTCGCGACGACGGCGAGCGTCGTGTTGAGCGGACGCATCGGGAGGCGCCCGCCGGCGAGCTTCTCGAGGGCGTCGACGGCGCGACGGCGGGCCACGGCATCCGGCGGCGTGATCGCGAACTCGCCGCGCCCGTCGGCATCCGGCAGCTCGAACAGCTCGCCCCACGGCAGCCCGGTGCGCTGGTTGACGGTGGAGCCCGCCGAGTTCACGACGACGAGGGCGCCGACCACCCCGCCACCGGGGAGGACGACGCTCGCCGTCCCGACGCCGCCGCGGATCTCGCTCGCGACCGCGCCGGTCCCCGCGCCCACCGAGCCCTGCGCGACGGGCGCGCCGAGCGGACTGGCGAACGCGGCCTCGAGGGCCTCGCGGGCGAGGGCCGCGTCGGGGCGGGCGAAGAAGTCGCCGCCGCGGCCGAGGTCGAACAGGGTCGCGGAGGGGACGACCGGAACGACGTGGGTGGGCTCCGTGCCGACGGGGAATCCGAGGCCGCGCTCGGCGAGGCCGGCCATCACTCCGCCCGCGGCATCCAGTCCGTAGGCGCTGCCGCCGCCGAGGTACACCGCGTGGATGCGGTCGACCACACCGGTCGGGTCCAGGGCCGCGATCTCGCGCGTCGCCGTGCCGCCGCCGCGCGCGTCGACCGCGGCGGAGACGCCGCCGTCGCCGAGCACGACGGTGGAGCCGGTCAGCCAGCCGTCGCCGATGCGCTGCGCGTGGCCGACGCGGATGCCCGAGACATCCGTGATCGCGTTGCGGGGTCCGGTGCGCAGGCGTCCTGTCCCACCGAGCCGCCAGTCGAGGCCCGTGATGTCCACGGCCCCACCCTAGCCGGGCGCCGAGACCCCGAGGGCCGCGGGTCAGACGGCGAGGTGTGTGCGCACGACCTCCGCGAGGGCGTCGGCGTGACGCTCCGCGGTCTCGGCGTCGGCGGCCTCGACCATGACGCGGACGACCTGCTCGGTGCCCGACGGGCGCAGCAGGACGCGACCGGTGTCGCCGAGCTCGGCGGACACCGCCTGCACGGCCTCGAGCACCGCGGGGTGGTCGTTGGCGCGCGTGCGGTCGACGTCCTTGACGTTGACGAGCACCTGCGGATACACGGTCATGATCGAGGCGAGCTCAGCGAGGGTCTTGCCCTGCCGGGCCATCTCCGCGACGAGGTGCAGACCCGTGAGCAGGCCGTCGCCGGTCGTGGCGTAGTCGCTCATGATGACGTGGCCGGACTGCTCGCCGCCGAGCGCGTAACCGCCCTCGTTCATGGCCTCCAGGACATAGCGGTCGCCGACCGCGGTCTGGAGGACGTCGATGCCCTGCTCGCGCATCGCGATGTGCAGGCCGAGGTTGCTCATGACGGTCGCCACCAGCGTGTTCTTGGCGAGGCGCCCGCGGCTCTTCATCGCCACGGCGAGGATCGCCATGATCTGGTCGCCGTCGACGACCCGTCCGTTCGCGTCGATCGCGAGGCAGCGGTCCGCGTCGCCGTCGTGGGCGATGCCGACATCCGCGCCGTGCGCGACGACGGCCTCGGCAAGCTTGTCGAGGTGCGTCGATCCGACGCCGTCGTTGATGTTGAGGCCGTCGGGGTCCGCGCCGATGACCGTGACCCGGGCGCCCGCGTCGCGGAACGTCTCGGGCGAGACCCCGGAGGCCGCGCCGTTGGCGCAGTCGAGGACGACGTGGATGCCGTCGAGGCGGTGCGGCAGCGAGCCGAGCAGGTGCAGGACGTAGACGTCCTCGGCGTCGGAGAAGCGGCGGATGCGGCCGACGTCGGCGCCGGTGGGCTGCAGCTTCGGACCGGACATGGCGGCCTCGATGCGCTGCTCCACGATGTCGGGCAGCTTCACGCCGCCGCGCGCGAAGATCTTGATGCCGTTGTCCGGCGCGGGGTTGTGCGACGCGGAGACCATGACGCCGAAGTCCGCGTCGCGGTCGGCGATGAGGAATGCGGCCGCGGGTGTGGGCAGCACGCCCGCTTCGAGCACGTCGACGCCCGACGAGGCGAGCCCGGCCGCGACGGCGGCGGCCAGGAACTCACCGGAGACACGCGGATCGCGCGCGACGACGGCCGTGAGCCGGCGCCCCGCGGCGCGACGCGCTTCTGCGGTGCGCCCCTGGCCCAGGACGACGGCGGTCGCCTGGGCCAGGGACAGAGCGAGGTCGGCGGTGAGGGGGCCGTTGGCCAGCCCCCGCACCCCGTCCGTGCCGAACAGCGGCATCGGATGGGTACCGATCAGCGCTTCGAGTACTGCGGAGCCTTGCGGGCCTTCTTGAGACCGGCCTTCTTGCGCTCCTTGACCCGGGCGTCACGCGAGAGGAATCCGGCCTTCTTGAGGGTCGGACGGTTGTTCTCGGCGTCGATGCTGTTCAGCGCGCGGGCGATGCCCAGGCGCAGCGCACCGGCCTGGCCCGAGGGGCCGCCGCCGGAGATGCGGGCGATGACGTCGTACGCGTCGGTGAGGTTGAGCACCGTGAACGGGTCGTTGATGAGCTGCTGGTGCAGCTTGTTCGGGAAGTAGTCCTCGAGGGTCCGGCCGTTGACGGTGATGACACCGCTGCCGGGGACGAGGCGCACGCGGGCGATGGCCTGCTTGCGGCGGCCGACGGCCGAGCCGGGGACGCTGAGCACGGGGCGCTCGGCGGCGACGGCGGTCTGGTCGGCGGGGGTCTCGGTGGAGTAGTTCTGGGGGATCTCGGTCTCGACCGAGTCAGCGATCTTCGCCATCAGTGTGTCCTTTGAAATCTGTGGGCGGCGCTTACTGGGCGACCTGGCCGAAGGTGTACGTCGTGGGCTGCTGAGCGGCGTGCGGGTGCTCGGCGCCCGCGTAGACCTTCAGCTTCGACAGCTGCTGGCGGCCCAGGCTGTTCTTGGGGAGCATTCCGCGCACGGCCTTCTCGACGGCGCGGACGGGGTTCTTCTCGAGGAGCTCCTCGTAGGTGACCGACTTGAGGCCGCCCGGGTAGCCGGAGTGGCGGTAGGCCAGCTTCTTCTGGAGCTTCTGACCCGTGAGCGCGACCTTGTCGGCGTTCACGATGATGACGAAGTCGCCGGTGTCCACGTGGTTGGCGAACGTCGGCTTGTGCTTCCCGCGCAGGAGCGCGGCCGCGTGCGAGGCGAGGCGGCCGAGCACGACGTCGGTGGCGTCGATGACGAGCCACTCGCGGGTGACTTCACCGGCCTTGGGGGTGTAAGTGCGCGTCACAGTAGTGCTGCTTTCTTGTCGAACGGAGATGTTCGTGAATCCCGCTCCGGGGTGCTTCCGACCGGAAGACGCCAGTGGAGGGCTCACGTTCGCGGTGCCACCCGGTACGGGCGCGGGCACCAAAGATCCATACTACGGGATGCCGCGCTCCCCGCCAAACCGCCTCAGCTGCCGGCGGCCGCCAGCGTCTGGTTCCGCGCCTGCTCGAGGTGTGCGGTGACGAGGATCGGCAGGTGGTCGCTGAGTCCCTGCGGGAGGGTCGTGACGTTGCGCACATCGAAGCCGACAGAGGTCGCGAAGTCGTAGTGCCCCTTGAAGAAGCGGTAGCGCGTGTAGGTGCGGGCATCCGACAGCGACAGCTCATAGCCCTGCGAGCGCACGCTCTGGCCGAGGTGCTCCTTGAAGACCGGGTAGTTGTAGTCCCCCACCATGAGGGTGGGAAGACCGGGACCGAGCTCCTGCAGCTCGGCGAGCGCGGCGCGGATCTGCTCGCGGCGCAGCGCGTTGCGCGCCGTCAGCGGCGCCGCGTGGAACGAGGCGACGATGAGGTCGCGACCGGCATCGATGTCGTGCAGGCGGACCCCCAGCATCCGCTCCTCGGCGGGCTTGAGCACGCGGTCGTGCAGTGACTTCTTGAGCGCGAGGCTGCGCACGTCGACGGCGCGGAACGTGTTCTCGCGGTAGTAGACGGCCAGCCCCAGCCGATTGCGCTGGGTGGCCTCAGCCAGCCGCAGCCCGCTCAGCGTGTCGGGGATGTCGGCGGTGTCGGCCTCCTGCAGACAGAGGACATCCGCACCGTGACGCTCCACCAGCGACGCGAGCTCGACGGCGGCCCGGTGCTTGCGCAGGTTGTACGAGATGACCTTCATGGCATCCCCAGCCTAAGTCGGGGCCCCGCACAGGTGGGGACCTCCCCCGGAAATCCTCAGAGACTCCACACCTGCCGGAGAGCTCACTCCTGGTCGCGTCGCGCCCGCGTCTGCTCGGCGCGCGCGGCGAGCAGGTCGTCGGCGGGATAGCCCACCTCGGTCAGGGTGAGCCCGCGCGCCGCGAGCACCTTGAAGGCGCTCGTGCGCTGCCGCTCGTCACGCAGCTCGACGACGTCCTCCGGGTCCAGCCGGCCCTCCCCGACCGCGACGCACGCGCCCACGAGCGCGCGCACCATGCTGTGGCAGAAGGCGTCCGCCTTCACGTTCGCGACGAGCACGCCGTCGTCGGCGCGGGTCCATCCGAACTCGAGGAGCGTGCGGATCGTCGTCGCGTCCTCGCGCGCCTTGCAGTAGGCCGCGAAGTCGTGGAGGCCGATGAGGGAACGGGCGGCGGCATCCATCGCCTCGACGTTCAGGTGCGCGCGCACGCTCGTCGTGCGGTGGCGCTCGAGGGGGTCGTACCCGCTGTCGAGGTCGCTCACGCGGTAGGCGTACCGCCGCCACACGGCCGAGAACCGGGCGTCGAAGCCGTCGGGCGCGACCGACGAGCGCCGCACCGCGACGTCGGAGTAGGCGCCGAGGACCCCCTGCAGGCGGCGGGCGAGGATGCCGGCCGGGTCGGCCGTCTCGTGTCCGCGGCGCGGCGCGGTCGCCGCCGCCCAGCGGTCGTCGTCGATGTCGACGTGGGCGACCTGGCCTGTCGCGTGCACGCCGGTGTCGGTCCGCCCGGCGACGACCAGGCGCGGCGGCTCGTCGCCGCGGAGGATGCGGTGCAGCGCCTCCTCGAGGGTCCCCTGCACGGTCCGCAGGCGAGGCTGACGGGCCCAGCCGCGGAAATGCGTGCCGTCGTAGGCGATGTCGAGGCGGATGCGCACGTCTCCAGTCAACCATCGCGCGCGGCGGAGGGTGTGCGCGGGGCGTGCGCGCGGGACGTATGGGAGGGGCGTGTGGGCGGGCCGTCGGACGGACGCGGCGGTGCGGATCCGGTGTTCGCTGAGCGTTCTCCCGGTGTTCGGCGGAACGGGCGCGTGCAGGGGTGGTGCGGCCGGAATGCCGACATAGACTCGTGGGGCGATATCCGCCATCGCACCCTCTCCGACATGACCGACGCTCGCGCCTCCGCCCCCTCGCCCGCCCGTATCGCCGGCCTCGACGGCCTGCGTGCCGTCGCGGTGGCCCTCGTGGTCGCCTACCACCTGTTCCCGGACTGGTGGCTGCACTCGGGCTTCATCGGCGTCGACGTCTTCTTCGTCATCAGCGGCTTCCTCATCACGATGCTCCTCCTCGACGAGAGCGCCACCGGCCGGATCAGGCTCGTCCCGTTCTGGCAGCGCCGCGCGCGGCGCCTGCTGCCCGCGCTCGCCCTCCTGGTGACGGTGTGCGCGACCGCCGCGTGGGTGGTCGGCGGGGACGTCCTCGTCAAGATGGGCGCGCAGATCCTGGGCGCGGCGACCTTCAGCTACAACTGGATGTCGATCGCCGGCGGCGCCGGGTACTTCGGCGGCGACACCCCCGAGCTGTTCCGCAACCTCTGGTCGCTCGCCGTCGAGGAGCAGTTCTACGTGCTGTGGCCTCTCGTCCTGCCGCTGTTCCTGCTGCTGGGCCGACCG
>Ga0180223_1001624_pt1 | contig 16497 bp, 13 predicted proteins | sample eDN5th30CKraftOP_FD_151337 | JGI IMG/M metagenome (GOLD analysis project Ga0180223, IMG submission 151337) | Enriched Organic Plus compost microbial communities from Emeryville, California, USA - eDNA 5th pass 30_C Kraft OP (version 2) (version 2) ...
TCGCCGGGCTTTCCGCCATGCTGCGCTTCGGCGGCGGGACGACGCTCACCGGCTTTCTGTCCTACGTCACGATCAACATCGACAAGCTTCTGCTCGGCCGCGTCTGGGGCACGGAGGCGACCGGCCTCTACAGCCGCGCCTTCTATCTGGTCAATTTCCCCACCGCGAGCCTCAACACGACGATCGGGGAGGTCGCCTTCGCGGCGCTGTCGCGGACGCGGGAAGACCCTGACCGCCTCCGGCGCTACTTTCTGAAGGGCTATTCGCTGGTGGTGACGCTGACCCTGCCCCTGACCGTGGTGTGCGGGCTCTTCGCCGACGACCTCATCCTGGTCGTGCTCGGACCGAAATGGACCAGCGCCGTCGGGATCTTCAGGATCCTCGCCCCGACGATCCTGGTGTTCGCGATCTCGAGCCCGCTCGGCTGGCTGCTCAACGCGCTCGGCCTGGTCCGGCGGGGCGTGCAGATCGGGCTGTTCTCCGCCGCCTTCATGGTCGCGGGCGTGCTGGTCGGGCTGCCCCACGGCCCGCATGGCGTCGCCCTGGCCTATTCCTCGGTGATGGTGCTCAAGGTGATCCCGGTCGCGGTCTGGGCGCTGCACGGCACCGGGGTGCGGCTGCGGGCCTTCGCGGGGGCGCTGGCGAGCCCGCTCGCCGCCTGCGCGTTCGCGGCCGCCGTCGGCTACGGCGTGCATGGCCTGTGCCCGCCGGCCTGGCCGCCGGTGCTGCGCCTGCTGCTGGATATGGGCTCGTTCGGCGCGACCTATCTCGTGGCCCTGCTGCTGATTGCGGGGGAGAAGGCGCTGTATCTCGATCTCTTCCGCGCCATCAGGTCGCGCGCCGACCAGATGGCCTAGTCGCCTCCCTCCTGCTCCCGAGCTCCGGGCCTGCCGATACCGCGCTTCCTGCGCCGGAACGGCGCGGCGCGGCCGGCATTATCCCGGTAGAGGGCCTGAATCCGAGGGCTGGGCATGCGTTTTGCTGCGACGGACGTCGAAGGGGCGATGGTCATCGACCCGTCTCCCCATGTCGATGCGAGGGGGCGCTTCATGCGGGCCTGGTGCGTCGCCGAATTCGCCGAGCACGGCCTGGACTTCGCCCCGGTGCAGGCGAATCTGGGCTTCAGCATCAGGCGCGGCACGCTGCGCGGCCTGCATCTCCAGCGCGCGCCGGCGCGCGAGGCCAAGCTGGTGCGCTGCACGCGCGGCGCGATCTTCGACGTGGTCCTCGACCTGCGGCCGGACTCGCCGAGCCACGGCGCCTGGCACGGCGTCGAGCTGAGCGGCGAGAACGGCCGCATGCTCTACCTGCCCGAGGGCTGCGCGCACGGCTACCAGACGCTCGAGCCGGATACCGAGATGCACTACATGACCTCGGCGTTCTACGCGCCGGCCTGTGCCACCGGGGCGCGTTTCGACGACCCCGCCTTCGGCATCGTCTGGCCGCTCGCCGTCACCGAGATCTCCGAGCAGGACCGCAACTGGCCGCTGACCGAGCGCGGGCGGCCCGCGTCGCTGCCGGACCGGCTCCTGCCGGCCTGACATCCGCCTCCGGCGCCATCGAAAGGGAACGCATCATGGCTCTCGATCTGGTGTTGCGGGACTTTGAGGCGGCCGGACGGCCGATCCGCGTCGGCCTGGTCGGCGCAGGCGCCACCGGCCGCGCCATCGCGCTCCAGCTCGGCACGCCGGTGCCCGGCATGCGGCTCGCCGCGATCGCCAACCGCACGCCCGCAAACGCCGAGCGGGCCTTTCGCGAGGCGGGCATCCGGGAGTGGGGCCGGGCCTCCTCGGCGCGGGAGGCGGAGAACGCGATCGCGCGCGGGCTGCCGGTCCTGGCCGAGGATCCGTCCGTGCTGACCGCCTGCGAGGCCGTCGACATCGTCGTCGAGGTCACCGGGACGGTCGACGCCGGCGCCGCGGTCGTGCTCGACGCGATCGCACATGGCAAGCACGTCGTGATGGTCAATGCCGAGCTCGACTCCCTGATCGGCCCACTCCTGAACGCGCGGGCCCGCGAGGCCGGCGTCGTCGTGACCAATACCGACGGCGACGAGCCCGGCGTCGCCATGACCCTGCTGCGCTATCTCAGGACGCTCGGCCTCAGGCCCGTCGCCGCGGGCAACATCAAGGGCATGGTCGATTATTACCGCAACCCCGACACCCAGCGGGCCTTCGCCGAGAAGAACGGCCAGGACCCCCGCAAAGTCACCTCCTTCGCCGATGCGACCAAGCTCTCGATGGAGACCGCGGTGCTCGCCAATGCGACGGGCTTCCAGGCCGGCCGTCGCGGCATGTACGGGCCGGCCTGCAAGGATGTCCGGGAGATCGCCGAGCGCCTGCCGGCGCAGGCGATGCTCGAAACGGGACTGGTGGACTATGCCCTGGGGGCCGCGCCCCACACCGGCGCCTTCGTCGTCATCCACGAGGAGAACCCGCTGAAGCAGGCGCAGCTCGCCTACTACAAGCTCGGCGACGGGCCGTTCTACGTCTTCTACACGCCCTTCCACCTGCCGCATCTGCAGATCGCCTCGACCATCGCGCGCGCCGTCATCCGGCACGACCCCACCGTGGCCCCGCTCGGCGGCCCGGTCTGCGAGGTGGTCACGGTGGCGAAGCGCGACCTCAGGGCCGGCGAGCGCCTCGATGGCATCGGCGGTTTCTGCGCCTACGGCCTGATCGAGAACGTCGCGGCGGCGCGGGCCGCCGACGCGCTGCCGATCGGCCTGTCCGAGGGCTGCGTCCTGCGGCGCGACAGGCGCCGGGACGAGGTCGTCGCCTTCGCGGATGTCGCGCTGCCGGCCGGCCGCCGGGCGGAGGCGCTCTGGCGCGAGCAGGCGATGCGCTGGCCGAGGCGCCCGGCGCAGGCCTCGCTGCGGCGCGTCCTCGCCCCGGCGGAGGGCTGAGATGGCACGGCGTTTCGCAGACGGACGCGCGTGCCGGCCGGGGCAGGCCCCGGCGGCATCCGATTCCTCGATCGCAACGGGGCTGGACCGGCCATGCTGAATCGCTCCTTCTGGCAGGGCCGCAAGGTCTTCCTCACCGGCCATACCGGCTTCAAGGGCGCCTGGCTCTCGCTCTGGCTGGAGGCGCTGGGCGCCGACGTCACCGGCTACGCGCTCGACCCGCCCTCCGAGCCGAGCCTGTTCGTCCAGGCGCGGGTGGGCGAATGCATCCGCTCGATCCGCGGCGACGTGCGCGACCTCGCGCATCTGCAATCCGCGATCGCCGCCTGCGATCCCGATATCGTCATCCATATGGCGGCCCAGTCGGTGGTGCGGCGCAGCTATGACGAGCCGGTCGAGACCTATGCGACGAATCTGATGGGCACGGTCCATCTGCTCGAGGCTGTCCGCCGGCGTGGGCGCCCCTGCGTCGTGGTCAACGTCACCAGCGACAAATGCTACGAGAACCGGGAATGGGTCTGGGGCTATCGCGAAAGCGACCCGATGGGCGGCCACGATCCCTATTCCAACTCCAAGGGCTGCGCGGAGCTGGCGACGAAGGCCTATCGCGACTCCTATTTCGCGCCGGAAGCGCTGTCCCGCCACGGCGTGGCGCTGGCCAGCGCCCGGGCGGGCAACGCCATCGGCGGCGGCGACTGGACGGCCGACCAGCTCATCCCCGACCTGATCCGTGCCTTCCTCGACCGGCGCCCCTGCCGCATCCGCAATCCCGGCGCGATCCGGCCCTGGCAATTCGTGCTGATGCCGCTCCACGGCTACCTCCTGCTCTGCGAGAGGCTGGCGGAGGACGGCGCCGGCTTCGCGTCCGGCTGGAATTTCGGGCCGGCGGAGGCCGATGCCAGGCCGGTTTCGTGGATCGCCGACAGGCTCGTCGCCTCCTGGGGCGAGGGCGCTTCCTGGATGCAGGACGGGGCGGCCCATCCGGCCGAGGCGCAGTTGCTGCGGCTCGACACGTCGCGGGCGCGGGCGCTGCTGGGCTGGCGCCCGGTGCTCCAGCTCGATCAGAGCCTGCTCTGGATCGTCGAATGGTACGAGGCGTTCCAGGCGGGGCGGGATCTCCAGTCGCTCACGCGCCGGCAGATCGAGCGCTACGAATATCTCCTGCAGGACGACGCCGAGACCAGCGCTCAGGCGGCACGGCGGCGGATGAAGGCCGCCGCCGCGCCGCTGCTCTCGGCCGCCGAAGGCTGATCCGGAAATTGAACGACGGCACAGGGAAAGCACGCTCATGCCGAACGCGATTGTACTGGGAACTGGAATGGCCGGCTTCGGGGCGGCTCACCGCCTCCGGGAGGAGGGCATCACGCCGATCATGTACGACAAGAACGCGCATTATGGCGGCCATACCATGTCGTTTCGCCACGAGCCCGGCTTCGTCTTCGATATCGGGCCGCATATTTCCTTCACCAAGGACGAGCGCATCCAGGGCCTGTTCGCCGACAGCGTCGACCAGCTCTACGAAACCATCCAGATCAGCCTCAACAACTACTGGCGGGGCTACTGGCCTCAGCATCCCGTCCAGCTCCATCTGCACGGCCTGCCCGAAGAGGTGATCGTCAAGGTGATCGCCGATTTCGTGGAGGAGCGGCAGAAGCCGGAGGGGCCGATCGACACCTACAACGACTGGCTGATGGCCTCTTTCGGCCCGACCTTCGCCGAGCTCTTTCCGAAGCAGTACACGCGCAAATACCACCTCACCACGGCCGAGAACATGAGCACGGACTGGCTCGGGCCGCGGATCTACCGCCCGACGCTGGAGGAGGTGCTGCGCGGCGCGATCTCCGCCTCGTCGCCGAACATCCACTACATCACGCATTTCCGTTACCCGAACCGGGGCGGCTTCGTCTCCTACCTGCGGAAATTCGTGCCATTCGGCGACATCAGGCTGAACCACGAGCTGGTCTCGGTCGACCCGCGGGCGCGCCAGCTCGCCTTCGCCGACGGAGCGCGCGCCAGCTACGATCTCCTGGTCTCGTCCGTGCCGCTTCCGGATCTCGTCCCGATGATCAAGGGTACGCCGCCCGACGTTCTGGAGGCGGCGCGCCGGCTCGCCTGCTCGTCCTGCGTGCTGGTCAATATCGGCGTGGATCGCGAGGATATCTCCAGCGCCCACATGACCTATTTCTACGACGAGGACATCTGCTTCACGCGTCTCGGATTCCCGCACATGCTCTCGCCGAACAATGCCCCGAAGGGCATGGGAAGCATCCAGGCGGAGGTCTATTTCTCCGACAAGTACAAGCCGTTCACCGGCAGGCCTGCTGACCTGATCGAGCCCGTCATCGGCGATCTTCGCCGCTGTGGTCTGCTGCGCGACAGCGACCGGATCATGTGCCGCAACGCAATGTATCTGCGCTACGCCAACATCATCTTCGATCTCGACCGGGCAGCCGCGCTCGCGACGGTGCACGGCTATCTCGACGATCTCGGCATCTCCTACTGCGGGCGCTATGGCGACTGGGGGTACATGTGGACGGACGAGAGCTTCAAGAGCGGTGAGGCGGCGGCAGGGGCGGCGCTGTCCCGGCTTGCGGCCTCCCGGGTCCATCGACAGGCGCAAGTGGCATGAGCGACCGGGTCCGCATCGGTCTCCGCGCCGCCGCACCGCTCGAACCATCCTGGTCCGAGCGGTGCGGGGAAGGCGTCGAGCCGGTGCGGGCCGCGCCGGCGCGGTCGAGCCGTATCGCCCTTCTGGGGCATTGCGGCACCGGCAATCTGGGGGACGAGGCCTCGATCGCCGCCGTGCTCGACAACATCGCGAGCAGGGTCTCCGGGGCATCCATCGTCGGCCTGTCGATGGACCCGGAGGACACGACGCGCCGGCACGGCATTCCCTGCTTTGCGATGCGCCAGCGCGTTTTTCCGTTCGAGCGCGAATGGTCGTCGGCCCAGCATCCGGGCGGCCCGCAGGGAGTTGCAGGCAAGCTCAAGGCTTTGATCAAGAAAACCGGGCCCCTGTTCCGCGTCGGGAACGCAGTTCGGCGCGGACTGATCCTGCGGCCCGCCCAGTTCATCCGCGAAGCGGCGTTTCTGCTGCGCGCACTGCTTTTGCTTTGCGGACTCGACATGCTCGTCGTCAGCGGAGGCGGGCAGCTTCTCGATTGGGGCGGACCCTGGGCGTTCCCCTATACGCTGTTCAAATGGGTCCTTCTCGCCAAATGCGCCAACGTCAAATGCGTCTTCCTGAACAGCGGGGCAGGGCCGCTCGATGCGCCTTTGAGCCGCTGGTTCGTCCGGCGCATGCTCGCCATGGCCGATTACGTGTCGGTGCGCGACCGCGCCTCGGGCGAGCTGCTGCGGAAGATCGGCTTCCGCGGAAAGATCAGGGTCGTCGTCGATACGGTGTGGAATCTGCGGCTGCCGGAGGCGGCCAGGCGAGCGCCTGTCGCTGCGCGCACGGAGTGCGTGATCGGCATCGGGCCGATGGCTTACGGGGATTCTTCGCGTCACTGGGTCAATGACGATCAGGGCTACCGGAACCTGATCGCCAGCTTGGCCGAGTTCGGTGGCCGGCTGCTCGCGCGCGGGTACCGGATCAAGCTCTTCAGCAGCGATATCTGGTTCGATTCCCGGGCGATCGCGGATCTCGAGGCCGCTATTCGGCAAAATGACCCGGCACTGGCGCCCGACCGCGTCACCTGTGAGGCGGTGTCCGACATCGACGGCATGTTCGCTGCCTTGTCCGGCGTGGATTGCTACGTCACGTGCCGTTTCCACGGCGTGGTGTTCGCGTCGTTGCTCAATCTTCCCGTCGTCGCGCTGGCGCCGCATCCGAAGGTCACCAACCTGATGGCGGAACTCGGACTCGGCGAATATTGCGTCGATATCTCCCGCTGCGATGCAGGAGACCTGGTAACCAGGGTCGAGCACCTGCTCGCCAATGCCGATGACGTCAAAGCCCGCATCGGCAGGCAGGTAGCGATCTTCCAGGTGCAGTTGGCGCGGCAGTTCGACGATCTGTTCCCGAAAAACAAAGAAAAAGAGAGCGGGAAGAAGGAATAATGCGAGGAAGGTGGGCGACATGAGCGAGAGAATCGAGCCGTTGGTCAGCATTGTGACCCCCGTCTACAATGGAGAGACGTTCCTCAAGGAATGTATCGAAAGCGTTCTGTCGCAGACATACCGGAATTGGGAATACATCATTCTCAACAATGCCAGTACCGACGGGACCCTCGATATCGCGGAGGAATACAGCAGGCGCGATGGCAGAATCCGCGTCCTCAGCAATGACGAACTGCTTCCGATCATCGCGAACCACAACAAGGCGTTCGGCCTCATCGCGAAGGACAGCAAATACTGCAAGGTCGTCTCGGCGGATGACTGGATCTATCCGGAGTGCCTCGAAAAGATGGTCGCCCTCGCCGAGGCGCATCCATCGGTCGGCATCGTGGGGGCTTATCAGCTCAGCGGAGGGCGGGATATCTGGTACGTCCGCAATGTCGGGCTGTCCTATGCGCAGCCCGTCGTTCTGGGGCGGGACATCTGTCGTGCGCAACTGCTCGGCACATTGAGGGTCCTGGGAAACCCGACCTCGGTCCTGTACCGGTCCGACCTCGTGCGAAGCACCGACGCGTTCTTTCCAAATCCCACCCAGGAGGCGGATACCAGCGCTTGCCTCAAGCATCTGCGCTATGCGGATTTCGGCTTCGTGCATCAGATCCTGACGCATGAACGGATCCACTACGACCGCGTGACGACCACCTCGCTCGAAAACAACGCCTATGTGTCGGCGGAGATCAGCGACTGCCAGGAATATGGCGACTGGTATCTCACCCGCAGCGAGAAGGAGGCGCGGATCGCGCAATTGCTGGACCAGTACTACGCCTACCTGTCGCTCAGCGCCTTCAAGTTCAGGGACAGGGCGTTCTGGGACTATCACATCCAGCGGTTGCACGATCTCGGCTATCGCTTCGACGGACGAAAACTCTCTCTCGGGATCGCGGCGAAAGCGGTGGATTCGGTTCTGAATCCGAAAGGAACGATACAGAGCATCGGCAAGAGAATTCGCCTTCACTACATGATCAAAGGGATGAAAGTTTCCTAGAAGGACGATTTCGACTGAAGTCAATGGCTGAAGAGACTGTGTTTTGTCAGAAGACGACGGCTCGCGGCGGGGCTGGCGCTTGCCTGCGGGAGGTGCTTGCTGAAGGCCTCTCGGTCATGACGTTGCTGAACTGGTTAACGATTCGATAATCAACTTGCGCGATCGGTGAATTTTGAGTAGCTTTGACACAGGAGATGCCGACGGCCCGATGCTTTCTCGGGCCGACCGTTCATGTGTTGCGGGCATTCCAGTGATAGGCAGCGTCTTTCACGATCTGCGGCGGCGCGAGGCGGGTGAGCCCGCTCTCGATAACCGCGGGCTCGTGCGGCCTAAGCCTCGCCGCCGGCCATCGGGCGCCGGAAGCCCTTCCGCCGCAGGAGCGCCTGCGGCGGCCGACCGAACGGACCAGGCTCAGGCGCATCCGGCGAAGCCCGCGGGGCCGCTCTCGAAATTACCGAAGCTGATGAGGGTGGCCGGGACGGATGCCTGCCGGGCGGCCCAGCATCGCGCCGCCCCGCGCGGCAGGCGGATCAGGGCCGGCGCCTCCGCTTCGGCCGAGCCGGCGTCGAGCGTTCCGATAAACTGAGTTTTCCGTGGGGGAGGGAGCAACGAAAGCAGCCTGAAGAGTCAGGAGGATTACATGAAGGAGAGTCGGGCCTTCGGAATCGCCATCCTGGGGAAATATTCCCTGATGCGGGAAGGCATCTCCCGAATTCTGCAGGAGCAGAAGTTTCGCGTCCTGACCTCCGGCACCAGCGTCGAGGAGCTGCGCGGCAAGGTCCGAACGCAACGGCTCCTCTTCCTGATCGTTCATACGAGCGACGATTTCAGCCTCGTCGCCGCGGAAATCGAACGCGTGCGGGGCGAATATCCCGAGGCGCATGTCGCGGTCGTGGCCGAGCATTACGCCGTCGCCGAGCCGGGGCTCGCCTTCAGGGCCGGGGCCGCCGGCTATCTCGTCAATGCGATTTCCTGTGACGCTTTCATCAAATGCATCGAGTTGCTGATGCTGGGAGAGGCGGTGTTCCCCCCGGCCTTTCCCGCGCCCGAACCCGTGGCCGGAAAACGCCGTCGCACCGCCCGGGGCGCTGCCGTTCCCCATCAGGAGCAAGGGGCGGCTGCATGCGCTTCGCCGGAGAGCGCGGCAGCGCCGCTGCTCTCGCCGCGCGAGACCGCGATCCTGCGCTGCCTGATCGAAGGGGATTCCAACAAGTTCATCGCCCGCAAGATCGACATCGCCGAGGCGACGGTGAAGGCCCACATCAAGGCCATCCTGCGCAAGATCCGGGTCCAGAACCGGACGCAGGCGGCGATCTGGGGCATCAACAACGCGGTGCTCCTGCTGCCCGCCAACAGCAACTCCGCCTTTTCCCCCGCCGAGGCCGAAACGGGCTGGACCCTCTCCCGCTAGATCATCGCGTGTCCTTTCGGACGCGATGATCTTATCTCATTGCTGGTGCATCGGATTTCTCCGAAAAAGCGGATTTCACTTTTCGGTCCGACGCTCTAGCAGCCTGCGCGCCGGCCGCCCGCCGCCGGCGGTGCGGGCAATCGCTGCGCGACGTCTCAGGCCAGCCCGACCAGGTGCAGCAGGGCGAAGCAGCCGGCGCCGCCGCCGATCAGCAGGAGCGGATTGATCGGGGTCGCCATCAGCAGCGCCGTCGAGGCCAGTGCCAGCCCGCGGCCGATCCAGCCGCTGTCGAGCGAGGCCAGCAGCACGTAGCTCGCCGCCAGGATCGTCCCGGCGGCGACCGGCCGCAGCCCTCTTTCCATTGCCTTGAGCAATCTCGCGCCCTCGAAGCGCGACCAGATATGGGCGACGCCGTAGATCAGCAGCGCGGTCGGGCCGAAGATGCCGATCGTCGCCGCCAGCGCCCCCCAGGGCCCGGCGATGCGCCAGCCGATCAGCGTCGCCAGCAGCGAGCCCGGGCCGGGCGCCAGTCGCGAGATCGCGAAGGCGTCGACGAATTGCGAGGCGGTCATCCAGCCATGCAGGTCGACGATCTGGCGGTGCATGTCGGCGACGGCGCTCTGCCCGCCGCCGATCGTCACCAGCGAGAGCGGCAGGAAGACGACGAGGATACTGAGGGCGATGGCGGGCATCGACGTGGTCAGCCCCGGGAATAGCTGACGGCGACGCTGAGCGAGCCGGCGACGAGCACGGTCCAGATCAGCGGCCATTGCAGGATGGCGACCGCGACGAAGGTCACGGCCATGATCGCGAGCGGGAAGGCCCGGCGCGGCACGCGCCGGGCCGCGGTGAGACCCATCGACAGCGACAGCCCGATCGCGGCGCAGGCGGCGCCGGCCAGCGCGACATGGGTGAGCGCGAAGCCGGCGAGCGCGCTGAAGGCGGTGCTGATCAGCACGATCAGCAGGGCGGCGGGCACGACGATGCCGAGCCAGGAGGCGATGGCGCCGTTGCGCCCGCCGAGCCTGTAGCCGATCCAGATCGCCATGTTGGTGACGTTCACCCCCGGCAGCGCCTGCGCGATCGAAAGCCCGTTGAGGAAATCCTCCTCGCTCATCAATTTGCGCTGCTGCACGAATTCGCGCAGCAGCCAGCCGCTGAGCCCGCCGCCGAAGCTGGTCAGCCCGATGCGGGCGAAGATCAGGAAGAGCTGGGCCGGGCTGGGAGGTTCTGGGGTCGAAACCGGCATCTGAGGTCCGCGGGGCAGGCGACTCTGGGACCGGCACAATGCCGGCTTCGGCGGGGATGGCCAGCGCGGCCGCGCATGCGAGCCATGAGCGTGCGGCGGTGCTCGCCGCGCGCCGGCGGCGTCACGAGCGCGGCGGCGGCCCGCGCCGGCCGAGGGTGCGGTTGACCGCCCGCTTCAGCCGGGCTCCCGCCTCCCGGACGCGCTCGCGGTTGCGCTGTTCCGTCCCCGCGCGCGGCAGCGGCTCCGGCATGGGCAGGGGCCGCTCGGAGAGGGGTAGGGGCCTGCCGTCGCGGGCGAGCTCGGCCTCCGCCGGGGCCGGCAGGGAAAGTTCCGGCAGGCCGGGATCGACATAGGCCTTGATCGGCAGATGGTCCGAGGCGGTGCGCGCCAGCGGCGTATCGTGGACTTCGACATCGGAGAGGATTTCCGGCCGGTTGGCGATGATGCGGTCGAGCGCCAGCAGCGGCAGGCCCGAGGGGAAGCTCGGCACCGGCACCGGCAGGGTGTGGAAGGCCGGGCCAAGCTCCTTGAGCGAGGAGCGTGCGCCCAGGCGCCATTCGTTGAGGTCGCCGAGCAGCAGGGTGGGTCGCTCGTCGCGGCTCTGCATGATCTCGATCAGCCGGCGCGCCTGCTGGGCGCGCGAGCGCTTGAGCAGGCCGAAATGGGCGGCGACGATCCTGAGCGCGGCGCCGCCTTCCAGGTCGAGCTCGACGACGAGCGCGCCGCGCGGTTCCAGCCCCGGCAGCGCCACCTGGTGGACGTCCCGCACCATGCCGCGCCGGAACAGCACGACGTTGCCGTGCCAGCCATGGGCGCGGGTCGCGTTGCCGAGCGGCACGGGCACGAGGCCCGTCTCCTGCTCCAGCCGGGGAAGGTCGAGCAGGCCGTGGCGTTCGCCGAAGCGCTTGTCGGCCTCCTGCAGGGCGATGACGTCCGGCCCGATCTCGGCGATGACGCGGGCGATCCGCTCCGGGTCGAAGCGCCCGTCGACGCCGACACATTTATGGACGTTGTAGGAGGCGACCAGCGTGCCGGAAGCCTGCTCGGCGCTGCGCCCGGAGGGAGCGGCGGGCCGGCTTCTGCGGTGGCGGAGCGAGGAGATGATGCTCGCCGGCAGGCTCGGGCTCTTCTTGTGCATCGCGGCGCCAGCCTGTGTCGGCATGGAATCGAATCGGCGGACCGGCAGGATACGCCAGAGCCGTCTCATGCGCCCGCGCCGTGTCAGAGATAGGGCGAGCCGAGCCAGATCAGCCGGTCGGTCAGACGCAGGAGATAGGGTCGCGCGCGCAGGCCGGCAAGCGTCACCTCGGTCGCGGCTTCGATCACGCCGGCGATCCGCGCGTCGATCTCGCCGGCGAAGTCGCGGTCCAGCACCTCGACGTCGATCTCGAAATTCAGCCTGAGCGAGCGTGGATCGAGGTTGGAGGAGCCGACATAGGCCCATGCGCCGTCGACGACGAAGAGCTTGGAATGGTCGAAGGCGCCGGAAGCCCGCCAGATCCGGCAGTAGTTCTTCAGGATCTGGTCGAACTGCGCCGTCATCGCCCGGTCGACCAGCACGAGGTTGTTGACCGAGGGCACGACGATGTCGATGGCGACGCCGCGCCGCGCCGCCGTCACCAGCGCGCTGATCAGCTCCTGGTCCGGCAGGAAATAGGGCGACATGATCCTCACCGAATGGCGCGCCACCGAGAGGGCGCCGGTCAGGATCTTGTGGTTGTTCTCCAGGCAGGAATCGGGGCCGGACGGCACGGCCCGCATCAGCACCTCGGGCTCCTCGGCGGCTGGGGCGCGCAGCGCCCAGGATTCGCCTTCGAGCGCCTCGCCGGTGGTGAAGCGCCAATCCTCCGCCGCGACGGCGAAGAGATCGGCGACCACCGGCCCGGTGACCCGGAAATGCGTGTCGTGAGCGAAGGCGTCACCGGCGAATTCGCGTGTAAAACCCTGCCGGATGTTCATGCCGCCCATGAAGGCGACCGCCCCGTCGACGACGATGATCTTCCGGTGGGTGCGCAGATTGGCGTAGGGCAGCCGGAGGCCCATGATGATGTTGCCGTTGAAGACCCGGACGTCGATCCCGCTCTTGCGCAGATAGCCGGCCATGCTCGGCACCGAATAGCGGGCGCCGACGGCGTCGATCAGCACCCGCACCGCGACGCCGCGCTGCTGCGCCGCGATCAGCGCGTCGGCGATGCGCAGGCCGAGCGGGTCGCGGTCGAAGATGTAGCTTTCGAGGATCACGCTGCGCTCGGCGGCGGCGATGGCGACGAGCATCGCGGCATAGGCCTCGTCGCCGGTGCGCAGCGTCTCGATGCGGTTGCCCATGGTCAGCGGATGGCGGGCGACGCGGTCGCCGAGCGTCTTCAGCGCGGCGAAGCGTCGCCCGAACAGCCGCTCCACCGTCGCGCCGTCGACATGGACCGCCGCGCTGCCATCCCCCCCGACGCGATGGCCCGGCCGCTGCGACAGGATGGCGGTCCGGCGGATGCGGTTGACGCCGGCGATGGCGTAGAGCAGGGCGCCTACGATCGGGGAGAGGACGATGACGCCGGCCCAGCCGATGGCGGCGCGCACCTCGTCCTTGGTCATCACCGCATGGACGGCGGCCGTGACCGCCATCACCAGCGAGATGACGGCGAGGATATGCGGCCAATAGGCTGAGAGAATCTCCCACATGCGCCGAAGCTAGAGCATGTTCGGTACGGATTGAAACGTCATTGCGGGCGCCGCGAAGCGATCCGGGAAGGCCGGGCCGATCGCGACGGTCCAGCCTTGCCGGATCGTTTCGCCGCTGGGCTCGCCGCCATGACGGGGCCGGGCGATCCCGCCATTCGCTGTCAGCGGTTATCCGCTCCGATCCAGACTCGACTCGCCTTCCGCTGCAGGGCGCCCTATAAAGAACAAAGAGTGAACAATTCAGTGCCTGCCGATGCCGCCAGCCGCTTCCTCCGTCCTGTCCGACCTGCGCCGCAGCCTCGCCGAGGCGGCTTTGCGGGCGGGGCCGGCCGCGGCCGGCAGGGTCGGGCTCGGCGCGGCGGAGATCGACGCGGCCCTGTCCGGCGGGCTCGAGCGGGCGGCCCTGCACGAGGTCTATGCCGCCGGGACCGCCGGCCTCGCCGCCGCGACGGGCTTCGCGCTCGGGCTGGCGCTGCGGGCGGCGCGGGGAGAGGCGCAGGGGGAAGCGCAAGAGGGCGCAGCCGGGAGCGGGAGGCCGATCCTCTGGGTGCGGCAGGATTTCGTCGACGCCGAGACCGGCAGGCTGCATGCGCCGGGGCTGAACGAGCTCGGGCTCGATCCGGCCCGGCTGCTGCTGGTCAGGGCGCGCGACGGCGAGGGCGTGCTGCGTGCCGGGGCGGAGGGCGCGCGCTGCCCGGCGCTCGGCGCCGTGCTGATCGAGCCCTGGGGCGAGCCGCGCGCCTTCGACCTGACCGCGAGCCGCCGGCTCGCGCTCGCGGCGGAGGGCTCGGGCGTGACGACCCTGCTGCTGCGCGTCGCCGCGGCGGAGATGCCGAGCGCGGCGCGGACGCGCTGGCAGGTCCGGCCGCTGGCCTCGCGGGCGCTGGAGGCGAATGCGCCGGGCGGCCCGGCCTTCGGGCTGCGGCTGCTGCGCCAGCGCGGCGGCGCGGCGGAACGTGAGTGGCGTGTGGAGTGGAACCGTGACCGATGCGCTTTCGAGAGCCGAACCCCCTTCGACCGATCCGACAGGCTTTTGCCCCGCAGAACCGATGTCCCGCCGCTATCTCGCCCTCTGGTTCCCCTATCTGGCGACGGACAGGCTGCGGCGGCTGGGCCGGATTCCGGCCTGCGGCGCACCGGCTGAGAAGCCGCATGTCCTCGTCGGGATGCAGGGCAACGCCCTGCGCCTCGTCGATTGCGACCGGCTCGCCGTCCGCCTCGGCCTGACGCGGGAGATGACGCTGGCCGATGCCCGTGCCCGCATTCCCGGCCTCGTCGCGCTGGAGGCGGAGCCGCTGGCGGACCGGGAGTTCCTCGACGGGGTCGCCGCCTTCTGCGACCGCTTCACCCCGCTCGTCGCGCGCGACGAACCGCACGGCCTGATGCTCGACATCACCGGCTGCGCCCATCTCTTCGGCGGCGAGGCGGAGATGCTTAGCCTCGTGCGGCGGGTGATGGATCGGCTGGAGCTGGGCCTGCGGGCGGCCATCGCCGGCACGCCCGACGCCGCCCGCGCCCGCTCCCGTTTCGGGCCGGGGGCCGACGAGGTCGTTCCGCCGGGGCGGGAGGAGGCCTTGCTCCGCTCCTTGCCGGTCGCTGCGCTCGACACCGATGCCGGGACCGTGGTCGCGCTCTCCCGCGCCGGCTTGAAGACGCTGGCCGATCTCGCCTCGCGCCCCTCCGAAACCCTCTCCGCCCGCTTCGGCGAGGCGCTGGCGGTGAAGCTGCGACGCATCCTCGGCCATGAGGATCGCCGCATCACGCCTTTGCGCCCGCCGCCGGACTGCGTGGTCGAGCGTCATTTCGCCGAGCCCTTCGCCGATATGGCAAGCCTCGAGGCGGTGGTCGTCCGGCTGATCGGGGAGGCGGCGCGGGTGCTGGAGGCGCGCGGCGAGGGCGGGCGCGTCTTCGAGCTCGGCTTCTTCCGCAGCGACGGCGCCGTCCGCCGCCTCGCCATCGAGACCGGCCGGCCCTCGCGCGATGCCGGGGCGCTGCTCCGGCTCTATCGCGAGCGCATCGAGACGCTGGCCGATCCGCTCGATCCCGGTTTCGGCTTCGATGCGATCCGGCTCGCCGTGCCGCTCTGCGAGCCTCTCGGCACGCCCCAGCACAGCCTCGACGGCCGCGCCGTGGAGGAGGAGGCGGTGGCCGATCTGGTCGACCGGCTCGTCACCCGCTTCGGCCGCGACCGGGTGCTGCGCTTCGCGCCGCAGGACACGCACCACCCCGTCCGGGCGGCGAAGGCGCTCTCGGCCGCCGCGCCGCTGCCGGAGGCGGCCTGGCCGGAGCCCGAGCCGGAGGAGCCGCCGGCCCGCCCGCTTCAGCTCTTCGAGCCGCCGCAGCCGGTCGAGGCCGTCGCGGAGGTGCCGGACGGGCCGCCGATCCGCTTCCGCTGGCGGCGCCTCACCCACGACGTCGCCCGCGCCGAGGGGCCGGAGCGCATCGCGCCCGAATGGTGGCGCGCCGGGGGCGACGAGCCGGTGCGCGACTATTACCGCGTCGAGGATGCGCAGGGCCGCCGCTTCTGGCTCTACCGCACCGGCTTCTACGGGGCCGGCGGCGCCCCGCCGCGCTGGTTCCTGCACGGGCTCTTCGCATGAATCAGATCGGAAACCTTTTCGCCGAACCCGTTGCAGCGACGCATTTTTCCTTCCTGCGCGGCGCCTCGCCGGGGCCGCACATGGTGCTGACGGCGCTGCTGCTCGGCTATGCCGGCATCGGCATCGCCGACCGCAACACGGTGGCCGGCGTGGTGCGGGCCTGGGCGGCGCTCCGGCAATTGCGGGAGGAGGGGTTGCCGGCGCCCGACAAGGTCCGGGAAGGCGGCAGCCCCGGCGAATATGTCTGGGTCGAGAATGCCGAATTCGCCGCGCTGCCCTTCACCTCCGACCAGATGAAGGCGATGGCGGGGCGCTTCAAGCTCGCCACCGGCGCCCGCCTCGTCTTCGCCGACGGCACGCCCGACATCGTCGTCTATCCGGCCAATCGCGACGGCTGGGGCCGGCTCTGCCGCCTGCTCAGCCACGGCAACCGCAAGGAAGGCGTGAAGAAGGGCGAATGCCGGCTGGTCCTCGACGACCTTCTGAACGATGCCCGCGACCTGCTGCTGATCCCGATGCCGGGCCGCAGGCTCGACGATTTGCCGGCGCTGC
>Ga0180223_1001625_pt1 | contig 16481 bp, 23 predicted proteins | sample eDN5th30CKraftOP_FD_151337 | JGI IMG/M metagenome (GOLD analysis project Ga0180223, IMG submission 151337) | Enriched Organic Plus compost microbial communities from Emeryville, California, USA - eDNA 5th pass 30_C Kraft OP (version 2) (version 2) ...
CGATTATATTGAGCGCTTCTACAATCCGAAGCGCAGGCATTCTACGATCGGATATCTGAGCCCGATGGAGTTCGAACAGAAGGCCGGATTAGCTTAGGCCGGTGTCAAGGAAACCGGGTGCAGGCCAACCCTTGGTTCTCTCAGATTAAATGGCACAGCGGGCGGATTGTCGGCCTTTAGCACGGCGTCCCGATAAATTCGTTCGCCCTTATAACGGAATGCCCTCTCTACCAGTCGGCTAGTGAAGAACCAATATGGAGCGGGTTGCCGCTTTGGTAAGCCGTTTTGCTTAACCTCCCAAACAACAATCCATGTTCCCGCCCTCATCGCATCCCGATCAAATCTTTCAACCTCAAGGCTTTCATCAATGAGCTTTTGGGTCTGGTCATCGTCGGCACCGAGTTGTTTCTTTATTGCGTCTCCATTGTGTTCCCACTCGGATTTAGCTACCCAGTATAATAAAGGAATATTTTCTTGATCGACATCGAAATCTGCAAAGGAAAGCAGGGAGGGTTTACTTCTTTGCCTCTTTTTCCAGTTTATTTTTGCCTGTTTTAGATCGTCATCTGTAATTTCTTGCGAGGTCTCCCACAGTTCATCAAACCATTTCAACGCATCTGAAGTCTCATACAGAACAACACCGGCCTCAATCCAGTGAGCCTGTTCAACGTCCTCAAATCCCAGCCCGTTGGATGAGACATTTGCCGATGAAATCACAGCTCGATTTTTTCCCACGTAGACCTTTGCATGCAGCGTGTCGCACTGCTTGATCCTGTCCTTGGGAATCTTCTCAATTTCGAACGGGTTCGTGCCTCCTGACTGAAGATTACAAATCAATCTGGATAGATTCCCCCGATTTGCGAGCTTCTTCAATGCACCTTTGCCCCAAAAGGCCACAGCGCAACTGCACCTTTCCTCGCCCAGAATCTCGTTAATAGCCCGACCGAGTTCATCTCCGACAAGAAATCTGCTCATCCTGCCTTCCCCACCCCCCAGATTTTTTGACGCATTGAAATTATAGAGGTCAATTCTACAGTCAGACAAGGCGACACAACTGAACTGCCGTATCCGGGATCAATAAACCCATGGATGCCAGCGGTATTTCGTCGTGGCGGTCTGCGCTACTATTTCTTCTCCAATAAGGGCGCACCTGCGGAGCCTCCCCATATCCACGTGACCGGCGGGGGTCGCGACGCCAAGGCCTGGATCGAACCGGGCGCTTCCATTGCCGACAGCTGCGCCTTAATCCATGTGAGCTTTCCACTACTCCGCGTATCGTCACAGACAACAGCGATCTGATCCAGAGGGCTTGGGCATGACCATTTCGGCAGCAGCCGCCCGCTTTGACGAGCACGTCATGTGGATCGATCTTGACGACGGGCGCACACTGGACGTTCCGCTCCCGTGGTTTCCGCGCCTGCTGCGGGCAACGCCCACGCAACGCGAACAGGTCGAGATCAGCCGCGCCGGGCTTCATTGGGACGAGATTGACCAAGATATTTCGATCGCGGGCCTGCTGGCCGACCGTGGCGACATGACCCGTCACGCGGAACATGCAGCCCAACCAGGTTCGAAGCGTAGGGCGGGTTAGGCGAAGCCGTAACCCGCCAGTCAACTCACGAATTGGCGGATAACGCTTCGCTCATCCGCCCTACAAGGCCATCGCCATCGCGCAGTGTCACCATCGTAACGATGGCGTCGGCGCTGTTTTCAATAAATTCGGGATCACAACGCAACTCCTCGAACAAGCGCGGCGCAGGAATGGCAACGCCATCCTCCTTCATTCCCTCGAAATGAAATGCGAGCACTTCCGCCGCCTTGGCGATAGCCTCCTCGAACGTATCCCCGCCCGTAATACAGCCCGGGACGTCGGGAAAGCTCACGCCGTAGCATGTCCCGGGATCCTTGTGCACGAGGGCGATATAGCTTGCCATCACATTGTCTCCGTCAGTCCGGCCTCCACGGCCGACGTGCGGCATGGCGGACGTGGATGATCTCGACAAACCCATCATCTGTCATGCTGTAGAAAATCTTGTAGCGATACCGGCCAAGTATCTTCACACGGATGTCCGAGACGCTTGTACGCGGCGAGGCTAACGGATGCTCAGCCAGATCGTTGATGGCGTCGTGAATGCTACGCAACACATTTTTTGGCCCCGACAGGGCTACGTTCATTGAGGTAATTGAAAATGTCTTCGAGGTCCGCCAGCGCGCGGGCACGAAAACGGACCTTCATGCAATCCCGTGACGCTTCCAGAAGGCGATGACATCACTATCGGAAGCGAATGCGCCGCGACGCGCGTCAGCGATGGCCGCCCGCTCATCATCGCTCAGGACATAGACCCCGGTCCGACGTGCCTCGATCTCGCGCGCAAGTTCAGCGAGTTCCTCCTGGTCGGCCTCGGGCCAACTGGCGACCTTGTTGAGAATCTCTTTGGCGGCAGTACCCATGCCTGCATGATACCTGAAGGACCGTAGGATGGGTAGAGCGCAGCGAAACCCATCATCGTCTGAGCAGGAAGGCGGTGGGTTCGCTCCGCTCGACCCACCCTACGAGTTGGTCAGGCAAAGCTAACCCGCCATCGGATTATCGGCGGATGATGCTTCGCTTATCCGCCCCGCGACGCCTATCAGCGTTTGCGCACGAACTCGGTGCGCAGCACCAGGCCCTTGATCGCATCGTGTCGGCAGTCGATTTCTTCCGGATTGTCCGTGAGCCGGATCGACCTGATGACCGTCCCCTGCTTGAGCGTCTGCCCGGCGCCCTTGACCTTGAGGTCCTTGATCAGGATGACGGAATCTCCGTCAGCGAGAACGTTGCCGGATGCGTCGCGAACCTCGGCGGCTTTGGCTTTCTCTGCAGCAATTTCGGACGCGGGCCGCCACTCGCCGGTTGCCTCATCATAGACGTAGTCGTCGCTCTCGCCGTTCATATCCGTCCTGCATGGTGTCTCGTGACGCTGTGATCCATAGGTCCTGCCGGCAACGACGGCAAGGCAGCCGATGGGAGCCTCGATCCCGGGCGCGGCGCCGACGCAAACGTCGGACGGCACGTCGGATCGGGTGAGCACAGCGAAACCCGTCATCTTCCGGGCAGCGGCAGGTTTCGCTGCGCTCAACCCACCCTGCGGACACGGTCCCTACCGCCGCTCGCAGGCCATGATCAGGAACATCGGCCGCTCGCGCTCCTCGGCCCATTCGGGATGCGCGACGACCTGGGCGTGGCCTGGTCCCCATTCCTCGATGTGTGCGATCGTGAAGCCGGCGCGCAGCAGGAGTTCAACATACGTGCCGATGGTGCGGTGCTGCTTGATCACGCCCTTCGCAAGCCAGTCCGTCATGCGCGGACCTTCATCGAGATAGCCGTTCACCGGCCAGGCGCGGCGCCCGTCCATATCGATGAAGCGGGGATGCGACGGCGCGGTGTAGATCGGATGCTCGGCCGAGAATACCAGCCGGCCGCCCGGCGCGAGCGCCGCATGCACGCGGGCAAGCAATGCGTCCAGCTTCTCCAGATAGTGGAACGCCAGCGAACTGTAGACGAGATCGAACGCGCCCTCGTCCGGCGCAAACGCTTCAAGATCGGCCCGCAGATAGCGCACCGCCGGATTGCTCGTCTCCGCCCGGGCGCGCGCCAGCATCCGCTCCGACACATCGACGCCGAGCACGTGCGACGCGCCCTGCTCCGCCGCAATGCGGCAGAACCAGCCGAAGCCACAACCGAGATCCAGCACCCGCTTGCCCCTGAGCTCGGGCAGCAGCCCGCGCAGCGCCGGCCATTCCGGCGCGCCATCCAGTCCTTCAACCGACCGCGGCAGCCGGCTGTAGCCGGCAAAGAAAGTCTCGTCGTCGTAGATATTCTGCGTCATCCGTCAGTCCATGGCATCGCATCTTTTCCGGCGAGACCGTTCACGTCGCTCTTCCCTGCTGCGGCATATCACGATCCGGCGCTGCCGGCTTGTGGCCAGCTCGGGGAACTTTCGCCCTCGCCTTCGCGTTGATGCGCCGGACTGCAGGCGTTTGATTTCATACCCGGCGCCGGTCGCCGTTTTCAGCCGACCATTGCAAGGATATCCATGTCCCTTCTCATCAGCATCCTGATCACCTTCCTCGTCGTCGTCCTGGTGCTCTATCTGATCAACATGCTGCCATTGGACGGGCGCGCCAAACAGATCGCGCAGATCGTCGTCATCATCATAGGCATCGTTTCGCTGCTCAGATACCTGGCCGTGTTCTGAGGCTCGCCAATGAACCGTAACAATCTCATATTCATCATCATCGGCGCGCTGGCCGTCGCCGTCGCCGTGCTTGGCTACAATCTCTATCAGGAGCGGAAGCAGCCCGACGGCGTGCAGATCAACCTCGGCAGCGGAGGCGTCTCGATCGAGAAGAAATGACCCGGCCCACCGCCGGACAAGAACTTCGCCATTGCGTCAGCCCTGCTGCTTCATCCGGCCGGCACGTTTCGCTACCATGCTGTCCTGTGGGTCGGGCCTCCCAACGATAACCACAACGGCAAGGGTGGCGTCATGGAACTGCGAACCCCGGCTTCCCAGCTTTACGCCCATGCGCGGCCGATCGTGCCGTGCGCCCAGTGTGGTCACCGAATCTACGGGCCGGACTGGTCCGAATATCCGGATGACTGCCACGCACGGCATCTGTGGTCCTGCGAATCCTGCGGCTACCAGTTCGAGACCTATGTGCGCTTTCCGCCGCAGCGGGCCGCGTAGACCGCGCAGGACATGAAGGCAGCCCCTGCGCCGGGCCGCGATGCGGCGTCCCGGCCGGCTGTCAATCACGCCCGCAATCCGTATAACGGCGCATCTCTGTCCGCCGAGCGCCGATCGCATGCCCCTGTTTCCGCCTCTCGTCGTCACCGTCACGCTTGAGACCGACGCCTCTCCGGACACCGTGTGGGCCGCATTCGAGACCGTGTCGCGCTGGCCGGAGGTGATTCCCGATATCGCCGAAGGGCGCATCGTGCCGGACGGCAAGCTCGAGTCCGGGGCGGTGATCGAGACCCGTGCGGCGCCGGGCCGCCCGATGATCGACATGAGCTACCACGTCGTCACCGTCGAGCCGCCGCATCGGCTGGTGCTGCTCAGCCGCGCCAACGGCTTCATCGCGCTGACGGATTATGGCGTGAGGCGGACCGAGTTCACCGAGGTGACCGCCACAGCGACAGTCGAGGCGGAACGTTTCGTTGGCGGCTTCAGCGCGCGGCTCATGCGCAAGAGCCATACCGAACACCTCACCCGTTCGGTCGAGCGGCGGCTGCGGGCGCTGCTGACGCTGGCCGAGAAGATGCGGACATAAGAAAAACGCCCCGCTCGGTCGGAGCGGGGCGTCGGATGATCGATGATATGTTCAGCAGCGCGCCTGCGCGCACTGCAGCGGGATCAGCGCGCGAACGTTCCGGTGCTGAAGCGGCGGTTGATCTTGCGCTCGACGACGACGGCGCGCGGCGCATCGGGGCGGCCGGCAAAGGTGGTGGTCCGCACCGGCTGACGCCGCGTCGCGGCCTTCGCCATCGCGGCGCGCACTTCGTCCGGAGACACTTCCATGAGCGACGCCGCGATATCGATCTGCGCCTGCACGTCGTCCGTCATGCCGCTGGCGGCGATGATGGCCTCCTCGACGGTTGGCGGGTCATGGCGTACACGACGCGACCCATATTTTGTCTTCCACGTCTTTCGCATCACAGGCTCTTCTGTCGGCTCATTCCAGGATCACAATAACGGCTGCATTTTTGCGACGCAACATGTCTTTTGTGCGACGCCGCAGCACAACTTTGGTATCTGTCATAACACATGGTGATAGCCGTGAAAGGCGCAGCTGACCTGCACGTTCTCTCAGCCGGCTCCACGCTGCATGGATTGCGTCCATGCACAGCAGCATTCACGCTCGCAACTGCAATACCGGTTTCGGTCGCGACTGACCATGCCCACACCATCCAGGACGAGGTATTTCGCAGTGCGGTTGACGCAGATGTGATCCTGCTGCCGGTGGATATGGTCGCGGCGCTGGCCGCAGCGGGCCTTGTCGCGCGCGAGCCGGTGGCCGCACTCGGCCATGTGGGAATCGGCGGCGCGGTGCCGGCGGCCGCACCACCGCCCGATATCTCGACGATGGAGAAGCTGTCGAGCGCCCTGCTCAGCGCCAGTGGCGTCCTGCTGACCCACGCGCCGACGGGCGATCATCTGCTCGAGGTGATCGACCGTCTCGGGCTGACCGGCGCGGTCGCGGGCAAACTGCGGCGTTTCGGCACCGCAACCCAACTCGCCGCGCATCTCGCCACGTCGCCACCAAACACGATCGGTTTCGCGCCGGAGACCGAGATCCGCGGCTGGCAGCATGGAAATCCCGGCCAGGGCCACGTCACATGGGCCGGACCCGTGCCCGATGAGATCCAGATCGCGTTGCCCTATGCCGCCGCCATGCTGACCACGACGCGCGCGCCGGAGGCCGCGCGAGCGTTGCTGGAATTTCTCTCAACGGCAGAGGCGCGGAACCACTTCCAGGCCAGCGGCGTGAGATGACGGCGACGCCGTTCACGCCCGGCTCGGATTCGTCATCAACAGCACCGCGAGCGCGAAGCACATGAAGGCTGCCGACATGTAGCCCACCGCCACCGGGAGATCGGCCGCGATCAGCGCGCCGATGATCCCCGTGCCGACCGCCTGCCCGACATAGATCAAGGAGGTGTTGAGGGAAATCGACGCCCCGGCGAGGTCCGGGCCGGCCGCGACGAGGCGCGCCTGCTGCATCGAATTCGCCGCCGCGAAGCCGATGCTGACCAGCACCAGGCCCGCCAGCATGACCGCGAGCAGACCCGCCCCCACCGACCAGACCAGCAGTCCGGCCAACGAGGATGTCAACAGGATCAGCGAGGTGCGATAAGCGCCGAAGCGGATGACGGCCCGTGTCGCAAAGACATTGCCCAGCACACTCACCACGCCCATGCCGGCAAATGTCAGGCTGATCGTCTGGGTCCCGGCGCCGGTCAGGCGGGTCAGCAGCGGTGCGAGATAGATGAACAGGCCGAACTGGCCTGCGGTCGCCAGCCCGGTGATGACAAGCAGCATCAGGATGAGCCGGTTGCGCGCGATGACGCCCCAGCTCTGCATCGACACCGGCACACCCTTGAGGCCCTTCGGCAACCCGGCAAGGTTGAGGACAAAGGCCAGCGCGCAAACCAGCGCCAGCAGGCCGTAGGTCTCGCGCCAGCCGACCTGGGAGGTGACGAAAGTGACGATCGGCAGGCCGATCGCCGTCGCCAGCGACCAGCCGAGGAAGATATACGCGATCGCGGACGGACGCTCCTTCTCGCCCACAATCATCGAAATGGTGCTCGCGGCCTGCGGCGTATAGATCGCGGCGACGGTGAGCATGATCAGCCGCACGATCAGCAGCGACACATAGTCCGGCGCGAGCGCGGACACCGCGTGGCCCAGCGCCATCACCGCGACCGTTGCCGACAGCAGGGTCCGGCGTTCGATCCGGCTGGTCGCCCAGGCCATCAGCGGCGATCCGAAGCAGAGCACGCCGGCGCCAAAGGTCGCCAGCAATCCGGCCTGCTGCAGCGAGACGTGCAGGCCGGCCGCGAGCTCGGTCAGCATGCCGGCGGGCGACAGCACGGCGAGACCGGTCACAAAATTCCCCAGCAACAGCGCGTTGCGCGTCATCCGGACCTGCATGGAGGATGGCTTTCAACAGTCTGATGGGCGTTGCGGAGGCAGCCGCCATCGCGGCTCCGCAAGCATGTGTGGGCAAGGCTCCCGCGCTTCTACCATGCCTTGCGTCGCCCCGTCGCCTTTTCAATTCTCAACGATACATGGGACCTTGAATGCGACACAGACGGACAGCCCCCATCGCCAATTTTCCCTTCCTCGCCGCAGGCCTACAGTGGCGCGTCCCCGGCAGGCGAAACGCAAAGGAAAACAAATGCCCGACACCCAGCTTCACGCCGGCTCGTGCCATTGCGGTCAGATCCGTTTTGAAGTGGAGACCGATCTCAAGAGCATCATCGCCTGCAACTGCTCGATCTGCAGCAAGACGGGCGTCCTGCTGACCTTCGCACCCGCAGACGCTTTCCGGATCACGTCAGGCCGCGATGCTCTCGTCGAATACAAGTTCAACACGAATGTCATCCGGCATCTGCATTGCCCAACATGCGGTGTCGAGCCGTTTGCACGCGGCGTGGCCCCCGATGGCAAGGAGATGGCTGCGGTCAATGTCCGCTGCCTCGATGATGTCGATGTGACGACGCTGACGCCGATGCCGTTTGATGGGCGGAGCAGATGAAACGCCGGAGGTGGGCAAAGCGAAGCGCGCTCTGCCCGGATCGAGAATTACAGGAAACGTGCCGTCTGGGTCCCGCTGTCGGATGACACTCGGCCAGGCAACAGCTGGGCGGGCCACCGTGCGGCAGACGTCACAGCGTCCCATGCGCCTGAACCCATCGCACCAGCCCGATCCGCCATCCGGGTGAGGAAACCACGCTGCGGCTCCTCGGCTGGAGGCGTCGCCGACGCGAGTGTCAGCGGCGGGCCTGCCGTCGACGGATCGGCCGGCTTCACCGCAGCAACTTGGTCAGGCTTTGCAACGGTCTTCTGATTTGCAGCCGCCAGGGAGCGCGTGTCGCGCCGCGCCGGCGCAGCCTTCGCCATTTTCGCCGACCTGGCCTCGGCGGCGGCGCGAGCCTCAGCCATTGCGGCGGCATCGCGCTCGGCATGTTTCTCACGCGCGTCAGCGGCCTCGCGCACATGCGCCTCGATCAGCGCGTGCTCGTCATGCACCATCCGCATGATGTGCTCACCGGCCGGCATCGCCTGGTCCGCCGTTGGCGCGGATGACGACCCGTCAAGCTGAACCAGTCCGAGCCCGCCCACCACGGCGGCGGCAACAGCCAGTCCCTTCAGCACGCCGGGACCCAATGAAGATGAGTTTGAATGACCCTGTCGCATGACTTTCCCCGTCTGCAGCCACAAGAAAAGCCGCGCCCGCGGGCGAAAACTTGACGCAACAGGTGTCGAAATGCGGCAGTTCAACGGTATTCCTGGTCCGGACCCTGCTGCGGGGCGGCAACCATTGCCTCCTTCAAAGGTTCTCCATCCGGCCCCAGGAAGGAGAGCCGTCATGGGACAGGGCAAGATCAGTATCGGCGTTGATACGCCGACCGGCGAGCCAGCCAACGCACCGAAAGGCCCCTACATCACCGACGACAACGACGGCACGCAACTGCCGCGCCCGATGAACCCGAAAGACAAAGCGCCGGACAAAACTTCGGCCAAACAGAAACGCGAAGCAGACAAGTCCCGCAAACGGTCGTGAGGCCTTCGCGGATCTCTTGTACGGCACGGAAAGCCGGGTACATTCCCCCGGCGCATTCGCGCTCTTGCCCAAGGGACCAGCTCATGACCGTTTCAATGTATCAGGCGTCCGCGCCGATTTTCGTGCAATTCCTCACCGCGCTCTCCGACATTCTTGGCAAGGCCGCGGCCCATGCCGAAGCCAAGAAGATCGACCCCCACTTTCTGCTCAACATGCGGATCGCCCCGGACATGTACACGCTGACCCAGCAGGTGCAGCAGGCGACCAACCACGCGATCAGCGGCGTGGGCCGGCCGGCCGGCCTCGAACTGCCCGATCTCGGCAAGGGCGAGAACAGCTTCGGCGAACTGCAGGAACGCATCGCCAAGGCCATCGCTTTCGTGAAGAGCGTCAAGCCCGAACAGGTTGACGGCACGGAAAGCAAGGAGATCACCATCAAGTTTCCCAACGGCGCAGAACGCCACTTCACAGCCCAGGCCCTGCTGCTGAATTTCTGCCTGCCGAATTTCTATTTCCACAGCGCCACCGCCTACGGCATCCTGCGCCACTGCGGCGTCGAGGTCGGCAAGCGGGACTTCATGGGCACCCCCGTCCAGCTCTGATGGGCCAACTGTCGCAGGGTCTCCAGCCTGCGACGCTGCATGACTTTCCCCTCGGCTTTGCTCCGAGGGGAAGCGCCCTGCTCAAATATCGCGCAGTTGCGCGGCCGCGCCGGCCCATCGCGCCGCGCTGATTTGACAAGTCCCCGGCCGGACGGGCAAATCACCTGTCACTGCGAGGGGATTGTCCTGAAATGAAAGTCTTCGTGTTCGATTTGCTGCCTTACGGCGCGCACTTTGACGAATTCAAAGCCGACCGCTTCATTCCCTACCCGTTGCCCGGCAAGCACCACGACGCCGAAGTCGCTGCCCGCACCTATGAGGAGCATCTCCAGGTCTGGGAGGAGATGGACCGCCTCGGCTTTGACGGCGTCGGCCTCAACGAGCATCACACCACGCCGCACGGGCTGATGAATTCGCCCAACATGATGGCGGCGGTCGGCGCCCAGCGCACGAAGAATTTGAAGTTTCTGATCCTTGGCGAATTGCTGCCGCTGCACAATCCGCTGCGCATCGCCGAAGAGATCGCGATGGCGGACTGCCTTTCGCATGGCCGCATCTGGCCGGGCTTCGCCCGCGGCGTGCCGCGCGAATACAAGGTCTATGACGTGCCGATGTCGGAATCGCGAGCGCGCTTCGAGGAAGCCTTCGAGATCCTGATGAAAGCCTGGACCGAAGACACCTTCTCCTACGACGGCAAATTCTGGAAGTTCAAGGATATGGCGATCTGGCCGCGGCCCTATCAGCAGCCGCATCCGCCGATCTGGGTGCCGTTCTCCGGCAGCAAGGAAACCATCGAATGGGCGGCGCGCAACAATGCCCATGCCGTCATCCCCGACAACAAGCGCGGCTTCCTGCAGGACATCATCGGCTATTACGCGAAGCGGCTGACCGCACACGGCCACACCATCACGCCGGATCACATCTGCCTGTTCACCGAAACCTACGTGGCCGAGAACAAGGCGCAGGCGATCGAGGAATACTCGCCCTACTATCTCTATTTCAACCAGACGCTCTGGCATCACGGCAGCCTGCAGCAGGGCGCAGCGCCGATCGCAGCGACGGCGTCGGCATCGTCCTCGTTTGACTATGCCCGCCCGGAGAACCGCGAAGCCGCCGTGCTGGACCGCGCCAAGATCCGCAACACCACCCAGGCCGATATCGACCGTCAGGTCGCGTCCGGCGAACTCGCCTGGGGCTCGCCCAAGGAAGTCACCGAATTCCTGATCGACGCGGCCGAGCAGACCGGTTCGGGCACGATCCTCATCAACATGAATCTCGGCGCGATGCCCAACGACATGTTCATGGAACAGGTGCGGCGGTTCGGCCGCGAGGTGCTGCCCAAGCTGCATGCCCATGAGATCAAGCGCGTTCCGCTGCCGGAGACGGTGGCCTGAAGCCACCAAACAGTCCGGTTACCGGTCAACACGACATTGAAACAACGCGCGTCCTCGTGCGTTGTTCAAGATGCCATCGAGTGTCATTCGACATATTGACTATGAGCCCGAGCAGCGGCGGCTCCATGTCACGTTCGTGAGGGACGAAAATACGTGTACGACCACGTGCCGCCGCATATTTATCATTTGTTCAGGAACGCACCCTCGAAAGGCGAGTTTTTCAACGCCGCAATCCGCGACAACTACGCCTATCACGAGGAAAAACGGTTCGGGTGAGTTGGCAGGCGGCGCTGGGAGACATTCACAGACAGTGACACGCATCCCTCAAGCCATGCGCTTTCCGTATCCGCTGTCCCCGCGAAGGCGGGGCCCAGGAAACTCAGGCGATGGTGATAAAAAGGACGGCCGTTACCGCGGAGCTTCTTCAGCAGCGGCACGGCGTCCCGGATGCCGCCTGCGCGGGCATGACGCCGAGGAGGTTGAGATTCTCAGGCAAGAGACAGGCCGCCTACGCTCGTTCAAACGAAAGCGGTCTATCCCGCAAGCGTTTCCTTCACCGCTGCGATCAGTTGCTTCAGCGTGAACGGCTTTGGCAGGAAGGCGAACTGGCCGTTCTCGGGCAGGTTCTTCTTGAACGCCTCTTCCGCATAGCCGGAGACGAACACGATGCGGATATCGGGGTTGCGCTGGCGCAATTCCTTCAGCAGCGTCGGCCCGTCCATCTCCGGCATCACCACATCTGACACGACCAGATCGACCACGCCGCCATTCTGCTCCAGCATCTCGATCGCCTCGACGCCATTGCCGGCCTGCAGCACGGTGTAGCCGCGCGACGCGAGACCGCGCGCATTGAGAGCACGCAGGCCCTCCTCGTCCTCCACCAGCAGGATGGTGCCCTGGCCCGTCAGGTCGGCGGCCGCCGGACGCGGCGCCGGCTCCTTTGCGGGGGCATTGACCGGAGCCGCGGCCGTATCCGCTGTGGGGATCGGAGCTGCCGCCGGCGCGACAGGCGCGGGCTCCTCGACCGGCACATGCCGCGGCAGGAAGATGCGGAACGTCGTGCCCTTGCCGACTTCGGAATCCACGAACACAAACCCGCCGGTCTGCTTGACGATGCCGTAGACGGTGGAAAGTCCAAGGCCGGTGCCCTTGCCGACTTCCTTGGTCGAGAAAAACGGCTCGAACACCCGCTCCAGAACATCCGGCGGGATGCCGGTTCCGGTGTCGCTCACCTCCACCAGCGCATAGTCGGCGACCGGCATGCCCTTGTAGCCATACGCCTCGCTGCCGGCAGCATCGACATTCTTTGTCGTGATGGTCAGCCGTCCGCCGTTCGGCATGGCGTCGCGCGCGTTGACCGCGAGGTTCACGATCACCTGCTCGAACTGCGAGATGTCCACCTTCACCGGCCAGAGGTCGCGGCCGTGCACGACATTGAGCGCCACCTTCTCGCCGAGCAGCCGCTTCAGCAGCATCGTGAGATCGGACAGCGTATCGCCAAGATCGAGCACCTGCGGCCGCAGCGTCTGCTTGCGTGAGAATGCCAGCAACTGGCGCACCAGGCTCGCGGCGCGGTTGGCGTTCTGTTTGATCTGCATGATGTCCTGGAACGCAGGGTCGGTCGCCCGATGCGCGTTCAGCAGGAAATCGGTCGCCATCATGATGGCGGAGAGGACGTTGTTGAAGTCGTGCGCGATGCCGCCGGCAAGCTGGCCGACCATTTCCATCTTCTGCTGCTGGGTGACCTGGTTCTCCAGCGCGCGCTGCTCGGTGGTCTCCAGCGCATAGACGATGGCAGCCTCCTGGTCGCGGTCGTCCTCCTCCACGGCAGTGACGTAGAAGCGCACCCAGCGCTCGCCCCTGGTCGCCAGCGCGGCATCCACCGGCGCGACGTCGCCATGGCCTTCCGCGGCCCGGCCGATGGCGGATTCCAATGCGGCGCGGTCATTCTCCTCCACCACCGCGAGGATGGAGCGCTCGCCGGTGGCGCCGCCCTGGAACACCGACGCGAACAGGCGCGCAAACAGCGCATTGGTGCGCGACACCTTGCCGTTGCGGTCCACCGTGGCGATGGCCATCGGCGTATTGTGGAAAAACCGCATGAAGCGCACTTCGGCGGCGCGCTGGGGATCGTTGCCGTCGTCGCGCGCGCGGTTGAGCACCAGGGTGCGCGACGGACCCGGCCGGCCGTCGGACGAGAACGCGACCTTGTGGAACACGCGTGCGGGCAGCGGGCGGCCGCTGCGGGTGCGCAGGTCGAGATCGAACACCTCGGTCTTGACCTCGCCGGGCGTCGCCGCCAGCGCGGTGATCAGGGACGCCCCCTCGCCGGCGACGATGTCGGCGAGGCTCAGGCCGCCGGACCCGACCTGGGCGAGGTCGTAGTCCAGCCACTCGGCGAGCGTCGCGTTGAGATAGCTGATGTCGCCGTTCTGATCGGCGGACAGGAACCCGGCCGGCGCGTGATCGAGATAGTCGATCGCATGCTGCAGCTCCTGGAACACATTCTCCTGCCGCTCGCGCTCGCGGGTGACATCCGAGACCGACCAGACCGCGAACTTCGCGTCGCGCTTGCTCTCCCCCAGCGCCCGGACGCGCATCCGAAGCCAGCGGGCGGGCTGGCCTTTGGGGCCGGCGATCCGCACCTCCTCCTGCAGGCGGCGGCCTTCGCGCGCCGCCTTCAGCAGGCGGTAGACCGCCTCGGAGACCCCCGGATCGCCGATAAAGGCGCGCTCCACCGGGCGGACATCCTCAGGGCCTGTGGCATTGGTCAGGTCGAGATAGGCGGTGTTGGCGTAGACCACCCGGCCGTCCCGGTCGGTGACCGCAAGCCCGTCGAAGGCGCCGTCCGCCACTGCCTTGATCAGCGGATTGGCCCCCATCCCGCGCGACCACCGCACGATGCCGGCGGCCAGCGCGAACAGCAGGAACACACCCACCGCGGCCAGCAGCGACAGCAGGACGAGGATATAGGGCTCCGCCAGCGGGCGGCCGATGAACAGCAGACCCGTCGCCGCGCCGACCAGAATGACGGCGACAAGCACCACAGACCCGACGCTGCCGCCGTGATCACTGGCCTGGGTCCGGTCAAGCACGTTATGCCCCGCTTCGCTCACTTGGTTGGACTTGATGGGCCCGTGCATTTTGCGCCTTCGGAGAAGGTCCCGGTGATTCTTCTCACTGCCCTATGCCGGCCGCGCCGCGCAAGGCCACGAATCACAGTTTAACCAGAAAACGAGCGCCGCAGACGCATCACATAGCCGATCACCTCGGCCACGGCCTTGTAATGCTCCGGCGGAACCTCCCGGTCGATCTCGGTGGTCGCATGCAGGGCGCGGGCGAGCGGCGGATTCTCGACAATCGGAATGCCATGCTCGGTCGCCACCTCACGGATCCGCCTGGCCATGGCGTCGACACCCTTGGCGACGCAGAGCGGCGCGTTCATGCCGCGCTCATATTGCAGGGCGACCGCAAAATGGGTCGGGTTGGTGATGACGACCGAGGCCTTGGGAAGATTGGTCATCATCCGCTTGCGCATCTGCGACTGGCGCAGTTGGCGGATGCGGCCCTTGATCGCGGGATCGCCTTCAGTCTGCTTGAACTCCTCCTTGATCTCGCTGACCGACATCTTCTGGCGCTCGTGCCACTCGTAGTACTGGAACAGAAAGTCTGCCGCAGCGATGATGGCGACCACGGCCACCACCATGCCGAGGATCGTCACCGCCATCGACTTGGTGATCGCGAGCATCGTTCCGACATCGACCGACATCAGGCTTTCGAGCCGGTCACGCTGCGGCCAGACGATTGCCATCATGACCGCGCCGAGCAGGCAGATCTTGATCAGGCCCTTCACGAACATCAGCAGCGACTGTTTGGAGAACAGCCGCTTGAACCCCGCCATCGGCGAGATCTTGCTCAGTTTCGGCTTGAGGCTCTCGGCCGACCACACCAGCCGGTGCTGGATCATGTTGCCGGCGATCGCAGCAAGCACCAGCAGCAGCAGCGGAATGGCCAATGACGCCAGCACCTCGAAGCCAAGCTTCGTCGTCAGCGAGACCAGTCCGCGGCCATCGGTCGGGATCGCATAGGAATTCGCCAGCAGCCCGCGCATGGTGGTGGTGATGCCGTGGCCCATGCGGTCGGAAAAGATCATCAGCACCAGCGTCGCGCCACCGAGCACGAACCAGGTGTTGATCTCCTGACTCTTGGCGACGTCGCCCTTCTGAAGCGCGTCATCGAGCTTCTTCTGGGTCGGTTCTTCGGTTTTCTCCTGGTCGTCGCCGCCTTCCGCCATCGCTGCCGATCCTCATGAATAGGGCGCGAGCTGGCGCAGGACGTTTTCGACGGAGCCCAGAAACACCGTCATCATCGCGCCGATGACCATGATCAGGATCAGGAAGCCGACCAGGATCGACAGCGGCGCGGCGACAAAGAACACCTGCATCTGCGGCATCAGGCGCGAGAGCACGCCGAGCCCGAGATTGAACAGCAGGCCGAACACCAGGAACGGCGCGGACAACTGGATGCCGATCCTGAAGGCGGTGGCGACGCTATTGGTGGTCAGCTGCGCGGCATCGCCCAGCGAGGGCATCTCGCCGGGGCGGAACAGCGCATAGCTGTCGTTCAGCGCCGCAATCACCAGGTAGTGCAAGTCGGTCACGAAGATCATCGTGACGCCGAGCAGGGTGAGAAAGTTGCCCAGCAGCACGCCCTGCTGTCCCTGGGTCGGGTCGACTGCGGTGACGAAACCAAGGCCGAGCTGTTGCGCGATCACCGCGCCGGCGACATTGAGCGCCGACATGATCAGCCGCCCCGTGATTCCAAGCATCGCGCCGATCAGCAGTTCCTGGCCCAGCATGACCAGCGGCGGACCGAAGCTGCGCAGGTCGATCTGATAGGCATCGCGATGCAGCGGCAGCAGAACGGCGGTGAGCACCAGTGCGATGCCCAGCCGGACGCGCGGAGGCACCGCCATCTCGCCAAAGCCCGGAACGAGCATGACCATCGCCCCGATGCGCGCGAATACCAGCATGAAGGTCGCGGCATAGGCCGGAAGAAATGAAACATCGATCCGCATGGCGGCCGCCGTCCGCGACGCTGCGCGCTAACCGGTCGCGATCCGCGCAGCGAGCCGCAGCATCTGGGCGTTCAG
>Ga0180223_1001630_pt1 | contig 16435 bp, 16 predicted proteins | sample eDN5th30CKraftOP_FD_151337 | JGI IMG/M metagenome (GOLD analysis project Ga0180223, IMG submission 151337) | Enriched Organic Plus compost microbial communities from Emeryville, California, USA - eDNA 5th pass 30_C Kraft OP (version 2) (version 2) ...
CCGGCAGAATACAGCCGCAGCGGTGCCTCCCGTCGTTGCTCCCCCGGCTCCGACACGCCCGGCCCCGCTGCCACCGTCACAGCAGCCGCGGGCCAGCCTGCCGCCTCCAGCCGCCGCACAAGTCGCACCGCCTGCAGCGCCGCCGCAGCAACAGGCGCTGGTGGTCCGGCCGCAACGGCCCGCTGAACCCGGTGCCCCGGCTGCCGCCCGCGACTGCGAACGGTGTCCCGAGATGGTCAATATCCCGGCCGGCGCCTTTGTCATGGGCAGCAACGAGGATGCGAGCGAACGTCCGGTCCGCGAGGTCGCTGTCAGCGCCTTCGCGATGGGCCGCTATCCCGTCACCATCGGTGAGTGGAATCAGTGCGTCGCCGCCAAGGCCTGCACCTTCCAGCCGCAAGGCGGCGACGATCTGCCGGTGTTCAACATCAGCTGGGACGACGCGCAGCAATACGTCGCCTGGCTGTCACGCACGACGCAGAACAAATATCGCCTGCCGACCGAAGCCGAGTGGGAATACGCCGCGCGCGGCCGCAGCACGACGCGGTTCTGGTGGGGCAACCAGCTCGTTGCGGGCAAGGCCGCATGCAAAGGCTGCGGCAGCCCGAGCGGCAACACGCCGACGAAAGTCGGCCTGTTCGAACCCAACGGCTTCGGCCTCTACGACATGACGGGCAGCATCGGACAATGGATCTCCGACTGCTGGCACCGCGACTATACCGGCGCGCCGCGCACCAGCGTGTCCTGGAATGCACCGAACTGCCGGCGCAACGTCGTGCGCGGCGGCTCATGGATGAACGACGCCAGCTATCTGCGCACATCAAGCCGCGACAGTTACGACAGCGGCGTCCGCTACATCGCCCACGGCCTTCGTGTTGTCCGCGAACAGGGAAAATGACATGACCAGATTGACGAGACGCGTGCTGCTTGGCGCTGTCGCGCTCTACCCATTCGCCGCCGCGGCGCAGACGCCTGCGCCCCAGCCCCCCGCTGCATCGACGGCGCCATCGGATGCCTATCTCTACATCATCTGGCCGAACAACGGCGAGCGCATCCGCGGCGCATTCTGGTGCCGCTTCGGCCTGCGCAACATGGGCATCGCCCGCGCCGGCGACGCCACGGCGAATGCCGGACATCATCATCTGCTGATCGATGTCGAGGAGCCGCTGAAGCCGGGCGAAGTGATCCCCTCCGACCGCAACCATCTGCATTTCGGCGCGGGGCAGAGCGAGGCGCGGATCGAACTGCCGCCGGGCCGGCACACGCTTCAGCTCGTGCTGGGCGACGCGGACCATCGCGTCTTTGATCCGCCCGTCGTCTCGAAGAAAGTCACCGTGATGGTGTTCTGATCGGCGCAAGGCGTTGCGGATATTTGCCGTGTTGACGGCATTGCTGTTTGAACCAGCGCCTTGACCATCACGACCAAGGAAAGAGCTTCGGCAATTCCGCCACAGCGTCATCGGCAAAAGGATCGGTCGGCCATGGCAATCGAACGCGCCCCTCGCAGCCCCCTGCCACAAAACTTCCGCCCGCCGGGCGGCACGCCTTATCCCATCCAGGGCGGCGACAACTGGATCTCGATCGCACGCCGGAACAGCATCGACGTCTGGAAACTGATCGAGTTCAACTTCCAGACCCGCGATCCGGACGAAGTGAACTGGTACATGCGCCGCAACATCGGCTGCCGCCAGTCAACCCCGGACGGCAAGAACTACATCTTCACGGCGGGCATGACGCCCGGCGTCATCTACATCCCGCCGCCGGCCGCGCCGTCGCCGCGCATCAACTACACCGTTCCCGGCGTCTTCGACATCATCGCCCAGCCGTCCGGCATGACATGCTGGGCCACCGTCGGCACCATGATGATGGCGTGGCGCGACCAGCGCAGCTATCCGATCGACGTCGCGATGGGAATGTGCGGCACGAAGTGGGCGAACATGTTCGCCAACAACCAGGGACTTCCCGGCACCGAACATGACCTGTTTGCCCAGGCGGCCGGCATGTCGGTCGAGCCGCTGGTCTGCAATCCCGGCGAGACATGGGAGCAGATGCTGCGCGCTTACGGCCCGCTCGCGGTGGTGACCGCCAATCCGTACCATGCCCGCATCATGGTCGGGATCACCGGCGACGGCACCGACGCCGGCACCAGCGTCGACCTCATCGATCCCGCTGGCGGGCGCCGCTACTCGATGAATTTCGGCGCCTTCTCCCAGGCCTTCGAGGCGGTCTCGGCGAGCCCGCGCTTCCAGGTCTGGCACTTCTGAGAGTTGTCTTCTGAGAGTTGCCGTTTTGAAGCGTGCCGCCCCACCGGCGGCATGTTTCTCCGCCCTTCACTCAGCGCGGCTCATCCGCCTGGGATACCGCCTGTGACGTGCTCCAGTCCGGCCGGACCAGTCCGGTGACGCCCGTGAACGCGCCCTCTTCCAGTTCGGCGATCATCAGCCGTGCGGGATCGACCGGGCCGGGAAACTTGATCTGCCCCCTGGGCACCTGCTTGAAGCCGCGCTTGCCGTAGTATGGCTCGTCCCCCACGAGCAGCACGAGGCGGTGACCTTCCGCTTTCGCCTCGGAGATCGCCCGCTCGATCAGCGCCGCGGCGATGCCATGGCCGCGGAACGGCGGCTCGACCGTCAGGGGACCGAGCAGCAGCGCCTTGGCGGGGCCGATCAGGATGGAGGTCATCCAGACCGAACCGACCAGCAGCGTCCCGACCCGCGCGGTGAACGACAGGCCGAGCTCATGGCCGGTGCGCTCGCGCAGGCGATAGGCGGTCAGGGCATAGCGGCCGGGGCCGAACGTCCGCTCATGCAGACGTTCGATGGCCAGTGCATCCTCGGGCGTTTCGGTACGGATGGTGAAGGCAAGGTCGGTCATGTCGGCCGCGCTCTAGCATCCGGCCCCGCCGAAATCCATGGCTCCCGCTCCGGAAGACCCCATATTGGTTGACGGGATCCACCAGGAGCGCGGCATGGGACGGTTTATCGACGGCGTGTGGTCGGGCGAGGCGGACGATTTCGACCGCAACAAGAGTGGGCAGTTCGTCCGGCCCAACACCACCTTCCGCAACTGGATCACGCCGGACGGTGCGCCCGGCCCGACCGGCGACGGCGGCTTTGCCGCGGCGCGGGGGCGCTATCACCTCTATGTGTCGCTTGCCTGTCCCTGGGCCCACCGCACGATCATCTTCCGCAAATTGAAACGGCTGGAAGAGATCATCTCGCTCTCGGTCGTCGCGATCATCCTGGGCAAGGACGGCTGGACCTTCGACACCGGGAACGGCTCCACCGGCGATGCCGTCAACGGCGCGGAGAAGCTCGCCGATACCTATCTGCGCGCCGATCCGCGTTACACCGGCCGTGTCACCGTGCCGGTGCTGTGGGACAGGGAGCGCGGCACCATCGTCAGCAACGAGTCCGCCGACATCATCCGGATGCTGAATTCGGCTTTCGATGCCTTCACCGATGTCGAGACCGACTACTGCCCCGCCGCGCTGCGCGACGAGATCGATCACATCAATGAGCGCGTCTACGGGACCGTGAACAACGGTGTCTATCGCGCCGGCTTCGCGACCTCACAGCAGGCTTATGACGAGGCGTTCCTCAAGCTGTTCGAGACGCTGGACCATCTGGAGGAGCGGCTGTCGCACCACCGCTATCTGCTCGGCAACCGGATGACCGAAGCGGACTGGCGGCTGTTCACCACGCTGATCCGCTTCGACGCCGTCTATCACGGCCACTTCAAATGCAACCTGCGGCGGATCATCGACTATCCCAACCTGTCGAATTATCTGCGCGATCTCTATCAGGTGCCGGGTGTCCCCGAGACGGTGAATTTCGAGCACATCAAGGGGCACTATTACGGCAGCCACCGGCAGATCAATCCGACCGGCATCGTGCCTCTCGGCCCGGCCTACGATTTCACCGTGCCACACGACCGGGCACGCTTCGACTGATGCGCAAGTCGTCATTCCGGGGCGCGAGCCCTGCTCGCGAACCCGGAATCCAGCAATGAATTCGGAATATCCGGGTGGATTCCGGGGCCGGCCTTCGGTCGTCCCGGAAAGACCGCAGGAGAAGTTTGCAACGCTCCTGACTACCAGACGTCGGCTTTTGGCCGGCCGTTGAGCACTTCATCAATGCGCTCGCGTGTCGCCCGTGTGGTCTCGGGCGGCAGCGCGCCGGGAGAAAAGAAGCCGTGGGCGATGATCTCCCGGTCCGGCACCGGCGCGCCGTCCTGCCGGAAGTCGCGGATCACATAGACCGCCACATGGTCGCGGCGCGACACGCTGTTGTTGAAGAAGATCCCGTGCAGCGCCGGCGGCCGGATCAGCGTGACGTTGGCCTCTTCGTGCATCTCGCGACCCAGCGATTCGAGCATCGTTTCGCCGACCTCGACGCCCCCGCCGGGCAGATGCCAGCCGCCCACATAGCTGTGCTGGATCAGCAGGATGCGGCCCTCGGTGTCGATCGCCATGCCGCGCACGCCCAGCGTCATGCCGCGCGCAAACCGCCAGTAAAGGTGCAGGACGCGCCGCAAGACCGGCTCGAAGGCCTGGCGCGCGCCGGACAGGAGGGAGTTCATGGCTCCACTCCTATCCGGTTCAATTCAGGTTGGCGACCTGCCCTTGTGTGGCCTCAGCCCTTATATTAGAAGTATTCTAAATTAGAAATCCAGCAGGCATTTGATGAAACGGTTTTCGGATTTGACCGAGCAGGAGCTGCTCGCCCTCGCGATCTCCAGTGAAGAAGAGGACAGCCGGATCTACCTGGGATTCGCCGAGGGCCTGCGTAAGCAGTTTCCGGCATCAGCCAAGATCTTCGAGGAGATGGCCAACGCGGAAATCCGCCACCGCACGGCGCTCTTCGACCTCTACCGGTCAAAATTCGGCGAATACCTGCCGCTGATCCGCCGCCACGACGTCCGCGGCTTCATCGCCCACAAGCCGCTCTGGCTGGTGCGGCCGCTCGGCCTCGACGAGGTGCGGAAATACGCCGAGACCATGGAATACGAATCCGAGCGGTTCTACCGCCGGGCGGCGGAGACCACCCGCGACGCCTCCGTCCGGGAGCTTGTGCTCAAGCTCGCCGAGGTCGAAGCCGAGCACGAAAGCCTGGCGCAGCAGTTGGGCGAGACCCTCCTGACCAAGTCCGCCCGGGCGAAGGAAGACGAAACCGCACGGCGCATCTTCGTCCTGCAGTACGTCCAGCCGGGGCTCGCCGGCCTGATGGACGGTTCCGTGTCGACGCTGGCGCCGCTGTTCGCAGCCGCCTTCGCGACCCACAACAGCTGGGAGACCTTCCTGGTGGGGCTCGCGGCGTCGGTGGGCGCCGGCATCTCCATGGGCTTTGCCGAAGCGCTGTCCGACGACGGCTCCCTGACCGGCCGCGGCACACCCTGGCTGCGCGGCACGATCTGCGGCCTGATGACTACCGTCGGCGGCATCGGCCACACGCTGCCCTACCTCATTCCCGATTTCTGGACGGCGACAGCCATCGCGGTGCTGGTTGTGGTCGCGGAGCTCGCGGTGATCTCCTATATCCGCTATCGCTACATGGACACGCCATTCCTCGCGGCCGCGTTTCAGGTCATGGTCGGTGGTGTGTTGGTGTTTCTGGCAGGGATCCTGATCGGCAGTGCGTGATGGCAGCTTTCGTTCTTGCGCATCTGTCGGACCCGCACCTTGCCACCATGCCGCGCCCCCGGGCTGCCGAACTCGCGAGCAAGCGGGCGATCGGCTACTACAACTGGCGCCAGCGCCGCCACGCCATCCACCGCATCGAAACGCTGGACCGGCTCGTCAACGATCTGAAGGCGGCAGCGCCGGACCATATCGCCGTCACCGGCGATCTCGTGAACATTGCGCTCGCCGATGAGTTTGCGCCCGCGCGCGCCTGGCTCGACTCATTGGGCAGCGTCAAGGATGTCTCGCTGGTGCCGGGCAATCACGACACCTATGTGCGCCGGACCATGGGCCTGTCGCGGCTGCACTGGACCGATTTCATGAGCGACGATGCAGACGACACCGGACATTTTCCGTTCGTCCGCCTGCGCGGGCCTGTCGCGGTGATCGGCCTCTCCAGCGCCGTGCCCAGCGCGCCGCTGATGGCAACCGGCGTGGTGGGACCTCAGCAGCTCAAGAAACTGGCGACGATCCTCGCCGAGCAGCGCGATGCCGGCCGCTTCCGCGTGGTGCTGATCCATCATCCGCCGCGCAAAGGACATGTCGCCTTCCACAAGCGGCTGATCGATTCCCGCGCGGTGCGTGACGTGCTGCTGCGGCAAGGCGCGGAGCTGGTGCTGCACGGGCATGACCACATCCATTCGCTGGAATGGCTGGATGGGCCGGACAAGGCCCTGCCGCTGGTCGGCGTCCCCTCCGCCTCGGCGGCTGCGTCGTCCCACGGCGATCCCGCAGCCTATAATCTTTATCAGATCGACGGCGAACGCAACGCGTGGCGATGCGAAGTCGTGACACGCGGATTTGTGACAGGCGGCGAAACCATTGCCGAAATCAACCGGACCGTGCTCGTCCCGCCGAACTGACTAACAACAAAGAGAGCTCACATGCTGGAAAGGATACATATCGAGCCTCGCTTTCATTACAACGCCAACCACTCCGTCGTCATGGCCGGGCTTGTCACGGCCATCTCGCTTAGGAACGCAGTGCCTCTTCAAGCGGGATCACCGGGACAAGTGTAAAGCCCGGTGATGACGGTTCAAAAGGTGTTTGAACTGACCCGATAAGGCCAAATCGAGCGTTATCGCATGATGATGAGGACGACCATCATGAACAGCGCAAAGGCGCCCGCAACAGCTCCCAGCAGGAATGCTGCGAGAAGCCTGCCCCAGCGGAAACGGCGCCTCGGCGAAAGCGCGGGCTCAGGTTTTGGCGGCACAACAGTCTCACTGTCTCCAGCAAACATGCGCTCGCGCTCGATCAACCGGCCGGCGACGTAGCGGGTGACAGCCTCGGTCAGATCTGGAATCTGCAGGGATTCCGCCAGCACCTTGCGCCCATGCCGGGTATCCTGAACGAAACGATACAGCCGCTTGTCATGTCCCATCACGACATGGGCAACGGCATCGATCCACAGCCGCGGCGTCTCGCCCTTGCTGATCCCGCGATCAAACAGATCGATATCGGACGGGATATCCCGAAACACCGGATCCAGCGTTTCGTTGAGCAGTTCAAGCCGCGCCACCTCGGCGTCGCGCAGGTCGATGACCAGTGCGGTCCGTTCCGCAGCTTCGATCCGGGCGGCGTGCAATGCCTCCCGCAGGCTCCCGCTTCGCGGCGCCTCAGTCGGCTCTGCCGGCGATGCCTCCGGCACGCGTCGATGTCCCCACATGATGGATCAGGTTAGCAGGCAGAGGTTGGGGTGCCTAGCGTCCTCCGCACAATCTTGCCGGTCCTTCTTAACTGATTGCTGATCCTACTTGCTGCTTGTTCCGATAACCCGCCCAGCAGCCCGTGATGTTAGCTCCTCGGAAATACTGATGAATCTGGCAGAGATTTCATGCTCCCCCGGCCGGACGTCTTTTTCCCAGGACGCAATAAAGCGATTGTCCAGGAGACCTGATACGGCCACGGTCGTATGCTCAAAAAAACTGGTAGCAATTTTGATTTTAGAGCCAATCTTGGCAGCAGAGGAACTATATAGTTGAGCACCTCCTCTTGCTCCCGAGATGATTACAAAATCGCCCCCGCTGGCAGCAGCCACTGTAGGACCGGCGTAATCATTCTCCGATGCCGCATCAATAAACTCGCTGCTTATCGCAATTCCATCAGCAGCAAATTTCCGGCCGTAGGCGACATACCTGAAGAGACTATCATACGTCATCCAGACAACAACGAAACTGCCATCGGCCAGCGAAGCGATATGCGGAGCGCTGCAATACTTGCCCGCCGTTGTGCTGACCTGGAACTCGGATCCCAACGGCACATCAGTTGCCGAAAAGATACGACCGCTTACCACGGTCGCGTCGCCACCAGCCTGCGAGCACCAAATAGCAACGCGATTGCCATTTTTCAGCACAACAGCATCATAGGATAACGGCGGCGTCAGCGTGAGGCGAAATTTGGCTCCGATTTTTTCTCCTGAAGAGGAAAATCTTTGTCCGAACAGCCGTAAGTTATCTTCATTGACGTGAAAACTACTCCGCCAATAGATCGTATAACCTCCACCAGCTAACCCTACGACGCGGGCCAGGCCCTGATATTCCTCAAAGCTCGGCCAAGCGACCCCATGCTGAGGACCGAGTCGCTCTCCGTTCGCCGAAAATCGTTGCGCGAAGAGTTGGGATCGGGATGGAGCCTTAGCTGACGCTCCCCAAACGACGACGAACCCACCGTCAGACAAGGCGGCAACATCCGCGCCCCCGGCATCACCACTCGCTAATCTGTTGACTCGAAACTCACCACCCTGTGGAATACCCTCTGACGAAAATCGTCTGGCGGCGACAAAGCTTTGACCGTCGCGCACAACGTCCCACACGAAGATAATATCACCGTTGGCAAGCACAGCGATAGACGGACGTCCATCCCCTTCAAACTTCTCTCCCTTTTTATCGATAGAGAATACTGGCCCACGCTCAAGACCCGCCGCAAATGCGGGCGCCACCACACTTAATGTTAAGATCGTCAGGGACAACAGGTAACAGCAGATTGGGGCTATCGGGCGTCCGCGCCACGTCATCATTCCAAGCTCGCGTGTCATTCCACCCCCTCCACCGCACTCGTTGCTAAAGGCAGCAAAAAAATCCCCACTAAGGTACTCGCTATCCACGGAGACGAGTGTTCTCGAGTGGGGCATATGCTAGTGTAAGCACACGATACCATGCGAAGGGGGTTTGGGACTATGGCTAAGTTCGCAGCTTCAGTGGCTGTTCTTGCAGCCGTCGTAACCGTTCTTGGATCCAACGCCATCGCTGGCCAGAAAACAAATGATCTGCCGAAGCCAACCTTAAAAAAGATTGGCGGCGCACAAGCTCCAAACGCGCGTCTGGCAGTTTTTGTGCTCCAAGGCTCATTTGTCGCGCGCAGCAAAGGCGTCGCGGCTGTCACAAACCCGAGCGTCGGCTTGTATTGCATCGCACCAAGCGGCGACCTGAATGTATCGAAGATCATTCCGACCGTCACGGTCGATTGGAGCAACTCATATGGAAACAGTTTGACAGCCTATTGGCGATCATCGGGGGTTGGCTGTCCTGAAGGACAGATTGCGATTGTCACATATGCCCGCTCCGACACCGTCCTCACCAACGACGTCGCCTTTACGGTTGTCGTTCCATAATTCCGTGGGTGGTCGCTCTCCTATCCAAAGATGCGCAACGACCCATTCAAACCGCAATTCCATACGGCTTCGCCCAGGCCAGGCCATCCTCGGTCCGGCCTGCAGGACGGTATTCCGCAGCGACAAAGCCCGCATAGCCAAGCTGATCAAACGCTGCGAGAAGTTCGGGATAGTTCACCTCGCCGCGGTCGGGCTCGCCACGCGCCGGCACACCGGCGATCTGCACATGCCCGATCAGCGGCAGATGCTGCTCAAAACGTTTGATGAGATCGCCGCCCATGATCTGCGTGTGATAGCAGTCGAACTGGATGCGGATATTGTCCCGGCCCGCGCGGGCGATGATGCCGGCGGCCTGCTCGACGTGCGTCAGCACATAGTTGGGCCGGTCGCGCGTGTTGATCGGCTCGATCAGCAGCGTCACGCCGTGAGGACGGGCCAGATCGGCGGCCGCTGTGAGATTTTGGACGAAAGCAGTCTCCGCAGCCGCGCGCTGCTCGGGCGGCGCGACGCCAGCCATGCAATGGATCTGCCGGGCGCCGATGGTCAACGCATAGTCGAGCGCCTGCCGGAAGACGGCGGCGAAGTCCTGTTCGCGGCCCGGCATCGCCCCCAGGCCGAAGTCCCCCGGGCCGCCGGGCGAGGTATTGAGGCCCAGCATCGTCAGGCCATGGCGGTCCAGCTCGGCTTTCACCGCTGGCGCGGGGGTATCGTAAGGGAACAGGAGTTCCACCGCCCGGAAACCGGCCGCTGCTGCGGCCCCGAAGCGATCGAGCACCGGCCGTTCAGTGAACAACATGCCGAGATTGGCTGCGATCTGGGGCATCAAAACACCGCCTGAAAGGGGGATAAAAGCACCGGGGGAAGCGACCGGACGGGGGAGAATGACGCGATCCGGCCTCCGCGGCCAGTGCCCAGCAGCGCCGGAATTGTTCACAGGTCTACGCGACTGTTGCGACAAGCGGGCATTATCCACAGCTCGCCCCGCCGGACGGAAAATGTCCGGAATCCGGGCCTTCAGGTCAGAAGATTTCGTGGTTTACGCGGGGCCCTGCCCTCGCCCACCCGGGGCTTGAATAGCCCACTAGAATTGCCCACCTTTACGTTGGGCGAAATCTTCCTTGACACCATCTTTTGATTGGTTTTGAAGTCTGCCCGCACCTTCCAGACGATCAAGACAAGACGGCGAAAGCCGCGGTGCCAAGCTGCTGAGGAAACGGGAGTGGTAATGAACGCCCAGGAACTGTTGCAGGAAATTTCTGACTATTGTCGCCAGGCCGGACTCGCGGAATCGACCTTCGGACGCCGCGCCGTCAATGATGGCAAGCTGACCTCCCGTTTGCGCAACGGGGGGCGGATCACAACAGAGACGCTGGACCGCATCCGCGCCTTCATGCACTCCCGCCGCGCATCCCTCGATATCCAGCGTCCCTCTGTCATCGAAACCATGAGTTCGAACCGGGTCCTTTCAACCATGTCATCAGTGCAAATTTCACCTGTCAGCAAATCCAGCCCACCTCCTCCGCCCGGAGGTGAGGAAGATCCCCAGCGCAATTTCCGATTCTTCGATAACCGCCAGAAGTATCTTCTGTTTGTGAACACCTGCTCGGAGAAGTGGGTCGTCGCCAACCGCGTGTCGCTCGAACTCGCCAATATTCATCCGCGCCCGCCCGCCGTGCGCATCTTTGACGCCGGCGTCGGCGATGGCTCCGTGCTCACCCGCGTGATGCGGTCGATGCACGACAAGTTTCCGCACATGCCGTTCTATGTGGCCGGCAAGGAGATCAGCCTCGAGGACGTGCGCCTCACGCTGCAGAAAATGGCCGACCGTTTCTTCGAACATCCGGCCACGGTGCTGATTCTCACCAACCTCAATTACTCCGACGCGCCATGGCTCGCCGTGAAGTCGATGAGCGCGGCGTCCAGCATGGTCTGGAATGAAGTCGCGCTGACCGGCACCACGTCGCACGGCTTTGAGGAACAGATCATGGGCCTCGAAGGCTTCCTCTCGGAGGCCTGGAAGGCGGGCGTCAGCCCCAAGAGCGGCAACCCGGTCTATGAGCGTCCGGCCGTTCTCGTGATCTATCGCGCCGACCACAAGTTCCTGCTGGATCCGATCATCCCGCACCCGGGCGGCACCCAGGCCAGCTACGATCTCATCATGGCGTCGCAGCCGTTCCGCCTGCGCTCATCGCTGGAGTTCAAGGCCAAGCGCGTGCTCGCACCGCTCGCCAAGGCGCTCGGCCCCGGCGGACGCATGATCGCGATCCATTCCCACGGCAACGATCCGGGACAGGAGATCATCAGCAAGGTCTGGCCGGACGAGAACCCGTTCATTCACGATCGCCACGCCCTGCTCAAGGCCACCAAGAATGAACTCGGCGCGCTGGGCCGCGACCTGAACTTCAATGCGTATGCGGACAACCGTTCTCTGTTCCGTTACGACATGCACACGCTGCCGAGTGAAATCTCGCAGTCGATCGGCACCTCGACATTGTTTGCGGCATGGAACGCAGCGGTGTATGTGGCGCAGATCGAAGACCAGCGGCTGGAAAAGGTCATCACCGAGAGCAAATATCTCGAAGCGACCAGCGAAGTGCTGCAGAAGCACGGTGGCCTCTGGTTCTACGATGAGTCTTTTGTGATTTCCCGCCGGCGCGAGTGAGCGCCGGCCCTACTCCCGGGTGATAAACGACATGTCTACACGGCTTGCAGATGCCGTGGCCGGCGATGCTGTCCAGCAGATCGCCGACCTCGCACATGATTTCTCCATCGAAGCGACGCTGCCGCCTCCGGCAGATATTGAGGCCATGCGGGCGTTTGCCCCGAAAGGCATGCCTGTCTTCATCAGCGCGGTGCCCTCGAAGCCACTGATGTCCGGCATCGAGGCGGCGGTTCAGGTTCGCAATTGCGGCTTCGAGCCGGTGCCTCACATCGTCGCCCGCAACTTTCCAAGCCGCCAAAGCGCGGAAGAGCTGATCACGCGCATGGTCGGCGAAGCAGGCGTGCGCCGCGCCCTGATCCTCGCCGGCGATCTCGACAATCCGGCCGGCGACCTGTTTGACGCCAAGGCCCTGATCGAGAGCGGCCTGCTGCAGAAGCACGGCATCACGCAGATCGGCATCTCGGGTTATCCGGACGGACATCCGAGCATCCCGCAGGAGACGCTTCAGCAGGCGCTGCCGGCGAAGCTCGCTGCCGCCGAAGCTGCCGGTCTGAATGTGGAGATCGTCACGCAGTTCGGCTTTGAGACCGCGCCGATCGTCGACTGGGTCACCCAGTTGCGCAAGAACGGACATCATCAGCGCATCCGCATCGGCCTCGCGGGCCCCACAAGCTTCACCGCGCTGCTCCGCTATGCCAAGCGCTGCGGCGTCAAGGCCTCGGCTCGTGGCGCAACGCGCAACACCGGGCTTCTGAAGCAGATGTTCGGTGGCATGTCCGCGCCGGATGACCTGATCCGGACCTTCGCGCTCGACAGCCATCGGGAGCGCCTTGGCGACATCGCGCTGCACTTCTTCTCGTTCGGCGGCATCCCGACCACGGCGAAATGGGCGACGGCCGTGTCCCAGGGGCGCATCGTCCTCGATTCCAGCGACGGCTTCTCGGTCCACGAGTAAGCCGCGCCTGCCCCGCGCTTTACAAAACTTTACGCGGGGGAGAAGGCACTGAAACGGCGGTTTCCTAGCTTTCCGGGCATGGGCTCACACCCTCCCGGATCGCAAAGGAGACCGCCATGACAGACCAGTCCCACAATCCCGACAACTTCGGCCCCGATTCAACCTCTCCCAATGCCCCGCCCCGCCGGCGCATCCGCGGCGGCATCCTGATCGCAGGCGCGCTGGCGCTCGCGGTCGCCACCGGCGCTGTCGTCTCCAGCGCCATTGGCGGAGGCTTCGGCGGGGGCTTTGGCCCCGGCGGCTTCGGTCCTCCCGGCTGGCACGGCGGCATGATGGGCCGCATGGACCCTGCCACCATCGAGGATCGCGCCGATCGCGCCATTCGCCATCTGGCCGTCGAGATCGACGCCACCAACGACCAGCAGGAGAAGCTGCGCGCCATCGTCAAATCCGCGGTGAAGGACCTGCTGCCGATGCGTGACCAGGCGGCCGGCGTCCGTCAGCGGGCCCGCGACCTGCTCACGGCCCCCACGATCGACCGGACCGCGATCGAAGCCTTCCGCGCCGAGCAGGTCACCAAGGTCGATGCCTTCAGCAAGCGCGTCACCCAGGCCCTGACCGATGCCGCCGAGGTGCTCACCCCGGCCCAGCGCACCCAGGTCCGCGAGCGGCTGGAATCGCATCGCGGCGGTTGGCGGCCGTGGATGCGCGGGTAAGATAGACCCGTGTCGAGCCGCATCCTGCTCATTGAAGACGACCCGCGCCTCGCCGAGATGGTGAAGAACTATCTCGGCGGAGCCGGCTTCTACGTCACTGTCGCCGCCAAGGGACAGGCCGGGATCACCGCGCTGGCGCGGGACAGCTATGATGCGCTGATCCTCGACCTGATGCTCCCGGACATGGACGGCCTCGATGTCTGCCGCCGCATCCGCGACAAGAGCGACACGCCGATCCTGATGCTCACCGCCCGTGGCGATGCCATGGACCGGGTCGTCGGGCTCGAGCTCGGCGCCGACGATTATCTCCCCAAGCCGTTCGAGCCGCGCGAATTGCTGGCGCGGCTGAAAGCGATCCTGCGCCGCGGCACCAGCCGCCGCACCGCCGATGTGCTGCGTTTCGGGCGGCTGGAGATTGACATCGATGCCCGCGAAGCGCGGCTGGCCGGCGAGCCCTGCGCGCTGACCAGCTATCAGTTCGCATTGCTGCTGCTGCTGGCGCAGCATGCGGGGCGGGTGATGTCCCGCGATGCGATCATGGAATCGATGAAGAGCGAACCGCTGGAAGCCTTCGACCGCTCGATCGACGTGCATATCTCGCGCATCCGCTCGGCCATCGAGGACGATGCACGCAAGCCGCGCCGGGTGCTCACCATCCGCGGCGCGGGCTATGTGTTCGCCAAGGCGCAGGATTGAAACGGATTCCGCTTGAAAGGAACAGACACGGTGTCCGTTGCTACCAAACCTCTCCGGCGTCATGCCCGCGAAGGCGGGCATCCAGTACGCCGTGCCGCCGGTGAAAATCCTCGGAGGCGACCGCTGTATCTTTATCACAATCGCTTGCGTTTACTGGGTCCCCGCCTTCGCGGGGACGACGGACTACAGAGAGCTTGAATCGTGATGCTTTCCACGAGTCCGCTTCAACGGAACACACTTTAGCGTGCGCAATCTCTACAAGAAGATCTATCTGACGGTCATCGCCACGCTGCTGCTGGTGGTCATTCTCGCGGGCGCCACATGGCGCATCGGCTATGAGCACTCGCCGGGCGCTGCGGCGATCGAGATGGCCGGAGAACTTGCCGCCGCGGCGCTCCCGGCCGCCGACTTGCCCCGTGCGGCACAGGAAGAGGCGCTGGAGAGATTTGGGGGCCGGCTCGACGCCGATCTCACACTGCTTGGCCCCGACATGGCGCTGATCGCGAGCGCAGGACGGCCGATCCCGCCGCGCTTCTACGATCACGATGACGGCTGGTGGCGTGCGCGTCCCACATGGCGGCTGCCGCTGCCTGATGGCCGTCTGCTGATCGTCCGCCCCCGCTTGCCTCCGCGCAATCCATTCGTCGGCCTCGTTGTCTTTCTCGGCGTTATCGCGCTCGCCGTCGGCATCTGCGCCTATCCGGTGGTGCGCGGCCTTACCCGTCGGCTGGAACGGCTGCAGGCGGGCGTGGAAACGCTCGGCGCCGGCGACCTGTCGGCCCGGGTGCATGTGAAAGGACGCGACGAGGTGGCGCGGCTGGCCGCGAGCTTCAATTCCGCAGCCGCGCGCATCGAGGAACTGGTGTCCGCGCACCGCCTGCTGCTGGCCAATGCATCGCACGAATTGCGCACGCCGCTCTCGCGCATCCGGCTGGGCATCGAACTGTTCCAGCAGAGCAACGATCCGAAATACAAGGCGGCGCTGGAGCGCGATATCGCGGAGCTTGATCATCTGATCGACGAGATCCTGCTGGCGAGCCGGCTCGACGCGACCAAAACGGTGCAGACAACGGAGGATGTCGACCTGCTTGCGCTCGCAGCGGAAGAGGCCTCCCATTACGATGAGGCCTGCGTGGGCGGCGATGGCGTCACCGTACGGGGCGACCCGCGCCTGCTGCGGCGGCTGATCCGCAATCTGCTGGAGAATGCGTGCCGCCACGGCAAGCCGCCGATCGAAATCGTGCTTCGCCGCGATGGCTCCCGCGTGGTGATGGATGTGACAGATGGCGGCGATGGCATCCCGGAAGCGGAGCGCGAGAACGTCTTCACGCCGTTCCGCAAGCTCGGCGGATCCTCGGAAGGTGCGGGACTCGGGCTATCACTTGTACGGCAGATTGCGCGGCTGCACGGCGGCGATGTGATTGTCGCGCCTGACAGCACCACAAGCTGCTTCCGCGTCACCCTGCCGATTGTTTGAGCACTACGTTTGTTTGGTCAAGCGGCCCGCGGTTAACGCGCAGCGCTTCCTCCCACTCGGCGCAACCTCTCCCGCTTGCGGGGGAGGTCGGCGAGCGAAGCTCGCCGGGAGGGGGCGTTTTTCAACCGCTGCGTTTGCCGCTTTCCCCCTCCCCAACCCTCCCCCAGCAACAGGGCGTTCACGCCCGTCTGCGACGGGCTATGCGGGAGAGGGAGCACGCTGCCGTTGTGGCCCTTTCTGCATTTTCCAAGCAATGAAGCATCATTGGTTACTAGCGTTTGCATCAGAGTTGGAAGGTCTGGTGGATACTCAAATGAAAAAGGGCTGCCACTGGCAGCCCTTTCACACCTCGTCGCCAACAATTCGTGACTGAACAATCAGCTCTTCACAAGTCGCCAATCACTTCGCCGCCGAGCGGTCCTCGCGCCAGATGCCGAGCACTTCCTGCATCGGCCGGTCGGAGATCGAGAACAGCACCGACTCCTTGTCGGCGCGGTGCGAATAGGTCTTCCACGGCGGCACGACGAACACATCCTTCGGACCCCATTCGAGATCCTTGCCGTCCACCCGCGTGACGCCGCTGCCTTCGACACAGACGAAGATGGTGCCGTCGGTCGAGCGATACTCCTTACCCTG
>Ga0180223_1001631_pt1 | contig 16433 bp, 14 predicted proteins | sample eDN5th30CKraftOP_FD_151337 | JGI IMG/M metagenome (GOLD analysis project Ga0180223, IMG submission 151337) | Enriched Organic Plus compost microbial communities from Emeryville, California, USA - eDNA 5th pass 30_C Kraft OP (version 2) (version 2) ...
TTCCGGCCAGTTCACGACCGGCGCAACATACGGCTTCGCGGTCTTGAAGTGATCCTTGTTGCTGCACTTGGCATTGAGGTCTTCCGAGCGCGTCGTGAACATCGCATAGATGCGGCCCGGCTCGATCACCTTCATCGACGACTTGCCCGGCGGCAGGAAGGCCAGGTTGTTGCCGGCGACGCGCTGTGTGCCGTCCTTGGTCGTGAACTCCACGACCGTCGAGGCATCCGGAATCAGAACCGCGTATTCGTCAGGCTGCGCTTCGCGCGACAGGACGTAGTCCTTCTTCGGCTCGATGCAGACCATGACCAGATTCTGACCACGGGCGATCCAGGTCTTGCCGGTCGCGTTGTCTTCCTGCGGCGGCTCCTCGTAGAATCGCACATATTCGGCGGATCCGAACGGCCCGGTGACCGGACCCTTGGCGGCCGGCGCCTTGGCGGCCAGAGCGGAACGCGGATCGCTGGCGTCATACATCGTCGAACTCCCTGACTTCCATTCTTCTGGACAGCGGCCGAGCCGCCGTCATCGGTTCTTATGCCTTGCGGGCGGCCTCGACGTCGGCCTCGATGCCGAGCGCGCGCGCCGTGTTGGTCGAGACCATCTGGCGGATCTCGTCGTCGGTGTAACCCAGGTCCATGCACAGCTTGATGCCGCGGCGCATGCCGTCGAGCGGCGCATAAGTGCCGACCTGGCCGAGATCGGACGCCAGGATCGTCTGGCCGACGCCGCCGGCGTCGATCTGGTTCTTCAAGTCCTCCGCTTCGCGGCTCTTGAACTTGCAACCGTCGAGGAACATGCACAGCGAGTGCTCGATGAAGGCGCCCATCGCCGCGATGCCCTTCACGTCGTTGAGCGAGCCATCGACGATGTCTTCCGGGTGCGTGAACACGAGACGCTTGACGCCGCGGCGCTTGGCTTCTTCGAAAACGATCCAGGTCTCGCTGACGTGCAGATGGCCGCTCGCCAGCACCATGTCGCTCTTGGCGACGATATCGAGAATTTCCTTGGTGTCGTCGCGCAGGGTCTTCTTGTCGTCGTTGAGCACCTTGATCGGCGTCACCGGGCGCATGCGGTCGGTCGAGGCCGGGTGCGTCCACTGCGCCTGCGCTTGCCAGCGCAGGTGGTTCTCCGCGGCCAAAGTCGGCAGCCAGACGATCTTGCCGCCCAGCGCGGCGGTGTGCTCGACGGCATAAGGATTGAGGCCACCGACCACATTGTTGAGAACGATGCTCGGATAGATCTTGGTCTTGAGATCGGGGAAATGTTTTCGGATCAGCGCCGTGGTCATGACGCTGCTGTAGTCATGATCCTTGGTCACGATTGCGGCGTAGCCGGCTTCCGAAGCCTGTTTCAGCATTTCGACATGATCGAGAGCACGCCGCGCGATCGACGGGCCGGTGTGGATGTGCGGATCGACGGCCCCTACCAGCAGGGCATCGATGCGTTGCTCGGTATTGAGATTCCCAGACATTTCCTCACCACAGGCTATTGAATCCGCGCGCCGTTTCAATCTATGTTCGCGACAACGGAACGCCGTTTCAAGTCAACGTACCGGAGCGCGGGACGGAATGTCAAACGGAACGATGACGCATCCGCAAAAAGCCCGTGTTGCAGCGCATCATGCTCGCGGGGCAAATCCGGGCTATTCGGGAATTCGTAACGTTGTTTTGCAGTCGCGAACCATGATAATCATCGCTCCATGACAGAGCTTGAATCCGGCGGCGTCCGTTCCGTCCAGCTTGCCATTGATGTTCTGGAAGCCGTCGCATTCGCGGACGGCGAGCTTGGTGTGACGCAGATCGCCGAGCGCCTGAACGTGACCAAGGGCTCGGTGCACCGGCATCTGCAGACTTTGGTTGATCGCGGCTACCTGGCGCAGAACCCTTCGACGTCACGTTACATGATCGGGCCGAAGAGCCGGCTGCTGGCGCGCCATGCGCCGGATGAGGATCTCGTCTTCGTTGCCGAAGGACCGATGCGGCAACTGCGCGACGCGCTCGATCAGCCGATCGTGCTGTCGGAAATGACGCCGCGCGGCGCGTTGGTGCTGCACAAGCTCGCCGGCTCCTCGCCTGTCGAGATCGGCGTGCGCTCCGGCAGCGAACTGACGTTTCATGCCTCCGCGCAGGGCAAGGTGATGCTGGCCTACGCGCCGCAGCCCTTCCGCGAGCGCGTGCTGGCACGGCCGCTGCAGCGCTTCACCGACAAGACCATTGTGTCGCCGCGCAAGCTCGAGCATGAGCTACAGGAGGTCATGCGTCTCGGCTTCGCCTCGTCGCCGGAAGAAGTCGCGCTCGGTCTTAACGCCGTCGCGGCGCCCATCTTCAATGCGCAGGATGCCTGCATCGCAGCGGTCGCCATCGTCGGCTCGATCCACGATCTGCCGGAGAAAGCACGAGCGCACGATGTCGCGCTGCTGATCGAAACGGCGCGGCAGATTTCGCGCAAGCTCGGGCACGGGCTCGGCGCCGAGCAACCTCTGGCCGCGGGTCGCGGCGGGCGGCCGGCCCGGCTGCGCAAGCGTTCGTAATGGCTCTCAAATCAAAAGCCCGGAAGGCTGTTGCCTCCCGGGCTTTTCTTTCGAGCGAATGCTAATTCTCAGAACTCGATCTTCGCGTCCTTGATGATCGGGCCCCACTTGTCGATTTCGGCCTGCGTGAAGGCCTTGAGGTCGGCGGGCGTGCCGCCGGCAGGCTGGATGCCGAGATTGGCCAGGAACTCCTGCGTCTTTGGATCCTTCAGCCAGGCATTGGTCGCCGCGTTGAGCTTGGCGATGATGTCGTCGGGCGTCTTGGCCGGCACCAGAACGGCGTACCAGACGCCCGCTTCGAAGCCCGGCAGCGACTCGGCGACCGTCGGCACGTCGGGCAGCCGCGACCAGCGCTGCGACGACGCGATCGCCAGCGCCTTGATCTTGCCCTCGCGCACCGACGGCACATAGCCGGCGAGCGAATCCATGCCGACATCGATGTGATTGCCGATCAGATCCGTGAGGATCTGCGCGCTGCCGCGATATTGCGACTTGGCGAAATCAATCCCGGCGTTGCGCGCCAGCAGTTCGCCGGTGATGTGACCGAGCGTGCCGTTGCCCGGAAAGCCGCCGGTCGCCTTGCCCGGGTTGGCCTTGGCATAGGCGATGAAATCCTTGAGCGTCGAAAACGGCGCATCCGGTTTGGCGGTGACGATGACCGGGGCCTTGGCGACCAGCACGACCGAAGCGAAATCGCGCTGCGGACTGTAGTCCATCTTCTTGTACATCAACTGGTTGGTCGCGGCCTGTCCCGTCGTCGCGAACAGGATGGTGTAACCATCGGCATTCGCGCGGGCGACTGCGGTCGCGCCAATATTGCCGCCCGCGCCGCCTTTGTTCTCGATGACGAAGGGCTGACCGAGCTTTTGGTGCAGCTCCTGCGCCAGGCTGCGCGCAATCACGTCGGATGTGGTGCCCGCGGTGAACGGCACGACCATCGTGACCGGGCGCGAAGGCCAGTTATCGGCGAACGCAGGCGCCGTCTGAGCGAGGCCAAGCGCTGCGCCCGCAAGCGTCAACGCAGCCATACGCCGATTGATGGTTCGCATCGTTCCACTCCCTGATGTCAATCTTCTAGGCCGGCAACATATTTTCTCCAGTTGTCCGTGCGCAAGGGCATATCGGCGAATGTCTTGCGACGGTCCGCAGCCTTGCCGATCAATTCGGCCGCCGTCACTCCCTTGCGTTGCAGATAATCGTCGAACTCTCGCAACGCAGCAGACAACACCGGCGCGCCGCGTAGCATCACTTCCGACGCCATCTCCACCGCGCTCGCACCGGCGAGCATCATCCGCGCGACGTCGAGCCCGCTGCGCGCGCCATTGGTTGCGATCAGTGGCTTGCCGGCGCCAAGCTGCTGGCGCGACACGGAAAGCCAGTGACAGGTCAGCGGCAGGTTCCAGTAGCCACCGACGCCGAGCGTGGTGCCGAGGAAAGGCTGCATCGTCTCGACATCGGGGATGAAGCCGAGCAAGCGGCCGGCCATCACCACCGCCTCGCCACCAGCGCCAAAGGCTGCCGCGGCAAGATCGGGCACACGCTCGCTCTGTCCGGTGATCTTCACCCACAAAGGAATTTGGATGGAATTTCGCACCGCGGAAACGATCGACGTCACGCGCGCCGGATCGAGTTCGGTGGCGACCACGCCTTTGGCCTGGCCGGCATAAGGCGTGCCGATATTGAGTTCGAGAATGCGCAGTCCCGCCTGCTCGATCTGTTTGGCCATGGCGACCGTCTTGTCGAGATCGGCCACGATCAGGCTCGCAATGGCATAGGCGTCCATCGCCTTGGCTTCGCGGTCCAGCATCGCCGTCTGCTCGAGCCAGGCGTCGAAACTCTGCGGCGTCAGACCCGAGCGGCAGGCGATGAACGCCGTAGGCGGCGCCTGCGGTGTCCACGGAATCTCCCGCCACATCTCGTCGAGCAGCATGTATTCGGCGCGCTGCAACTGGTCCTTGCCGCGCTCCATTTCATTGATGGACTTGACGACGACGGCACCGACGCCGGCGCGGAGCACGCCGAGAACCCCCACGGCATCGATCATGTGCTCGGCCGAACCGGCAATCAGCGGATTCTTCAACGTCGTACTGCCAACCGTCACGCTCAGACGGGTCATTACATCTCCTCCTGCGGTCTCGTCACAAGCGCGTCGTCTTAGACGATCTCGCACGCGTACGATACGGCGCAGGAGGTATGGCTGCCCTCAGCCGACGACGCGGTTGGCGTCGCGCAGCACGACATAGATCGCCGGGATGACCAGGACGGTGAGCAGGGTCGACGAGGCCAGGCCGAACAGCAGCGAGATGGCCAGGCCCTGGAAGATCGGATCGAGCAGGATCGTGGCCGCACCGATCATCGCCGCCAGCGCAGTCAGCAGGATCGGCTTGAAGCGCACCGCACCGGCTTCGATCAGCACCTCCCGCAATGTCTTGCCCTGCCCCGCGCCATGGCGAATGAAGTCCACCAGCAGGATCGAGTTGCGCACGATGATGCCGGCCAGCGCGATGAAACCGATCATCGACGTCGCGGTGAATGGCGCGCCGAACAGGGCGTGCCCGAGCACAATGCCGATCAATGTCAGCGGAATCGGCGTGAGAATGACCAGCGGCAGTTTGAAGCTGCCGAACTGCGCCACGACGAGAATGTAGATGCCGAGGATCGCGACCATGAAGGCGGCACCCATGTCGCGGAAGGTGACATAGGTGATCTCCCACTCGCCGTCCCAGAGCAGCGCGGTCTTGCCCTCGTTCTCCGGCTGGCCGTGGAAAAGAATGTCCGGCTTGCCGAGCGCGCCCCAGTTGTGCGCTTCTACCAGCTTGTTGACATCGAGAATGCCGTAAATCGGCGCCTCGTAGGCGCCCGCCAGTTCGGCCTGCACCATGTCGGCGAAACGGCCGTCGCGGCGGAAGATGGTCGGAGATCCCATTTCCCGCGTCACATGGACGACGTCACCGAGTTCGACAACGGTCTTGTTGCCCGGCACCGTGTTGGCGGCCACTGGCGTCGAGGCCAGCGAGTCGCTCCACGACAGCCGGCTCTTCGGCAGCCGCACGACGATCTCGATCGGGTCGCGGCCTTCGCCGCGGTGCGAGTAGCCGACCGAGGCGCCGCCGAACAGCGCCGCGATGGTGTCATAGACGTCGCGCTGCTCGACACCGAAATATTCCAACCGATCCTGGTCGATGGAAATTCGCAGGCGCGGCTGCGGCTCGCCGATGGAGTCGTCGATATCGACAACGTACGGCACCGAAGCGAAGATCTTCTTGAGTTCGTGCGCCGTGGCGCGGCGGGTTTCCGAATCCGGCCCATAGACTTCGGCGAGCAAGGTTGCCAGCACCGGCGGCCCCGGCGGCACCTCGACGACGCGCACCACCGCGCCGGCCGGCAGGGCAACCGCCTTCAGGCGTGCGCGCAGATCGAGCGCGATGTCATGGCTGGCCCGGCTGCGATCGCTTCGCGGCGCGAGATTAAGATGCAGCTCGCCGAGTTCGGGCTGCTCGCGCAGGTAATAGTGACGCACCAGGCCGTTGAAGTTGAACGGCGCCGGCGTGCCCGCGTAGGTCTCGACCGAACGGACTTCCGGCACTTGTCGCGCGATATCGGCGAGCGCGAACAAGGTTCGCTCGGTGTCCTCGAGTGTCGAGCCCTCCTTGAGGTCGGCGACGATGGCGATCTCCGACTTGTTGTCGAACGGCAGCAGCTTGACCGTCACGGTCTTGGTCACGAACAACAGGCAGGCCGCCAGAGTGGCGATGCCGACGCCAATGAGGAATTTCCAGGCCGAGCGGCGCGAGCGCACCACCGGCGTCGCGATACGGCGATAGAGTCTGCCGAGCGCGCCTTCGTCATGCGCGCCGCCGTGTCCGCCACCATGGCCGCCGTGCAGTGGCGTACCCTCCGGCTGCAGCCGCACCATCAGCCAGGGCGCGATCACCATGGCGACGAAGAAGGAGAACAGCATCGCTGCCGACGCGTTGGCGGGAATGGGCGCCATATAGGGCCCCATCAGTCCGGACACGAACAGCATCGGCAGCAGCGCGGCAATGACGGTCAAAGTCGCGACGATGGTCGGGTTGCCGACTTCGGCGACCGCTTCGATAGCGGCCTGCAATCGGCTGCGGTCGTCGCGCATCGCCCAGTGCCGCGCGATGTTCTCGATCACCACAATGGCGTCGTCGACCAGGATGCCAATCGAGAAGATCAGAGCGAACAGGCTGACGCGGTTGATCGTGTAGCCCATGATCTTGGCGGCGAACATGGTGAGCAGGATCGTGGTTGGGATCACGACAAGCGTCACCAACGCCTCGCGCCAGCCGACGGCAAAGGCGATCAAAAGCACGATCGAGACGGTGGCCAGGCCGAGATGGAATAGAAGTTCGTTGGCCTTCTCGCTCGCGGTCTCGCCGTAGTCGCGTGTCAGCGTCACCGACACGTCTTTCGGAACCAGCCGATCCTGAACCTCGTGCAGCCGGCCGAGCAGATCTTCCGCGACCACGACGGCATTAGCGCCGGCGCGCTTGGCAAACGCCACGCTCACCGCCGGAACGCGCGACCACTGGCCGGCCTTGTCCGGCATGTCCATCCAGACGCGGTGCTCCTTGGGGCTCGGCCCGATGATCACGGAGGCGACGTCGCGGACGTAAACTGGCCGGCCATCGCGCGTGGTCAGCAGCAACAGGCCGATGTCAGGAATACCCGACAGCGTCTGTCCGGCACCGACGATGCGCATGGCGCCAGCGTCGCGCACCGAGCCGGCCTGGAACGAGCGGTTGGCATCGCGCACCTTGGCGACGAGCTGCTGCAAGGTGACGCCGTAAAGCGACAACTTCTCCGGATCGGGCTCGACTCTGATCTGTTGCGCATTGCCGCCTGAAATATAGGTGAGGCCGACATTGTCGGTCTTCATCAGTTCGAACTGAAGCTGCCTCGCGAGCTGGAACAGGTCCTTGTCGGTGTAACGCGCCGCCGCCTCCGGCTTCGGCGACAGGGTCAGGACCACGATGGCAACGTCGTTGATACCGCGGCCGACGATCAGCGGCTCGGCGATGCCGACCGGGATGCGGTCCATGTTGGCGCGCATCTTCTCGTGCACGCGCAGGATGGCTTCGTCGGACTTGGTGCCGACCAGGAAGCGCGCCGTGACCATGACGCGGTCGTCGACGGTCTGGCTGTAGACATGCTCGACACCGTCGATGCCCTTGACGATGGACTCGAGCGGCTTGGTCACGAGTTCAACGGCGTCCGGCGCCTTGAGGCCGTCGGCGTTGATCATGATGTCGACCATCGGCACGCTGATCTGCGGCTCTTCCTCGCGCGGAATGGTCAGGAGCGCGACGAGGCCGACCGCCAATGCCGCCAAAAGAAACAGTGGCGTCAGTGGCGAGCGGATCGTCGCCTGGGTCAAGCGTCCGGAAATTCCCAGATTCACGGCCGCACCAGAACGTCGCCAGCTTTGAGACCGGACAGGATTTCAAGCGCGTCCGGCATGTCGGGCCGCGGCTGTTCGCGGCCGCGCTGCACCGGCACGTCGACGACATCCTTGCCATCGCGCTGGACGCGCGCGTAGTCGATGCCGAAACGGGTCAGGATGAAGCCGGCCGGAACGATGACGCTTTCACGCTCGCCGCCGGAAACCCAGACGCGGATGCGCTCGCCGACGAAGTAGTCACCCAGTCCCTTGACCTGCGCGTCGGCGACGACGCGGCCGTCCTCGATCTGCGGATAAATCAGGTCCACGGTGCCGAAGCGCGCGCCATTGCCGCCGAGCTGTTCGCCGTCGATGCGAATCGTGTCACCGCTTTTGAGGAAACGCGCATGCCGCTCCGGCACGCGCAGCCGCAGCACAAAATTTTGTTCGGCAATGCTGGCGACCGTTTCGCCGGGCATGATCACCGCGCCCGCCGTCACCGGCACCTTGAGCACGCGGCCCGCCGCCGGCGCAAACACCTTGCCTTCGCTGAGCTGCTGCTCGACGACCGAGCGCTCGGCCACCCGCGCACGCTGCGCATTCGAGGCGACATTGAAGGCCGTGCGCGTCTCGTCGAGGCGCGTCTTCGGAATTGTGCCGCTGGAAAAAAGGCCTTCGGCGCGATCGAGATCCGATTTGGCTTGCGCGACCTGCGCGTCGAGGCCCTGAATCTGCGCATCGAGGGAGCGGAGCTGTAGCGCCAGCTTGTCGTCGCCGACGGTGGCCACGAGCTGGCCCTGCTCGACATGATCGCCCTCCTTCACGGAAAGCTGTGCCACGGTGCCCCCGATCCGAGCGCGCGCCAATGTGACATTGGCGGTTTCGACGGTGGCAAAGACCGCCTTTTCGTCGGCCACGGCGCGGGGCGCGACTGTGTATGTGTCCGCGGCGAAGGCATGCTGGGCTGCCAGCATCATCAGCGCTGCAAACGCGGTTTTGCTGTGCATCACTCGGGCTTCCTCACGTTGACTGTGTCATCTCGGTTAGCAAACCGCCGGTTAGCGGCATTGACTTTACGCAAGCGCTACCGCCTTCGGGCGCGCGCGGCGGGCTTTTGCGGCCGGCACTTCAGCGCCGGCGCGCAGAAGCTGCCGTACAGCGTCTCGACGATCTGCCGTGCCGACCTGCTGGCAATCGAGTACCAAACGGTCTGGCCGTCACGGCGTGCATCGACCAAGCCGTCCTTGCGCAGCAGAGCAAGGTGTTGCGACACCGTCGAGTCGCGAACTTTCAGCAAATCTGCGAGTTCGCCGACCGAACGTTCCTTGTCGATCAGCTGGCACACGATAATCAGGCGATAGGGATGCGACAGCGCCTTGAGAAGCGCCCCCGCCTCGTCCGCCGCCGCGACCATCTTGTCGGTGCGAAGCGCCATGGCTCAATTCCGTATATTCGTTATTGCGAATATACGAATGTTACTATATAAGGTCAATGGCGCCGCGGCGACACCGTTGATTTTTCCCGCGCCGCGCCAGGCCGAAATGCCTCAGGGCACTGGCGTTTTCGGCAGATCCGGTTGGTCCCAAAGGAAGTCTGTCATGAACGTCGACCGCGCCGTCCTGTCACTCGCCGGCACCATGATCCTGGTCAGCCTGGCACTCGCACATTTCGTCAGCCCGTACTGGCTGCTGCTCACGGCCTTCGTCGGCCTCAATCTGTTGCAGGCCGCTTTCACCGGCTTCTGTCCGGCCGCCACCATATTCCGCAAGCTCGGGCTGAGGTCCGGTCCGGCATTCTGCGGTTCGGCCACGGCCGAGCGCTGACCGACCGCGACGACCGTAACTGATCAAGATCAAGGCATGACCCCGACGGCCATGCCTTCATAAGAAGCCCGCCAACGGGACGTTACCGTTCAACAGCCGGAGGAAATCATGGCTCACATCGTTGTTTTGGGTGGCGGAATTGGCGGCGTCTCGTGCGCCTATGAGGTCAAGCACGCTATCCGTCCGGAAGACCGCGTCACCCTCGTGTCGAACAAGCCCTTCTTCCAGTTCACGCCGTCGAACCCCTGGGTCGCGGTGAAGTGGCGCAAGAAGGAAGACATTGTCATCGATCTCGCCGAGGTGCTGCCGCGCCACGGCGTGGCCTTCAACGGCGCCGGCGCTGCCCGAGTCCATCCGGACGAGAACCGCGTCGAACTTGGCGACGGCACATCCCTCACTTATGACTATCTCGTCATCGCCACCGGGCCCGAACTTGCCTTCGACGAGATCGAGGGCCTCGGACCGCACGGCAACACGCAGTCGGTTTGCGACGTCGATCACGCCGTGAGCGCCAACGAGCGCTGGGAAGCTTTCTGCAAGGATCCCGGCCCGATCGTGGTCGGTGCCGTCCAGGGCGCCTCGTGCTACGGCCCGGCCTATGAATTCGCCATGATCATGGACGCCGATCTGCGGCAGCGCCGCATCCGTGACAAGGTGCCGATGACTTTCGTCACCGCCGAACCCTATATCGGCCACCTCGGCGTCGGCGGCATCGGCGACACCAAGGGCTTGCTCGAATCCGCAATGCGCCAGCGTCACATCAAGTGGGTGACCAATGCCAAGGTCGACAAGATCGAGCCCGGCAAGGCTTTCGTCACCGAAGTGGACGATGACGGCAAGCCGAAGAAGGCGCACGAGCTGCCGTTCAAGTATTCAATGATGCTGCCGGCGTTCCGCGGCATCGCCGCGCTCCGCAACATCGAGGGGTTGGCGAACCCGCGCGGCTTCGTCATTGTCGACAAGCACCAGCGCAATCCGAAGTATCCGAACGTGTTCGGCGTCGGCGTCTGCATCGCCATCCCGCCGCTCGAACAGACGCCGGTACCGGTCGGCGTGCCGAAGACCGGTTTCATGATCGAGTCGATGGTGACGGCGACCGCCCTCAATATCGGTCAGCTGCTGCGCGACCAGGCGCCGACCCACGAAGCAACCTGGAACGCCATCTGCCTCGCCGATTTTGGCGATTCCGGCGTCGCCTTCGTCGCCATGCCGCAGAATCCGCCGCGCAACGTCAACTGGGCCTCGAGCGGGCGCTGGGTGCATCTGGCCAAGATCGCCTTCGAGAAGTACTTCCTGCACAAGGTCAGGGCCGGCACGACGGAGCCCTATTACGAGCGCGCCGTGATGAAGTTTCTCGACATCGGCAAGATCAAGGAGCCGGCGGCCTGAGCCGCCGGTCCCGGCCCACTGCGGCCCACTTCGCCTGTCGGCCCTGCCTCGCGCCGAAGCCGCTTGAGTTCGGCCGCCGCGCGCGATAGCGAAAGCGGCCGCCAACTGAAGGGCCTGCCGCTATGACCGCCAGACTCGTCGACGGGATCGCCGTCGCCGCCAAGATTCGCACCGAGCTCAAGGAGCGGACCGCCCGCCTCGCGGCGGCCGGCTGCACGCCCGGACTCGCGGTGATCATGGTCGGCAACGACCCAGCGTCGGCCGTCTATGTGCGCAACAAGATCCGCGCCTGTCATGAAGTCGGCATCCGCTCGTCGCGTTTCGATTTCGCCGCCGATGCCGACCCGGCCGAGGTGCTGGCGCGCATCAAGGCGCTGAACGCCGATCCGACCGTTCACGGCATTCTCGTCCAGTTGCCGCTGCCGAAACATTTCTCGGTGCCGGATATCCTCGAAGCCATCTCTGCCGAGAAGGATGTCGATGGCTTTCATCTTTACAATGTCGGCGGCCTGGTTGTCGGCAGCACGGTGTTTCCGCCCTGTACGCCTTATGGCGTGGTCAAGCTGCTTGAGCACGAAGGCGTCGAGATCGAGGGCAAGAATGTCGTCGTGGTCGGCGCCAGCAATATCGTTGGCAAGCCGATGGCCTTGATGCTGATGCAGCGCGAGGCCACCGTGTGCATCTGCCACGCCAAGACCCGCGACCTCGCCCAGTTCACCATCCTCGCCGATATTCTCGTCGTCGCCGCCGGCAAGCCGAACCTGATCGTGCCGCAGATGGTCAAGACCGGCGCCGTCGTCATCGATGTCGGCATCAACCGCCTGCCCGACGGTCGTCTGGTCGGCGATGTCGATTTCGCCGGTGTGTCGCAGAAGGCGTCGCTGATCACGCCTGTGCCCGGCGGCGTCGGCCCGATGACCATAACCATGCTGCTGGCCAATACCATCAGTTCGGCCGAGCGCCGGCTGTCCTGGGCGCAGCCCGCCGCCTGAGCCGACAATCCCGGCAAAGCGGCGCGACCGCAGGCGGCCAAATTTGCTATGCTTTACGGCCTGACCGGCCGCGACGCACGGCTCGTTCCCGCATTCAATGCGAGATCATCCAGGGCCTGCTCTTGGGGAACGCCTTGCTGCCGTCCTTGTACTTGTAGGTCATCCGCGAGGATTTGCCGCCGCAGCAGCCGCAGCCCGGGCCGTGACCCGTAGCCTTGGTCGATTTGGGCTCGTGGGCGCTGCGCTCGTTGGTCGAGAACGCGTGGCGCCGCTCGGTCGAAAGACCCGACATATAAGGCGCTGTCAGGAACGCACGCGGCGCGTTCGCGCCACAGGCCGGACATTCGCATGGCAGGTCGCTCTCCGACATCGGCCGGAAATCGGTGAACGGGCCGCAGTCGTGGCACAGATATTCATAAGTCGGCATCGCTGGGCCTCGGCATCTTGATTGAAGGGTGGGCGCGAGGTGCTTTCGTCACACCCCGCGCCCGGTCTCGCGCTGGGGGACTATTTGTCGGGGGACAACGGCATGTCGACACCGCCCTTGATGTGTTTCACCGGGCCGGCCGCGCTCGGCATGATGTCGAAGTCGAACACCTCGGTCGGCAGATACAAGGTGGCGCAGGCGTTCGGGATATCGACGACGCCGGAGATGTGGCCCTGCACCGGGGCGGTGCCGAGGATCGAATAGGCTTGGGCGCGCGAATAGCCGAACTTGGTCAGATACTCGATCGCGTTGAGACAGGCCTGGCGGTAGGCGACGTGGACATCGAGATAGTGCTGCTGGCCCTGCTCGTCGACCGATATGCCCTCGAAGATCAGATAATCCTGATAGTTCGGCGTGATCGGCGACGGCCGGAAGATCGGATTCTTGATGCCGTACTTCGCCATACCGCCCTTGATCAGGTCGACCTTGATGTGCAGCCAGCCCGCCATTTCGATGGCGCCGCAGAAGGTGATTTCGCCATCGCCCTGGCTGAAGTGCAGATCACCCATCGACAGGCCTGCCCCCGGCACATAGACCGGAAAGTAGATCTTTGAGCCGCGCGACAGATCCTTGATGTCGCAATTGCCGCCATGCTCGCGCGGCGGCACGGTGCGCGCGCCTTCCGCCGCGATCTTGGCCTTGACGTCGCCGGTCGCCTTGCCGGCATGCGCCGTGCCCGGGAACGGTGCATTAGCGAGCGGCGGCACCCGAGTCGGATTGGTGGCGATGAAATCGACTTCGCGCTTGTTCCAGGTCTCCAGCAGCTTCGGGTCGGGCAGACAGCCAATCAGGCCCGGATGGATGAGGCCCGCATACTTCACGCCCGGCACATGGCGTGATTCCGTGAACATGCCCTTGATGTCCCAGATCGACTTCTGCGCCAGCGGAAAGTGCTCGGTCAGGAAGCCGCCGCCGTTCTTCTTGGAGAAGAAACCGTTGAAGCCCCACAGGCTATCCGGCAGTGCGCCGACGTCGAGCAGATCGACCACCAGGAGATCGCCAGGCTCGGCACCCTTGATCTCGATCGGCCCCGAGAGAAAATGTACCGTCGTCAGATCGACGTCGCGGACGTCGTCCGCAGAATCGTTGTTCTGGATATAACCGCCGGTCCAGTCGTAGGTCTGGATAATGAAGTCGTCCCCGGGCTTCACCGACGCCACCATCGGGACATCCGGGTGCCACCGGTTGTGAATCATCGGATTCTTGTAGGGCGACTCCTTTAGATCGACTTTGATCAGGGTCTCGGTCATGTCTTGGCTCCTTCCGCACAACCAGGTCGAGGCATTGGCATGTGAGCGAGTCCGGCCAGCCCCTCCAGAGCCGGCTCACCCATTTCGGTTCAGACCGCGAGGTAACGGGCGATCGCCGCTTCATCGACGCGTTCGCGCCGGTCGGTATGGACGATCCGACCATTTTCCATCACGACGATGCTGTCGGCGACGTCGAGCACGAAGCTCAGAACCTGCTCGCAAACGACGATGGTGAGGTTGCGCAACTGTCTGATCTGCTTCAGCACGACCCCGAGTTCCTTGATGATCGACGGCTGGATGCCTTCAGTCGGTTCGTCGAGCAGAAGGATCTTCGGATCGGACGCAAGCGCCCGCGCGATCGCGAGCTGCTGCTGCTGCCCGCCTGACAGATTGCCACCACGGCGCTTCTTGAAGTCCCACAGGATCGGGAACAGGCTGTAAATCTCGTCCGGAACCTCGCTCTTGCCGGTGACGACGAGTCCGGTCTGTATATTCTCCTCGACCGTCATCGTACCGAAGATCTGCCGACCCTGCGGGACATAGGCGAGTCCACGCTTGACGCGCAGGTGGCTCGGCAGACCGGAGACGTCTGTACCTTCAATTGCGATCTCACCGGATTTCGACGGGATCACGCCGATGAGCGATTTCATCAGCGTCGACTTGCCCATGCCGTTACGGCCGACCACGGCAACGATCTCGCCGGGCGCCACCGATAGGTCGATGCCATGCAGAACTTGGCTCTGTCCGTAGGCAACGTTGAGATTGCGCAATTTGAACATGTCTTCACCGCTCTTCTGGCGCCGAGTTCTGTATCAATGGCCGAGATAGACTTCCTTGACCTTTGGATCGTCTTGAATCGTGTCCATGTCGCCTTCCGCCAGGATCTTGCCCTGATGCAGAACGGTGACGCGGTGCGCGATGCTGGCAACAAATTTCATGTCATGCTCGATCACGATCACCGACCGATGCTTAATGATCTCGTTGAGCAACTCAGCGGTCTTGACGCGTTCGGAAACGCTCATGCCGGCGACCGGCTCGTCGAGCATGAGAAGTTCTGGGTCCTGCATCAGCAGCATGCCGATCTCGAGCCATTGCTTTTGGCCATGGCTCAGAGTCTCCGCGGGACGGTCCAGCGCATCCGCGAGAAAGATCATCTGCGCAATCTCGCGTACCCGCTCCGTCACCGCTTCCGACCGCTGCCAGAACAGCGCGCCGACGACGTCGCGGCCGCGGGGCATCGACAATTCGAGATTTTCGAACACGGTGAGATCTTCGTAGATCGACGGCGTCTGGAACTTGCGGCCGATGCCGCGGCGGACGATCTCGTGCTCCTTGAGGCCGGTGATCTCCTGGTCCTTGAACTTGATCGACCCGTCGGAAACCTTGGTGCGGCCACAGATCAGGTCGAGCACTGTGGTCTTGCCGGCGCCGTTCGGGCCGATGATCACGCGCAGCTCGCCCTTGTCGATATAGAGGTTGAGGCCGTTGACGGCCTTGAAGCCATCGAAGGAGACCGTGACGCCTTCGAGCGCGAGCAGGAAATCGGTGCTGTTAGACATTTGGCTCTCCTCACTCCGCCGGCGCCGCCTTCACGAGGCCGCCCGGAAGGCGGACCCGCTTCAGGCGTGGCAGAATCTGATCCGTGAACAGACCCGCGAGACCGCGCGGGAACGCCAGCACGACAGCGATGAACAGGCCGCCCATGGCGAATAGCCACAGCTCCGGGAAGCTTTCGGAAAACGAGGTCTTGGCCCAGTTGACGATGAGCGTGCCGACCACCGCGCCGATGATCGACTGGCGGCCGCCGACCGCTGCGAAGATGACCATTTCGATCGACGGCACGATGCCGACGAAGGACGGCGACATGAAGCCGACCTGGAGCGTGAACATGGCGCCGCCGACCGCCGCCAGAGCGGAGGCAAGACAGAAGACGAAGACCTTGAAATTGGCGACGTCGTAGCCCGAGAAGCGGACGCGATCCTCCTTGTCGCGGATCGCAACGAGAAGCCTGCCAAGCTTCGAGCCGATGACGAAGCGAGCCAGGAACATCGAGCCGAACAGCAGCGCGACACAGACGAAGTACAGGATGTACTTGGCGTGATCGGTGCGGATATCCCAGCCGAGCAAGGTGCGCAGATCGGTGATGCCATTGATGCCGCCGGTATAGCCCTGGCGACCGATAATCAGGATGGTCAGCACGGCCGCGACGGCCTGCGTGATAATGGCGAAGTAGACACCGCCGACCCGCCGCTTGAACATCGCGAAGCTCAGGATGAAGGCGGCAATCGCCGGGACGGCGATGACCGCGATCAAGGCGAGCGGCAGCGACTTGAACGGCATCCAGAAGAAGGGAAGCTGCGTGATCTGGTTCCAGTCCATGAAGTCGGGGATGCCCGGCGTCGACTGGATCTTGGTGTTCTCGACGCTCGAAGCTTCGAGCTTCAGGAACATCGCCATGCAGTAGCCGCCGAGACCGAAGAACACGCCCTGCCCCAGGCTCAGAATGCCGGTGTAGCCCCAGCACAGCACCAAGCCGACCGCGACGAAGGCAT
>Ga0180223_1001632_pt1 | contig 16427 bp, 10 predicted proteins | sample eDN5th30CKraftOP_FD_151337 | JGI IMG/M metagenome (GOLD analysis project Ga0180223, IMG submission 151337) | Enriched Organic Plus compost microbial communities from Emeryville, California, USA - eDNA 5th pass 30_C Kraft OP (version 2) (version 2) ...
GCTAGGTGCGCGCCTCACCCGTCGCCGGGCCCACCCCGAGCGACCGCCAGAGCGGGCGTAGCTCAGGGGTAGAGCACAACCTTGCCAAGGTTGGGGTCGAGGGTTCGAATCCCTTCGCCCGCTCCAGATTTCCGGTGAGGATCGGCGCCGAAGCGGAACCCCGGCACGGTTATGGTAAGACGCTGTATATGCGTAGCAATGTCGAGATTGATGGGGGCACGATCGGCGCCGATCGCGACCCCGCCGGAAGCCACTTTGTCTTGACTTTAAGGCAGATGCCCGACGTCAGGAAGGGGTTCCGCTTCGCCGCCAATTTACAATCCCGCGCCCGGCGACATGCAAATGGAAGAACGTCCGACGCCATTGGCGGGGGAGGGGGCGGGACTGCGGCCGAGAACGAGCCTGCGCACCATGGCGTCGGCGCGCGTGCTCGCCGTTTGCCAGACCGTTGTGACATCTCGATGGTCCCGTCAGCGACGACGGCGACTGCCATGCGACTGTGGCGGGACGGGTGAGAGATGCGCCGTGCCGCGCAGGGCGATCGTGCCCGCATCGGTCCCGACGCCGACATCATAGGCACCGCCCGCGATCCGCCAGCCATGCGCCGCCTCATCGAACGAGGCGAGCAGCCGGGGATCGGCAGAGAGCGTCACGCGGCGGGTCTCGCCCGGCTGGAGGTCGACCTTCTGGAAGGCGAGCAGCCGCCGGCGCGCGCCGCCCGGCGTGTCGGTGAGATAGAGCTGGACCACATCCTTGCCGGCCACGCGGCCGCTATTGGTCACGTCCACGCTCGCCGTCACCGTCCGCCCGCCCTGCACGCGCAGATTGGCGTGCGTGAAGCGCGTATAGCTCAGGCCATGGCCGAACCAGTAGCGCGGTGTCCGGTTCTCCCGCGCGAACCAGCGATAGCCGACGTCCGCGCCCTCGATATTATAGTCGATCCTGGTCACATCGCCCGGCGCGGCGCTCCAGCCGGGGATCACCGGGCGCGGGAGCTGGCTCTCGTCCACCGGCCAGGTGAGCGGCAGGCGCCCGGAGGGATTGACCTCGCCGAACAGCACGCGCGCGATCGCCTCGCCGCCCTGCGCGCCGGAATACCAGCTCGCGACGATCGCCTTCACCTTGTCCGCCCAGGGCATCCGCACCGGATTGCCGCTCTGTACCACCACGATCGTGTTGGGATTGGCCGCCGCGACCGCTTCCACCAGGGCGTCCTGACCGAAGGGCAGGCTCATGTCGGGCACATCATCGCCCTCGCCCGAGGGCTGGTAGACGAACAGGATCGCCAGATCGGCGGCCCGCGCCTGCGCGGCCGCCTCGGCCGGATAATAGCCCGGATTGAAGCTCACCTTCGAGGGCGGCGGTGGAGCGAGCGGGCTCGCCGCCGCCGTCGGCGCGACCGGCCCGTCCATGCGCAGGCGGATCGCCGCGAGCGGCGAGGACGGGTGGAACACCACATTCGCCCACATCGCCAGCATGCCCTCGCCGCCCAGTGGCACGGCGCGCGCCGGCAAGGCCGTCGCGGGGCGATAGGGCACGGTCACTTGCGATGACCCCATGCCCGAGGGCACGCCGGCATCGACATGCGCGCCGATCACGGCGATGCGCCGCGCCGTCCTCGCCAGCGGCAATATGCCGTCATTGGCGAGCAGGACGATGCCCTCCTCCGCCTGCGCCTGGGCAACCTGCGCATGGGCGGCGAAATCGATGTCGCCCTTGACCGGCGGATTGTCGAACAGGCCATGCGCGAACATGGCGCGCAGCACGCGATGGGCCGCATCATTCACCCGTGCCTGCGGGATGGCGCCCGCCACGACGGCGTCGCGCAGCGGCGCGTCGAAGAATTTCTCCCGATCGAGCTGGTCGCCCGATTGCTGGTCGAGCCCGTTCATGAAGGCTTCGAGCGAATGGACCGCGCCCCAGTCCGACATCACCCAGCCCTTGTAGCCCCAGTCCTGCTTGAGCACGCGGTTGAGCAGCATGTCGTTCTCGCAGGCATAGACGCCGTTGACCATGTTGTAGGCGCACATGACCGAGCCCGGGTCGCCGGTCTCGATGGCGATCTGGAAGGCCAGCAGGTCGCTTTCGCGCAGCGCGGACTCGCCGATCACCGAATCGGCGGTCATCCGGTCATGCTCCTGATCGTTGATCGCATAATGCTTGACCGTCGCGACCATGCCCGTGGACTGGATGCCCCGGATGGCCTGCCCCGCCATGAGGCCGGCGAGCAGCGGATCTTCCCCGACATATTCGAAATTGCGGCCATTGCGCGGGTCGCGGGCCAGATTCACGCCGCCGGCGAGCTGGACATTGATGCCCTTCGCGCGCGCCTCCGTGCCGAGCATCACGCCGCCCCGGAAGGCGAGGTCGGGATTGAAGGTCGAGGCCAGCATCAGGCTCGAGGGCAGCGGCGTCGACATGTCCTGCGGCCCGCGCACGGCCATGGGGTTGGTCACGCCCAGGCTCGCGTCGCTTTCGTTGAGCGCCGGAATGCCGAGGCGCGCATTGCCGGGAATGAAGCCGGCCGAGCCCACAGCACCCTCGGGCAGGATGAAGGGGCCGAACGGCATCGCCATCGGGCCATGAAGCAGCGCGATCTTCTCGTCGAGCGTCATCGCCGCGATCAGCAGATCGGCCCGCCGATCCGGCGTGAGGCGCTTGTCCATCCATGGCCGGGCCGTGACGGGCGCCGGGGTTTCTGCCTGCTGCGCCGCAGCCATGCTCCAAATCGGTGCCGCCACGGCGGCGCCGGCCAGCGCGAGCGCCAGCACGGCGCGGATTGCGCCTGTCTTCATGGTCTTCTCCCTGTCATGTCACTTGATCGGCCAGCGCGTTCAGCGTCCCGGCGGAACGGGCGGCGCCGCCTCGATCTCGGCGCCCCACGGATCCTTCCCAGGCACGGCGCGGCCATCCTCCGCGAAATCCATGATCTCGTCTCGCGCGCGCGCATAGCGTGGCCAGGCCGGCAGGCCAGCGCCGTTGGGATCGCCGGTCTTCACGAAATTGACAAGATAGGCGCTCATCGTCCGGCCGACCGCCAGATCGCGCGGCGTGGTGGCCTCGCCATAGCGGGCGGCCGCCGTGTCGAAGAAAAAGGGGATGTCGCTGGCATGCTGGGCGCCCGGCTGCGCGCCCGGGAACGGCGGCGTCCCGGGCGCGGACTCCGCCAGGTAGGAGAAGCGATAGGCATAGACCGGCACGCCCTTGTCCGAGATGGTGCCGGAGAGCGTGCGCGCGCCCGCGATCATGATGCCCGTGCGCCCGCCCATGTCGGCGCTGGTCGCGCCGATCATCATCGGCACATGCGCAAACTGCCCGGCGGCATAGGCCGCGCCCGCATCGACCGCCAGCTTGCCGTCGACGAAGGGGCTGGCGAAGGTCCGCTCGCCCGGCCGGAACATCGCCATCATGTTGAGCCCGTCGGTCACCTGATCGGCGCTGAGCGCGCGCAGCTTGGCGAGCGCATCGGGATCGTCGGCGGCGATGCCGTTCTTGGCGGCGAAGGAGACGCCGATCTGTTCGACGGCGGCGAGATCCTGCGGGCTCATCGCGCCGCCATTGCCGCCGGACATCGCCACGCCCCGGGCAAAGAGCCCGGTGGCGAGCGGCGAGGTCACCAGCATGTTGACCGACATGCCGCCGGCCGATTCACCCGCGATCGTCACATTGACCGGATCGCCGCCGAACGCCGCGATGTTCCGCTGCACCCATTTGAGCGCGGCGAGCTGATCCATGAAGCCATAATTGCCGAGGAGGCCACCATCGGCATTTTCGCGGGTCAGCGCGGGATGGGCGAAGGTGCCGAAGCGACCGACGCGATAATTGAAGCTGACCACCATGATGCCCTGCCTGGCCAGATTGGCGCCGGAATAGGTGGGTGGGGAGGCGCCGCCATTCACGAAGCCGCCGCCATAGATCCAGACCATGACGGGCAGCTTGCCGCCCGCGCCGGCGGGCTTCCAGACATTGGCATAGAGGCAATCCTCGGCCGGGGGCGTGCCGAGCGGCGCGGCATCGCTGGGGAACGGCACCTGCATGCAGTCATGGCCATAGTCGGTCGCCTGCCGCACGCCGGTCCAGTGCGCGGCGGGCTGCGGCGCGCGCCAGCGCAGCGGGCCGACCGGCGGCGCGGCGAAGGGAATGCCTTTCCAGCTTTCGACACCATCCTCGGCCGTGCCGGCCAGCGTGCCGGTATCAACCGTGACCTGCGGTGCCGCCGTCTGCGCCATGACCGGCGTCGACGGGACCAATATACTGGCCGCCATAAAGCAGGCGAGCTTGTGGGTACGGTTCATGCGGTCATCTCCCTGTTCTTGTTGATGCGGCGCAGACGGGACCGGCGGCACCCGCCGGCCCCGCGCCCCTTGGCCCGGTGGATCCCGAAGCCGACGGGATAGAGGGGTGCTGCGCTGTCGTCCGGCCGACCGGGCTGCTGCGCCTTCACCGCCGCCATGGACGACGGCAGCTCGAAGGGCAGATGGCCCTCCGCGCGCGCCTTGCCCATCAGCACATCGAGCAGGGCATCGTCGCTCGCGCCGAAATTGCCCAGCAGCACCGCGGTCAGATCGCGAATGTTGGTGAGGATCGCCGGGCGATCGAGATAGATGGACGCAATGACCGGTGTTTTCGCGGCCGCTGCCTTGAGCGCTTCGTAATCGGGATCGCCGTCACGGAAATCGAGCCGCCCTTCCTTCTGCCGGCTGCCGAAGAAATGATTGGGGTGCAGGACCTCGCTGGGCGTGGTCAGGCGGAAAAGCGCCACCTGCGCCTGATCCGGCTGATCGACGACCAGAAGGCCGTGGGCACGCACGGTCGCGGCATCGAGGCCATGGACATAGACGCGCGTGCCGGGCCGCAGCGGCAGGAGATCGCTATCCTTGAGCAGCACCTGCGCGCGCCGCTGCACATCGTCCGCCGCGGCCCTGAAATCCGCATTGCCCACGATGCGAACTGCCGCAGCCGGATCGACAAAGGGATGATCGAACAGGCCAAGCTCGAATTTGGAAATCATGATCCGTCGATGCGCGCCCAGGATCGAGGCCAGGAATGTCGCGAAGGAATTGAAGGTCTGGCTCAAGGTCAGCCGAAAATGGCTGCGCGCCGGATCGCCCAGCGCCGCGACCAGCGGATCGGCGCAGACCTGCAGGATGGTGATGCCGCTCGCCAGCACGAACAGCCCGGCAAGCACCAGCGGAAACACGGCCAGATTGGCGGCCGCCAGCATGATGAGGCAGCCGGCGGTCATCAGTGCAAGCGCGCACAGGATCGCGGCTACGGGCCGTACACGCGCCACCAGCCCCGCCGCCGGAAAGGACATGAGCCCATAGGCGATGAAGAAGGCGAAGGCGACGAGTTGCGCCTCGAGGCGCGTGAGCGTGAAGATGCCCTTGACCGCCGCCACCAGCGGATCGTTGAGCGCGGTTATGAAACCCCAGGCAAAGAACAGGCACGTCACCACCGCGAAGGCAGCACCGGCTCGCCTTCCCTTCATCATGCCATCCGGCATGACACCGCCATTCGCGCCCGCAGCCATGCCGTCCCCTACTCCCCTCTGCCTAACGCCAGTGCCAGGTTTCCGGTCACCGTTCGAAAAGGATCGCGCTCGATTATCATGTGCGCGCGACTGGACAACGTTGTCAATCCAACATCCAGCCAAGACTTGTCAATTCCCCATTCGACGGGCAAGCCTGTCCTCAGCAGGGCAACGGAGAGATTTTTCCATGCGGCCGACGATCGTGGACATCGCAAAGCGCGCCGGCGTCTCCATCAAGACCGTGTCGCGCGTGATGAACGATGGCGCGCATGTCTCCGTCGAACTCCGCGACCGCGTTCGCGCCGTCATGGCCGAACTCGACTACCGGCCCAATCTGGCGGCGCGCACGCTCAAGAGCAGGCGCGGTTTCATGATCGCGATGCTCATGACCGAGGAACTTGCCGCCTTCATGCGTGACGAGGAGCAGATTTTTCCTTTCTTCATCGCCAGCATCCAGAACAGCGCGCTGGTCGCCTGCCAGCAGATGGACTATCGTTTTGCGATCGAGATTGCGGACCTTCGGGCTCCCGATCTGGCGGCGGTCCTTCCCGAGAACCTGCGTCGCGCGGGGATTGACGGTCTGATCCTGGTCCCGCCGATCTGCGACGATCTGGCACTGCTCGACATATTGGACGCCGGCGCCATTTCCTATGTCCGCGTCGCGCCGGGCATCGAGCTCAAGCGTGGCGCCTCGGTGGCAATCGACGAATTCGGCGCCGCCCTCGCGATGGTCGGCCGTCTGATCGCGCTCGGCCATCGCAGGATCGGCTGCATTTCCGGGCCAGCCGATCATGTCGCGGCCGCCGCACGACTGGTCGCATATCGTCAGGCGCTTGCGGCATGTGACGACGCAGCGCAGCCGATGACGGTAAGTGGCGATTTTTCCTTCCGATCGGGCGCTGCTGCGGCGGAGACGCTCCTGTCCCGGCCCGATCGCCCCACCGCCGTCTTCGCGGCCAATGACGACATGGCGGCGGGCGCGCTGGCGACGGCGGGCCGCTTGGGCCTGCGTGTGCCGGAGGATTTGTCGATCGCCGGCTTCGACAATTCGGCGGTGTCGCGAATCACGTGGCCGCCGCTCACCACCGTCCATCAGCCTATTGCGGAAATGACGGCCGCGGCGGTCCGGCACCTGGTTGCCCGGGCTGGCGAGGCGACGCTACAGCCGGAGCAGTTCATCCTGCCCTACACATTGATAGAGCGCGGTTCGACGGCCGCGCTGTCCGCCCACGCGCCGCGCGCTTGACAGGCCATCGGTCGCCGAACAGCCGAACCGGCTCAGTGTCGAGGAACAGAGCGGTGGAACCCACACGGCGGGCAAATCGACAACGCATCCTCGAAACGATCATCCGACGCGAGTCCGTCTCGCGCACGGAGCTGGCGCGCATTGCCGGCCTTGCTCAGGCCACCGTTTCGGACATTGTCGCGGAACTCATCGTCGATCGGCTAGTCCTCGAGGACCGTCTGCCGGCCAGCGGGCGGGGGCGACCGCGCATGCGCCTGCATGTCAATCCGCAGGGCCCATCGATCGGCGGCGTCTTCCTTTCTCCCGACGGGCAGGTCGACATGCTCGTGACCGATCTGCGGGGTGAACCATCCCTTGAGACCCGCTTCCATATCGCACCGTGCTTCGACGGGCGGGCTCTCGCTCCCCAACTCGCCGAAGGCCTGGTGGCGGCGATAGGCGAAGCCCGTCTTGCCACGCTCCTCGCGATCGGTGTCAGCGTCAATGCCGCCGTTCAAACGCCCGCTGGCCTGGTCCATTGGACTTTGTCGGGCGATGCCGAGGCGGAGCCGATGCAGGCCATGCTGGAACAGCGGCTCGGCATCGCGGCCCATGTCGACAATGTGGCGAACATCATTGGCCGAAGCTTGCGATGGACCATGGCCGAGCGATCCGACGGCGAGACCTGCGTCATCATAGTCGGCCCGGGTATCGGAATGTGCAGGCTGCAGGGGGGCGTTGTCCAGAACGGCGCTGACGGTTTCAACCCGGAGTTCGGCCATGTCAAACTGGGAGCGGCCGGCGAAACGCCATGCTATTGCGGCGCCTCCGGATGCCTCGCCGCAGTCGCCTCGATTTTCGGCCTTCTCAGTCAGGCCGGCCAGCGATGGAGCGAGCAGTTCGCGAGCCAGTTCGACCAGCTCGCGAACCGGGCGCTCGGCGGTGATGAACGCGCCCGCGCGCTCTTCCACAGGGCAGGTCGCGCGCTCGGCAGCGCCGTCGCGAATCATATCAATGCCTGCTCCCCCGCCGAGATCGCGATCGTCAGCATGAGCAGCCTCTGGAGCGATCTGGTGCGCGCGGGTTTCGAGACGCAGCTCCGAGCCGACACATTGCCGTTGCTGCATGGCAGGGCGCCAATCAGCTTTCGCTCCTTTTCACCGGAACTCTATGTCCGGGGCGCGATCGCACTGGTTCTCGACCGGCTCCACGAAACAGGTTGAGACCATCGGTACGCCTTATTTTTTCGGGCTGCGAAATAATTATTGACCCATTCAATCGAGCGTGATCTTTTTGGAAATCATCGCACGAAAAGCGATCCGTGGACCCGGGGAACGGGTTCGTTGGGAACAGGGAGAGGGGAAAGACCATGGGTACATCCGCCATTTCTCTGCGTTGGCAAACCAGCCTCGCAGCACTCGTCATCGGATTTTTGCTTACAGGCCCGGCATATTCGCAATTGTCGGACTCGAATGACAACGATGTCATGAGTCCGACAGGGACTGCGCGGACCCTTCCGCCGAATGAGCCGGCAGCGACCGACGATACGAGTGAAGTCCAGGAAATCATCGTCACCGGCACCAATATTTCCGGCGTGAAGCCGGTCGGCAGCGAGGCCGTCGCGCTCGATCGCGAGCAGATTCTGGCAACCGGCATGACCTCGCCGGCCGATGTGGTGCGAACCCTGCCGCAGGTCCGCAACCTCGGCGAATATCGGGAGGGAGGCACGCAGGGCACGGGCAACAATTCGCAGCAGGGCAATGCCATAAACCTGCGCGGCCTCGGCGCCTCGGCCACGCTGGTGCTGGTCGATGGCCGCCGTGTGGTCGCCACCGGCGCCGCGTCCAATTTCACGGAGGCCAATCAGGTGCCGCTCGCGGCGCTGGAGCGCATCGAAGTCATCACGGACGGCGCCTCGGCCATTTACGGGTCGGATGCCGTGGCCGGCGTCGTCAACTTCGTGCTGCGCAAGGATTTCGAAGGGATCGAGGCCAGCGTGCGGATGAGCAATACGCTGGGCGGCACGGAACTGACGCCCAGCATCACGGCCGGCACGCACTGGAATTTGGGCAGTCTCGGCGCCGGCAATATCATCGTGAGCTATGAGCACACGCAGCGCGATCCTTATCTGCGCGGGAAGAATGCCTGGCTGCGCCAGGATCTGCGCGCCGTCGGTGGGCCGGACCTGCGCATCAACGGCACGACCGGATCGGCGGGCAGTCCGGGCAATATCTATGTGAGCACGCCGGGCGTCAACAATGCGACGCTGCCCTGGGCCGGCGCCAATGTCTATTACGGCCTGCCGGCCAGCGCGACGGGCGTTGGTATCACCGCCGACCAGTTGAACCTCAACGATCCCAATCTCGTCGATACGGCGGATTTCACCGACTATATCGGCAGTCTCAATCGCAACCAGGTTTCCGTCTTCTTCAACCAGGATCTGGGCGATCGCGTCAGCATCTTCGCGCAGGGCAGCTATACCAAGCGGCGCACCTATTCGCGTCAGATCGCCTCCTTCCTGGGCTCGATCGAGAATGTGACGGTTCCGGCCTATCTCTATGATCCGGGGACCAACCTCCCCGATCCGACCCGGCCCAACCCGGCCTATATTTCGGGCATTCCGGGCGTGGCGGATGGGGAGCCGATCAACGTCCAGTATAATTTCTACGGCAGTTCCGGCTATCAGAACTGGGACAACGACGTGGAAGACTATAATATTTCCGCCGGCTTCAAGGTGCGTTTGCCCGCGTCCTGGCAGGCGGAAGGCTATTTCACCTACGGCTATGACAATGCCTGCAACTATTGCAACATCGGCAGCAACATCAATCCGGACGCGCTGCAATATCTGATCAACATCGGCACCATCAATCCGTTCAGCACCGCGACGCTGAGCAGCGAGACGCTCGCGCAGCTCTATGGCGATAATATCCAGCGTAGCGGAAACCGCTTCAACGACTGGGTCCTGAAGTTCAACGGCCCGCTGTTCGACCTGCCCGGCGGCACGGTACGAGCAGCGTTCGGCGGCGAGATCAACAAGCTCGAGAACTGGAACCTCAACGGCCGCAACAAGGGCATCGACAATGTCTTCGTGATCGACACCGACAAGGCGCGCAGCATCGGCCGTCGCACCATTCGCTCGCTCTTCGGCGAGGTCTATGTGCCGCTCGTCGGCGATGCGATGGAACTGCCTTTCATGCGCGAACTGACACTGAGCGGCGCGATACGCTACGACGACTATTCGGACGTCGGCAGCACGACCAACCCCAAGATCGGCCTGACCTGGATCGTCAACGACGCACTCACGCTGCGTGGGTCATGGGGCAAGTCGTTCCGCGCGCCCGGCCTGCCGGACGTCAATCCGAGCGCCATTTCCGGCGCCCTGGTGTACAGCAACATCCCGAACAACAATCCCGACATCTCCAACGACTATTGCTTCGGCACCACCTGTCTCACCACGGTGGGCCTGCTGTGGGGCGCCAATCCCGACACCGGGCCGGAGAAGGCGACGAACTGGTCGGTGGGCGGCGACCTGCAACCCGTTCGCAACCTCAAGATCTCGGCGACCTATTATAATATCAGCTATACCAACCGGATCGTGCAGCCCGGGTTCAACCTGCTGACCAACTTCATCTATCCCGGCTATCCGGACTATAGCGGCTATGGCTATGCCATGGTCCCGATCAACAACACCGATGTGACAGGCCCCAACAGTTGCACGATCGACCCGGTGCTGCAGGCCTATCTCGACCGGCCGATCCTCTACGGCACCACGCTCACCAATCCCTGCTATCTCAGGGCCATCCTCGACGGCCGCAACGTGAACCTGGCCGCGACACGGCAGGACGGCATCGACGTATCGATCGACTATGTCGTTCCGCTGTCGCAAGGCGCGCTCATGTTCAACGCCACCGTCAACAAGGTGCTGCGCAACGAGCAGCAGGTGACGCCGGGCAGCGCCTTCGTCGACGTGAAGGGCCGGGACGACCAGCCGGTGGAATGGAAGGGGCGCGGATCGATCGGCGGCACCTGGCGCGGCATGAGCGCCACGCTGTTCATGAACTACACCGGATCCTACTATAATTATTCCGCGATCGATCCGGACACCGGCCTGTCGGTCGGCCCGCAGCGCGTGAAGCCCTGGACGACCTTCGACCTCAATCTGGGTTATTCCGGCATGATCTCGGGCGGCTTTCTCAAGAGCTTCCGCGCCTCGCTCAACATCCAGAACCTGACCGACAAGGACCCGCCACTGGTCATAACCTCGAACGGGGCCTTCAATGCGGCCTATTCCAATCCTTATGGCCGCACCTACACCGTGCAGATCACGACCAGCTTCTGACGGTGACGCAAGCTCGCGCCCGCGCATGGCCTTCCGTGCGCAAGCGCCCCTTCCCTATCTCCCGCAGCAGGACGAGCCTCCATGACACGCAGCAAGTTCCTTCTTCCCCTCGCCGCCTGCCTGCTGGCGCTGGGGCCGGTCGCGGCGCGCGCGCAAATGCTCGAAGCGCATGTGCGGGAAGGCGCGCTTACCGGCGCGCGCGAACGGGCCGTTTCCGCCTTTCTCGGCATTCCCTATGCCGCGCCGCCGGTGGGCGCCAATCGCTGGCGCCCCCCCGCGCCGCCTTCCGCATGGTCCGGCGTGCGGCAGGCATCGCAGTTCTCCGCCAGTTGCCAGCAGGCTGTCGGGACTGGCGGTTTCGGCCCCTGGACGCACGAATATGTGGTGAGCGGCGCGGTGAGCGAAGACTGCCTCTACCTCAATGTCTGGACCCCGGCGCAGGCGACCGGGGACAGGCTGCCGGTGCTGGTGTGGATCCATGGGGGCGGCTTCTCCGGCGGATCGGCTTCGGTGCCGATCTATGACGGCGCGAAGCTGGCCGCGCAGGGCATCGTCGTGATCGGCATCAATTACCGGCTCGGCCTCTATGGCTTCATGGCGCACCCGGCCCTCAGTGCCGAAAGCCCTGCCGGCGCTTCGGGCAATTACGGCCTGCTCGACCAGATCGCCGCGCTCAAATGGATCAAGGCCAATGTCGCGGCGTTCGGCGGAGATCCCGACCGGATCACGATCGCCGGGCAGTCGGCGGGCGCGGCGTCGGTCCATCATCTCATCGCCTCGCCGCTCGCTCGCGGCCTGTTCGCGCGTGCGATCGCGCAGAGCGGCTCGGGCATGGGGCTTGCCGTGCCCGACCGGACCACCGCCGAGCAGAGGGGCGTCGCCCTCATGCAGGCGGCGGGCGTGACCGGTATCGCGCAATTGCGGGCGCTCTCCGCCGCCCAGCTTGACGCCGCCCTCGGCAAGATGATGATGGGTGCCAGGCCCGCGGGCGGCCTGCCCTTCGCGCCGATCATCGATGGTCTCGTCCTGCCCGATGCCGACCATGCCGGCGCCAATATCAACGACACGCCGATCCTGACCGGCATGACCGCCGATGAGATGACCGGGCTCGATCCGGCCATCGACCATGCGAGCAGCGCCGATGTCACCGCCCGGATCGAGCGCGATTATGGCGCGCTCGCGCCCGAGGTCCTGAAGCTCTATCCGGCGGTGACCGACGCGCAAGCCAATGCGACGGTCCGTGCACTCGCGCGCGACAGGGGGCTCGCCTCCATGGCTCTCTGGGCCGAGCAGCGGCAGAAGACCAGCCGCAACCCGATCTATGCCTATCTCTGGACGCATTGGGAGCCGGGCCCGGATGCCGCGCGCTATCGGGCCTTCCATTCCTCGGAGATTCCCTATGTGTTCGGCACGCTCGACGCATCACCCGAGCGGCCGTTCACGGACGAGGACCAGCGCCTTTCCGATGAACTGTCGGGTTATTGGGTGAACTGGGTGAAGACCGGCGATCCCAATGGCCCCGGCCTCAGCCAGTGGCCTGTCTTCCAGACCGACGGCGAGGCGATCCTTGAAATCGGCACGCGCACGATGATCCGCCCGATCCTCGCTCCCGAACGGTTGCGGATTTTTCGCGAGCATGTGGCACGGGGCGGAACCCTCGGGCTCTTCTGACGATTGCCGCATCATGTTCGAATGTCTGAAGGATTGGCGTCGCGTCGCCATTCGCGACGACCGATGCCCGACGGCCTTCCTTTCCGCCGTCGCGTTCGCAGCCATCGTCATCTTCCGGTTCTGATCAGCGGGCCCCGATCCTGGAACGCCTTTTGGGCTGATCGGTGCTTCGTTCCGCTGCCATGTCGCCTTCTTCGATATTGACCGCATTCTCCAATATCCGCGCCAGGATCGCATCGGCGGCCCGCGCGTCCACGCCTTCCATGTACCGACTGGAATTTGAAAGGGCTGCGGGGGCGATTTCTGCAAGTATCTCGGCGCCAGGCTGGGCAAGGCCGATCATCTTTGCGCGTGGGCGGTCCGGATCTGTGGATATGTGGATCAGGCCTCGCGCAATCAGGGGGCCTAGCGAACGGCTGATCCAGGCCTTGTCGAGGCGGGTACGCCGGCTCAGTTCACCTATCGTAACTTTCCCTTGATCGGGGAGATTGAGCAGAATCTGGAAATCCGCATTCTTGAGATTGTATCGCTTGCCAAAGAGACGAGCCGTGGATTGACTGACCATTTGCGCGATGCGCGCGATCGTGATTGTCGTCGTACTTCTGATCTGTTCGGCTGGCCCTGGCAAATTGCCGTTCGTTGCTTTGGGACTGCTCATGGGAGGCTTCTCTTCGTCACACCTGCTTTCCGGCGATAATTGCCCGGCTAACCCGTTAAAGCACCTGCCGCAAGCGAGGCGGCACGAATTCCACTCTTGCCGGTGATGTCTTGACAATATACGGCGACCCCCTGCACGTTCACGTCAGGGTCAGATTACGGCGCTCGGGCTTTGCTTCGAAACGAACGGCCCGACCCGCGAACATCAGGAGAGGACATATGGGTTCGTTGAACAGCCCCCCGAGCGCGGCTTCGGAAATTGTGGACATCCGCGACCCTCTGAAGGGCGTTCTGGAGCGTTTCGGACGGCCAGGCCTCTTCGTCGGCGAGACTGATTCGCCATGGATCCCGCGCGGGCCCAATGCCGCCATCCGCAACATGGCGTTCGACGTGCGGAACAATGCCTATGTGAACATCCTCTGGATCAAGGGCCCCGGCGCGATCGGGACACACAAGCATCGCGGGCAGGTCTGGGGCGTGGGGCTGGAAGGCACCTTCCGCTACCTGGAATATGACTGGGTGTGCAAGCCGGGCGATTTCGTCTGGGAGCCGCCGGGGCAGGCCCACACGCTCGTCACGGACGACCCGAACGGCATGAAAACGATCATGTGGATGCAGGGCGCCAACGAATATTACGACCAGAAGGGCGACTGGGTCGAGACGGTGGACGTCTTCTTCTTCATCGACCTCTACGTGAAGCATTGCGAGGCGAATAACCTGCCGATCAACGAAGCGCTCTGGATCTGAATTAATGTCTACGCTGGACCAGTTCGATATTTCGGGGCGCTCCGCGATCGTCACCGGCGGCGCTTCCGGCCTGGGGCTGGCGTTCGTGGAAACGCTGGTGGAGGCAGGATGCCGGGTCACGCTGGTTGATCGCGATGCGGATGCCGCACAGGCCGCTGCTGCGGCATTGAACATCGATCTGGTCCAGCCGGTGCAGGCGGACGTGCGGGATCGGGATGCGCTGCACGCCTTGTTCGATGAGCATGCCGACCGGTGCGACGGACTGGACATCCTGTTCGCCAATGCCGGTATCGGCGGCGGGCCGGGCTTCTGGAACCCGACCGGTCACCGCAACCCCTCGCAGCAGATCGACAATTTCGATCCGGAACATTGGGACAATGTCATTGCCGTCAACCTCACGGGCGTGTTCAACTGCCTGCGCGAAGCCGCGCGGGTGATGAAAGCGGGTGAGCGTGGCGGCACGATCATCGTCACCTCCTCGAATGCGGCTCTGTTCAACCAGCCCTTGGTCGGCATTCCCTATATGGGGGCGAAGGCGGGCGTCGCCCATGTCGTGCGCCACGCCGCACTCGAACTTGCGGCATTCGGTATCCGCGTGAACGCCATCGCACCGGGCTCGTTCGTGACCAACATCGCCGGCGGCTGGCTCAGGGATCCCGACGTGCAGGCGCAATGGGCGCAGATGGTCCCCATGGGGGGCGTGGCGGAGGTGGACCGCATCAAGCCACTGGCGCTCTATCTCGCGTCCGATGCCTCCAGCTATGTGACCGGAACCCAGATTGTCATGGACGGCGGGGTGGCGCTTGGTCAGTCCTTTCCGGTTGCATGATCTCTGGTCCGCCCGGACCGTTCAGCCGGAAGAACACGGACCACTATGTACGGGCCGCCCGCCCGACCTGACCCGAGCGCGCAGGACTTCGCCAGGCTCAAGCCGCTCCAGGGCAAGGGCGCCGTGCGATCCCTTGCAGCCACCTGGCGCCGCATTTGGATCAGGCCTCGACGTTTCGCACCACGGAAATGCGCCAGCGGCTTCAATAATGGCGGCTATTCTTCATCGTAGATGAATCAGCTTCCAGGATGCGGCATTTCCGCTTCCGCGAAGCCATTTCGATCGATCCGGAATATCGGCCTGCTGCCGATATCCGCGTCGAGGACAAACCCGCACTCTCCCCTTGTAGAGACGGCATCGATCGTTCTCCTCCGGGCCTCTTCACTTTGGACAGGGATATGATAGCGCTGTCGTGCCCCATGACGGCGAAGTGCAGATAAAAGAGAAGTCAGTCGATGAAGAAGGCGACCATCAGCGATGTCGCGCGTCTCGCAGGCGTATCGATCAAGAGCGTGTCACGCGTGGTCAATCGCGAAGCGAATGTGCGGACCGGGATGCGTGCGAAGGTGGAGGCGGCCATTGAGGAACTCGGCTACAAGCCAAACCTGGCGGCGCGGTCTCTGGCGGCGGGCCGGTCGCTGAACATCGGCGTGCTGTTCGACAATCCCAGCCCCCATTACACGATGAAAGTGCAGGAAGGCGCCTATGTCGCCTGCCGGGATGCGGGCTATCAGCTCGTCCTCGAACATCTGGAGAGCGCGGCGCAGATCGACGACACGCTGGAGACGATGTTCGTCAACCGGCGTGTCGATGGCGTGGTGGTGACAGCGCCGGCCACGGATCATGAGATTGTCCTGCATGCGCTGGAGCAGCACCGGATACCTTATGTGCGGATCGCGCCCAACCGCTCGCCGGAGCGCTCGCCCGCCATCTTCTCGAACGACAGTCAGGCGATGTCGGAAGTGGTGCAGCTTCTCTGGGGACTGGGGCATCGGCAGTTCGGCTTCGTCTCGGGCCCGGTGGATCATGGCGCGAGCGCATGGCGCAGGGCCGGCTTCTTCAGCGCGCTGGCGGAGCGCGGCATGCGGGCCGATCAGGTGAGCGTGGCCAATGGCGATTTCACTTTCGCCTCGGGCATCGGCGCCGGGCTGCAGCTCCTGCGGCGCCCGGTGCCGCCAACGGCGATCTTCGCGGCGAACGACGATATGGCTGCAGGCGTGTTCGCCGCTGCGGCGCAACTTTCGATCCGCATTCCCGAAGCCCTGTCCGTCGTGGGCTTCGACGACAGCTGGATTGCGAAGAGCGTGTGGCCGGAACTGACGACGATGCGCCAGCCCATCGTCGAAATGGCTCAGGATGCGGTCGAGATTCTGGTTCAGCGCCAAAGATGGGGCCGGCCGACGGTCCGGCACCACAAATGCACTTT
>Ga0180223_1001635_pt1 | contig 16381 bp, 15 predicted proteins | sample eDN5th30CKraftOP_FD_151337 | JGI IMG/M metagenome (GOLD analysis project Ga0180223, IMG submission 151337) | Enriched Organic Plus compost microbial communities from Emeryville, California, USA - eDNA 5th pass 30_C Kraft OP (version 2) (version 2) ...
CGAGCCGCGCTACGACGGCAAGGCCTTCGCCGCCCTGCTCAAGGACACACAGACCGACGCCGCCGCCTGGGGCTATCCCTATGCGGCGGGCGCCGATGTTCGCGCCACGCCGCAGGCGGGCGCACCGGTGATCGACAAGCTCGGCCTCACCTTCGTGCGCGTGCTGCCGGAGGGGTCGGTCAATCCGAACTACATGCGGGTGCTGACCCCGGCGGGCAAGGTCGGCTTCGTCACTATCGATGCGCTGGCCCCGGTCGGCAACGACCAGCTCTGCTACGTCAAGGAAGGCGGCGCCTGGAAGATCGGCGGCTATATCGGCGCCGGCGAGCCATGACGGCGAACGCGCAATCGGCATCGCCGCGCGCGCTCACCTGCGCCGCGTGCGGCACGCCCTTCACCTGCACCGGCGATGTCGCATGCTGGTGCGCGGCGGAGTCCTTCCGCCTGCCGATGCCGGCGCTCGATAGCGCCGCCGATTGCTTGTGCCCTTCCTGCCTGCGCGCCAGGGCGGCCGCCGTCCGCGAAAGGGCGTAACGGCTGTCATCGTCCTGTCACACGGCGCAAGGCCTTTATGCGCATGACCCCGAAAAGTGGGAACCGGTTTTCGGATCAGGTCATGCGCCAGGATAAGGGCTATGCGCACTGATCTCGCCACCGTCCATCCCTCGACCGGCATCGTCTGGGCCTATCGCTTTGCCGCCGACGGCACGGCCGAGCGCCTCGCCAATGACCAGGTCGACGACGCCCTGAGCGATCATCGCGGCGCCTGGATCTGGGTGCATCTGGCGCTCGCCGACAACCGCTGCCGCAGCTGGATCGCCAGCTACGCGCCACTGTCGGAGATGGCGCGCGAGGTGCTGTCCGGACCGGACAAACATCTGCGGCTCGACATCATCGGCGACGAAATCATGGGCGTCGTGCCCGACCTGCATCAGGGCCTGGTCGAAGAGAGCGACGACATCGTGCGCCTGCGCTTCGTCATGACCGAGCGCATGATGATCACGGCGCGCCAGCAGCCGGTTTATTCGGTCGAACACAATCGCCGCGCCATCGACAGCGGCAAACGCTTTCCCAGCGCGGTGTCCTTTCTCGACGCCATCGTCGACCTGTTCGCCGACGCCATCGCCCGCATGGCCGAGCGTCTCGGCACCGAGCTCGACGCCATCGAGGAGAGCGTCATGCACGAGGAAGCCGCCGACGAGCAGCGTCGCGTCGGCCGCGTGCGGCTGCAGGCGGTCCGGGTGCATCGCCAGCTCGCCCAGCTCAAGGGCATGTTCGCCCGGCTCGAGCCGCGGCTGGCGCAGCACAACAAGCCGGCCGCCGAGGCGGTCGGCGCGCTGGCGCAGAAACTTGACGCCATCGATCACGAAATCGGTTCGCTGTACGAGCGCGCCCGCCTGCTGCTCGACGAAGCCTCGGCCAAGGTGAGCGCCATCACCAACAAACGGCTTTTTACGTTGTCGATCCTGACGGCATGCCTGCTACCTCCTACTTTAGTTACGGGCTTCTTCGGCATGAACACCAAGGACCTGCCGCTGCTGAACACCGACGGCGGCTCCTGGTATGCGCTCGTCATTGCCTTCGGCGCCGGGTCGTTCACCTATTGGGCGTTGCGTCGGTTGCGCGCGCTTTAAAAAATTTAATCTGAATGCACCGCACAAACAGCCTGCGACAAATTGACAAGTTCATACAACTCTACTTACGCTCCCTCCCAAGCACAAAAGCAGTTTCACGGGGAGGTCCACATGAAGAAGTTCGCCGCATTCGCGGCTGCCGCTATTCTTGCGACCACGGCCGCACAGGCGCAGCAGATCGTCACCAAGTATTCCGGCATCCAGCCGAACGACCATCCGGCCAGCTACGCCGAGGATTATTTCGGCCGCGAGGTCTCGATCCTGACCAAGGGTACGGTGAAGGTCGAGGTCTATCACAACACCCAGCTCGGCGACGCCGTCGCTAACGTGCAGAGCATCCGCAACGGCACCATCGGCTTCACCACCGTCTCCGCCTCGAACCTGAACCAGGTCGTGCCGGCGATGGACATGTATTCCCTGCCGTTCCTGTTCAAGAATGCCGATCACTTCTGGTGGTTCCTGGCGCAGCCGGAAGCGGCGGCACTGGCCAAGCCGCTCGAGGACAAGGGCATCAAGGTGCTCGGTTATATCGACTCAGGCGCGCGCAACTTCTTCACCGACCGCGCCGTTCGCTCGCCCGACGATCTCAAGGGCGCCAAGATCCGCGTCATGGCCTCGCCGGTGATGGTCAACACCATGAAGGCGCTCGGCGCGACGGGCGTGCCGGTGGCCTGGGCCGAGCTCTACACCGCCTTGCAGACCGGCGTCGTCGACGGCGCCGAGAACAACCATCCGTCCGTCGTCGCCAAGAAGTTCTACGAGGTGTCGAAGTATTACACCCTCGACGAGCACATGCGTATTCCGGACCTGATGATCATGTCGATGAAGCTGTGGAACCAGCTCAACGACGATCAGAAGAAGGCCGTCGCCGAGGCCGGCGCGCGGGCCCAGGCCTTCATGCGCGGCGCCTGGTACGTGTCGGAAGTCAAGGACCTCGCCGACCTCAAGAGCAAGTTCAAGGAAATCATCACGCCGGACAAAACGCCGTTCGTGAAGGCGGTGTCGGGCATGGTGAACGAGGAAGCCAAGCGCCTTGGCGTCGAAAAGACCGTCGCCTTCGTCATCGACAGCCAGAAGAACTTCTAGGCGGCGCATCACGGTAACAGCCAGGGGCGGCGGTCAACCGCCGCCTCTTTTCTATCGGGGAAAATCCGTGAACACCTTTCTTGCCTTGTTCGATCGCTTCGTCGCGCTGGTCGCCGCACTGGTGCGGATCGTCTGCATCGTGCTGGCGACCGCGCTGTTCGTCATCGTGGTCGTCGCCATCGTGTTCCGCTACGGCTTCGGTCAGGCGGTGTCGTGGACCGAGGAGGTCCCGCGCTATCTGCTGATCTGGATCTCGTTCCTCGCCGCCGCGAGCTGCGTGCTGCGCCGCGAGCATGTCGGCTTCGACGTGCTGTTTTATGCCGTGCCCAAAGGCCCACGCAAAGTGCTTGGCTTCTTTCTCGGCTTGCTCGTCTTCGGCTTCGGCTGGGTCGTGTTCCGTTACGGCATCACCTTCGTGCAGGACTTCGGCTCCGATTTGATGGAGACGATTCCCTACACCAACTACTGGTACTACCCGGCGATGCCGATCTCCGGCTTTCTGATCATGCTGTTCTCGGCGAAGGTCATGATCGACGAATTGCGGAGCGCTGACGCCGGGGCCATTGCCGGCTCGTCGGTCGAGACCGTGGGCATGGAGCAACAGCAGTGACCCTCGCCATTCTCGGCCTCTCCTTCCTGGTCCTGACGCTCATCGGCCTGCCGATCGCCTTCGCGGTCGGCGTCTCGTCGGTGATCGCGACCTTCCTGCTGTCCGGCGTCGATAACGCCACCATCGTTCAGCGCATGCTGACCGCCATCAACACCTTCCCGCTGCTGGCGGTGATCTTCTTCGTGTTCGCCGGAGTGCTGATGGCGCGCGGCGGCATTGCGCGGCGTCTGGTGATGATGGCTGAGGTGCTGGTCGGCTGGCTGCCCGGCTCGCTGGCGCAGATCGTCTGCGTCGCTTCGATGTTCTTCGGCGGCGTCACCGGCTCGGCGGTCGCCGAGGTCTCCTCCATCGGCGCCATGATGATTCCGGCGATGGAAAAGGACGGCTATTCGCGGCGCTTCGCGACCGCCATCGTGCTGATGGCCGCCACCATGGGCCCGATCATCCCGCCGTCGATCGGCATGATCGTGTTCGCCCATGTCGCCGGCAATGTGTCGATCGCCGCGCTGTTCCTCGCCGGCGTCATTCCCGGCGTCCTCATCGGCGTGTCGCTGATGGCGGCGTCCTTCGTCCACGGCAAGCTCTATCACCGCAAGGAACTGCCGGTGATCCCGACGCGCGACAAGATCATCCGCGTCATCGACGGTCTCGCCGGCATTTTCACCATGGTGATCATCCTTGGCGGCATCATCTCCGGCATCTTCACGGCCACCGAGGCCGGCGCCGCCGCCGCGGTCTATGCGCTCATCCTCACCGTCTTCGTCTACAAGGAGATCAAGATTTCCGAGCTGCCGGAAATCCTGTGGGAATGCTGCCTCACCAATGCTGTGGTGATGCTGCTGATCGCGACCTGCTCGGTCTATTCCTGGATTCTCACTTATGAAAACCTGCCGACCTTGCTTGCCGAGAATTTCTTCAACCTGATCCAGTCGAAATGGGCGTTTCTGCTGATCCTCAACGGCTTCCTGCTGGTCGTCGGCATGTTCATCGACATGACGCCGGCGCTGATCATGCTGGTGCCGATGCTCATCCCGCTGGCGGTGAAGTTCGACATCAACATGGTGCATCTCGGCCTCATCATGGTGATCAACCTCGCTTTCGGCCTGACCACGCCGCCGGTCGGCACTGCGCTTTTCGTGGCGCTGAAGGTCGGCAAGATATCCATGGAAAAACTGTTGCCGCCGCTGCTGCCGCTACTGGCCTGCATGTGTGTCGTTTTACTGCTGGTCACCTATGTGCCTGAGGTTTATGAGTGGCTGCCGCGTTCGTTCGGCCTTATGAAGTAGGAAAATTGCAATGGTTACGGAAATCGCTCAGATCGAGGTCAAGCCCGGCATGGAAGCCGAATTCGAGGCCGGCGTCGCCAAGGCCGCGCCGCTGTTCAAGCGCGCCAAGGGCTGCACGGCCATGCGGCTCGAGCGCTCGGTCGAGATGCCGCAGCGCTATCGCCTGTTCGTGGCCTGGAACACACTGGAAAACCACACCGTCGACTTCCGCGGCTCGCCGGACTTCCAGGAATGGCGCGCCCTCGTCGGCCACTGCTTCGCCGCCCCGCCGTCGGTGGAGCACACGCAGGAAGCGGTGAAGGGGTTTTGAGATTGAAGCTGTCATGCCCCGCGCAAGCGGGGCATCCAGTAATCACCCGAAAGGCCTGTGTGCACTGGATCGCCCGCTTTCGCGGACGATGACGTAACGGACGGCTCACGCCGCTTTCCCACACCCCTGCGGCTTGAACACCCGCTCCGTCTGCGGCGGATATTTGCCGAGCTTGCCCGCCGGGCGCACCGGTCGGCGCTCGAGATTGCCGCCGCAGTTCGGGCAAACGCCGCCGAGCCGCGTCTCGACGCAATCGCGGCAGAACGTGCATTCGAAGGTGCAGATCATCGCATCCGCCGCGTCCGGCGGCAGGTCCTTGTCGCAGCATTCGCAGTTCGGGCGCAGAGCGAGCATGAGGTGCCTCATAGTCCCGGTTGAGGCGGCCAGACTAGCCGAATTGTTTCGGGCGGACGATGTTTTAAACAATGCATTAGGTCGCTGTTTACGGTGTAGCCTTGAAATCTCCGCGTTTATGCGAGGCAGTAATATCCGCATGGTTGTGTAGGCCCGAAATTTTGGAGCGCCCCGACCATGACCGCTTTGCGCAGCATCGCCCTGCCGATCCTGCTTTTCGCTTTCGCCTTTCTTGCGGTCGACTACGCCCGCAACCCGCAGCGCTATCATGAGGTCGCGATCGTCGCTTCGATGGAGCCGCTCAAACCCAATCCGAACCTGCCGACCTTTGCCCAGGCTACCGCGGGACTTCGCGGCAAGGACGCGCCGAGTGCTCCCTCATCTCCATTCGGGCCGAACGAACACCTCTTCAAGCACAGCCGCGTCGGCGACCGCGAGTCGACGCTGAAGAACCTTTATATGCCCTGGAGCGACTACTGCACGGCCGAGGGCCGCAAGCGGTTCGGCGATTCCCTGACCACTTATTTCTGGAGACGCGGCAACGAGACCAAGGCCTACGCCAAGAATTGGGGGCGCGAAGGTGCCGAATACATCAAGCGGGAATGGGGTACGCCGGATGACCTTCGCATCGAGCAGCGCGTCGCCGAACTCTACGAACGCGGCTTTATCGACGAGGCCACCGTCAAGCCCTACGTCATCGGACACATCAAAAGCATCATCGGCGACGTCAAGGTTCAAGGCCAGCCCTGCAAGGGCTGAACCGGCCCGCCGCCACTTACGACGCCATCTGGCGCCGCCGGTCGAATTCCGCCTGCGCATAATGCTCGCGCTTGGCCTCTAACATCGCGAGGTCGGCGCGCTTGACCACCGCCTCCAGCCGCTCGCCCTGTTCACTGGTGGCGATGCCCATCGACAGCGACAGCGGCAGGTCGGTGTAGAATTCGTTGTTAATGCCGATCAGGTCGCCGATCACCTTCATCATGGTCTCGCCTTCGGCGCGCTCGGTGCCGGGCAGAATGACGGCGAATTCGTCGCCGCCGATGCGCGCGGCGCGCGCCGGCTTGTCGACGATGGAATTGAGCACCTCGCCGGCGCGGCGCAAGAGCTGATCGCCGGCGGCATGGCCGAGCTCGTCATTGGCCGCCTTGAGGCCGTTGAGGTCGGCCATGATGATGGTCACCGGCCACGGCCCCTTGCGTTCGAGGCGGTTGAGTTCGTCGGCGAAGAACGAGCGGTTGCACAGCTTGGTCAGCGCGTCGTGGCTGCCGAGATATTCGAGATAGGCCTCGGCCTTCTTGCGCGCGGTAATGTCGGTGAGCGCGATCTGCACCAGCGACCAGTCGTGCTCGCGGTCCGGAAACACCGAGAACTGCAGGAGCAGATTCAGCTTGGTGCCGTCGAGCGTATAGTTCACCACCTCGCGCTGCTGGAACAGCTTGCCGTTCCACAGGTCGATGAGCTGCTCGCGAAAGCACGGCTCCATCTCGTCGCGCATCACCACCGGCAGGCTCGACAGCAGCGTCTTCTTGTCCGGCGCGCCGAACAGATCGAGCGTGTGCTGGTTGACGTCGATGATGCGGATCTCGCTGATGCAGCGGGAGACGAACTCCTCGTGCACGTCGGTGAAGACGCGCAGGTCGGTGATGCCCTGCAGCCGCACTTCGTCGATCAGGCGCTTGACGCCGGAGAAATCCTCGACCCAAAGCGACACCGGCGAATGGGCGAACAGGCCGCGCGCATAGTTCTCGCTGCCGGCCAGCCGGCGCCGCGCCTGCTCGCGGTCGGTGACGTCCTCGGTCGACAGCAGCACGCGCGACCAGTCGTCCTCATGCCCGGGCAGGACGGTGGCCTTGAGCTGGATGTCGAGGCGGTCGCCGTCGAGCGTGTAGTTGACGGCATTGCTGGTGAAGGCGTTTTTGCCGTCCCAGAGCTGCACCAGTTCCTCGATATGGGTGGTCAGCATGTCGTCGCGGAACACGCGGCCGATATTGGCGACCAGGTGGTCGACGTCCCTGGCCGCGAACAGGTCGAGCGTCTTGCGGTTGACCTTGATGACGCGGATGCGGCTGGCGCATTCGCGCACGCGATCCGGGTGGCCGGCGAGATGATCGCGCAGCGAGGTCACGCCGGCGCGCCGCCAGCCCTCGAGCAGCGCCTTCACGCCGGAATAGTCCTCCAGCCACAGCGCCACCGGCGCGAGATCGAAAACGCCGGCTTCGGCGTCGGCAGCGAATGGGTAATCGGTGGGCATGGCGGTCATGGGTTGGTTGCGGGGGCGACCATAAGTGATTCTCGGCCGGCGGGTCTCGGCGTGCGGCTCTTCCTGCCACACCGATGATGAGCAATCCCTTACATGCGGCGCGGCGATGCGCGATGAGGCGATAATTCGACGCGCCGGAACACTGCTGACGGAAACTGTCAGCAGATTCTGGCAAGCGATACCGGCTCTCCCTTTCCCCGACCCCGGACTCGCCCCATATTCCGACCATGGCGAAATCCCCTCCGAAGAAGCCGAAAGACCCGGCCAAACCAACACGGTCCAAGGCCAATCGGCCGGACAGTCCGGCGGTGCCGCAGGCGCTGGCCGACATCCTCAATCCGGCGCTGAACAAGGGAACCGCGGGGCTGGGTTCCGGCACCGGGCTCGAGCCGCCGCCGGACAATTCGTGGGATCGCCGCTCCGGCAACGCCGCCGAACATCGCGCGCGCAAGTCCACCAAAGGCTTCGAGGAGGCGCCGCAAAAAAACTACGAGGCGGAGTTCGACGGCCCGCCGGTCACCGGCATCGATCCGCAGCTGGCCGAGGAACTCGGCCTGTCCGACACGCTCAAATATCGCCTGCCCAAAGCCGACCTGCCGACCGGCCCCGGCGGCCTGTCGTCGATGGGTGTCGCTGCCACCGCCGAGTCCCTTGAAAGGCTGCTGCGCGAGGGCCGGCCGGAGTTTTCGACGGCCGGCGCCGCCTGGACGCCGCACCGCCCGCCACGCCCGGAGAAATCCGAAGGCGGCGTGCGCTTCCAGATCAAGTCGGACTTCGAGCCCAAGGGCGACCAGCCGCAGGCGATCAAGGAACTGGTCGAGGGCGTGAAGCGCCACGACCGCACCCAGGTGCTGCTCGGCGTCACCGGCTCGGGCAAGACCTTTACCATGGCCAAGGTGATCGAGCAGACGCAGCGCCCCGCCCTCATCCTGGCGCCGAACAAGACGCTCGCCGCCCAGCTCTATGGCGAGTTCAAGTCGTTCTTCCCCGACAACGCGGTGGAATACTTCGTCTCCTATTACGACTACTACCAGCCGGAAGCCTACGTTCCGCGCACCGACACCTATATCGAGAAGGAATCGTCGATCAACGAGCAGATCGACCGCATGCGCCACGCCGCGACGCGTTCGCTGCTCGAGCGCGACGACGTCATCATCGTCGCCTCGGTTTCGTGCATCTACGGTATCGGCTCGGTCGAAACCTATTCGGCCATGACCTTCACGCTCAAGCAGGGCGGCAAGGTGGAGCAGCGCCAGTTGCTCGCCGATCTCATCGCGCTGCAATACAAGCGCACGCAGGGCGACTTCTTCCGCGGCTCGTTCCGCGTGCGCGGCGACACCATCGACATCTTCCCGGCGCACTATGAAGACCGCGCCTGGCGCGTGCATCTGTTCGGCGACGAGATCGAGAAGATCGAGGAGATGGACCCGCTCACCGGCGCCAAGACCGACGAGCTGGAGTTCGTCAAGATCTACGCCAACTCGCATTACGTGACGCCGCGCCCGACCCTCATCCAGGCGATGGACGGCATCAAGCGCGAATTGAAGATGCGGCTCGACCAGCTCAACAATGCCGGCCGCCTGCTGGAGGCGCAGCGGCTCGAGCAGCGCACGCGCTACGATCTGGAAATGATGGAAGCCACCGGCTCCTGCGCCGGCATCGAGAACTATTCGCGTTATCTCACCGGCCGCCAGCCCGGCGAGCCGCCGCCGACCTTGTTCGAATACGTGCCGGACAATGCGCTGGTCTTCGCCGACGAGAGCCATGTCACCATTCCGCAGATCGGCGCCATGTTCAAAGGCGACTTCCGGCGCAAGGCGACGCTCGCCGAATACGGCTTCCGCCTGCCCTCCGCCATGGACAACCGGCCGCTGCGCTTCGAGGAATGGGACGCCATGCGGCCGCAGACCGTCGCGGTGTCGGCGACGCCGGCGGCGTGGGAGCTCAACGAGTCCGGCGGCGTCTTCGTCGAGCAGGTCATTCGCCCGACCGGCCTGATCGATCCCGAAGTCGAGATCCGCCCGGCGCGCACCCAGGTCGACGATCTGGTCGGCGAGGTGCGCGAGGTGGCGCGCAAGGGCTATCGCTCGCTGATCACCGTGCTGACCAAGCGCATGGCCGAGGACCTCACCGAATATCTGCACGAGCAGGGCATCCGCGTGCGCTACATGCACTCGGACATCGACACACTTGAACGAATTGAGATCATCCGCGACCTGCGGCTCGGCGCCTTCGACGCGCTGGTCGGCATCAACCTGTTGCGCGAGGGCCTCGACATTCCCGAATGCGCGCTGGTCGCCATTCTCGACGCCGACAAGGAAGGCTTCCTGCGTTCGGAAACCTCGCTGGTGCAGACCATCGGCCGCGCCGCGCGCAACGTCGAGGGCAAGGTGCTGCTTTATGCCGATCAGATGACCGGCTCGATGCAGCGCGCCATCGACGAGACCAACCGCCGCCGCGCCAAGCAGGTCGAATACAACACCGCCAACGGCATCACGCCGGAGAGCGTGAAGAAGGGCATCGCCGACATTCTCGACTCGGTCTACGAGCGCGACCACGTGCTCATCTCGACCGGCAGCAAGGGTGTCGGCGGCGAAGGCGAGTTCGGCGACGCCGCCACCATCGGCCACAACTTCGAAACCGTGCTGGCCGATCTCGAAACGCGCATGCGCGAGGCCGCCGCCGATCTCGACTTCGAGGAAGCCGCGCGCTTGCGCGACGAGCTCAAGCGCCTGCGCCAGACCGAGCTCGCCGTGGTCGACAATCCGACCGCGCGCAACATCATGGTGACGCAGGACCCCAAGCTGCGGCGCCACAACAAGGCCGCGGCCAAAGCGGCGGCCAAGGTCGATCCGACCTCACGGCCGCACAAGCCGCATCTCGACGAAATGGGCATTGCCACCTGGCACGAGTTCAAGCCGGCGCGGCCGGGTGATGCCAATCGCCCGCGCAAACCCAACCTCGACGAGATGGGCCCCGGCGTTGAATCGATCCCTGCGCGCAAAGGCGAAGGCCCCCGCTCAACCATGGGCAAGCCGGGGCAACGGGGCGGGTTCAAGGCGAATAAGAAGCGAGGGCGCTAGCGGCAGCTTGCATCGACTACGGCAATGCCGTAGTATCGGTTTTCGATGCATACAGTCGTCGAGACGCCGCCTTATCTCGCCGATGCCGTCCGGCTGTTCAGCGATACCGAGCGGGCGGCGATCGTCGACATGGTGTCGGCCGATCCGCAATGCGGCGTGGTGATCGTTGGCAGCGGCGGCGTGCGCAAGCTGCGCGTGCCGGCCAGCGGCCGTGGCAAACGTGGCGGCGCCCGCGTCATCTATCTGTTCGGCGGTGACGACGTGCCGGTATTCCTGCTGGCGGTCTTCGCCAAGAACGAGCGATCCGATCTGACCCAAGCGGAACGCAACGAGCTGGCGAATGTCACCGCTTCGATGCTGCGCGACTACAGGAGACGGAAATGAGCAAACGCGCTTTTGATAAAATCCGCGCCGGCCTCGACAGCGCCCGCACTTATCTCGACGGCAGCGCCGACAAGACGGCGTACCGCGCACATGTGCCGGAGACGGTTGACGTGCGCAAAATCCGCACCCGCCTCGGCCTGTCGCAGGAAGCCTTTGCCGAAACCTATGGCTTCGCGCTCTCGGCGGTCCGCGACTGGGAACAGGGCCGTCGCAAGCCGGAACGCAGCGCGCGCATCCTGCTCAAGATCGTGGAGCGCGAACCCGAGGCCGTGACGCGGGCGTTGGCGGGGTAGTGCCGGGCGTTGAATAGATCCCGGCGCGCAAGGGCGAAGGCCCGCGCTCGACGATGGGCAAGCCGGGGCAGTGGGGTGGGTTCAGGGCGAATAAGAAGAGAAGGTAGAGAAAACCAACTTTTTGTTTGCGGTCGCTGCCTTTCCACCTAGGATTGCGTGCGTTGGTGGGAGGGGAAGCAATGGATGACGTTCTCGAAAGCGCCGTTGATCGGATTTTCGACGGTTATTCGATCTTATTCTTGGGTTCTGGTTTCTCAGCCTACGCACGAAATTCGAATAATAAAGAACTACCTACCGGAGGACATCTGAATCGCCTCCTAAAAGAAGCGTCTGGCATAGGGGCGGAGTATCCGCTGGACATCGTCTCACGTGAATACATACTTAAATTCGGCGAGCACAAACTATTCGAGCTTCTGAATGAGCGCTTGTCGGCGCAATCAATTTCGAACAGTCAGAAACAAATTATTAGCTTGCCGTGGCGCAGGATATACACGACGAATTACGACAATGTGATTGAACTTTGCGGATCAGAACTAGGCAAAAAGATCGAACCCGCGACCCTGCGTGATAAAGCCGATCATAGTCGTACCGCTACGCAGTGCGTCCATTTAAACGGCCGCCTTGCCGCAGTCTCCATCACAAACTTCTTGCAGGAAATAAAACTAACTAGAGCCTCGTATCTAACCGACACATTTTTAAATACCGGCTGGCACGCAACATTTCGAAATGATTTGGCGTTGGCGACGTCTGTGTTCTTCATTGGATACAGCATGTATGACATCGACGTCGCCCGTATCTTGTACGAAGATCCGATGCTTAAAGAGAAAACATTCTTCGTCGACGCCTCCGATCTGGACCCGATTTTAGAGCGCGAGTTGGCGCAATACGGTTTAGTTTTCCCGGTTGGACTAGATCTGTTCGCAAATTCAACTCGTGTGGAAAACCCGAGCCGCGAACCGAAGCGTCCATTTTCCTCTTTTGAACGCTTCGAACTTCCCACCAAAGCACAGGTCGCCGAAGGCGACGATGTACTATCGCTTCTAATCCGTGGCGAGATAAAAGACGAATTGATACCAGCACCCCCTGTAAATTCTCCAAGATATATTGTCCGGCGCTCAGGAGTTGAAGCCGTTATTCAACAAATCGAAAAGGGGGGAAACCGCTTTCTGATCCACGGCGACTTAGGTAATGGCAAAACCGCATTGCTTCATATGCTGCGAATAAGGCTCGCTCAACTAAACTACTCAGTCCTCACGCTCAAACAGAACTTTGACGCGGCAGAAAACGATATACGCCTCATTTCCGCGGCAACAAAACCTGACATAGTTATTATCGAAGATATTTATCGGAATAGTGAAGTCGTTAAAAAATTATGCTTCGCTGCACCCAAAGCAGTGGTCATCGCCACAAGCAGGACGAGCGTGTTCGATTTGAGGAACAGCGAAGCGGAAGACTTATTTCAAAGCGAATTTTTTGAGCACGACATAAACTCCCTTGATACAAGAGAGCGAACCGAACTGATCGCCCTAGCCAACGAGAACGGACTCTGGGGTGAGTTAAGTTCGAAATCCGGAACAATTAAAGACGACTTCGTTCGGAGTAAATGCGGAAATGAAATTCGGTCGTTCCTCACGTATCTTTTAGAATCCCCAAGTTTTAAGGAGCGCATCAGATCGAGTTTTTATTCTGCCGCAGAAGAAGACGTTCTTATTTGCATTGCACTGATTCTTTTTCTTGATGTGGCAAACTTCGATCCAGATTTGTTCGTTGTGTCTCAATTATCCAATATTGATTTTCTAAAGGTTGCAAAATTGAAGAACAACTCGATTGCGCGTGAATATCTTGAGTTCAGATCGGGCAAAGTTCGAGTGAAGTCAGCGGTCCTAGCGCAATTCATTCTGAGAGAGATTTTCGACTATGACTTATCTCTACGTTATCTGATCCGCGCAATCCACGCGTGCGAAAGCGCCAGACCTCAAAACAAATTTTTTGGCGACATTCAAAAAGAGTTCATGAAATTTAGTTTCATAGATCGCATTTTCTCCCGCACCAAAGATTCAGGGCACTATGTGAAGTTTTACGACGCGATGAAAACTTTGCCATCGATGGCGCGAAATCCGCAGTTTTGGCTCCAATACGCAATTGCTCGACTAGAGCATTCGCAATTCAACAGTGCCGACACACTCTTCAGAACAGCCTACAGCCATGCTCGATCCATAGCTGGGTACAATCCCTTTCAGATTGACAACCACTACGCCCGCTATTTACTGGTAAGTCGGACAAGCGACCCCAGATATGAAGATTATTTCAAAGCATTTATCGATGCCCACCAGCTCTTGATTAAACAAGCCCATACGGAGCCAAACGCGTATTATCCGTATAAAGTAGCTCGATTGTACAAACCTTTTGTGCAACAGAACCTAAAGCGGATGACACCGGAACAGTTGGCGGTTATTTCTGGCGCAGCAAAGCAAATGATAAGCCAAATTAACAAAAGCTCCCGTCACGTAACTCGCTATCGCCTCGTTACTGAATGCATGCAGGATCTCGAAGAAACGCAGCGACTTCTCTCTACTTGACATTGTCCGACACGCCAAAAGGCAGGCCGGGACATGCCCGGACATGACAAGTCTCTCCATGTCCGATATCGGCGGCATCTTCTCTCCTCTCGACCTCGCGCTTATCGCCCTGATGATCGCCGCGCCGGGGCTCGTGGCCGGCGGCGTCATCGGCGCGCTGGTCTGGCGCGCACGGCGCATCGCCGGCGCCCTGCTCGGCGCGGCGGCCGGCGTCGCCGTCTGGCTGCCGCTGTGGCTGCTGTTCAGGGATGCGTTCTAGGCCGGCATCACGGCTAGTGCGATGTTGCCACCCCCTAAAAATGTATTCCTAGGACTATTGACTCGCTGAGGCGCCTAGCCCTATATTCCCATCCATCCCGCCCCTGCTAGCGAGGGGTGTCTGATCAGCGTCTCCAGATGCTGGGGCGGGGAGCGGTGGCCGGGTTCGGGGCGTCGGAGATGCGGCGCGGTTTCCCCTCCCGGCGGTCCAAGCCGCTCGGTCCCGAGGCACCGGCTTCGTGCTTCGCGGGGCTCGTGACGATACGTGTGAGCCACCTGTCACGGTCATGCACACAATATCGAGGCCCCAAAGCGGTGGTTAGGCGGCTGGTCGCCAAGATGAGCCGCCTCGCAATGACAGTCCACCGGGGGCCGGGCGGAGCAAACCTAAGAAACACCGCGCGCGGGACGCCGGGGATCCGGCAATCTCGTGGTGACTACGCCTGTGTACTTCTTGTTGCATCGTACACAGGGCTGCGGGGCTGTTCGGGCCCCGGCGTTCCGCGCGCCCTCGTTCTTTAAGGGGTGCTGGAAATGCGACTTGGGAATGCGGCCTGCCCGGGGCCGACCAAAGAATGCGGGCGATGACGCGCGTCCATACGCCGTCGTCCTCCGCGCAGGCGGAGGACCCAGCCCTTCCGGTTCAAGTACTGGATCGTCCGCTTTCGCGGACGATGACAGCGTCGACGCAACGACTGAATCAGGACCCCGCCTATGCCCTCACACCTCAAGCCCTTCGGCCTCGAGAATGGCGTATTGCACGAAGTCGCGCATCGGCTGCCAGGTCGCGCCGGTGTAGCCGGCGAGAATGCGAATGCGCACGACCTGGACGAGCTGATTGTCGACGGATTTGGAGTCGACCATGGCGTCCTGGGTGAAGGCGATCGCGGCGAGGCCGCAGGCCTTGGGATTGTGCGCTTCCTTGTTCACCGCGGCCATGGCTTCGTCGGGCTTGCGGCCAGTGGCGCGCAGTTCGAGAAAGCGCGCGGCCTGCTGCTGGCTGTCGCAGATCATGCCGACGCCGACCTTGGCGCCATCGCTGCCGTGGCTCTGCGCGCCAGCCGCGCCGACGGCAAGCATCGCCACGCCCAATACAACGCCCATGCACAATGCCGATGAAAACCGCATATGCCCGCTTCGCTGTTGCCTCGCATCGCTTGCGATGCCTCGGTCAGCAAACGCCGCGGCGAAACGCCGGGTCCGGAGGGTCACGGGATTGTGAGGGGACGCCCTCAACGAGATGGCCGGGTCTCGCCCTTCGGGCGGCCCGGCCATGACGGCATTGTTCGCGGTGAAAGTACGCGCTTACATCTGCTTGAGCAGCGCGTCGCCGCTGGTCAGCTCGCACTTGCCGGGGCCGTCCTCGACATTGAGCGCCTTCACGGTGCCGTCCTCGACCAGCATCGAATAGCGCTTGGAGCGCAGGCCGAGCACCGGCATGGCGCCGTCGAATTCCATGCCGACCGCCTTGGTGAATTCGGCGCTGCCGTCGGCGAGAAACTCGATCTTGCCGTCGCCGCCGGACTTCTCGGCCCAGGCCTTCATCACGAAGGGATCGTTGACGGACACGACCGCCACTTCGGCGCCCTTGGCTTTGAAGTTGGCGAGGTTGTTGAGGAAGCTCGGCATGTGCAGGTTCGAGCAGGTCGGCGTGAAGGCGCCGGGCACGGCGAACAGCGCCACCTTCTTGCCCTTGAACACCTCATCGGTGGTCTTCGGCTTGGGGCCCTCGCTCGTCATCACGCGAAACGTCGCAGCAGGCAGCTTGTCACCGACCTTGATGGCCATGGGTTTCCTCTCGGCTTGTTGCCAATCGAGTTGGCGGATTGCGATACCGGGCGGGAAACTAGAGCATTTTCCGGCGAAGTGGAAACCGCTTCATCGCGCCGGCGTCGGTCAGTCGAGCCGCGCCGTCGCCTCATAGGCGCGGTCGCCCTCGACCACCGTGAAGGTGAGATCGGCGGGCTTCTTCGGGTCGGCGCCGGGCGGCAGGCCGTCGAGCTCGAAGCCGAAATGGCGGCGGCCCGCCGGCGCACCCTGCGCCGGCTTGGGGATGGGCAAGGCCCATTCCGGCGACGGCCCTTCGGCGAAGATCTGCATCGGCGCATCGCCGCCCGCCTTGAGATCGACCGCGACCAGCGGCTTGGCCGCATCGTTGACCCGGCGCAGCGACAGCCCAAGTGTTGCGGCGTCGACCTTCTTCGGCAGCCGCGCTTCGGCGGCCTTGAGCGCGGCATCCTGCGT
>Ga0180223_1001637_pt1 | contig 16349 bp, 10 predicted proteins | sample eDN5th30CKraftOP_FD_151337 | JGI IMG/M metagenome (GOLD analysis project Ga0180223, IMG submission 151337) | Enriched Organic Plus compost microbial communities from Emeryville, California, USA - eDNA 5th pass 30_C Kraft OP (version 2) (version 2) ...
CTCCTCCGGCGATCCCCGCCAGGTGCTCGGAATGCCCGTCCCGTCACCGAAGAACAGCATGTCGATGCGGCCACGCTCGGCGATGCTGGCAATCTCCTGAAAGACGCCAAGGTCAGGATAGGTGCGTCCTGTCCACGATCCGGGCATCCGCCAGCGGCCCTGGAGATGGGTCCAGGAGAGATCGAAGGCGAGATGCATTTGAGGCTTCATGAGGCACGGCTCGGATCAGGATACGACGACAGTCTGGCAGCCCAGGATTATCCTTGCAGCGGCCGGAGTTTGCGCCGTCCGAGAGACAAGAAGCGTGCCATTGCTCTCGTCGTGCGGAGCATACACGCTCCCGTCGTTCCGTCATCTCCTCATGGAGGTTGAAACGCCTTGGGCGTAGAACAGGTTGGACGAAGCCTCTCCCTCCATACAGAAGACGAGGACGGCGGATTGCGCTTCGCCAGAGCGCTTTCCGATCCGATTGAATCGGAAGCCGCTCTGGATTCCTTCTGTTGATCGCATTCTCCAGGGAAAATCAGTGTCCGCTTTTCCGGAAAATGCTCGCATCTGTTCTACGGTCAGTGCGTATCGAACACCTGCTGATAGAGCGACACGGCTTTGCGGATGGCGTCGAGTTCGCTTGCCGTCGGCTTGTCCGGATCCTTCGCCGCCGGGAAGCTGCCGAATTTCAGCAGGCAGGCCATCAGCAGCAGCCGCGCCTTGGTCGCCGTCAGGTTCGCCGCCGCGATCTGGAATTCATGGAGGTCAGCAAAGCCCTCGGTCGAGTTGCGGCCGACCTTGGCCACCGGAATGCCGCTGAACGATGCCTTCAGCAGCAGCCTGTGGCGTGCGGATGACGGCGTCGTGCCGTAAGGCACCAGGCCTTCGCAGATGAAGCCTGAGAGCTTGCCGAGGCTGAGCTTGTGCTCGATCGAGGCGATCAGGTCGAGTTCGAGCGAAGGATCGTCGCCGAACTCCAGGGTCGAGAAGCTGCCGTCCTTGACGATCGACACCACCGGGATGGCATCCGCCTGCAGCTTGCCGGCGGCGTCCTTCACCATCACTTCGACCTGCCCGATGCCGGACGGGCCTTTTTTTACCGCCATGACACTGTCCGGCAGCGCGGTGAGTCTCACATCCGATTTGTAGGTGTGCTTGTAGGCCGGCAGATAGGTCAGCGCGAGACGGCCGGCATGGCTGATCTGGCCGAGAATGCCGCCATGGCCGCCGGTCGCGACATAGCCGCCCGGACGCGCATCGACCTTGGCGACTTCGCGGGCCGCGAAGATCTGCTGCTCCTGAATGACGACCGCGCCGCAGCGGTTGCGGCCTTGGTCGTCGGCCCAGATGCCGGACGAAATGAAGTTGACAGAGTCAACAATGTTGGCCGGGCCGTCATTGCTGATCTGGCCCTGCGGCCGCTGGGCGGCATTGCCGCAGATCGGCAGCGTGGTGTCGATCAGCAGGCTGAACCAGTAGGCGCATTCCTCGACCTGCGGGCTGCCCTGTGTCCAGATGATGCCCTGATAGTCGCCGCTGCTGGCGATGGCCTGCACATCATTCGTCACCTTGGCGAGCATCGGCCGCGGCGGCGCGCTGGCGAGATGGTGCGGCTTGTATCCGAAGAAGTTGATGCCGCGGGCTTCCGGCGCGATGTCGCCCTCGCCCTTGTCGGTCCGCAGATGGGCCGGCTTGCCCTTGCGATAGCCGCCGGGAGGCGCGCCGCGATAGAAATCCACCTCGGCCAGCGAGGAGATCAGGTTGACTGTCCCGTCGACACCGATGGAGAGACGATCGATCTCCTCGAAGCTGCGCGAACCATCCGGAAAGAAGCCCTGGCGCGCCCTGGCTTCAGGAGCGCCGGGCGTGGCGCATTCCTCCTCCCAGGGCGATCCATCGGCCTGCAGCGCCATATACGGCAGCGGATAGAGGCCATCGTCCGGGTGAAGTTCGACCTCATAGACCGGCTTGTCGGCTTCGCTGGTCTTCTCTGCGTGGAAGGCACCCGCCGCGTCGAGATATCCGTCCGGCGGGCCGTAAAGCTCGGCCGCCTCCACTTCCAGCGGATGCGCGGAGAACTGTTCGACATAGACTTTCGCCGGCGCCGCCAGACGCTGGGCGCGGAGCGCATCGAATGCCGGCGTCGAACCATCCGGATTCAGCAAGGGCGGCAGCCCGCGCCTGACGCGCGCCTTGTTCGACGTCACCAGCGGCGGCGTGTTCTGAATGGTCGCGGTCGGCCCCGCGACATGGGCAATGCGCACCTTACCGTTGCCGGCCATCTCTTCCACTCCCCGTTTTTGAAAATTGCGACGTCGATCAACCAGCGCCGCCGGAATGAACAACGGACTTGGCGATCATGACATGGATCCCCTTCGACCCGTTCACAGTCTGGGTGACGCGCAGATCCGCAGCCAGACTGCAAAGCATATAGGCGTCCTCCCGCGAGAGATTGGTCTTCTCGCCGATCAGCACGATCATGTCGCGCAACGCCATCTCGGCGCAGCGGTCGAGATCCGGATCCATCCCCATCGTCATGTAGTGCGTGTCGGTCTCCGCACGCGGATAGGTGAACGAGAGGTCATCGCGGACGATGAAGGTGAAGGTTCCCTGCAGCGATGTCTCGATGGCGTTGACATTGACCTCGCCGTCGCCCTGCACACCGTGCCCGTCGCCGCAGCTGAACAAGGCCCCTTCGACAAACACCGGAAGATACAGCGTCGCACCGGCGCCCAGCTCCTTGTTGTCGAGGTTGCCGCCATGGGCGCGCGGGATCACCGACGTGATCTTGCCCCAGCCCGGCGGCGGAGCGACCCCCATGATGCCGAAGAATGGCGCAAGCTTCAGTTCAAGCCCCCATGGCAGCGTGCCGACCATGCGCTCGCGATCGAGCGGGATCAGCACCGGATGCGCCTGATCGAAATCATAGGGCAGCGTGCCAGCCAGCGGCCGGCTGATGTTGTAGCCCCAGTCCGTAGCCAGCTTCACGTCATCAATCCGGACTTCAAGCACATGCCCGGGCTTGGCGCCTTCGATATAGATCGGCCCGGTCAGGATATGCGGGCCCGGCCCCTGACGGACTTTTGCGTGGATTTCGGTCAGCGCCGGCGGGATGTAAAACTTGTCCGCCGGCGGCATGAAGGCCGGAGAGCCGGACACACAATCAACGGTGACTTTTTCTCCGCTCCTGATGGTGAGAACCGGCGATGCAGCGGGATCAACAAAGCCCCACTGGCATGTTTCCGGCCCGGCCGGCAGATGATGATGGGTCATGAGCGAGCCTCTGTGACAGACATGATCAGGACGCACAGGCCGCATCCGGTGCGGCCAGCGCAAATTTGAATATCGATGATTGTATACAAACGAAGCGCCTTGCTCTTACGACTATTGGCCAGCCATTCGCCCTGTCAAGGGCTGCAAAAACGTGGATGAATTGCGATTTTATGGGGTGTTCATCATTGATGCAGATTGCCCGCCGCCTTGCACAAAGCTTCGCCACCAGCTTTTCATTGTCGCCAAACTCTCCCGGATTGAATCCCGGACCAGCCTTTGAATTCCATTGTAGTCCACAACTGAAAGCCGCGTCAGCACATGTCCTTGCGGCTTCCGGATCATCCTGCCGCGCCATCATCGCGACAGCTGTGGCCCCTGCCTTGCAAGCATCCGTCCAGCATAGAGCGTTCTGCAATCGCATTCAGGCGATGCGCTCAATCCGGGTCAACAGACAGCTTTGATGAGGTGTTCAATGTCCGGACGAAAGAGAACCGTTCTGCTCGGCGCCGCCATGGCAGCTTGCACGCTTGCTGCCGCCCCCATGACAGCGCAGCCCGCATCTGCTGAAACCGTGCTGCGTATCGCGATGACGGCGGCAGACCTTCCTGACTGGCGCGGCCAGCCCGACCAGGGCTTCGAAGGCACGCGCTTCATCGGCTACTCGCTCTACGATCCGCTGATCATGTGGGATCTCTCTGCCAGCGACAAGGAAGTGACGATCAAGCCCGGCCTCGCGACCGAGTGGTCGGAGGACCCGGCCAACGACAAGCGCTGGATCTTCAAGCTTCGCCAGGGCGTCAAGTTCCACGATGGTTGCGACTGGAACGCGGATGTCGCCGTGTGGAATTTCGACCGGCTGCTGAACGACAAGAATCCGGCCTTCACGCCTTATAACTTTGCCCGCGCCCGGTCGCGCACCAACAACATGGACAAGGTCGAGAAGGTCGATGACACCACGATCGCCATCACGACCAAAACGACGGAATCGCTGTTCCCCTATAACCTTCCCTATCTGCTGATGCTGTCGAAATGCGCGGTCGAGAAAGCCGGCAACAAGCTCGACGAATTCGCGAAGAACCCTTCCGGCACTGGTCCCTACAAATTCGCCAGTGCTGTTCCCCATGAGCGCGTCGAATTCGTCAAGAACACCGGCTACTGGGACCCCAAGCGCATTCCCAAGCATGATCGCGTCGTGATGCTGCCGATGCCGGAGGTGACGACGCGGGTCGCCGCGCTGCTGTCCGGACAGGTGAACTTCATCGAGGCCCCGTCACCGGACACCATCCCGGCTCTCAAGGCCGCGGGGATGCAGATCGTCACCAACGTCTACCCGCACACCTGGCCTTACCTCCTCAATGCGGCGAGGGGCCCGTTCAAGGATGTGCGCGTGCGCCAGGCCGCCAACTATGCGATGAACCGGCCCGCGATGGTCGAATTGCTGGCCGGCGTCGCGGTGCCCAGCAACGGCGTGTTCGTCCCCGCCCAAACCCGGTTCTACGGCAAGCCGACGGAGTACGGCTTCGATCCCAAGAAGGCGACGGCGCTGCTGAAGGATGCCGGCTGCTTTCCCTGCAGTATCCGCATCGGCATCTCGACATCCGGCTCGGGGCAGATGCAGCCGCTGCCGATGAACGAACTCGTCAAGGAACAGCTCGAAGCCGTCGGCTTCAAGGTGACCTTCGACACCGTCGACTGGAACACCCTGCTCGACGCCTTCGTCCGCGGCCAGGAGCCGTTCAACTACGACGGCATCAACTTCAGCAGCGGCGCCATGGAACCTCTGAACTTCATGAAAACCGTGATGACGCGCTACAAGGCGCCCCTCGGCTCAAACTGGGGATGGTATTCGAATCCCAAAGTCGATGACTTGGCTGAGAAGGCACTGAGCTCTCCGGACCCTGCCGTGTATGAACCCCTGATCCAGCAGATGCACGAGGCAATGGTGGCTGATGCGGTCAGGCTGTTCATCGTGAGCGATCTGAACCCGCGCGCGCTTGCCCCCAACGTCAAGGGATTCGTTCAGGCGCAGAGCTGGTTCCAGGACATCACGCCCATCACCATCGAACAGAAGTGAGCGTCCGCTGGGCGACAACAGCACTGCCGTAGCGGAATGAATCCGCTGCGGCGATGAGGAAATGGCGCGGAAAGATCAGCGTTGCTGACGGCTCGTCAAGCGCTAATCTTGCCGGCGCGCGGCCATGATTTCCTCCACACCAAGCGCTTCATCGCATAGGAGCCAACAGATCGTGCGGGCACCCGCCTTGGGAAATCCGGCTACCTGAGTGGACTGCCGAGCTTCTATGCGGCTTATCGGCCCAATGCACAAATAGACGGCTCCGCTGTTACGCATTCAATATATACAATCATCACTCCTCTTTATGATGCGCCGCCTGACCACGACCCAGGCGGAAGACAGGAAACTTGCGTTTCTGCGAGCCCCCAGGAGTTAACACGTCAAACCCATTCGGCCTTGACCTGCAGTCGTATCTATAACGCATGCTGATTGCCGGATTGGATGCTCTGGGTGGCATCGTCGTTGCAAGGTGGTTTGCGGTCCATTGCGGTGACCACGCCTGCAAGGCGAGAGGCCTGAATGTGGAACTATGCGCTTCGGCGAATCCTGTTTGCTGTTCCCATCACACTTGGCGTGACAATCATCTGCTACGGCCTCGTCTTTCTCGCGCCCGGTGATCCGATCCAATCGCTGCTGCCTCCCGACGCCAGCCAGGAGGATCTCGAACTCCTCAAGAAGCTTTATGGCTTCGATCAGCCGGTCCCGATCCAGTATCTGCTCTGGCTGCAGCGCGCGGTAACCGGCGACCTCGGCTTTTCGCTACAGACCAACCAGCCCGTTCTGACGGAAGTCGTCAGTGCGCTCGGCAATACCTTCATCATTGCGATCGGCGCCGTGCTGATCGCTTTTTCGCTGGCCTTCGTTCTCGGCACCATCGCCGCCTATCACATCGGCCGTCCCGTCGACCGCGGTGTCACCGCTCTCGCGGTCGTCGGCGTCAGCATTCCCAACTACTGGCTGGGCATCGTGCTGGTGATCATCTTCGCCGTGAAGCTGGGCGTGCTGCCCGCCACCGGCATGGGTCCCCAGGGATCAACAAGTTTCAACATCTTTGACTGGAGCCAGCTTCGCTACGCGATCCTGCCGACATTGACGATGGCGATGGTGCCGCTCGGCGTGATCATGCGGACCACCCGATCAGCCGTCGCCGAGGCGCTGAATCAGGATTTCATCCAGATGCTGCAGGCGAAGGGCCTTGGCCCGTTCGCCGTGCTGCGCCACGCCGTCCGCAACGCCTTGCCGCAGACGCTCGCGGTGATGGGGCTGCAACTCGGTTATCTGGTTGGCGGATCGATCCTGATCGAGACCGTGTTCACCTGGCCAGGCACCGGCTTCCTGATGAGCAAGGCGATCCTCACCCGTGACGTGCCGCTGCTTCAGGGCGCCATCCTGATCCTTGCACTCAACTTTGTCGCCATCAACCTGATCGTTGATCTCGTTCAGACGGCAATCGACCCGCGCATCAAACGCACCTGAGCGGAAACCCCGACGATGACCGACGCAACGCTCGATGTCCGAACCGCCGCTGAAATCACCTCTCCCAAGGTCCGTGGCTATTGGCGTACGGTCGGCTACCGGCTGCGCTATGACTATGTGACGCTGTTCTTCCTCGCCGTGGTGATCCTGATGGTGCTGAGCGCCGTCTTCGCTCCGCTGCTCGCACCGTTCGACCCCACCAAGACCAGCATGCTCAATCGCCTCAAGCCGATCGGCTTTCGCGACTTTCTGCTCGGGACAGATGAACTTGGCCGCGACATGCTCTCGCGGTTGCTCTGGGGCGGACGCGTATCGCTGATGATGGGCTTCGGTCCTGTGATCTTCGCGACCATGATCGGTGGCTTCCTCGGCGTTGTGGCCGGCTTCATGGGGGGCCGCGTCAACATGGTCATCATGCGCACGATGGACGTGTTCTATGCTTTTCCGTCCGTGCTGCTGGCGGTGGCCATCTCCGGAACGCTGGGCGGCGGCATGTTCAACGGCCTGATCGCACTGACGCTGGTGTTCATCCCGTCGATCTGCCGCGTCGCCGAATCCGCCACCAGCCAGGTTCGCGGCCTCGATTTCGTCGAGGCCGCGCGGGCAAGCGGCGCGTCCACCTTCTCGATCATCATGACCCATGTTCTCGGCAACGTGCTGTCGCCGATCCTGATCTTCTCATCGAGCCTGCTCGCAGTCTCGATCCTGCTCGCTTCGGGGCTCTCCTTCCTTGGCCTCGGCGTCACGCCGCCAACGCCCGACTGGGGATTGATGCTGTCGTCGCTACGGTCCGCGATCTACGTCCAGCCCGTGGTCTGCGCGCTGCCGGGCGCGGCGATCTTCATCACGACGTTGTCGTTCAACCTGGTCAGCGACGGCTTGCGGCAGGCCATGGATGTCAAGGCATGAGCGGCGGGAAAGATCGACAGATGACCTCGACCGAGCTCGCGCCTCAACCGAAACTGGAGATCGCTCCCAATACGGATCCGCGCGACCGCGGCGGCAAAGCGCAGCCGATGCTGATCGCCAAGGACCTCAAGAAGCATTTCCCGATCCGGGGCGGCGTGCTGCAGCGGACAGTCGGCGAAGTTAAAGCCGTCGACGGCATCAGCTTTTCGGTGCTGAAAGGTGAGACCCTGGGGATCGTCGGTGAATCCGGTTGCGGCAAGTCGACACTCGCACGGGTGGTGATGAACCTGCTGCCGAAGGATTCAGGCGAGCTGATCTTCGACGGCGAGCTGATCGACGGACACAGCCGGTCATCGTTGCGCGACATGCGCCGCAATATGCAGATGGTGTTTCAGGACAGCTACTCGTCGCTCAACCCGCGGCTGCCGATCCTGGATTCCGTGGCTTACGGACCGCGCGCCCATGGCGCCAAACGGGCCGAGGCCAAGGCACTTGCCCGCGATATCCTTGGAAAGGTCGGCCTCAATCCGGATCTCTTCGGCCCACGCTATCCCCACGAGCTGTCCGGCGGCCAGAAGCAGCGCGTCAATATCGCGCGGGCGCTGGCGCTCAGTCCGCGCATGCTGATCCTCGACGAAGCAGTGTCCGCACTCGACAAGTCAGTTGAAGCCCAGGTCCTGAATCTGCTCGGCTATCTGAAGCGCCATCTCAATCTCACCTATCTGTTCATCTCGCACGATCTGTCCGTCGTTCAGTATGTCTCCGACCGTGTGCTGGTGATGTATCTCGGCGAGGTCGTGGAGATCGGCCCGGTCGACGCGATCTATGCGGAGCCGAAACATCCCTATACCAAGGCGCTGCTGGACTCCCGTCTGGCAATGGACCCGCATGCGCGTGTCGACGAGCCGCCACTGACCGGCGATCCGCCCAATCCGATCAATCCGCCGAGCGGCTGCCGTTTCCGCACACGCTGTCCCTATGCGGAAGCGGTTTGCGAGAGCACGCCACCCGCTCTCGGCTCCGGCGCTCATGATGCGCATCTCGCTGCGTGCCACATGGCGATTGCAGGCTCCGGCCATAGCCGGGCCGGCCACCCACCGGTGTGGAAAACGCCGGCTGCCGCCAAGCCGATGGTCCGGGTTTCAGGAGCAACCGCATGACCCCTCCGCAGGCTCAGCCCGCTGCGACCGATCTCCGCCGTCCGCTGGTCGACGTGCGCGATCTCTCCGTGAAGTTTGTCAGCCGGGAAGCCACGACACGGGCGGTCAATTCGGTGTCCTTTGAACTGATGCCGGGCGAAGTGCTCTGCATCATCGGCGAATCCGGCTCCGGCAAGACCGTCACCATGCGCGCCCTGATGCGCCTGCTGCCACCGAAACGTTCCGTCATCGACGGCCGCATCACCGTCAGCGATCAGGACATCCTGACCATGAGCGAGCGTCAGCTCCGTGATTTGCGGGGCTCGCAGATCTCGATGATCTTTCAGGAACCGATGACCGCCCTCGACCCGGTCTATACGATCGGCGACCAGATCACCGAGACCATCATGCGCCATGAAGGCTGTTCAAAAGCCACGGCATGGGACCGCGCGCTTGAACTGATGCAACTGGTCAAGGTGCCCTCGCCCGAGCGTCGGCTGAAAGCCTATCCGCATGAACTGTCCGGCGGGTTGCGCCAGCGCGCGATGATCGCCGTGGCGCTCTCATGCAAGCCAAAACTCCTGCTCGCAGACGAGCCGACCACCGCCCTCGACGCCACGGTGCAGATCCAGGTGCTCGTGCTGCTGCGCAAGCTGCAGCGGGAACTCGGCATGGCGATGATCTTCGTCACCCATGACCTCGGCGTCGCGGCGCAGATCGCCGACAAGGTGGCCGTGATGTATGCGGGCCGCATCGTGGAATACGGCAGCGTTGACGAAGTCCTGCTCAATCCGAGCCATCCCTATACGCTCGGCATGCTCGCATCGACGGTGCATGGCCAGACGCGCGGGACCGACATCGTCGCCATTCCCGGCAGCCCGCCGGATCTGCGGCAGCGGATCCAGGGCTGCAGCTTTGCGCCGCGCTGCCGCTATGCCGCGCCCGTCTGCAGTGAACAGCAGCCTCCGTCGTCCGTCGTTGGCGGCACGCAATACGCCGCCTGCATCCGTCTTGGTGATTTCAAGAAGCCGGCAGCGATGGCTATTGCCTGATCGCTGCCTTAACGTAGTCGCAACCCAAGGGAGAAGAGCCATGCATGACTTCACGATGCCGCAATGGGCCATTGACCGCGTGATGGAACGCCGCGGCAAGCTTCATATCTTCGACGACATCAACCCACAGAAGACAGCGCTGATCGTCGTCGACCTGCAGAATGGCTTCATGGTGCCGGAGCATACGCCGAGCCCGGTCAAGACCTCGATCGGGACGGTGCCGAACGTCAACCGCCTGGCGGCGGCGCTACGCGAGACCGGCGGCAAGGTGGTCTGGATCAAGAACACGATCAACGAGACCAACCTCGACGAATGGTCGAACTGGTTCGCCATCGGCAAGCCGGACATGGTGAAGCAGCGAGTGGACACCTTCCGCGCCGGCGCCCCTGGCCACGACATCTATCCGGACCTGGAGGTCCTGCCCGAAGACGAGATCGTCCTCAAATATCGCTTCAGCGCCTTCCTGCAGGATTCGTCGGACCTGAAGGCCCTCCTGCGCAGCCAGGGCTACGACACGGTTCTGATCACTGGAACCGTGACCAACGTCTGCTGTGAATCGTCCGCCCGCGACGCCATGATGCAGAATTTCCGCACCATCATGGTAAGCGACTGCAACTCGGCCCACACCGACCATGAGCACACCGCGACGCTCTCGGCATTCTATGCGATCTTCGGCGACGTGATGGACACCGACATGGTGGTCAAGCTCCTGCACGCCAACAAGACGCGCTATCTGGCCGCCGCGGAATAACATCTGTTGCAAGCAGGCAGGCGCCGGATGTCCCGGCGCCTGCTTGTTTTGTGGCGCGCGTATTTTCTGTCACCCGGTGGCTATCCGACCCGACCGGGCAGCGGCACATCACACGGTCTGCTTGGCGGGCTCCGCTTTTGCCTGGTCGGCAGGCTCCCCTTTTGCGACCTCATCCGGCACGCCGAAGGTCTTGTCCCCCATATACTGGAACAGGACGTAGAGACCGGGGATGACGATGATCCCGAACACCGTGGCGGCGACCATGCCACCGAGCACGGTGAAGCCGAGATGGATGCGGCTCGCCGCGCCGGCGCCGGTGGCGACCACCAGCGGAAACAGCCCGACGATGAATGCAATGGCCGTCATCAGCACGGCGCGGAACCGCATGTGGGCGCCGGCCAGCGCCGCCTCGAGCCGGGTATGTCCAGCCTCGCGCTGCTCTTTTGCGAACTCGACGATCAGGATCGCGTTCTTGGCCGCAAGGCCGATCAGCAGCACGAGCCCGATCTGCGCATAGATGTCGTTGCCGAGCCCCAGCATCCACACGGTCAATACAGCTCCGAGCACCGCAATGGTGACGGAACTGACGACGGCGATCGGGATCATCCAGCTTTCGTAGAGGCCGACGAGGAACAGATAGCCGAAGACCACCGCCAGCGCGAAGATGAAGGCGACGCCGGCTCCCGATTGGCCCGCCTCCTGGAAAGACATGCCCGACCACTCGAAGCTGTAGCCGCTCGGCAGCGTCTTGTTGAACGCGTCGGCCATCGCCGCCATCGCGTCACCGGACGAATAGCCGGACGCCGCGTTGCCGGAGATCTGCGCCGATGGGAACTGATTGTATTGATAGATCAGGTCCGCACCGAGCCGGGTCTTGATCTCGGCCAGCGTGGAGATCGGCACCATGTCGCCGGTCCTGTTCCGGACGTAAAGCTGCATGATGTCGTCCACCCGGGAGCGAAAACGCTCATCGGCCTGGATGTTCACCTGGAATGTACGGCCCAGATAGTTGAACTGATTGACATACAGCGAACCCATCATCGCCTGCATGGTCGAGAAGATATCGCCGACGGCCACACCCAGGCTCTCAGCTTTGGTGCGATCGATATCCATGAACAGCCGCGGCACCGACGCGTTGAACGTCGTGTAAGCACCCGAGATGCGCGGATCCTGGTTTGCTGCGACGACCAGTGAACGCGCCGCCGTGGCAAGCTCCTCCGGCGACTGGCCCGCCAGCGCCTCAAGCCGGAAATCAAACCCGCCCGATGAGCCGAGGCCTGGAATGGCTGGTGGCGGGAACGGCAGCACATTCGCGCCTGAGATCGCTGCGAACTCGCTTCGCAGCCTGGCGAAGATCGCGCCCAGACCGGTTTCCTGTGTGGTCCGCTCCGACCATGGCTTGAGCACAACGATGCCGAGGCCGGTGCTGGCTGATGGCGAACTGGTCAGCAGGCTGTAGCCGGAGATCGTCAGCACATTCGCCACACCGGGGACGGAGCGGGCGATGGAGTCAACCTGCGCCAGTACCGCATCGGTCCGGGGAAGAGCGGCCGCCGCCGGGAGCTGCACGTCCACAAACAGAACGCCCTGGTCCTCCGTCGGGAGGAAGGAGGTCGGCAGCCGGCCAAAGATCACAGCAGCCGCTGCGCCGACGAGCAAAACAATCAATCCTGCGAAAAGCGACCTGCGGGCCAGACCGCCGACGATAGAGACATAGCCGTTGCGCGTTGCATCCAGCGCACGGTTGAACAGGCCGAAGGCGCCGGTCTCCCGCTTCCGCGGCGGCCGCAGCACGAGCGCGCAAAGCGCCGGCGACAGGGTCAAGGCATTGACGGCGGAGATCGCCACGGAGGCGCAGATGGTCAACGCAAACTGCCGGTAGAGTTCACCGGTGATGCCGGGCAGGAACGCCACGGGCCCGAACACGGCGAACAGCACAAGGGTGGTCGAGACGATCGGCCCGGTCACCTGCTCCATGGCTTTGAGTGTCGCCTCACGGGGTCCCTTGCCCTCCTCCTCCATCACGCGTTGCACGTTCTCGACCACGACAATGGCGTCGTCCACCACAAGGCCGATGGCGAGCACGATCGCGAACAGGCTGATGGTATTGGCTGAGAAGCCCGCGATCTGGAACACGACGAAGACGCCGATGAGCGATACAGGAATCGTCACGGCCGGGATGATCGTCGCGCGCAGGTCCTGCAGGAAGACGAACACGACGAGGAGAACGATGATCGCGGTGATCAGAAGGGTGTGGACGATCTCCTCGATCGACGCCGACACGAACAGCGTCGAGTCGTAGATCAATTGCGCCTTCACCCCGGCCGGGAAGCGCGCCTCCAGTTCCGCCAGCCGCTTTTTGACGTCGTTCACCACCGCCAGCGCGTTGGCATTGGGAAGCTGGTAGATCGCCAGGTTGACGGCGGATTTGCCGTTGAGGCGCGAGCCCTGCGCGTAGGATTGCGCGCCCAGTTCAACCCGGCCGACGTCGCGGATACGAACCACCGCGCCGTTCGAGCCGGTCCGCAAAATGATGTCGGAGAACTCCTCCGCCGTGAGCAGCCGGCCCTGGGTCTCGATGGTGTATTGCACCACCTGGTTGGAATCGATGGGCGGCGAGCCGATCTGGCCGAGGGAGGCCTGGATATTCTGGCTCTGCAGCGCGACAGAGATATCGCCAGGTGTCAGCCCGAGCGCAGTCATCCGCTCGGGATCGAGCCAGACGCGCATGGAATAGTTCAGCGCGCCGAACAGGGTCGTCGAGCCCACGCCAGGCACCCGCGCCAGCGCGGGCGCGACATTGATGCTGACGTAGTTGGACACAAAAAGCGGCTCGTACTTGTCATCCTCGGAATAGATACTGATGACGCCCAGCATGCTGGTGGACTGCTGCTGGACGTTGACGCCGAGGCTGTTCACGATGGTGGGGAGTTGTGACGTCGCGAGCGACACGCGGTTTTGCGTATTGACCTGGGCGATGTTCGGGTCGGTGCCCACAGCGAAGGTCACCTGCAGCGTGTAGCTGCCGGACGACGAGGTCGACGACATATAGAGCATGCCCTCGACGCCGTTCACCTGCTGTTCGATCGGCGCGCCGACCGTCTGCGCGATCGTGCTGGCATCGGCTCCAGGATAGCTCGCGGTCACCTGCACGACCGGCGGCGTGATCGCAGGATATTGCGCGACCGGGATTCGCAACAGGCAGAGAATGCCGGCAATGGTGATGACAAGCGAAACAACGGCGGCGAGGCGCGGCCGGTCGACAAAAATGGCCGAGATCATCGCTTCTGGCCCGCCGGATTGGTTGGAAGGGTGCCAGGTTTCACGACGAGACCTGGCTTCACCTTCTGGACCCCGTCGACAATGATCGTCTCACCCTGCGCCAGCCCGCTTTCGACCGCCAAACCCGCTTCGGTCCGGACGCCCGTCTTGATCCGCCGGATCTGCGCCCGGTCCTGATTGTCGACGATGAAGACATACTGTCCTTCGGCATCCTGCTGGATGGCCGCCTGAGACACGACCGGCAGCGACTTCGCCTCGCCGATCTGCACGGTCACCGACACGAACTGACCCGGAAGCAGCAGGCTTTCAGGGTTCGGGAAGACGGCCCGGACCGCAACGGTCCCGGTGTTCGAATTCACCTGATTGTTGAGAAACTCGATCCTGCCCTGCTGATTGTAGGGCGTTCCGTCCGGCAGCGTGATCTGGGGCCTGAACAGATCGTCGGTCGAAGCCGCGCTCTTCCCGGCCGGGCTGTTGATAATGCGGATGACGCCGACATAGTCGCGTTCTGGAATGGGGAAAACGATCCGGATCGGCGACATCTGGACGATGGTCGCCAGCACGCCGGTGCTCGGCGAAACCAGATTTCCCGCCGTCACAGCCGTTCTGCCGATGCGACCCGTGATGGGCGCAGAGACCGTCGTATAGGACAGGTTGAGCTTTGCGGTCTCGATCTGGGCATTGGCGGACTGAATTTGCGCATTGGCCTGCTGCACAGCCGCCGCGGCCTCGTCACGCTGGGCCTGAGCCTGATCGAGCGTCGCCTGGGAGGCGAACTGCTGCTGGGACAGGGTCTTCTGCCGCACAAGGGCAGCGTCCCGCTCAAGCAATGTCGCCTGTGCGGACGCCAGCTGGGCATTCGCAGCCGCAAGCGTGGCATTGGCCTGATCCAGCGCCGCCTTATAGGGCGCCTGTTCGATCTGATAGAGTTTCGCGCCCTGCTCGACCAGCGAGCCTTCGGCAAAGTTGACGCTTTCCAGGAAGCCTTCCACGCGGGCCCGCAAGTCGACCTGCTGGACCGCCTCCACATTGCCGACGAACCGCACCTTCTGGGTGACGTCTTCGGTGACGACCGGCGCGACAATCACGGAGGGCGGCGGCGCCTGTGTCGCCTGCTGGGCATGCGCCTGCGGCGAAGCGGCGACCACCATCAGCGCGGCCGCCAGCCCCTCTGCATATCGCCCCGCTTTGAGTAAAATCCGAAACACGTCAGTCCCTCCACAGCCGGGCGGGATTATGAGGCTACTCGACGCTTTGTCGAGGGCGGAACGCCACGTTCGGCATTTTGCACACACTGCAAACGCGAAAAATATCCGAACCCGCGTCACGAAAATGCAAAGAAGCGGGAATCAAACCCCATCAGCCGCGACAAACCGAAGCGGATTGTCGCTGTCAGGTTCGTGAGCCTTCGGCCGCTTTCGGTGAGACCTAAGGTATCGGCAAGACTCTAAGGTATCGGCAAGACTCTAAGGTATCGGTAAGACTCACTGACCTTCTGAAATCCAGATTCTCCTGTAAGCATCGCCGGGCGGCCGGCCCGCCCACATCGCGGCGTGATCTGCGGCGGCGTTGTATCCTGCCCGGCTGGCGAGAGCAATTGAATGGATGTGAGTCCACCACCGCTATAGACGGTGCGCTCGGCAAGGCGGTTGATCGTTCCGTTGTTGTACGGCCAGACCACCACGGCATGCCCCAGTCCATTGACAATAGCCTTGGCATTCTGACCGGACTTCTGCCCGGACATCACCTGCACCGTCCCAAATGGAGCGCCATCGGCCGGGCGGATGCTCGCATCGACCTCCCAATGATCCGTGACAAAGCGATGCCAGGTTGCAACAGCCTTGCCAGCGGCATTGACAGCGATCTGCGGCAGCGGCCCGGATATCCCGACGACGTCTGACAGAAACTGGGGTGAACCGAAGGCATTCAAGCCGGAGCGCGCACGCGCCTGAACCCGAAAGCCTGCTCCATCGATAATCTGCCAGACCGCCGTGGCGCTGCCGTCGCTGGTAATCGCCACAGCCGGAAAGCTGGCATCCGCCGTTATCACCGAAAGATCCTGGACCTCGCCAAAGGAATTGACCTTTGCTGTCCGAAGTCTGGCCTGGATCGTTGAACGCGTGCCGTTGTCGTTTTGCCAGACGATCACAGCGTGACCGGCGGGATTGATCGCCAGCTGCGGGTTTACAGCGCTTTGGGACGATACAGACAGATCGACAACCGGCTTGAAGAACGACCTGCCCGCCGGGCGGATGCGCCCCTGAATGACGGATAACGGATTGTCATATCGATGCCAGACGACGACCGCGCTGCCATCCGACGCAATGCCGACCAGCGGCTTCTCGGCATTCTGATCGGTGCTGGATAGCGTCACAACCGGCCCGAACTGTCCGGCTCTGGTCCAC
>Ga0180223_1001640_pt1 | contig 16344 bp, 12 predicted proteins | sample eDN5th30CKraftOP_FD_151337 | JGI IMG/M metagenome (GOLD analysis project Ga0180223, IMG submission 151337) | Enriched Organic Plus compost microbial communities from Emeryville, California, USA - eDNA 5th pass 30_C Kraft OP (version 2) (version 2) ...
TTCAGCGAGAACGGCCCCTCGGGCGTGTCAGCGAACAGCTCCGGCTTCAGGATGGCGACGCCGGCATAGGCCCAGGGCGCGCGCGCCGCCGCGCCGCGGCGCGTCAGGCGCCCATCCATGTCGCGAAAGAAGTCACCGGCGCCGTCGAAGCCGAGGCTGGTGTCCATGTCGGCGAGCAGGAGCAGGATGTCCATGCGCTCCGGGTCCCAGGCCCGCAGCATCGCCGGCAAGGCGGGCCGGCCGGTCTCGCGCCAGAGCGCATCGGAATTGGTGTGGAAGAAGGGCGTCGCTCCGAGCAGCGGCAGCGCCTTCTTCACGCCGCCGCCGGTCTCGAGCAGTTCGCCGCGCTCGTCGGAGACGGTGACCTGCGGGCCCAGCCTTCCGGCGAGATGCGCCTCGACCTGGCCCGCGAGGTGGTGGACATTGACCACCGCCTGCTCGACGCCGGCCTCCGCCAGCCGGTCGAGCATATGGTCCAGCATGGTGCGCCCGGCGATCTTCACCAGCGGCTTGGGCAGCGTGTCGGTGATCGGGCGCATGCGCTGGCCGAGCCCGGCCGCAAGCACCATGGCCCGGCGGATCGGCGGCAAGGCGGGTGTGGTCAAGCGAATCTCCCTGTTCGTCGGCCGACGCTAGCAGATGAGCCCGCGAGCCACACCGTTTCGCTGTCGTAATCGGTCAGGAATCATGCCCGCGACCAATCCATATAAAGACATCTTTATATCTTTGATTGCACTCCACCGCGCCCGCTGCTAGAGAACGCGCCAGATTCAGGCAGAGCGATTGGAGCCCCCCGTGTCGGATTACATCGTCAAGGACATCGCGCTTGCGGATTACGGCCGCAAGGAAATCAACATGGCCCAGGACGAGATGCCCGGCCTGATGGCGGTCCGCGCCGAGAACAAGGGCAAGGCCCCGCTCAAGGGCGCCCGCATCGCCGGCTGCCTGCACATGACCATCCAGACCGCCGTGCTGATCGAGACGCTGAAGGAACTCGGCGCCGATGTGCGCTGGTCGTCCTGCAACATCTTCTCGACCCAGGACCACGCCGCCGCCGCGATCGCCGCGACCGGCACCCCCGTTTTCGCCGTCAAGGGCGAGACGCTGGAGGAGTACTGGGAATACGTGCTGAAGACCGCGACCTGGGGCGACGGCGGCACGCCGAACATGATCCTCGACGACGGCGGCGACCTGACCATGCTGATCATCCTCGGCGCCGAGGCCGAGGCCGGCAAGGCCGAATTCCTCGACAAGCCGGGCAACGAGGAAGAGACGATCTTCTTCGCGCTGATCAAACGCCAGCTCAAGGCCAATCCGGGCTGGTTCACCAAGACGCGGGCCGCGATCAAGGGCGTCTCCGAGGAGACCACCACCGGCGTGCACCGCCTCTACGAACTGGCCAAGGCCAGCCGCCTGCCCTTCCCGGCGATCAACGTCAACGACAGCGTCACCAAGTCGAAATTCGACAACCTCTATGGCTGCCGCGAATCGCTGGTCGACGCCATCCGCCGCGGCACCGACGTCATGATGTCGGGCAAGGTCGCGGTCGTCGCCGGCTATGGCGACGTCGGCAAGGGCTCGGCCGCCTCGCTGCGCCAGGCCGGCTGCCGCGTGCTCGTCACCGAGGTCGACCCGATCTGCGCCCTGCAGGCGGCGATGGAAGGCTACGAGGTCGTGACCATGGAAGAGGCCGCGCCGCGCGGCGACATCTTCTGCACCGCGACCGGCAATCTCGACGTCATCACCGTCGACCATATGCGCGCGATGAAGCACCGCGCCATCGTCTGCAATATCGGCCATTTCGACTCGGAGATTCAGGTCGCCGGCCTGAAGAACTTCAAGTGGGACAACGTCAAGCCGCAGGTCGACGAGATCGAGTTCCCCGACGGCAAGCGCATCATCCTGCTCTCGGAAGGCCGCCTCGTGAACCTCGGCAACGCCACGGGCCACCCCTCCTTCGTGATGTCCTGCTCGTTCTCGAACCAGACGCTCGCCCAGATCGAGCTGTGGAACCACCACGCCAATTACGAGAACAAGGTCTACACCCTGCCCAAGCATCTCGACGAGAAGGTCGCGGCGCTCCACCTCGCCAAGGTCGGCGCCAAGCTGACCAAGCTCAACGACGCCCAGGCGAAGTACATCGGCGTGCCGCAGGCCGGCCCGTTCAAGCCGGACCACTACCGCTACTGACATTCCGGCAGCCGCCGGAGAGGCGAGGCCCGGCGCAAGCCGGGCCTTTCGCGTTCCGGGAGCGCTCCGAGAACAACTCAAGAACACAACTTCTGGTATCCGCTTTCCGCAGAAACACTAATCCTTGATCAACCTGGAGGCATTCTCCCAAGGTCAGCCAAATTCTCTCCGTTTACGGGCGATTAAGCACTTCCTGACGGAGTCGGGCGATGATTACAGTGGAACTGATTCGGGGGCCCGAGACGGCGCGACCCCGGTTCAAGCTCTGATGTGATTGGCGTGGTGGCGCGCGTGTATCGGCCGCCGGAGAGGGTGAGGAGCCCGGCTCCGCGACACCGATTCCGGCGACACCTGCGATATTGGCGGCCCCGGCCGCCCGAGAGGCGACGGACGCGGAATGACAAGCGCGAGGCGACAGGCACCAGGGGACGGCCGGCGGCCGCGCAGGCTGCTGCCCGCGAGATGCCTGCCCGCCCTCGCTCTCCTGCCCGCGCCGGCCCTGGCCCAGAGCGGCTGGCTCGCCCCGGCGAAGCTCGACCTGATGAGCACCGGCGCGCTCTCGATCATCCTCGCCGGCCTCACCGTCTTCGCCACGACGACCTCTCTGGTCTATGTCCGCGAGCGCTCGCGCTGGCAGCGGCGCGAGGCCAGGCTCGCGAGCGAGCTCGAAGCCGCGCGCGGGCACCAGGAGCGGCTCTCCATTTTGCTCGCCGCCGACCCGCAGGTGATCGCGAGCTGGAACGGGCGCGACGCGCAGCCGGTCTTCGAGGGCGACAGCGGCTTCCTCGGCGCGCCGGGCGCGGCGCTGGCGCTCGCCTATGGAAGCTGGGCGGCACCGGCCGACGCCAAGCGGCTCGAACTCGCCACCGACGCGCTGAAGGACAGCGGCGAGGCCTTCGCCTTCACGATCCGCAGCAAGTCCGGCCCCTTCGTCGACATCGAGGGCCGCCCCGTCGCCGGCCGCGCCGTGATCCGCTTCCGCGAGGTCACCGGCGAGCGGGCGCAGGTGATGACGCTGCGCAGCGAGCTGGAACGCGTCACCGCCGACCATGCGGCGCTGGGGAGCCTGCTCGCCGGGTTGCCGCATCCGGCCTGGATGCGCGACGCCGACGGGCGGCTCGCCTGGGTCAACGGCGCCTATGTCGGCGCGGTCGAGGCGACCGATGCCGGCACCGCGGTCAAGGGCGGGCTCGAGCTGCTCGACCGCAACGAGCGCGAGGCCGCCGCCCGCGCCCGCCGCGAGGGCAAGCCCTTCACGATCCGCGCCCCCGCCGTCGTCGCCGGCCAGCGCCGGACGCTCGACGTGGTCGAACTGCCGACCCCGACGGGCTTCGCCGGCTTCGCCACCGATATGAGCGAGCTGGAGGCGGTCCGCGCCGATCTGCAGCGCCAGATGGACGCCCATGTCCGCACCCTCGACCGGCTGAAGACGGCCGTCGCCGTGTTCGACGGCGCGCAGCGCCTGCTCTACCGCAATTCCGGCTTCGACGCGCTCTGGTCGCTCGACCCCGGCTTCCTCGACGGCCAGCCGAGCGACGGCGAGATCCTCGACCGGCTGCGGGCCGAGCGCCGCCTGCCCGAGCTCGGCGACTACCGGAGCTGGAAGGCCGGCGTGCACGCGGCCTACACCGCGACCCGCGCCAACGAGGACTGGTGGTACCTGCCCGACGGGCGCACCATCCATGTCGTCTCCAGCCCGAACCCGCAGGGCGGAGTGACCTATCTCTACGACGACGTCACCGAGCGCTTCACGCTGGAATCGCGCTTCAACGCCCTGACCCGGACCCAGCGCGAGACGCTGGATTCGCTGCGCGAGGGCGTCGCCGTGTTCGGCTCGGACGGGCGGCTCAAGCTCTCGAACCCGGCCTTCGCGCAATCCTGGCGCATCGATGCCGAGCTGCTCGCCAGCGGCCCGCATATCGACGAGGTGGTCGGGCTGTGCCGGCCGCTCTTCCCGCAGGACGAGGTCTGGCGCGAACTGCTCAGCGCGGTCACCGGCGTGCGCGACGCGCGCGAGGACTATCGCTGCCGCGTCGAGCGCCGCGACGGCACCGTGCTCGACATCGCCGCCGCGCCGCTGCCGGACGGCGCGACGCTGATCTCCTTCGCCGACGTCACGGCGAGCGTGAATGTCGAGCGGGCGCTGACCGAGAAGAACGAGGCGCTGGAGAAGGTCTCGCGGCTGCGCGAGGATTTCGTCCACCACGTCTCCTACGAACTGCGCTCGCCGCTGACCAACATCATCGGCTTCGCCCAGCTCCTCGGCACCGAGACGGTCGGCGCCCTCAACGAGAAGCAGCGCGACTACACCGCGCACATCATGCGCTCCTCCGGCGCGCTGCTCGCCATCATCAACGACATCCTCGACCTCGCCACCATCGACAACGGCGCGTTGGCGCTCGACATCCAGGACGTCGACGTGGCCGACACCATCGCCCAGGCGGCGGCGGGGCTGCACGACCGGCTGACCGACAGCAAATTGGCGCTGAAGGTCGAGATCGACCCGCGCACCGGCTCGCTCCGGGCCGACGGCAAGCGCCTGCGGCAGGTGCTGTTCAACCTGCTCTCCAACGCGATCGGCTTCTCCTCGCCCGGCCAGACCGTACAGGTCACCGCGACGCGCCAGGGCAGCGACATCCGTCTCACCGTCGCCGATCAGGGTCGCGGCATCCCGGCCGAGGTCAAGGAGAAGGTGTTCGAGCGCTTCGAGAGCCATTCGCTCGGCTCCAGCCATCGCGGCGTGGGCTTGGGCCTCTCGATCGTGCGCTCGATCGTCGCGCTGCATGGCGGCCATGTCGAGCTCGACTCGACGCCGGGACAGGGCACGCGCGTCACCGCGATCTTCCCGGCCCAGGGCCTGCCGCTCTCGGACGCCGCCGAATGACGGAAGAAGCCCGCGCGGCCGGCACGCACCGGCTCCTGCTGGCGGACGAGGCGGCGACCACGCGCCTCGCCGCCGACATCGCTGCGATCCTCAAGCCCGGCGACATCGTCGCGCTCTCGGGCCATCTCGGCTCCGGCAAGTCGCTGCTCGCCCGCGCCATCCTGCGCGAACTGGCCGGCGATCCGGCGCTGGAGGCGCCGAGCCCGACCTTCACCCTGGTGCAGAGCTACGACACGCCGCGCGGGCCGGTGCTGCACGCCGATCTCTACCGCGTCCGCTCGCCGGACGAGCTCGACGATCTCGGCCTCGTCGAGGATGTCGACCAGGCGGTGATCCTCGTCGAATGGCCGGACCGGGCCGGCGAGCGCCTGCCGGCCGGGCGGCGCCTCGACATCGTGCTCGACGTCGACCCCGACAATCCGGAGACCGGCCGCATCGCCGATCTCGCCGGTGGCGTGCTCTGGAAGCAGCGCCTCGCCATTGCTGTCGCGGCGCGCCGGCTGATCGACAAGGCCGGCTGGGGCGCGGCGCGGCGCGACTTCATGCTGGGCGACGCCTCGACACGCGCCTATGAGCGCCTGACCCGCCCCGACGGCGAGACCTCCGTGCTGATGATCTCGCCGCCGCGCCCGGACGGGCCGCCGATCCGCATGGGCAAGCCCTACAGCGCCATCGCCCATCTCGCCGAGACCGTCGAGGCCTTCGTCGCGATGGATCGCGGCCTGCGCTCGCTCGGCTATTCGGCGCCGGAGATCCTGGCCGAGGATCTCGACACCGGCCTGCTGCTGATCGAGGACCTCGGCAGCGAGGGCGTGCTCGACGCGGAAGGCCGGCCGATCGCCGAGCGCTACGAGGCGACGGCGCGGCTGCTCGCCGACCTGCACCGCCACACCCTGCCGGCGATCCTGCCGGTGGCGGAGGGGCGCGACCACATCATCCCCGCATACGACAAGCAGGCGCTCGCGATCGAGACCGAGCTGATCCTCGACTGGTACGGCCCGCATATCGCCGGGGTGACGCTGCCGGCGGTGACGCAGGCCGAGTTCGGCCGGATCTGGGGCTCGCTCTTCGACGAGATCCTGGCGGCGCCCCCGACCTGGACGCTGCGCGACGTCCATTCGCCCAACCTGATCTGGCTCCCCGGTCGGGAGGGCCTCGCCAGGGTCGGCATGATCGACTTCCAGGACGCCGTGCTGGGGCACCCCGCCTACGACCTCGTCGCGCTCGGGCAGGATGCCCGCGTCGACGTTCCGGCCGCGCTGGAGCTCAGGCTGCTCGCCGCCTATGGCTCGGCCCGCCGGGCCGAGCTGCCGGATTTCGACCTCGCCGGCTTCGCCCGCGCCTATGCCATCCTCGGCGCCCAGCGCAACACCAAGATCGCCGGCATCTTCGCGCGCCTCGACAGGCGCGACGGCAAGCCGGGCTATCTCAGGCACCTGCCGCGGATCGAAGCCTATCTGCGCCGCAATCTCGAGCATCCGGCCCTGGCCGAGCTGAAGGGCTGGTACCAGGCACATATGCCGAAGCTGTTCGAGGCGCCGGACGAGGCCGAACAGCCGGAACCGTCATTGCGAGGAGCGTGAGCGACGAAGCAATCCAGGGGGACCGGGCTGAACGTCTCACCCGGTCTCCCTGGATTGCTTCGCTACGCTCGCAATGACGGGTCGGGCCGACGGGAGCCTTCTATTCCCCTTCGCCGAAGCGGTCCGCGATCAGCGCGCTGAGCGCCTGCAACGCCTCGCCGGCTTCCGGGCCCCTGGCGACGATGGTGATGGTCGAGCCGATGCCGGCGCCGAGCGTCAGAACGCCCATGATCGAGGTGGCGCCGACCGTCTCGCCGCAGCGGCTCACCGTGACGTCGGCGTCGAAGCGGGCGGCGCATTGCACGAATTTCGCCGTGGCGCGGGCGTGCAGGCCCTTCTTGTTGACGATCTGGAACTCGCCGTAGAGGGCGCCGGACGGGATTTCGGTTTCGGGGCAGTCGCAGTCTTCGTCCATCCCGGCCTTCCGCCCGTCCTCTATTTGCCGGCCAGCACGCGGCTGGCGACGGTGATGTATTTGCGCCCCGCATCCTGCGCGCTCGTCACCGCCTCGTCGAGTGTCTTTTCCTCGCGGACGCTGGCGAGCTTGATCAGCATCGGCAGGTTGACCCCGGCGACGACGTCGACGCGGCCCGGCTCCATCACCGAGATGGCGAGGTTGGAGGGCGTGCCGCCGAACATGTCGGTCAGGATGACGACGCCGCGACCGCTCTCGACCTGCTCGACGGCGGCGATGATGTCGCGGCGGCGGCTTTCCATGTCGTCATCGGGCGCGATGGCGATGGTGGCCAGGTTCGCCTGGGGGCCGACAACATGTTCGAGGGCCGCGCGGAATTCCGTCGCCAAATGCCCATGAGTCACGAGGACCAGTCCGATCATTCCATCCAGCACCGGAGAGTGCCCATCGGCACCCGGACAAGGTGGCGGTTTATGCGGCAGGTGCGAAATAATCGCAAGCCACTTGCGGCCAAAGGCGCCGAAATCATGGCCGGTCAGTCGCGGCCTGTGAACAAGTCGAGGGCGGCCAGCACCAGCCGCTCGTCGCCGGCACGTCCCGCCACGCGCAGGCGCGGCAGGTCTATCCCGCAGAGGTTGTCCACCAGCTCCTCCGGCTCCGGCATGCGCGCCGGCTCCTCGCCGGTCAGGTCGACGACCAGCCGGATCACGGCGGCCGGCGTCGCCGGCTCCGGCGTGAGGCCGAGGCCGCGGCGCTCGACGATGCCTTCCAGCGGCGCCACCGGGCGGGCGATCAGCCGGCCGGCACGAGCGGTCAGCGCCGTCCGGTCGTCGGCGACGAGCCGGCCGAAGCGCCCGCCCAGGCCGGCGAGCCCGATCAGCGCCAGCGCGAGCGACGACTTGCCGCTGCCCGAAGGGCCGCGCAGCAGCAGCCCGGCCTCGCCGATGGCGATCGCGCTCGCATGGATGCGCTCCTCGCCGACCAGCCGCGGCACCGGCTTCCGCACCGGATCAGGAAGCATGCTGATAGGCGGCCGGCAGGCGCACGATGAAGCGGGCGCCGAGCCGCGGCGCCTCGCCATCGGCCTCGGCCGGGCCGAGCCGGTTCTCGGCCCGGATCGAGCCGCGATGCGCCTCGACGATCTGGCGCGAGATCGAGAGGCCGAGGCCGGAATTCTGGCCGAACCCCTCGTTCGGGCGATCGGTGTAGAAGCGCTCGAAGATGCGTTCCAGCGCATGCGGCTCGATGCCCGGCCCCTCGTCCTCGACCGTGACCAGCACGTCGTTGGCGACGCGCGAGAGCATGACGCGCACCGTCCCCTCGGCCGGCGAGAAGGAGCGGGCATTGTCGATGAGATTGACCATGACCTGGCCGATCCGCGAGTCATGGCCGATCACCAGGAAGGCGTCGTCGCCGAGCTTCTGGCTGCGGCGGTCGGCCGAGAGCTCGATCTTCGCCTGGCCGTCGCGGCGCGTCTCGTTCTGGATCGTCACCACCGCCTCCAGCACCTGCGCGACATCGACCGGGGCGGAATCGTTGCGGGCCAATTCGGCGTCGAGGCGCGAGGCGTCGGAGATGTCGGAGATCAGCCGGTCGAGCCGGCGGACATCGTGCTGGATGACGGAGAGCAGCCGTCCGCGCGATTCCTCGGTCTTGGCGCGCGGCAGCGTCTCGACGGCGCTGCGCAGCGAGGTCAGCGGGTTCTTCAGCTCATGGGCGACGTCCGCCGCGAAGCTCTCGATCGCCTCGATGCGGCTGTAGAGCGCCTTGGTCATGTCGCGCAGCGAGCCCGAGAGATGGCCGATCTCGTCGTGGCGGCTGCCGAAATCCGGGATCTGCTCGCGCGACTTGACGCCCCGGCGCACGCGCTGGGCCGCGTCGGCGAGCTTGCGGATCGGCTCGGCGATGGTGCCGGCGAGCAGCACCGAGAGCACGATCATCACGCCCGCCGCCACGGCGAAGACCTGGAAGATGGCGAAGCGCTCGGAGGCGATGACCGCGTCGATGTCGCCGCCCTGCGTCGAGAGCAGCAGCGCGCCCTTCACCGCCCGGAAGCGCTGCACCGGCACCGCCACCGAGACGATGGTCTGGCCGCGGGTGTTGACGCGCACGACGCTGGCCGGCGCGCCGTTGAGCGCGCGCGCCACCTCGGGGTAGGACTTGCCGTTGGCGTTCTCGAAATCGTCATAGGCCGGCACGTCGGCGCGGCCGAGCTTGTTGCGCAGCATGTTCCAGGTGCGCTCGAGCAGCGGCGGCTCGTCCGGCTCTCCGACGCGCGGCAGGTCGAGGCGCAGCACGTCGCCGCGCGAATACAGGCTGCGCGAGTCGATGGTGAGCAGCCCGTCCTTGTCGTAGACGCGGGCGCGGGTCTTGGTCGGCGTGACGAGGCGGCGCAGCAGCGGCGCGACCTTCTCGGGATTGATCGAGAAGTCGAGCGGGTCGTCGGCGATGCCGGCGCTCTCGCCGGCCTGCAGCTGCAGCAGCTTGTCCGGATCGATGGTGATCGTGTCGGTCTCGACCGTGGCAGAGGCCGCGATCGCGCCGGCGATGATCTCGCCCTGGGTCAGCAGGCTCTGGACGCGCGCCTCGATCAGGCCCTCGCGAAACTGGTTGAGATAGAGGAAGCCGAGCAGCAGCGCGAAGAGGCCGCCGAGATTGAGCACGACGATGCGCCGCGTCAGGCTGGAGGCGGCGCGCAGCGAGACGGCGCGCGCCACGCGGCGCCAGACCAGGCCGAGGCGCCGCCTCAGGGCCGCGCTCCAGCGGTGTGACGACGCAGGCACTTCGTTGTCGAGCGTTGCCATGCTCTGGGTCTGTCCTCAGGCTTCTCGTCCGCTCCCGGACGGACGGCCCGGCCGGCGGCCGGTCTGCTTCGCCCCGGGCGGAGCCGCCTCAGGTTTCCTTGAAGCGATAGCCCACGCCGTAGAGCGTCTCGATCATGTCGAAGTCGGGGTCGACCTGATTGAACTTCTTGCGCAGCCGCTTGATGTGGCTGTCGATGGTGCGGTCGTCGACATAGACCTCGTCGTCATAGGCCGCATCCATCAGGGCGTTGCGGCTTTTGACCACACCGGGACGCTGCGCCAGCGACTGCAGGATCAGGAACTCGGTGACGGTCAGCGTCACCGGCTCGCCCTTCCAGGTGCAGGTGTGACGCTCGGGGTCCATGCGCAGCAGGCCGCGCTCCAGCGCCTTGGCGTCCTCGGCGCGGGCGGCGACGGTGGCGTCCTTGGCGCCGGCGCGGCGCAGGATCGCCTTGACGCGCTCGACCAGGAGGCGCTGCGAGAAGGGCTTCCGGATGAAGTCGTCGGCCCCCATCTTGAGGCCGAAGAGTTCGTCGATCTCCTCGTCCTTCGAGGTCAGGAAGATCACCGGCAGGTCGGATTTCTGGCGCAGCCGCCGCAGCAGCTCCATGCCGTCCATGCGGGGCATCTTGATGTCGAAGATCGCGAGATCCGGCGGATTCTGCTTCAGCCCGTCGAGGGCCGAGGCGCCATCCGTGTAGGTCATGATCCGGTAGCCCTCGGCTTCGAGCGCGATGGAGACCGACGTCAGGATGTTACGGTCGTCATCGACCAGCGCAATCGTTGGCATAAGGCTTTCGTCTCTGCTCTGTTGCAATAAACGGGTCCACTCCCCTGCGAGAGCGGCCAAAGGATGGCAGCAATCTAGCGGCTCGGAGGCGGATTCGCTATGGCTCAACGCCTGAACGCCGCAACTGTTCGCGCGCGAGGCGGCGAACCGGCCGCCAGCAGGGAACCCGCACCGATGACCGAAACGATCGCCCCCGCCGCCATCACGCCGCGCGGCCTCGAACTCGGCGGCGCCCCGCCGGAGGATTTCGAGCCCGTCGCCATGGCCAGGCTAACGCTGCGCAAGGCCCGCATCGCCGCGCTGGCGACGCTCGACCCCGCGAGCGGCTTCCCGCTCGCGACGCTGACCAACATCGCCACGGACGTCGACGGCTCGCCGCTGTTCCTGGCCTCGAAGCTGGCGCTCCATACCCGCAACATCGAGGCCGATCCGCGCGTCTCCGTGCTCGTCTCCTCGCTCGGCAAGGGCGACCCGCTCGCCAATTCCGCCCGGCTCAGCGTCGTCGGCCGGGCCGAGCGCTGCACCGACGCCAATGCCCGGCGCCGCTTCCTCGCCCGCCATCCCAAGGCGAAGCTCTACGCCGATTTCCCCGACTTCTCGCTGTTTCGCGTCCGCGTCCTCGGTTTCCATCCCAATGGCGGCTTCGCGCGCGCCGGCGAGATCGCCACCGGCGAGGTGCTGCTCGACCTTACCGGCTGCGAGGCGCTGGTCGCCGCCGAGGACGGCGCCGTCGCCCATATGAACGAGGACCATGCCGAGGCGCTGGCGCTCTACGCGACCAGGCTGCTCGGCCTGCCGGAAGGCCGCTGGAAGGCGACCGGGCTCGACCCGGAAGGGCTCGACCTCGTCTGCGGCGACGAGAGCGGGCGGCTCGTCTTCCCCGAGCGGATCGGCGACCCGGCCGCGCTGCGCCGGGTGCTGGCGCAACTGGCGCAGGAGGCGCGCGGCCGCCTGTAGAGGCTGCTGCGTTTTCGCGGAAACGCGGGTCATCCCGGACGTCGCGGAGCGGAGATCCGGGATCCATGCCTGAACCCTGCCGGAAAGGCTCCGGCACGGTTCCGGTCAGGCCCGGGATTACCCATGTGCATCCCGGTGAAATCAGCGTGCTCCAGCCCTCCCGCACGGCCGGGCCGACGCGCGGGAGCGACATATGCCAGCTCCTTTCCGCGCCATGGAATTCAATCGATTTAGGCCAAAACCGGGCCGTTTTTGCGATTCCGGCGGGCTTGAGCGGCGTGACGCGGGGGCTTAAAGACCGGACACGGCCGCGAGGCCGCCGCCCGGCCTTGTCCAGAGGCCCGCGCGCATCCGTTCGACAACAGGCTGGCCCAGGCAGGCCGCCGCCGGAGGATTTCAGTGGACAATATCGGTCAGTTCAACGCCGCCCAGGGCGCCGAGGGTTTCGGCTTCCGCAAGCTCAAGGCCGTGCACTGGAACCTGGAGGCGCCGCAGCTCTACGAGGAATCGCTGCGCCGGGGCGAATCCGAGCTGGCGCGCGGCGGCGCGCTCTGCGCCGATACCGGCAGCCACACCGGCCGCTCGCCCAAGGACAAGTTCACGGTGCGCGACGCGCTGACCGAGAACAGCGTCTGGTGGGACAACAACCAGGCGATGAGCCCTGAGCATTTCGAGACGCTGCTGAGCGATTTCATCGCCCATGCCGAAGGCAGGGAGCTGTTCGCGCAGGACCTCCATGGCGGCGCCGACCCGGCGCATCGCGTCAGGGCCCGCGTCTATACCGAGCTCGCCTGGCATTCGCTCTTCATCCGCAACCTGCTGATCCGCCCGGCGCGCGCCGAGATCGACGCCTATGTTCCGGAGATGACGATCGTCGACCTGCCGAGCTTCAAGGCCGATCCGGCCCGGCATGGCTGCCGCAGCGAGACCGTCGTCGCCATCGACTTCACCCGCAAGATCGTGCTGATCGGCGGCTCGGCCTATGCCGGCGAGATGAAGAAATCGGTCTTCACCTATCTGAACTTCGTGCTGCCGACCAAGGGCGTGGTGCCGATGCACTGCTCGGCCAATGTCGGCGCCGACGACGATTCCGCCATCTTCTTCGGCCTCTCCGGCACCGGCAAGACCACGCTCTCGGCCGACCCGCAGCGCACGCTGATCGGCGACGACGAGCATGGCTGGTCGAAGGACGGCATCTTCAACTTCGAGGGCGGCTGCTACGCCAAGACGATCCGCCTCTCGGCCGAGGCCGAGCCGATGATCCACGCCGCCTCGCTGCGCTTCGGCACGGTGCTCGAGAACACCGTGATGGACCCGATCACCCGCGAGGTCGATTTCGACGACGAGAGCAAGACCGAGAACACCCGCTCGGCCTATCCGCTCGACTTCATCCCCAACGCCTCGCGCACCGGCCGCGCCGGCATCCCGAAGAACATCGTAATGCTGACCGCCGACGCCTTCGGCGTGATGCCGCCGATCGCCAAGCTGACCCCGGCCGAGGCGATGTACCATTTCCTCTCCGGCTACACCGCCAAGGTCGCCGGCACGGAGCGCGGCCTGACCGGCGTGCAGCCCGAGTTCTCGACCTGCTTCGGCTCGCCCTTCCTGCCGCGCCACCCTTCCGAATACGCCAATCTGCTGCGCGACTTCATCGCCAAGCACCATGTCGATTGCTGGCTGGTCAACACCGGCTGGACCGGCGGCCAGTACGGCACCGGCCGGCGCATGCCGATCCGGGTGACGCGCCGGCTGCTCGCGGCGGCGCTCGACGGCTCGCTCAACCGCGCCGATTTCCGCCGGGACCCCTATTTCGGCTTCGCTGTGCCGACCTCGGTGCCCGGCGTCGAGCCGCATATCCTCTATCCGGTGAAGACCTGGGCCGACAAAGCCGCCTTCGCCGAGACGGCCGACAATCTCGTCGGCATGTTCGCCAAGAACTTCGCCAAGTTCGAGGCCCATGTCGACGACGCGGTGAAGGCGGCGGCGCCGTCGAGCTCGCTCGCGGCCTGACGCGCCTTCCGCCCCTCCCGGCGTGATCCCGGATCTCCCGCGGCCTGGCCTCGGGCCGGCCGGGACGGCGGCGTTTGGGGCGGCTCGACAAATCGGTTAGGAGTGGCGACCATGCGGCGTCTCTCCTTCATCGTGCTCAAGCTCGTCCTCACCCTCCTGATCCTCGGCTGCGCGCTCTGGGGCGCGGGCTTCCTCTCCTTCCGCCTGGCCGGGGCGACGGCCACGGCCGCCGCCATCGGCTTCGGCATCGCGGGGCTGGCCGGGCTCGTCGGAATCTGGACCGGCGAACCGCGGCTGCCGCTCGGCTTCGCCGTGCTCTTCGTCGGCCTGCTGTCCTGGTGGAACGGCTTCCAGCCCTCGCATCAGCGCGACTGGATCCCCGAACTCGCGCGGCTGCCGACCATCTCGCGCGAGGGCGACGTGCTGACGGTCTCGAACCTGCGCGACTTCCGCTGGCGCACCGAGGAGGATTACGACCAGCGCTGGGAGACGCGCCGCTACGACCTGTCGAAGATCACCGGCGCCGATATCTATCTGAGCTACTGGTCGGGCGAGGCGATCGCCCATCTCCTCGTCAGCTTCACCTTCGCCGACACGGTTCCGCTGACCTTCTCGATCGAGGTCCGGCGCGAGAAGGGCGAGGAATGGTCGGCGCTCGCCGGCTTCTTCCGCAGCTACGAGATGGCCTATGTCGCCGCCGACGAGCGCGACATCGTCGGCCTGCGCACCAATGCCCGGCGCGAAGATACCCGGCTCTTCCGGATCAACGCCTCGCCGTCGCAGGCGCGCGACCTGCTGCTCGCCTATGTCAAGGACGTCGACGACCTCGCCGCCCGGCCGCGCTGGTACAACACGCTGACGACCAACTGCACGACCGTGGTCTACTATCTGGTCGGCTCGGTGGCGCCGCGGTGGAAGTTCTCGCTGCCGCTCGACCCGCGGGTGCTGCTCTCCGGCTATCTGCCCGGCTATCTCCAGCAGATCGGCGCGGTCCGCCAGGACATCCCCCTCGACGAGCTCGTCCGGCGTGCCCGCATCGGCGACAAGGCGCGCGCGCTCTCGCTCGACGACCCGGACTTCTCGGCGAAGATCCGGGAGGGCGTGCCGGCGGCGCGGCCCTGACGGGCCGCCCGCACCCTGCCCTGCGCGCTACCGGAAGAACAGCAGCGTCTGCAGGATGAAGACCGGGATCAGGATCGCGCCGGACCAGAGCATGTAGCCGAAGAAGCTCGGCATCGCGACCTTGCGGTCCTTGGCGATGGCGTAGACCATGAAGTTCGGCGCGTTGCCGATATAGGTGTTGGCGCCCATGAAGACGGCGCCGCCGGAGATCGCCGCCAGCGTCAGCGCCCCGGTGGTCATCAGCTCCTTCGCATTGCCGCCGGCGAGCTCGAAGAAGACGAGATAGGTCGGGGCATTGTCGAGGAAGGAGGAGAGCACTCCCGTCAGCCAGAAATAGGCCGCGGTATCGTGGCTGCCGTCGGGATGGTTGACCAGCGCGACCAGCCCGGAGAAGGCGCCGTCGCGCCCGGCCTGCAGCATCGCCAGCACCGGGATGATGCAGACGAAGATGCCGGCGAAGAGCTTGGCGACCTCGAGGATCGGCCCCCAGGAGAACTCGTTGCCGGCGCGCACCTGGCGGGGCGTCAGCCAGAGCGAGAGGCCGGCGAGCCCGAGCAGGATGACGTCGCGCACGAGGTTCTGCAGTTCGACATGCACGCCGTGGAGGTCGAAGACGACGCCCGGTTTCCAGTTGGCGGAGAGCAGGATCGCGCCGATGACGCCGGCGAGCAGCGGAAGGTTGACCTTGCCCCAGAGCTTCAGGTCGCGGTCCGGCGTCGGGTCCTTCAGCGCGGGCAGGCCCTCGTCCTTGCGGTAGAGGAAGCTGTCGATCGCATAGAACAGCGCCAGCAGCACGACGACGGCGAAGCCGGTCTCCGGCAGCAGATGCTCGGTCGTCCAGAAGAAGTCGACCCCGCGCAGGAAGCCGAGGAAGAGCGGCGGGTCGCCGAGCGGCGTCAGCGAGCCGCCGATATTCGAGACCAGGAAGATGAAGAAGACCACGACATGGACGTTGTGGCGCCGGTCGTCATTGGCGCGCAGCAGCGGCCGGATCAGGATCATCGAGGCGCCGGTGGTGCCGACGATGCTGGCCATCACCGTGCCGATCGCGAGGATCACCGTGTTGGTCGCCGGCGAGCCGTGCAGGTTGCCGGTGATCAGGATGCCGCCCGCGATGGTGAAGAGCGAGAAGAGCAGGATGATGAAGGGCAGGTATTCGAGCAGCGCCGTATGGAGCACTGCGCCCAAGGAGGCGTCGAAGCCGCGCAGCAGCACCAGCGGCGCCAGCAGCAGAAGCGCCCAGAAGGCGGCGAACTTGCCGTAATGGTGCTCCCAGAGACGGTGGAACAGGATCGGCCCGAGTGCGATCGAGAGCAGCATGCCGGCGAAGGGAAGCGCCCAGAGCGGCCCCATCGTCGCACCGCCGATGTCGCCCGCGGCGTGCGCCGCGCCGGACACCAGATTCAGGATACCGGCGCCGGCGAGCGCCTTCCACCATCGCGTCATGACGCTCCCTTCGCTTACGGCTTTGGCGCTTCGAACGTTGGTGGTGCCGAGAAGTCGAATCCGCCGGGTCCTCCGATGGAGGGAACCTGGATGGAGTCGAACTGCTTGTCGATCGCCTTCTGGTCGAGCTGCACGGCGGAGGC
>Ga0180223_1001642_pt1 | contig 16322 bp, 18 predicted proteins | sample eDN5th30CKraftOP_FD_151337 | JGI IMG/M metagenome (GOLD analysis project Ga0180223, IMG submission 151337) | Enriched Organic Plus compost microbial communities from Emeryville, California, USA - eDNA 5th pass 30_C Kraft OP (version 2) (version 2) ...
ACACCACCAAGATCACCAACCTCAGCAAGGAGATCAAGATCGCCCAGGCCAACGGCGGGTTCCCAAACGACCTGCTCGACCAGCGCGACCTCCTGCTGGACAAGCTCGCCGACATGGCCAACATCTCCGTCACCAAGCACGGCGACGGGACAATCGACCTGACCGTCGGCAGCTTCGCCGCGATCACCGGCAACGTGAAAACCGACGCGGTCGCCTCCGACCTGGCGACCGGCGTCACCGCCGGCCGCTACAAGGGCCTGCTGGACCTGCAGAACACGATCATCCCCGGCCAGCGCGCGCAACTGGACGCGATCGCCAAAGGCATCATCGACCAGGTAAACACCCAGCACGCCGCCGGGTTCGACCTCAACGGCGCCGCCGGCGGAGCGTTCTTCTCCGGCGCCGACGCCGCCAGCATGAGCATGGCGATCGACAACCCCGACGAGCTGGCGCTCTCCTCCGACGGGTCCGGCGGCTCGGGCGCCAACGGCCTGGCGATCTCCAACCTGCGCGACAAGACCGGCGTCATCGGCGGCGCCAGCATCAGCGGCGCCTACAACCGGTTCATCACCGATCTCGGCAACGCCGTGCAGTCCGCCAAGACCCAGGTGGCGGTCGCCACCAGCCTCACCAACGCGGTCCGCGACCAACGAGACAGCGTCTCCGCGGTCTCACTGGATGAGGAGATGACGAACCTGATCCGCTTCCAGACCAGCTACGGCGCCTCGGCCCGCGCGGTCTCCGCGATGGACGAGATGCTCGACAAGCTTGTCAACGGCACCGGAAAGGCGGGCCTCTGATGACCCGCGTCACGCAGAGCATCATGCAGCGCAGCATGCTCGCCAACCTCAACGGCAGCTTCGACCGGCTCGTCAAAAGCCAGGAGCAGCTGTCAACCGGCTTCACGATCAACCGGCCCTCCGACGATCCGCTCGGCGCGTCCCGCAGCCTGTCACTGATGAGCAAGGCCTCCGATCTCAAGCAATACGAGTCCAGCCTGAAAGCAGCCTCCTCCTGGGGTGACGTGACTGACAGCGCCCTGGCGAACATCGTCGATCTCGTCCATCAGGTCCGCGAGCTGGCCGTCAAAGCCGGCACCGACACCTACGGCCCCGAGGAACGCGGGTCGATCATCCAGGAGCTGACCGGGATCGTCGACAGCCTCAAAGCGCAAGGCAACGCGAAGTTCGGCGACGAGTACGTGTTCGCCGGCACCAACGACAGCAACCCGCCCTACCAGCTCGGCGCCGACGACACCTACGCCGGCAACACCGGAAACGTCCTGCGCGAAGTCGCCCCGGGCGTGCAAGTGACCATCAACGAGCCGGGGTCCACCGTCCTCGGTGACGGCAGCAGCGGGCTCATCAAGACCGTCCGCGACCTGATCAGCCATCTGCAGTCCGGCACCCCCGCCGATCTGGAAGCGGCCCGCACCACCGACCTGGACAACATCGACCAGGGCCTGGAAGTCGTCACCGCCGCTCAGGCCCGCCTCGGCGAACGCCAGAACCGCTTCCAGTGGAACACCGACCGGATCGCCGATCTGCAGGACGCCAACGCCGACCTGCTGGCCAGCATCCGCGAAGTCGACTACGGCCAGGCGATGGTGCAGTTCTCCAGCCGCGCCGCGATCTACCAGGCGGCGCTGGGCGCCACCCAGAAGCTGCTGGATCTCAGCCTCGTCACCATGCTCAAGTAGCGCCGGCCCGACAAGCCGCCTCCAGGCTGGCCTGACCGGCCGGGACGGCGTGTAGCCTGCCGGGCGTGGCAGAAGTTCTCGTCTTCCGCGCCGGCCCGCTGCACGATCCGGCGGCCAGCCTGAACCATCCGCTGATCCGAGCGGTCCATGACCTGCGCCCCGCCGGACGCCCCGGCTTCGACGACACCATCTTCTGCTCGCTGACCTACGCGGCTGCGGTCATGTGGAGCGACTGGGCGATCAACACCCACAGCCCCGCCGGCGTGGAGGTGACGACGGTCGCCGCGGTCAGCGACAACGTGTGGATCTACCCGTTCGGGCTGTGGGAGGACATCCACGCCGCCCACGACGACGGGCAGGACATCACCCTGACCGCGCGCGCCTACTGGCAGTCCGGGCAGCGATGGACGGACCGCACCGACCGCGCGCAGCTCGTCGCCGATGACCCCTACACCTGGGAAGCGATCGTGCCGGTCGCAGACATCCGCGACACGCAGATCGCGTTGCGCGTCGACGCCGCCTGAACGTCAGCGCGAGACCGCGGCGAGCTGGAAGGCGGCCGTCCAACGCCGCGCCGCCCGCGACGACCGGAACCGCTCAGCGCCTTCTCGGGCCCACCCAACGAACGCGGCCGGCCGACAAGACGGGCAGGGCGTCCATCCGCGCCACATGACCCGCGCCGCGCCGCGACCCCGGCAGGTCGCGCAGCCCGCAGCGGCAGCCGACAGAGGATCACCGGCGCGTATCGCTTGGAAGCCCATGCGTCGAACGTATCCCGTCGCGTTAGGTTCAACGCATGGCCCATCGAGTCATTCCTACCAGCAACTTCGGAGATCTCCGGGTCAGCGACGATCAGCTGCTGCACATCCCGCGCGGGATGATCGGGATCCCCGACACGCAATGGCTGCTGCTCACCCGAGAACCCAACAGCCCGTTTCTGTGGTTGCAGTCCGCGCAGGATCCCGACCGGGCGCTGCCGGTGACGATGCCGGAAGTGTTCTTCCCCGACTACCATCTGGCCGTGCCCTCCCAGGCGCTGGACGGTCTGGACATCAAGGACTCAGACACCGTCGAAGCGCTGTGCGTGGTCCGTGCCACCGAGCAGCTGGCGGACTTCACCATCAACCTCCGCGGCCCGCTGATCTTCAACGCTTCCAGCCGCACCGGCGCGCAGGTCGTCACCGCGATCGAATACCCGGTGCAGCAGCCGCTGTGGGAGCAGCGCGGGATCAACCAGCTGGACGTCACCCATCCGAACCTTCCGGTCATCCGGCTCGGGGAGGCGACCGCCTGATGCTCGTCATCCAGCGCCGTCCCGAGGAGACCATCCGCATCGGCGACGACATCACCGTCCGCGTCCTGGGGATCATCGGCAACAGCGTGAAGATCGGCATCGACGCGCCGCGCAGCATCACCGTCCATCGCGAAGAGGTCTACGAGGCCATCCAGCGCGAGAACGAAGCGGCTGCCCGCTCCACCAAGCGCATCCAAGGCCTTCTCTGACCTGGGGCGCCTGAGCGGGAACCTTCGGAACACCGTCCCGGGACGCTGACATGACGTTAGCGTTTGATGGTGAGCGAGGAGCCGTCCGCATCGCAGACGCCTGAACCACCCCCGCCGCCGTCCAGGACGGCGAGCTGGCGCGGTCTGCTGGAGCTGGCTGTTCTCGCCGCGGTCTGCCTGGGCGGCGTGTTCGCGTTTCAGCTGTTTCTGTTCAAGCCGTTTCGGATCCCGTCGGAGTCGATGTACCCGACTCTGAAAGTCGGCGACGTGGTGATCGTCAACCGGGTCGCCGGGAACTGGTCTGACCCGAAGGTCGGCGACATCGTCGTCTTCCATCCGCCCGCCGGCGCCGAAGCCAGAAGCGCACAGTGCGGGAACGCCTCCGCAGGCTACGGGCATGCGAGCATGTGCGACCGGCCGGCGGGGGATCCGCTGAACGACGACCCGTACATCAAACGGGTCGCCGCGGTCGGCGGGGATGTCATCAGCATGCGCGACGGGCAGCTGATCCGAAACGGCGAGCCGCAGGACCTCCCCGGCGAGCAGGTCCCCTGCCAGGGCACCTCGAAGCTGTGCGATTTCCCGCAGCCGATCCGCGTTCCGGACGGCAAGTACTTCATGCTCGGCGACAACCGCCCCAACAGCAACGACAGCCGCTTCTGGGGCCCGGTCGGCCGCGATCAGATCGTCGGGGTCGCCGGCCTGCGGTTCTGGCCGGTCAGCCGGATCGGATCGCTCTAACCCGAGTTCGAGCCTGTGCGGACAGCGGCGAGCAGCCGGTCGCAGCGGCGGTCGTAGGCTTCTCGCTCGGCGTGGCGGATCTGCCGGCGCTGCATGATCATGATGGTCCGCAGCCACAGCTGATCCAGCACCGCCTGCCCGAACCCGCTCTCAGCCAGCGCCGCCGCTTCGGCTTCGCCCATCCCCATGGTCACCGCCGGCAGATCACGGTCAGTCACTGAAGGCCTCACCGGTCATATCGGCTGTGCGGCAGAAGCGGATCTCGTTCATCTGGACGTGACGGTAGACGCCGCGATGGCACACCGAACCGGCCACTGACGAACGCCGCGCTTTTTTGCGCTGTGAGCAGCATTTTCAGCTCGGGCGGAGGTTGTTACCTGCTGGGGGTCGCCGGCGGTCCCCACCGCGGCATAAGTTCATGACAGGTTCGGAGCTATCAAACAAGGAGACCTGACATGAACCAGAGCAACACCCCCAAGAACCGCGGCCTCGGCTTCCTGGCGAAGCTAATGCGCCGCAGCCTCCCCACCAACCAGGACGTCTCGGTCGACTCGTCGGCCATCCGCTCGGTCAACTACGCCCCCAAGACCCAGCAGCTCACGGTCACGTTCGCCAAGAGCGGCAAGGCGTACGCGTACGGGTGCGTCGCCCCGACCACCTACGAGGAGCTGATGAACGCCGACAGCAAGGGTCGCTTCTTCGTTAAGGCGATCCGCAACACCCACCCGGTGATGCTCGTCGGCTAGCCGCCGGCTCGCTCCCAAGCAGCAGTCTGCTTCCCGAAGGCCAGGCCGCACGCCTGGCCTTCGCCGTTGTGGGGCGCGCTCCCCGCTCATGTTGCCGCGAACGGCGCGCCAGGCTACGCTGCGGCGCCATGGTCGACAGCGCGAGAGTGAGCGAACGCCCCGGATGTGACTTCTGCCATCTGCCGGCCTCCTACGACGGCAAGACCAACTTGGGCCCGTGGGCGTACATGTGCGTCGACGATTTCGCCCGCTTCGGCGTCGGCCTCGGCGAAGGTCACGGGCAGACGCTGCGGGTGATCCCCAGCGACGGCAGCCCGCTCCCGCTGGATCCGCTCTGAGACACGCGTCGTTCACAAACCCCGATAAGGTGCGCGTATGAGCATCCAGCCGACGATCTCCGACGACCAGTCCCCCACGCAGTGATGGCTGTGCCCGGACTGCCTGAAGGTCTGGCCCGCGACGCCGGGACAGACGCAGGCCGACTTCGGCGACGACACCCCGCAGGGCTCCGGCCGCGCCGGGACCCACTGGGCTGACGACGAAGCCCGCCGCGGCTGCGACGGCAGCCCGCTGCTCGTTCAGCCGGTCAGCTGACACGATTCCGCCTCGTTGCCTTCTGCCGTCAGGCGGATAACGTGGTGGCATATGCTTCTGTCATCTGCTCCCGGTAAGGATCTGATCGACGCGGCGATGGGTGCGGCGGCCGCCGCAGGCCGCGACCAGGTCACCGCGCTCAAGCTCGTCGCGCCGATCGCGATCGGTGTTCGCCCCGTCGGCCCCGCCGACGCTGAGGTGTTCGTGACGGTCAACCCGCTGCTGCGCGCTCTGCTGGATCGTCTCGGCGCGGTTCAGATCGACGAGCGGACGTTCGAGATTCCGACCGACTCCACCGACGAAGCGCGGGCCCAGAAGCTCAACGCGACGTTCGATGTGATCGCCGGCGGACACGTCTTCGCCAGCGACTCGTTTGAGTCACGCCACTTCGATCCTCGTGGCGACCGTGCGCCTGAGACCGACATCCCGCCGTTCGCCGTTGATGGCGTCACCAAGCCCGGGCAGAACGAGAACGAGACCCGCTTCCGGCCGTTCCGCGACATCTATTCCACGCTGCGGGCCACGGTCAGCGCACCGGCGATCGACGGCAAGCGCCTCGCCAGGTTCCACGAGCAGCACCCCGTGGACGGCCCTCTGTCCGGCGTCATGGTCGTCATCCAGTCCCCCGAGCAGGAGGGCGCGACCGCGCTGCGGATCAGCGTCAGCACCAACCCGGTCGACCGTGAGGCCGGCCTGCTGCTCGGGGAGGGCGACGACGCGGTCAACGTGCACGTGTGGCCGTACGGCCGGGACACCCGACTGCCGGTCCGAGTGAGCGCTGAGCGCGCCGCGAAGGCGATCGCCGACGCGGAGCGCAAGGGATACCCGACCGTCAACGCCGACGGCACCATCAAGACGTTCGGCGACCCGACCAACTGACCAGCCCCATCCACGTGAGCAAAGCGCCGGCATCGACGCCGGCGTTTCTCCGTTAACGGCGCTGGCCAACGATTGCAGCCTGACAGCCCGCAACACTCCACGCCGGCGGTCGCCGAGCGGGGACACTGAGTCCATGACCAGCGGACTCCACACGATCACCAGTCGCATCGAGCTTGACGGCGCAGCTTCACCTGGTCCAGTGGGGCAACGCCGGGCGCCTCGTCGGCCACGCTGACACGTTCGCCGCCGCAGTAGAGCGGATCAAGACCACGCTGACAGCGACAATCTCTACGCCTGACCGCCCTCCCACAAGCGGGAGTGCAAGCGCTGAAACGCCTGCACTCCCGGCAGTTCCGACCCGCTGCTGGCGCCCTCCCCGGTACGCCCGCAGCGTACGTTCACAGAGAGGGACAGCCCGCACACAAGCCGGCCGACAGACGGCCGAGCAAACACGCGCAAGGCTGATAACGTGCAATCATGGCGAAGACGACTGAGACAACCGACGAGCTGATCGAGACGATGGAGGAGACCGTCGAGGAGATCGTCATGGCGACCGACGAGGCCAAGGCGATCATCGACAAGGCGATGAAGAAGGCGACCGACGCCGGCAAGGACAAGGTCGAAGCGCTCAAGGCCGTCCCGCCGCTGGCGCTCACCGCCCGCCTGCTCCCCGGCACCGACCTCACCGACGAGTCGTCGTTCGTGCGGCCGGTCGTGGAGATCACCCCGGTCGTCAACCCGCTGTTCCACGCGCTCATGCAGAACCTGGACGTCAAGAACGTCGGCCAGCGTTCCTACCGCATCCCCACCAGCGCGAAGGCCAGCCTGCAGAAGATCAACGCCACCCTCGACGTGCTGCCTGGCCCCATCCAGTACGACGTCAACCAGGTGTCCGACGGCGACAAGCACGGCTACCACCACTTCGCAGGGAAGCGCTACACCGTGTTCGGCGACCTGTACTTCGCCTGGAAGGAGACGCAGATCGGCGGCGAGCTGGAGCCCAAGCGCACCGCCAGCATGCGCGCCGAGCATCCCACCGACGGCCCCCTCGCCGGCCAGGTCATCATCGACAAGCGCAGCAAGGACGGCAAGTGGATGCACCTGACCATCTGCACCAACAAGCTGCCCGGCCAGGACGGCCTGTACTTCACCGACGGCCCCAACGCCGTCGACCTGCACCGCTTCCACAGCGACACCGTCAAGCCCGCCAAGGTCGTCACCATCGACATGGCAATCACCATCCTCGAAGAAGCCGCCGCGCAGGGCTGGACGATTGTCGATCCCACCGGCGACCTCAAGGTGCTGCGAGACGTTCTCGCCAACCTCGTCGTCGCTCAGCGTGTCCCCGGCGCCCCCGGCGAGGCGCGCCTCGTCGTCGGCAACGCCATCCCCACCGCCAAGATCGACGGGGCCGACGACGCCCTCACCGGCGGAACCGGCGCCGGACGCAGCGTCCGCGCCAACGAGGTCGGCGCCAAGACCGCCGCAGACGTGATCGCCGCCGCCAAGGCCACAGGGTTCGAGACGATCATCGACGCGCACGTGACCGACGTCATCAACATGGCGAAGGCAACCCCGGCTGACTTCGTCGTGGATGACCCGGATCTTCAGCCGCGCCAGTATCAGCGCGAAGCCGTCGGCCTCCACCTTGCCACGACGGTAGGTGTGTTGAATTGCTGCTCGCCCGGACTGGGCAAGACCGCACAAGCCCTGTGGGGTATGTGCGGTTGGGCTGAGCGCAACAAGGCAGCCCTGGTGGAAACCGCGTAGATAAGCCCAAAATCTGAGGGTGCTCGTCTCCGAGCACCCTCGACGGCGTACACGGATAAGTTGCTGGCACATGCACGAACACAGCGGCAGCTTGTCCGCGGATACGCGACTGCCCACCGCACAAGGCTGGAAGGTTGCCAAGCGCCTCACCAAGCGCGATCGTCTCCTGACGCCAGGTCAGGACACCGTGCCAATCGCTGCGATTGAGCGCCGGCCACAGCAACCGATGACGCGCGTGCGGTTTACGGATCGCACGGAACTGGTCGTCGCCAGTAGCTCTCTCCTGCGCGTGTGCGGCAAGTACAGGATGCGCGCTGCCCATCGGCACGGTGAGCCAACGCCGTTCCATCCTGTCGCGGTAACGGATCTCGCAGCGGGTGTCGTGACAACCGGCGACAGCAGCCGCTGGCGGGTACCGATGACTGTTCCTGCGGACCTACCGGAGATCGGCTTCGAGCGGCTGATCGACTCATACCTGATTTCACCAGCGCCGATCCGGAGATCGTTCAGGAGGTAGCCGCGCGCATCCCGGACGTTCATGAGATCACAGTCGGCGCCTATGGGCGAAGTGCTCCCGAGTATCGAATCATCGGACGGGACAACTCCTACACTAACCCGACGTACCGGGCGCTCACCGACTATGGGCTGAACGGCAAATCCGCCTTGGAGAAGCACCTCCCGGTCGAGTTCCTGTGGGGTCCGGTGGAGGCCCGCCAGGATCTCCTTCAAGGGCTTATGGACACCGACGGGTTCGTCAACAAGGCCGACAACCATTTGGAGTTCAGCGTGTCCTGCGAGCCCTTGGCGCGCGGCATGGCAAGTCTCGTCCGCGGCCTGGGCGGCATGGCTCGTCTGGCGGTCAAGCAAGCGCCGACCTACCGCTACAAGGGGGAGCTGCGCACCGGCGCCCCGCATTGGCGGGTGACGATCCAGCTGCCCGATGACGTGCTGCCGTTCAAGCTGCCGCGTAAGGCAGACATCTACCGTCCTCGCGAGAAGTACAAGCCGTTGCGGCTGATCGAAAGCATCGAGCCGGCCGGCACCGCCGACTGCGTGGCGATCACAGTCGCTTCCGACGACGGCATGTTCCTGGTGGAGGACTTCATCCCGATGATGGACGCGCGCGTGCCAGAGCGGATCGGCATCCCCCGCCGCCGCCCCAACCGCAGACCGCGCCAGCACGTCATCAAGAGGTTCTGGTGCGAAGCGGGCGAGCACCACTATGAGCGGGAGTGGAGGGGCGGCCCGTTCCCGAAGCACTGCGCGGATCACAAGCCAAAGCCGGTCCCAGCGAAACGCCCCGTGACGGTGACCTGCGAGGCGGGTGATCACGAGTGGCAGTGGAACTACCGGGCCGGTCGTAAGCCGCCTCGCTGCTGCCCGGATCACCGCTGATCGCGGCGCTTCTCAGCCCCTAATTTCGGGTGCGCGCATCACGCCTCAACGCTGATAACGTGCATGTAGCGGCAAGGTCACAGACCAGGGCCGCCGACCCTAACCCCACCTGCATAGAACATGAGCACCGCAACCATCACTCCCGCTTCCCCGGCCGGCCTCATCGCCGCTGACCCGCTTCCGTACTACAACAGCCTGATCGTCTGCGGACGCCGGCTGCGTTCGCAGTGGGAGGCGGAGGCGCACCGGTTCTGGCCGGACGCTGAGGTCGCGGTCGTCAACGCCGCCGGCCTGGAGAAGAGCCTCGTCAAGCTGCGCGAGCGCGCGGTCGCCGACGGCAAGCCGCTGGTGGCGATCATGACCTACCAGACGGTCGCCAAGCACGTCGAGACGCTGCGCGAGTTCTACTCGCTGGACGGCGAGCGCAAGTCCGACGATCTGGTCGTCGATGAGGCCGTCATCCTCAAGAACCCCAACTCCGGCCGTTCGCAGGCGCTGTGGGAGCTACGTGATCTGTTCCTGCGCGGTGTCGCGCTGACCGGCACTCCGATCGAGAAGGACCTGGATGACATGGGGTCGATCCTGGCGTGGGTGCGCAACGACCGCACCATGTTCCACGGCATCCGCCTGACCACCCGCTTCGACGTGACGAAGGAGACGGGGCCGGGCAGCGTCGAGGCGCTGTGGCAGGCGCTGGGGCCGATCGTGTTCCGCCGCGACCGCAGCGAGATCAGCGACGAGCTGCCGAAGATCCAGGTGGAGACGGTCCTGGTCGATCCCGAGCCGGCGGAGCGCAAGCTCGCCGAGGCCGCCCGCGTGCATCTGCGCGAGATCCTCAACGATCTGACCGCCCGCATCGAGGAACTGGCGGAGGTCGACAAGGACGATCCGCGTATCGCGAAGGTCCGCGAGACGCTCAAGAGCCTGCGCGGCGCCGCGCTGGGCGGCGTGACGCTGGCGCGCATGGCCGCCAGCGACCCCATGGCCGTCAAGGAGTCCGAGTCGGCGGGGGCGAAGCTGCTGGCCAGCAAGGGCCTGGTGGAGCCTGCCGTCAAGACCGGCGGCACGAAGCGTGAGCTGATCGTCGGGCTGACCGAGGAACTGGTCGATAACGGCGAGGCGGTCCTGATCTTCACCGAGTTCGCCACCCTCGCCGACCATCTGGTCAGCGATCTGAAGGAGGCGGGCATCCGCGTCGCCTGCATCAAGGGCGGGATGACCGACAAGGCCGCCGACGACGCCCAGGCGGGCTTCCAGGGCGGCACCGGCTCCAACATCGGCAAGGACGTCAAGTACGACGTGCTGGTGCTGACGAAGGCCGCCAAGGAAGGTCTGAACTTGCAGCGCGCGAGCGTCCTGATCAACTACGAGCTGCCGTGGCTGCCGTCGGATCTGGTACAGCGCATCGGCCGCGCGTCGCGTATCGGCTCGACCGCCGACACGCTCCAGGTCATCAACCCGGTCATGGCCGGGACCATCGAGGAACGCGCCGCCAAGAAGCTCGTCCAGCGCGGCATGACGCAGCTCGCGGCGCTGGACAACCCGCGCGGCGTCAAGGCCGCCGACACCGAGACGGGCCTGGCGCTGTCGGGCCTGGTGGATGCGGTCAGCGACGAGATCGTGGAGGACCACGAGGAAGGTCTGCTGGCGATGGCCCGCGACCTGATCGGCTGAGCGAACCCGGCAGCAGCCGGCCTTCGCGCAGGCGTTCAGAGAGCAGACCTGATCGGCTGAGCGATATATCGAGTTTCGGCGGCAAGGGGTTGCCGCCGGCTCCCTCTCCGGTATCGGACGCGCGAGAGGGAAGGGGTAGCGACCGGCGGGATTGCCTCTCGCCGGTCGCGGTCGTTCACCAGGAGGATAACGTGCTGGTATGGACGCCGATGAGATCATCCTCGGCCGCTACTACGCGGTCAGCAACCCTCGCTACCGCCTGGACTCCTGGGCCAAGCCGCTGATCCGCGTGAAGATCGTCCGGGTGGCAGGGCGGGAGGCGATCGCCGAGGACGGCATCCCTTATCCGCTGGGCAGCGTGCTGCGAACCTGGGCCGATGAGGACCGTCGCGTCAAGGCGATCCGCGAGCGCGCGCAGGTGGCGTCCAGCCTGCTCGGCCACTACGTGGACTACGACACCAACACGGAGACGTTCAACGTGCGGGTCACCGCCGCTCAGCTGGACCGGATCATCGCCGAGCATCTGGACTCCGGCAGCGAAGGCGGCGAGGAGCCGCTCAGCGTCGCGCTGGGGTTCGCCGCCGGCTCATGAGCGTCGCGGACATCAGGATCGGCCGCTGGTACGCGATCAGCAACCCCTACCACGCCAAGAACCGCTTCGCCGATCGGTACCTGCGGGTGAAGATCGCCGCGGTGTCCGACGGCTACGCAGAGGACGCCCGCGGCCGGCGCTACCCGCTGTTCAACGTCATCCGCACCTGGGCTGACGAGGAACGGCGCGTCAAGGCGATCTGCGAGGAGGCCGAGGCGGCGACGTTGCTGCTCGGCGTCACCGTCCGCCCTGACACCAGCCAGGAGATGTTCGACCTGCGCGTCACCCGCGATCAGCTGCGCGCCCTGATGGACGACGCGACCACCGCAGCAGCCCGGAGCGACGACGCGCTTGCTGACGCGCTCGGCGTGTAGTTGACGCGCCCGGCCTGCCGCCGCCAGGCTGACTGGCAGCTTGCGGGCATGAAACCTTCCTATCTGCGCCGCTGCGCCGCCGACGGGGTGGCGGTCGCGGTCGCCCGATCCGTCAGCGGCGGGGCGCTGCCCGACGCTCAACGCGCCGCCGTCCTGGACGTGCAGACCCGCCGGACCGCGAACGCCGCCGGCGGCACCGGGCAGGGCGGGGTTCGCGTGCGTCTTGACGATGGCAGGGAGGCGATCTTCCCCGCCCGCTGCTGCCTGATGCCCTGGGCCGACTATGAGCGTCAGCGGGCCGCCCGCGACGAGGAGACCCGCCGGCGCCTGGAAGCCCGGGAACGCACCCGCCGCGACGGGCCGCTGCTGCGCGAAGCGCTCGGCCTGCCCGCCGGCCGCGGCGTCGGGAACATGGCGGTCAGCATCACCGCTGAGGAGATCGGCCAGGCGCTGGAACGCCTGCGCGCCCACGGCCTCATCCCCGAGCGGGCGCCGGCAGCATGATCGCTGTCCCCCACTACAAAGGGCTGATCGCCTGCGGCCGGCGGCTGCGCTCCCAATGGCAGGCGGAAACCCGCCGGTTCTTCCCCGCCGCGGACACCGGGATCCTCGACTCTGACCGGCTTCCCGACCAGCTGTCGCAGCTGTTTGACCGGGCCGCGAGCACGCGCCGGCCGATGATCGCCTTCTGCTCCTATGACACCGTCCGCCGTCAGGAGACCGAGCTGGCCCGCTACGTGTGGGATGACCTGGTGGTCGACGAGGCGACCATCCTCACCAACCCCAACAGCCAGCGCTCGCAGGCGCTGTGGCGGCTGCGTGACACCTCCCGCCGCGGCGTCGCGCTGACCGGCACCCCCGTCGAACGCAACCTCGACGATCTCGCCGCGATCCTCGCCTGGGTGCGCGGCGACCGGGCCTTGTTCCGCTCCGCGAAACTGACCGACCGTTTCGACCCGACGCTGACCGACGGCCCGTCGGGAATGCGCGCGATGTGGCAGGCGCTGGGACCGACCGTGTTCCGCCGCGACCGCAGCGAGATCGAAGATGAGCTGCCGGCCGTGCAGACCGAAACGGTCCTGTTGGACCCCGAGCCGGCAGAACTGGCGCTCGCCCAAGCCGCAGAGACGCAGCTGCGCGATCTGCTGGCCGCGCTGGAGGAGCAGGTCGCCCAGCTGGCCGAAGCGGACCGGTCCGACCCGCGCGTCAGGGAGATTCGCGCCCGGCTGCGGGATCTGCGAAGCCGCGCCACGTTCGGGATCACCCTCGCCCGGATGGCCGCCTGCGACCCGCTGGCCGTCGCGCTCAGCGAGTCGATGGGCGCCAAGCTGCTGCGCTCCCGCGGCCTGGTGGACGCGGCGCTCGCCGCCGGGCCCAGCAAACGTCAGCAGATCACCGACCTGACCGTGGAACTGGTCGACAACGGCGAGGCGGTGCTGATCTTCACCGACTTCGCGCAGATCGCCCAGCGGGTCGTCGACGATCTTCGCGCCGCCGGGGTGCGCGCCGCTGCGATCACCGGGCAGGTCACCGACCGTCAAGCTGACGCCGCCCAGAACGGCTTTCAAGGCGGCCCCGGCGGGATCGTCGGCCCTGACGTGACGCTGGACGCGCTGGTGCTGACCAAAGCCGCAAAGGAAGGACTGAACCTGCAACGCGCCAGCGTCCTCATCCACCTGGACCTGCCCTGGACGGCGACGGAGCTGGTGCAACGGCTCGGGCGGGCGTCGCGGATCGGCGCCGCGCACCGCACCCTGCAGGTGGTGATCCCAGTGATGGCCGACACCATCGAAGAGAAGGCCGCCCGGATGATCGTCGCGCGCGCCGCCACCTCACTGGCCGCGCTGGACCTGCCCCGCGGCGTACGACCGGAACGCACCGACACCGGGGTCGCGGTCGCCGGCATGGCCCAAGCCGTCAGCGACGACCCCGACGATCTCGCGCAGGCCGGCCTGCTGGACTTCGCCCGGCGCGTCCTGGCTGCCTGACGCTGCCTGACGCTTCCTGCTCAGCCTTTCGGCTTGAACGTCGGTTCGGCGGCCCGTTCGGGCATGGACCTGAGCCTGGCGGCGAGACGTTGCAGGCCGGCGTATGCGTCCGCTTCCGCTTGCACCTGCTCGGGGAGCAGCAGCAAAGGCGGGTACTTGCGCTGATCGCGAGCGGGGGAGGAAAGGGAACTGGCGGCAACCGAAGGCATGAGGCTGGGCTACCCGGCGGGGACGCCCGAGCAAACCGCCACTTGGCCGATAACGTGCTGTCATGCAACAGAGCAACATGACTGTCGGCGTCGACTATCTCGCACTGAACGCGCGGGTGACGCTGATGGAGAAGCACGTCCCGCTGCCGGCGCCCGAGCGCGGGGTCGGGGTGCGGGTCCGCGTCGCCGAAGGCAACTCCGCGGGGGCGGAGCGCGTCATCACCGCCCGCCGCGTCCGGCACACCTGGGACCGCGAGCAGACCATCCGTGCCGAGCGCGCCGCGCTTAACGATGTCGCCGACCGGCTGAACCGGCTGCTGGCCCCGATCCTCGGGCATGAACGCGCCGCGTTCGTCTGCGCCGGCAACGTGCATGTCGTCATCGACCCTGACGCCGCGTCAGTCCTGGCCAACCATCTGGAGTTCGGCGCCGCCGACACCGGCGACAACGACCCGCTCAAGCAGCTTTTCGAGGCCGCCTGACATCTTCCATTTTCGCCTTGTCACCTTTCGCGTGAAGGCTGATAAGGTGCATTCACCGGGCCGTGAGACCGCCCGGAACGAGCTACCACAGAAAGGTTTTACCCATGGCCCTTGCAGACCTGATCGCCGATAAGAAGGCCGCCGTCGCCGAGGCTGGCGACGACGATTTCGCCGCTGGCACCGCGACCGTCGACCCGGCATTCGACTTCGGGGACGAGCCGGCCCCCGCTCCCAAGTCGGAGCGCAAGCCCAAGCCGAAGAAGCCGCCGGTGTCCGGTTCGGCCGCCGCTGACGCGGTGGAGGAGGCGATGAACCTCCTCGACGACGATCAGGCCGAGGACGTCGCCAGCGACGACGACGATGACGCGGTCGCGCCGGTCCTGCTGGACGACGGCATCGACGAGGAGCGCCTGGCGAAGATCAAGCGCCCCAACGGCGAGGACTACACCCCGCGCGTCATCGGCGACAAGACCGACGTCGAGCTGCTGCGCGACTGCGCGGACGCCCACATCCCCGTCCTGATGGGCGGCTACCCCGGCTGCGGCAAGACCGCGATGGCCGAGGCCGCGTTCGGCGAGGACCTGATCACCGTGGAGGGTCACGGCGACATGGAGGTCACCGACCTGATCGGCAACTGGATCGCCAAGCCCGACGGCGGTTTCGAGTGGGTCGATGGCCCGCTGACCCGCGCGATGGGCGTCATCGGCCGCGACGCCGACGGCCAGCCGATCATGGGCGAGGGCAAGAAGTTCCTGCTGGACGACTGCACCCTGATCCCCGCGCCGGTGCTGGCCCGCATGTACCCCGTCATGGACGGTCGCGGCACCATCACCATCACCGAGCACAAGGGCGAGAAGATCAAGGCCGCTCCGGGCTTTGCGGTTATCGGCGCCCACAACCCCGGCGCGCCCGGCGCGATTCTCTCCGAGGCGCTCGCGTCGCGTTTCCTGGTCCATGTGGAGGTCGAGTCCGACCTGAGCCTGGCCAAGCGCATGGGCATCAACCGGCGTGTCATCGCCGCCGCCAAGAACATGCGCAAGCAGCGCAAGGAGGGCACCGTCACCTGGGCGCCTGAGATGCGCGAGCTGCTCGGCTACAAGCGGGTCGCCCGCACCCTGGGGCCGGAGATCGCCCTCAACAACCTGCTGTCCATCGCGCCGGAGGACGCCCGTGAGACGCTCCAGGAGCTGCTCCAGAAGATCCTTCCCGACGCAGAGCCGCTGCGCATCGCCAACGACGACTGAGCCCAGCGTCCGAACCCTTGACGGCGGGGTGGTAGCTCCCCCGCCGCCGAGACGGGCACGTCCGGCACGCGAGCCGTACAGCTAGGTCTCACAGCGCCTCTACCGCACGCGCCCCGCCCTCATGCGAGCCGGCCTTCATGGCCGGCTCGCAACCGTTCACCACCGTCTCCGCAGCACCCGGCGCAACCGCATCACATAGCAGCTTTGCACGTCGATCATCTGTCATGTGATCGCCGCGCGCAACGGCTGATAAGGTGCTGTCATGAGCAGCGTAAAGCGTTCCGGCACTCGCCGTCGTCTCACCAGCAGCGGTTCCAAGACGGCCGTTGGCGCGCTCCTGCGCAAGCGGGCCGCCATGACCGTCAGCCCCGCCGCGGCCGGCCCCGGCTGGCGTGCCCTCTCCGCGCACTACTCCAAGCTGGCTGAGGCCCA